>Ga0075433_10005346_pt1 | contig 10080 bp, 11 predicted proteins | sample RhiMethybrSRZTD2_FD_75299 | JGI IMG/M metagenome (GOLD analysis project Ga0075433, IMG submission 75299) | Populus rhizosphere microbial communities from Tennessee, USA - Rhizosphere MetaG P. TD hybrid SRZTD2 | ecosystem: Host-associated > Plants > Roots > Rhizosphere > Soil | place: USA... | reverse complement strand
GGTAGCCGGCGTTGCCCAGATGGATGCGCAGCAGGTCGCGAATCGACGGGTCGTCATCGACCACGAGGACCGTCGGTTCGCCGGATGTCTTCCCCATCTGCCCGATTCGACTACGTTCTTGGACGTTCGTAATTGTCGCGCGTCAAGGCAAAATAGCCCATGGCAGCCACCATCCTGGTCGTCGACGACGATCCCAACATGCGGGAGCTGCTGCACATGCACCTTACATCCGCCGGCTACACCGTGCATGTCGCGAAGGACGCGATCGCGGCCGGCTACGAGGTGTTGCGCAATCCGCCCGACCTCATCATCTCGGACGTCAACATGCCGCACCTCGACGGCTTCGAGTTCATCTCGGCGCTGAAGGCAGACAAGACGGTGCCCAATATCCCGGTGATCTTCCTGACGACCGAGGAAGAGGGCGAGCACCGCGGCAGGGGGCTCGGCGCGGTCGGCTACGTCAAGAAACCGATACTCGTTGCGAAGCTCCTCAGCGTGGTCGCCCAGCACGTGCCTGGCGGGCGTACGCCGATCGGCTAGAGCTATTTCTTTTCCGGGGGTGCGGCTGCAGGCGCGGGTTCGGGCTTCGGCGGCGCCTGCTGGTTCCTTGCCTTGGCGACGCCGGCGCGTGGATAGCCCGCGTTGTCGAGCGCCTGATTGAACGCGTCGGGTGACGCGTTCTTCTCGACCTGGGCGCCGACGACGAGGACCGGGACGTTCGTGCCGCCGCTCACCTTCTGCAGCTCGTCCAGCATCTGCTGGTTCGCCACCTGCTTCTCGCGGAACGGCACGCCGCGCTTGTTGAGCACGTCGCGCGCCATCTGGCACGGCGCCTGGCACTCGGTGAACGTGTAGAGCGTCACCGGCGCCTTGCGCACCGCCTGCATCATCTCGTAGCTCTCCTGCTGGCCGAGCTCGCTGCCCTTGAGGTTCTTTTTTTGCGCGTCCTTTGCCGAAGGCGGTGGCGGCGTGTCGGTGTAGTGCACGCGGCCTTTCTCGTCGACCCAGCGGTACTGCTGCGCCGAGGCGGCACTCGCCACGAGCATCGCAAGAATCAGAAGCAGCGTTCTTTGGCTCACGCAGCGCATCATACTAGCGAGTACCGAAGTTCATGTTGCGGCTGCGCTCGAGCTCCTGCAGATAGCGCCGCTGCCGCTCGAGCTCCATCTGCGAACGACGCAGGTTCTCCTGCTCCGTGCGCTGCTGCTCGTATTTGGCGCGCTGCTCGTCCATCGCGCGCTGCCGCTCTGCCATTTGCTGCTGGCGGTTCTGCTGCTGGAAGTAGACCGCATCGCGGCGCCGTTCCGCCTCCTGCTTCTGCCACTGCATCTCCTCCTGCCGCTTCTCGGCCTGGGCCTTCGCCCATTCAGCCTGCTCCCGCTGGCGCTGAGCCGCTTCCTCCTGCAGGCGCACCTGTTCCGCGCGGCGCACTTCCTCGAGACGCAGCGCTTCCCTGGCCTGAGTGTGATTGAGGTAGGTCCATGTGCCGCCGACCGCGACGGCGCCGAGCACGGCGATCCCCATCATCCAGCCGAGGGGCGAGGACTGCGGAGCGTCGTCCGATTCGGCGGGCGCCGCGAACACGGTCGATCGCTTGGCGAGCGCGTCGCCCCCGCTTCCGGCCGCCCGCAACGCCTGCTCGCGCAACTTGTCGTCGTAGAGCTTGCGTCGTACGGGATCGGAGAGGATCGCATGCGCTTCCTGCAGCAGCGTCCTTTCGGCGAGCGCTTCGGGCGCCGCGTTGCCAGCGAGCGCACTGATGCGAGTCTCGAACGCAGACTTGATGACTTCGGGGGTTGCGTTCCGCGCAACCTGCAGTACCTCATAGAGCGTCTTCTTCACTGCCATGCCGCTTACCTGCCGTTATAGAGATAGGTGCGCTCCAGGCTCGGGGCGGGGGAATCCGGCAGATTCGGATCCAGCCGGATGTTGATGCCCGGCTGCCTTTGCGGAGCGTAGGGCGGCCGCTGCAATCCGCGCGGGTCGTAGACCGTGAACGGCCGCTGCTGCATGTTCTCCCACTCCATGCGCTGCATCTGGAGGCGATCGGATTCAGCGCGCATGACCGCGGAGTCGTATTCGAAGCGCGACGGGTTGGCGGGCTTCGGGGCCCTGATGGCCTCGCTGGTTTTCCCCGCAGGACGATCGGAATAGATGATGCGGCCGGACTCGTCGACGCTGCGGTAGACGCTTTGCGCTTCGGCTTGCGATCCGAAGGCGACCGCCCCAAGTGCAAGAAGCGATCTGATGATCATCGGCATTGGCTCCCCCCAAGACCTTTCGACCAATCTTAGCGCCAGTCCGGCCCGGTCGGCTAATAGATATTTCGCACTCATTTCACGATTCAGGGAGCGCACTCGCGCAGCTCGCTGCCCTCGATGGTGCGCGCAGTGTCCTTGAGCCTGGCCTGTAGCGGCGCGTCGACGTTCTTCACCTGCAGCCATACCTTGGGCACGACCATTTCGCGGGGTGCGACCTGCGCGCTGCGCACGCCCTGGGTACGCAGGGTAACCAGGCGCGCCTGCGCCGCGTCTTCGTTGCGGAATATGCCGAGCGAGACGGCCCAGCGGTACGGGCCCTCCTCCTGCACGATGAAGTACTCGTCGATCGAGAGCGACTTCAATTCGGCCGCCTTGCGGATCGCCGCTGCACGGCTGCCCTGGGGCGGGATGAACACCCACCAGCCTGCGGTCTCCTCGGTGCGCCGTTGCCCCAGGCGTGGCCCGAGCGCGAGAGGCTCGAGCGCCTTCTCGGCGCGCGGCGCATCGGCGATGGTGAAGCTGCCCCATTCCATGCATTTCAGCGCCACGGGCGCCGCCGGTGCCGCTGCATTCGCCGTTGGCGTGCGCTGAGCAGCAGCCGGCGCGGGCGTCGGAGCCGGGGCCGGAACCTCGTTGGGTGTGACGACCTTCATCTTCTCCGGCTCGATCTGGCGCGTGAGCGGCAACGGATCGGCCGAAGCATCCGGCGGCGACACGTATCGCGCCCAGGCGAAGAAGCCGACGTTCGCAAGGACGAGCATAAGGAACAGCGTTCTCACTTGACCTTCTTCAGCGCGACTTTCGTGGCAGAGGCGGCGTGCGCAGAGGCGCGCTCGCTTACCGCGATGTGCGCGAGGCCGTCGAGGACCAGGTTCTCGACATAGCGCCGCGGCATGGACAGCTGGTCGACGAGCGCGCGGCCGGCGCCGCCCGCCACGATGCAAAGCGGCGCCGGGGCGACTTCGCGGAACACACGGTACATGCGCTCTACCGCCCCGGCCTGCGCGTGCCGGCAGCCGGTCTCGATGGCGTCGATCGTGGTGCGCGGCATGTCGGTCGCCTTTCCTTCCTGGATCGGCAGCCGGCCGGTGTGCTCGTGCAGGACGAAGCGCATGAGCTCGACGCCGGGCAGGATCGCGCCGCCAAGGAAGACACCTTCGGCAGAAAGCATGTCGACGGTCGTCGCCGTGCCGGCGTTTACGACGAGCGCGGCGCCGCTATGCAGCGCGCGCGCCGCAATCAACGCCGCCCAGCGGTCGGGGCCGAGCACTTCCGGCTTCTCGTAGCGATTCTCCACGCCGCAGCGCTTGGTCTCGGCGCGCAGCCACAGCGGCTCGGCGTCGAAGATGCTCGTCCAGTTGACGAGCAGCTGGTGCGCGCCATCGCCGGCGACGTTCGAGATCACGATCCGCTCGGGCGCCTCGTGGGTGACCGAGAACGGATTGACGTGGTCGCTCGAGGCGGCGAACTCGATGAGCGACACGGTGGCGATGCTGGTCCAGTCTTTGCCGTCGTGCCAGCCCCACTTCACCCGCGAATTGCCGGCGTCGATGCAGAGGATCATGCCGCCTTCTTTCGCATCAGGATGCGGCCGCCATACACGGCACGGAGTCCCTGCGACGTTTCCAGGCGCAGTCCGCCGTCGCGATCGAGCCCGCGCGCAAGTCCGCTCAGCACCCGACCATCGGCAAGACGCACGCGCAGGCGCTGGCCGGCATGCGCGTCCATTTGCTCCCATTCGCGCATCAGGGGCTCGAGGCCGCTCGCACGCAACGCGGCAAGCGCTTCGAGCAGGCTCGCCGCGACGCACTCGATGACGCGGCTGCCTTCCACGGCGATGAACTGGTCCAGTGCGGCGATCGGCCGCTTGAGACGCCGCTCAAGCGTTGCATCGCTTCGACAGTTGATGCCGAAGCCGAAGACCGCGAGGCGCCCGCGCGTCTCGACGAGGATGCCGCCGAGCTTGGCGCCTTCGACCAGGAGGTCGTTCGGCCATTTCAGTGCAACCTGCCGCGCACCCAGCGCGCGCAGCGCGCGCGCGGCGGCCACGCCCGCGAGGACGGAGAGGCCTGCCTCGGGCTTCGCGATCTCGGCCGAGAGCGAAAACGTAACGCCGGCGCCCGGCGCGGAATACCAGCGCTTGCCGCGGCGGCCGCGGCCCGCGGTCTGCTCCTGCGCCACGAGCAGAACGCCGGGCTTGCCTTCGGCGAGAAGCACGGCGTTGGTCGAGGTGCAGCGCTCGAGCTTCCGTACTTCGAGTCCTGCCAGTTCCATGGCGCTAGTTTACGCGGGGTGCGAAATTGAAGTCGCGGCCGGGGGCCGCGGCGAAGAGCGCGCGCGTGTACTCGTGCTGCGGCCGCAGGAAAACCTGCTCGGCATCGCCCTGCTCGACGATGCGGCCGGCCTGCATGACGGCGACCCGGTCGCAGACCTGGGCGGCGACGCGCAGGTCGTGCGTGATGAAGAGCATCGCGAGGTCGAGCCGGGTGCGGATGTCCTCGAGGAGCGCGAGCACCTGGGCCTGCACCGACACGTCGAGCGCCGAGACGGCTTCGTCGGCGATGAGGAGCTCCGGCTCGAGCGCAAGTGCGCGGGCGATGCAGATGCGCTGGCGCTGGCCGCCGGAGAACTGGTGCGGATAGCGCGCGAGCGCTGCCGGATCCATGCGCACGAGCTCCATGAGCTTGCGCGCACGGTCCAGCGCCTCGTCGCGCGAAACGCCGTAGTTGAGCGGCCCTTCGACGATTGCGTCGCCGACACTGCGGCGCGGGTTGAGCGAGCGGTAAGGATCCTGGAACACGATCTGCACGCGCCGGCGAAGCGGCCGCATTTCCCCCGCGCGCAGCGCGGCAAGGTCGGCGCCGCCGAGGCGGATTTCGCCCGCGGTCGGCTCGACGAGGCGAACGATGCAGCGCGCCACCGTCGACTTGCCCGAGCCCGATTCGCCGACCAGGCCGAGCGTCTGTCCTTTGCGCACCTCGAGCGTGACGTCGATCGCCGCGTCCACGATGCGCGCTTTGCCGATCCAGCGGCGCTCCGCGTAGGTTTTGGACAACGCCCTCGTCTGAAGGACGATCGGCGCGTCAGCGGGTACCGCCCGGCCATGGGGCTTCAGCGTCGGCACCGCGCCGATCAGCATGCGCGTGTACTCGTGCTGCGGCCGGGTCAGGACATCGAGCTTGGCGCCGATCTCCACCAGCCGTCCCTCGCGCAGGACGGCGACCCGGTGCGCGATCTCGGCGACCACGCCGAAGTCGTGCGTCACGAAAAGCACCGCCATGCCGTGGCGCCGCTGCAGCTCCACGATCAATTTCAGGATTTGCGCCTGCGTCGTGACGTCGAGCGCGGTGGTCGGCTCGTCGGCGATGAGCAGCGCCGGCTCGAGCGCCAGCGCCATCGCGATGCCGACACGCTGGCGCTGGCCGCCCGAGAGCTGGTGCGGATAGGAGTCGAGCAGCCGCTCGGGATCCGGCAGGGCCACCTCGCGCAATAGCGACGCCGCGCGCGCGCGCCGCTCGCCGGCGGGCATGGCTGTGTGGCAGCTCAGCACCTCGTCGATCTGCGCGCCGCAGCTCATCACCGGATTCAGCGCGCTCATCGGCTCCTGGAAGATCATCGCCATGCGGGCGCCGCGCAGCCCGCGGCGCCGCGCCGCGCTCGCTTTGGTGAGCTCCTCGCCCTCCAGGCGGATTTCTCCCGTGCCGAGCGCGAGCGTCTTCGGCAGAAGGCCCATGATCGAATGCGCGATCACCGTCTTGCCCGAGCCCGACTCACCGACGAGGCACAGGATCTCGCCCCGCTCGACGCTAAACGAAACGCCCGAGACGGCCTCCGGACGGTCCCCTCCGATCGGCAGGCGGACCGCCAGGTCCTTGACTTCGAGCGTGCTCATACGCGCTTCGCCATCTTCGGATCCAGCGTGTCACGCAGGCCGTCGCCGAGGATGTTCACCGCGAGCACGGTGACGGCGAGGAAAATGCCCGGAAAGAAGACGTTGTGCGGATACACGACGAACTGCACGCGGCCTTCGGCCATGATGTTGCCCCACGTCGGGATGTCGGGCGGCAGGCCGACGCCGAGAAACGAGAGGATCGCTTCCAGCAGGATCGCGAACGCGCAGATGTAAGTGCCCTGCACGAGGAGCGGCGCGATGGTGTTCGGCAGGATGTGGCCGAACATGATCTTGAGGGTCGGCGTGCCGAGCGACACCGCGGCCTCCACGTACGGCTCCTCGCGGATCGACAGCACGAGCGCCCTGACGAGGCGCGTCACGCGCGGAATTTCCGGGATCGCGATGGCGATCACCACGCTCGTCAGGCTCGCCCGCCACAGCGCGACGACGGCGATCGCGATCAGGATCGCGGGAATCGCCATGATCCCGTCCATCACCCGCATGACGATGCCGTCGAGCCGCCGGATATAGCCGGCGGCGAGCCCGCAGATGACGCCGAAGAAGAGCGCGATCAGCGCGGCGGTGAGCCCGACGACGAGCGAGACGCGCGTGCCGTAGATCACGCGGCTGTAGATGTCGCGGCCGTAGGAATCGGAGCCCATGAGGAAGACGTGCTTGACCGTCTCGCCCTCGAGCGTGGTGATCTCGCCGGCTTCGCCCGGCCGCAGGTCCCGGCTCGCCGCATCGAAGAGCGTCGGGTCGACCGTGCCGAGCCAGGGCGCCGCGGTCGCGACCAGCACCAGCAGCACGAGGACCATGCTGCCGATGCGCACCGACCAGTTATCCAGGATTTTCAATAGCGGATCCTGGGATCCAGGAACACGTAGGAGAGGTCGATGAGCAAATTGATCGCCACATAGATGAAGGAGAAGAAGAGGATCACGCCCTGGATCGTCGGGAAGTCGCGCGCCAGAACCGCATCGACGGTGAGCCGGCCGAGACCCGGAATGGCGTACACGGATTCGGTGACGACGACGCCGCCGATCAGGATCGAGATGCCGATGCCGATGACCGTCGCGATCGGCACCGCGGCGTTGGCGAGCGCGTGGCGCACCAGCACGCGAATTTCAGGCAGGCCCTTGGCGCGCGCGGTGCGGATGTAGTCCTCGCCGAGCGCCTCGAGCACCGATGCGCGCGTGACGCGGGCGATGAGGGCGATGTAGATGACCGATAGCGTGATCGCCGGCAGGATCAGGTGCTCGAGGAAGGGCCAGAAACCTTCCGAAAGGCGCGAATAGCCCTGCACCGGCAGCCAGCCGAGCTTGAGCGAGACGAGCCAGATGAGGAGATAGGCGAGCACGAACACCGGCACGGAAAAACCCAGCACCGAGAAGCCCATCAGCGCGCGGTCGAACCAGCCGCCGAAGCGCCACGCCGCCAGCACTCCCATGGGAATCGAAACGACAACGGCGATCAGGATGGTGAGCGTCGCGAGCGCGAATGTAGGCTCGATGCGCTGGCCGATCAGCGTGGAAACGCCGATGCGGAAATAGAACGACTGGCCGAGGTCGCCGGAGAGGATCTTCCGCATCCAGAGGCCGAACTGCACCACGATCGGCCGGTCGAGGCCGAGGCCGGCCCGAATCTGCTCGATCTGCTCGGCGCTCGCGGCGTCGCCCGCCATGATCGCCGCCGGATCGCCCGGCGTGAGCCGCAGCAGCAGGAACACCAGCACCGCGACGACCAGGAGGACCGGGATCGTCGCGGCGAGCCGCCTTGCGATGAACTGGATCAGTTCTTCTTAATGTTCCAGTAGAGGTTGCCGGGGCCGGTAACGAAACCGGTGATGCCCTTGCGCGCGGCGAGCGGCTCGATGTATTCGCCGAGCGGCGCATGCGTGCCGATCTCGAAGGCGCGCGCCTGGATGTTCTCGGCGAGCGCCTTTTTCTTCGCGGCGTCGGTCTCGCGCGCGAAAGCGTCGCGCAGCTTCTCGATCTCGCCGTCCGAGGGCCAGCCGAACCAGGACTTCTCGCCCATCGCGCCGACGGCAGGGTTGGCGATCGGGTTCCAGATGTCGGGGGCGACCCAGGCGGTGCAGAAGATATTCCAGCCGCCTTGCGCGGGCGGATCCTTCTTCGCGCGGCGCGTCACGACGGTGTTCCAGTCCATTGCCTGGAGATCGACCTTGAAGCCGGCCTGCCGCAGGAGCTGCGCGGCGACGTCCGGCAGCTTCTGTATGGCGGCGAGGTCGGTCGGCTTCATGATCACCACCGGCGTGCCGTCGTAGCCCGAGCTCTTCAGGAGCTCCTGCGCTTTCTTCATGCTCGACTTCGACTGGATCTCGCTGCCCTTGGCGCTCGCGTAAGGCGTGTTGCACGTGAACATCGAGGGGCACGAGTGGTAGAACTCCTTGACGCCGACCTGCGCGCGCAGGAACGGCTCCTGCGGCATCGCCGCCAGCGCCGCCTCGCGGATCTTCTGGTTGTTGAACGGCGGATGCAGGTGGTTGAAGCGGCACATGTACTGGAAGCCGAGCGGATTCGAGTTCACCACCTGGACGTTCTTGTCGGCCTTGAGCGGCGCGTAGCTCTCGAACGCCGGCTGCTCGATGATGTCCACCTCGCCGCGCGAGAGCGCGTTGACCTGCGCCTGCGCGTCGCGCAGCGCGAGGTTCCACTCGACGCGATCGACGTAGACGTGCTTGCCGCCGGCGGTGCCCGAAGGCGGCTCCTTGCGCGGCACGTACTTCGTGTTTTTCAGATAGACCGCCTTGTCGCCGGGCTTGAACTCGTCCTTGGCAAAGATGTAAGGCCCGCTGCCCGTCGCATCCTCGATCTGCTTGTCGGCCGGCGTGTCGGCGACGCGCTTGGGCATGATGAAAGGCACGTTGGAGGAGGGCTTGCCCAGCGCCTCGAGCACGAAGCCGCAGGCCTCGCGCAGGAAGATGCGGAAGGTATTGGGCGAGGGCGCGTCCATGCGCTCGACGAAGGTCATGAGTTTTTGTCCCATGGCGTCGCGCTTGCCCCAGCGCGAGAGCGAGGCGACTACGTCCTCGCCGGTCACCGGCGCACCGTCGTGGAAGGCGAGCCCGGAGCGCAGCGTGAAAGTCCACAGGCGGTGGTCTGGGCTCTCGGTCCACTTCTCGACCATCTGCGGCTGGATCTTGTTCTTCTCGTCGGTGCCGAAGAGCGTGTCGTACACCATGTAGCCATGGTTGCGAGCCATGTACTGCGTGGTCCAGATCGGGTCGAGGATATTCAGGTTGGAGTGCGGCACGATGCGCAGCACCTTGTCCTGCGGCTGAGCGGCGCCGGCGAACGCCAGCAGCGAAAGAACAGCCAGGATTGCGCGCGTCATTGGTTATCCTCCCGGTTGGACGAACCCAGCCTACCATGAGTCGCGCATGTCCCGAGTAGCCGTCGGCGGCTTCCAGCACGAGACCAACACCTTCGCTCCGTCGAAGGCCGACTACGCGGCGTTCGAAGCGGGCGGCGGCTGGCCGGGCGTGCAGTACGGCGAGCCGCTCTTCGCCGCGGTCGAAGGCGCGAACATCCCGGCGGCGGGCGCGATCGGCGCGCTGCGCGCGGCAGGCCACTCGCTCGTCGCGACGGCCTGGGCGGCCGCAAGCCCTTCGGCACAAGTCACCGCGCATGCCTATGAGCGCATCGCAGGGGAGCTCGTCGCGAGACTCAAGGACGCGCTGCCAGTCGATGGCGTCTACCTCGACCTGCACGGCGCGATGGTCGTCGCGACCTTCGACGACGGCGAAGGCGAGCTCTTGCGTCGCGTGCGCGAAGCGGTCGGTCCGCGCGTACCGATCGTCGCGAGCCTGGATCTGCACGCGAATGTGACGCGCGCGATGATCGAACGCGCCGATGCCCTGGTGGCGTACCGCACTTACCCGCACGTCGACATGGCCGAGACCGG
>Ga0075433_10005343_pt1 | contig 10080 bp, 10 predicted proteins | sample RhiMethybrSRZTD2_FD_75299 | JGI IMG/M metagenome (GOLD analysis project Ga0075433, IMG submission 75299) | Populus rhizosphere microbial communities from Tennessee, USA - Rhizosphere MetaG P. TD hybrid SRZTD2 | ecosystem: Host-associated > Plants > Roots > Rhizosphere > Soil | place: USA... | reverse complement strand
TCCGATCGGCTCACCAGCTGATACACCGTCTCGATCAGTTGCTGCGATCCGAGCACTTCGTTGGCATGCAGACCACCATCGATCCAGATCACAGCCTTCCCGTCGGCGGCCAGCGCACGCGCTTGTTCGTCGGTGAGCCCTTCCGCGAGCGCGAGCCGACGCGAAATATCGCGATAGCGATCGAGCTCTTTGAGATTCTCGGGCGCCGAGATGATCGCCATCCACTGCGATCGACCCTCTTCGGTACGGCCGATGTCGACCAGCTGCATCCGATCGGACTGCTGATCCAGCTTCTTCCAATACGCCTCGAGCTGCGAGTACGTGGCGAGGAAGTAGTCGTCGCCGATCGCCGCGCCGAACTGCTCGCGCGGCGACGTGATCGCAGTCGCCGCCGACTGCGTGCTCGCCTGCGGCGCCGGCACGAGAAGGAGTGCGGCAAGGATGAATGCGCGGGCTCGATTGAACATTACGTGCGGACCAATATCGCGCGTGTGTAGAGCACCTGAAAACCAAACCGCTCGAACGTGCGCTGCGAGACGCTGCCTGGTTCCGTCGTGGCGATGGCGAGATCGGCGCGGCCGATCGCGCCGCGCAGCGCCCGCGCCACCACCGCCGCCTGCGCCCCTCGGCGCCGATAGGCCGGCACCGTGGCGGTTCCGAAGATGCCGAGCACGCGTTCCGTGATGGTGCTGCTGGCCGCAGCCGCAGGAGTGCCGTCCACGAACGCCAGGTAGCGAACGATCTCCGGGTGGACGAACGATCGCATGATGCCGGAAATCGTCTTCATGGTTTCTGGCATCGGTGCCGTCGCCACACCGGAGCCATCGGGCGAAGCGAATCCTTCAGTGGTGACACGGAGCCATGTCTCGGTATCGGCATCAGACGATGCGATCTCCACGCGAACGTCACTGTCGACCGGAATGCTGGCCGGCAGCGCACACGCCAGCTCGTTTTCGAATCCCTTCAGCACGTAGCCGCGCTCGCTCAGTCGCGACGGCAGATCGGGCGCGGCGAGCGGGCACAGCTCGATCTGAATCGGTGTCTGGTGCTCATCGTAGAAGTCTTCAATCGCATCGAGGTCAGCGTCAGAGACGACGCAGCCCACGCCGAGGCCGAGCACTTTGTTCATCGGCGCCCCGGGCGAGCTCCACACCGCGCGGCCGCCACCGACGTCAATCACGGCGCCGCCGCCCGGCTCACCTGCTCGGGCCAGCACAGAGCAGAAGTCGATCTCCATGCGCTCGACGCGCTGCGCGAGCGCCACAGTGGCGTGAAGCACGGGTGATATCTTACCGAGGAGTGAAGATCGCGACATGGAACGTGAACGGCATCAGGAAGCGTCAAGCCGAAGTGCAGCAGTTCATCGATCGCGAGCAGCCCGATGTGCTCTGTCTGCAGGAGATCAAAGCCTCACCCGATCAGCTGCCGATCTGGATTCACGACCTCGAGGGCTACTGGTGCCGCTGGCACGGCGAGGCAGGTTATTCCGGCGTCGCACTCCACGTCCGTCATGCTGTGTGTCCCGAGCGGCCCGCGTTCTTCCATCCCGCGTTCGACTACGAGCAGCGCATCGTGACCGTGCGTCTGCCCCAGGCGACGATCGCGTCGATCTACGTGCCGAACGGCGGCAAGGACTTTCCCGCGAAGATGCGCTTCCTCGAGGCGCTCGATGCCTATGCTGCGGAATTCGCCTCCGCGTCGCTGCCGCTCGTCCTCTGCGGCGACATCAACGTCGCTCGCACTGACCGCGACGTCCATCCCAAGGAACGCCGGCCGGGCGTCATCGGTCAACGTGATGACGAGCGCGCACTGATCGATCGCATCCTCGGTCACGGTCTCGTCGACGTGCACCGCCAGATCGATCCCGACAACAGCGATCTGTTCACGTGGTGGGCACCGTGGCGCAACATGCGGCAGCGCAACATCGGCTGGCGTCTCGACCACATCTTCGCCAGCCAATCGCTCGCGTCGCACGCAACGTCGTGCGCGGTGCAGCGCGAGTTCGGCACCAGCGATCATGGGCCGGTGACGGCGGTCTTCGAATGGTAAAGGCACTATTTCTCGACCACGCTCCAGGCTTTGGCGAGCTCTTCGCCGACGGCGAGATGATTGAGCAGGAAGTCCGCGTGTCGAATCGCTTCGAGCAATAGCGCAGCATCGAGCGTGCGCTGAGCGTTGCGACATTGGCGTGAGGCTTCGACGCGCACGAGTGCGAGCGCGGCTTCGATTCCTCGCACGATCGTTCTGATGCCTCGGCCCTGATACGCCGTCCACGACGCAAATGCCTTCGCGGCGAGGTACCGGTTGATCGGGGGATTGAATTTGGCCCACGCCGGCTGCACGTGCTCGCGCATCGCCGCCTCGAGGCCCGCTTCGTCGGGCGCCGGTTTGAGATCGTCCGGCACGGCGGCCATCACTTCTGCGAAGCGGCGCACGCTTCCGCTCAAGCCGTCCTCTTCCTGCAGATCGACGTAGTCGCGCGGCAACCGCGCGATCGCGTCGGTCATCGTCAGCGAACCAGGACGCCACTCGAGCAGCAGCTGCGCATCGCGCCACAACGTCGCCACGACCGACACCGGACGACGATGGACGTCGGCGAACCGGGCCACCATGTGCCGTTCCCACGCGGTGTATCCGTCGAGATCCATCAGCATGCGCGGCGTCAGCATGGGAGGCAGATCGTCGCTGGTCACCACCAGCCCGTCGTAGTCGGCCGATGGAAATGCCGTCGGCGTCGACACGATCTCCACTGGCAGATCGCGAAACAGCATCGACGCCGCGGTCGGACAGAAATGCGAGAGCGACACGAACGTACCGCGCGCATCCTGGACCGAGATGCGCGGGAAGTGGCGGCAGGTCGCCGGCAGCGCGGCCTCGCCGAGATCGCGATGCACGATGCATCGCTTCGAGTCGGCGGCGTAGAACACACATCTGCCCTCGTCGTCACGTTCGAGAATCGCGGCTGCTCCGTCGGGCAGATTCGCTTCGACGATGAAGGGGTAGATGCCGGCCGAGGCGTCGGCCGCGCGCAACGTGCCGCTCGAGACCGCCTCGCGCAGCGACCTGTAGACCGGCAGCTCCGCCGGCACGTCCCAGTGCGCCGTGCAACATGCGCCCGAGTTGTGGCAGCGGTAGTCGGCGTGGAACGCAAGCGCGTACACGTTCGAGAAACCGCGCGCATCGCCGGGCGATGCACCACGTGAACCGGGCGAACTCGGTGAGCCCTGTGAACCCATTGATCCTCTTGCCGTTAGCGGCACGTACAGAACTATTACAGTGAAATCGCCGCCGCCTTGCTATGGTTTGGCGGTCTCACGTCGAGATCTCTTACAGGCATTCACACCTCAAGAGGACCGCAACGCCGATGGCCACACCGATGCTCATGTACGGACGTAAACATCAGCGAGGGCTGAACTGGATTACCGCCATCGCCATGACGGGATTCCATATCGGCGCGGTCGCCGCATTGTTCTACGTCGACTACGGCGCCATGCTCGCCGCTCTGATTCTGTACTACGCCGGCGGCATGCTCGGCATCGGCATGTCGTATCACCGCCTCCTCACACATCGCAGCTACAAGACGACGAAAGCCATCGAATACTTCCTGACCATCTGCGGCACACTCGCGCTCGAAGGCGGACCGATCTTCTGGGTCGCGACGCATCGAATCCATCATCAGAAGTCGGATCAGGACGGCGATCCACATAGCCCGCGCGAAGGCACCTTCTGGGCGCATATGGGCTGGATCCTCATGGGTGAAGGGCTGCACCACGATGCGTCCGTGCTGGCGCGCTACGTCCCCGATCTCAGCCGCGATCGCTTCCACGTCATGCTATCCAACTGGCACTGGGTCACCAACGTCGTCGTCGGCCTCGGCCTGTTGGTGTTCGGCGGCATCCCGTATGTGCTGTGGGGCATCTTCTTCCGCACGACCGTGGGCCTGCATGCCACGTGGCTGGTGAACTCGGCCACGCACCTCTGGGGCTCGCGGCGGTTCACGACGCGAGACGATTCGACCAACAACTGGTGGGTCGCTCTCCTGACGTTCGGCGAAGGCTGGCACAACAACCATCACGCGCACCCGACGAGCGCGCGCCACGGTCTGGCGTGGTACGAGCTCGATCAGAACTGGATCGGCATCCGCACCCTCGAGCTCCTCGGCCTGGCGTGGGATATCAAGGTCGCCAAGCTCAAGGAACCGCTCATCGAGGAGGTCGCGTCTCCGGTCGCAGCATCCGCGGACGAGGCGGTAGCTTAGTCGTAGTGTCCGGCTTCAGCCGGACCTGTACCATTGTTAGAATCAGCGGGTGACCCGCCGACAGAAGGCGATCGCCTTCTTCGTTGCGCTGTGCGTCCTGCTGGTGGCGGCGGCGATCTCGCTGAACATCGGCTGGATCATCGCCAACGCCGGACGGATCACGCCGATCGTCTTCGGCATCATCCTGTTCGGCCTGATCATCGCCGGCCTCATCGTCTACACGGTATTCCTCGTGCTGGAGATCAAGCGCAACGAGGAGCATGACAGTTTCATCAACGCGGTCACGCACGAGCTGAAGACGCCGATCGCATCGATGCGTCTCTACCTCGAAACGCTGCAGTCGCGCGAGGTGAGCGAGGAGCGACGGCAGGAGTTCTACGAGATCATGCTCGCCGACGCCGCGCGCCTCCATCACACGGTCGATCAGGTGCTGAAGGCCGGCCAGGTCCGCGAGAAGCACAAGGCGGTCGCGCGCGGGCCGGTCGACATGCGGGCGCTCGCCACCGAGTGCATCGAGCTCGCGCTCGTGCGTCATCATCTTCAGACGGACGCGATTGCGCTCGAAGCGCCGGACAGCCGTGCGTTGATGGTGAGCGGCGATGCCGAGGAGCTTCGCACCGTGGTCGTCAACCTGCTCGACAACGCGGTGAAGTACTCGGGGCGGTCGGTTCAGGTGACGGTCGCGGTCGCCGCGCCGGCGCCCGATACCGTATGGGTGCGCGTGCAGGATCGCGGTGTGGGCATTCCGAAGAAGCAGCTGAAGCGCGTTTTCAATCGCTTCTATCGCGTGCAGGCGCGCGGCCTGAGGCACATCAAGGGCACCGGCCTCGGGCTGTACATCGTCCGCTCGATCGCACGCGCGCATGGCGGACGCGTGTTCGCGCAGAGCGAAGGCGAAGGACGTGGATCCACGTTCACCCTCGAGCTGCCTCGTTTGACCACATAGCTCGTCTCGTTGGGCATTGAGCATTGGGCATTCGTGAGATGAGCCGCATTCTCATCGTCGAAGACGAACAACACATTTCCGACGGGCTGCGTTTCAACCTCGAGGCCGAAGGGCACGAAGCCGTCGCGGTGCCCGATGGCGAGCAGGCGCTGCGGATACTGCTTGAGGAGCGCCGTGTTTTCGACGTGATCGTGCTGGACGTGATGCTGCCGGGAAAAGACGGTTTCACGGTGGCCGCAGACCTTCGCGCCGCCGAACAGTTCGTGCCGATTCTCATGCTTACCGCGCGCGGCCGTCCGGAAGACGTGCTGCGTGGATTCGAAGCCGGCGCCGACGACTACCTGCCGAAGCCGTTCGAGCTCGCCATCCTGATCGCGCGCGTAAACGGCTTGCTGCGCCGAAGACGTTGGAACGACCCGCCCGTGGTGGAGGAAGCGGCGAAAGATACGTACAGCTTCGCGGGACGCACGCTCGACTTCGGTGCCATGGAAGTACGCTGGCGCGACAAGTCGTATCCCTTGACACAGATGGAGTGCGACCTGCTCCGCTATCTCGTGAAGAACGCCGGCCAGGCGGTGTCGCGCGGCGCGATCCTCGAGGACGTGTGGGACCTGCACGAGAGCACCGACACGCGCGCGATCGACAACTTCATCGTCCGCCTGCGCCGTTATCTCGAAGATCGACCGGCATCGCCGAAGATCCTGCAGACCGTGCGTGGCGTCGGCTACAAGTTCGTCCCGCAGGAAGCAACCGACTAACGCGGCGCGGCACCACGGCCCGCGGGCGGCGTCGCACCACGGCCTGCGGGAGGTGCGGCGCCACGGCCAGCCGCCGGAGCTGCATCGGGCGCTCCGCCTCGGCCCCTGCCTACGACCGGCGGCGGCATCACGTACTTGTCTTTGATCTTCTTGCGGTACTCCGGATACATCGTCTCGGGACCGCCGAGGACGGCTTCGAGCGGGATGTTGTAATGCTGGGTCATCTCGTTCATCGCCGGATGTTTGCCGGGCAAGTAGTGCGGAACGAGCGCGGGATTCTCGTGCAGCGACGGCAGCTCCTCGATCGGCTCGCACGCGGTGAGCGGGAAGTTGTTCGGATTGGTCGTGAGGCGGAAATTCTCGGTCAGCACGTACGGCTCCGCCAAGTACACAGGGTCTTCGAGAATGCCGGTCACCGTGAGGAGGTCGCCGTGCCTGTTGAAGCGATAGGTCAGCGTCGCCCGGTCGCTGCTGAAGCCGCGGTGGCGCTTGATGTCACCAAGCTTGGCGTGCGTGGTGACCGCGGTGAGCGTGTCGCCCTCCCAGGTACCGGTGGTGAAGCCGCCGTGGGAGTGAGGCGCGTACTTCGACGGATGCGGCCGCCCGTCCATCCAGATCATCGTCTCGTCGCGATCGCCCCACCCCAGAATCTTCCAGGCCAGCAGCTTCTGCGTCACGGGGTCCGGCACCATGACGAACTGCAGCGGGAAGGGACCAACAAGCGCGTAGAACGGCGGGTACATCTGGCACTGACGCTCGGTCGCAGACAGCGCGGCGATGTCATAGCTCAATGCCTTCGCCCGGCCATCTGCGCTGAGTGGCATGCCCAGGAGATCGACCGGTTCCCGCGCGGCGCCGTTGTCGTTCGCCCCGACGCGCTGCCAGGTGCCCGTGAAATCAACTTGCGCGAATGCGGGAGTTGCCGCGAGCACGCACGAGATCAACGCGACCAATCGAAAGCGACTCATGGCTACCACCTCGACGAGCACGGCGTTGGATCCCATTTACTGGCGTTGGGTTCCTTCTTGAAGATCGGCGCCGTCAGTCTCACGTTGCGCAGATACTGCGGATCCTCGAGTTGGGTCGTGATCGTGAGCCACTCCTCACCATTCGGCCGCTTGTAGAGATCCCAGTACTCGGTCATGACAGCGTTCTCGCTGTAGGGAACGCCGTTCTTCCGCAAGTATCCCGCGCGAAGATGCTTGGTGACGACGTGCAGCGATCCGCCGGTTGGACGAACCGGCGGTGTGTCCGCGGCGCGATCCGCTGGTCTCAACTGCAGCGGCACGTTCGGCCCCGGCCTCAGCCACTGCGCCTGCGAGACGCCCTGCCAGGTGCGCGGTGCATCCGCGGGCGTTTGGACATTGCCGAATCGAAGGAGTCGCGTCTGCATGCCCGCGTCGCTCTCGACCTTGAGCGTGGTGTCATCCTGCCAGGTGATGTGAATCCGCCCAGGGACCATCGTCAACGCAGGCGCACCGTAGGACTTGCATTGCTCGCCTGCGGCTTCGTCCTTCGCGGGATCCCAGGCGTCGGCAACCTTTGTGGCCTCGGGCGTCATCTGGACGCCCTGATAGTCGCCTTTCGCAGGCGTCACCATGCGCCAGCGCCAGTCCTGCGTGACGATCGACACCCAATAGCCGGTCAGATCGATTGGGGCGGCGGTACGCGGCGGTTGCGGAGGTTGCGGAGCGCCGCCACCGCGCTGTGCCTCGAGCGCGACGAGGGTGAGCGTCACGAACAACAACGTCGAGGCCGCCCGCCTCACTTCTTCCCCTTCTTTGCGGCGAGCTCGTTGTAGATCGTCTCGACGAACATGTCCGTCGTCCATGGCCCAGAGTCGGTCCCATATTGGCTGCGGTACCCCAGCGTCGGGTTCGCCGCCTTTACCTGGGCGAGCGTCTTGCCATCGTTGATCAGATCCTGAACGCGATCGCGAACCACTGTCACTGCGTCGCGGTACTCCAGCAGATCGAGCTTGTCGTATACGAAGCCGTGCCCCGGCACCAGGAACGTTCGGTCCGCCTGCCACTGCAGCGGCACGTTGAGGATGCTCATATCCATCAGGCGATTCAGTGCATCGATCTCGCCCTGGACGGTGCCGCCGCGCTTCGTGTCGATGAAGGGCCAACGTGTCGTATCGATGATGTCGCCCGTCGCAATCACGTCGCCACGCCGGAAGAACACGACGGTGTTGCCATCGGTGAGTGACGCGGGCATGTGAATGACCTGAATGCCTTCGCCGTTCAGGTACATCGCATACTGCCGGTACGCGAATGTCTTCGTGGGAAACAGCGCAAACGGGAGGGCTTGCGGACCCGTTGCGGCCGTCATTCTGCCCAGCACGTTTTCGTGTGCGAGCACGCTGGCCCTGCCGAAGTTGGAGACCACGTCGTCATTCAATCCCGCGCCAGCAACGACCGCGCCCGGGAGGATGCTGAGCCCCGCCCTGGCGAGCTTGTCGTTCCCGCCGACGTGATCGGCGTCCATCGACGTGTTGATGATGTAGCGGATCGGCAGGTCGGTGGCGCGGCGAATGGCGCCGAGCACTTTGTCCGCGCTCTCTGTGGTCCCTGAGTCCACGAGGATGACGCCCTCGGGACCGACCTGCATGACGATGTTGCCGCCGGCGCCGGCGATGACGTAGAAGTTCGGCCGCAGCTGAACGACGGTCAATCCATCGCCTTCTGCTTGCCGCGCCAGCGCTCGTTCCGACCCGCTGAAGGCCAGCACGATCGCCGCCGCGATGACCGCCATCGCCGTGGCCCACTTCCGAGAATGCCGTTCGAGTCGTTTCACGTTCGCATCACCAAAGGCGGAATTCTAGATCACCTAAAATGAGAACGCATGTCCGCCAGCGATACGATCGAGGCGCAGGGCCATCTGATCGACTCGGGCCTTTTGTCCGCCATTTTCGACAAGATCATCGAGCTCAAGGGCTCGTACGAGATCCTCGACTTCGACATCGGCCGTACCAACGACGATCCCTCGCGCATCAAAATGCGCGTGACGGCGCCCGACAAGGCGACGCTCGCCGACCTGCTGCAGCAGATCACGATCTTCGGCGCGCACGCGGTTCGCGAGCGCGACACGCTCGTCAAGCCGGCCGAAAAAGATCGCTGCGTCCCAGACGACTTCTATTCGACGACCAACCATCGCACGCAGGTGAGGCTCAACGGCCATTGGGTCGACGTCGACAACCAGCGCATGGACGCGGTGATCGTCGTCGACGGTCAACGGGCGGCGTGCCGCAAGCTGCGTGATGTGAAGGCTGGCGAGCGGGTCGTGTGCGGACACGTCGGCATTCGCGTCACGCCGGAGTTCAAGGAGCGCGACCGTCTAGGCTTCGCGTTCATGAGCAACGACGTCTCGTCGGAGCGGCGCGTCGAAGGCAGCGTCGCGCGCATCGCGCAGATGATGCGAGAGGTGAAGAAGAGCGGCGGCCGCATCGCGGTCGTTGCCGGCCCCGTCGTCGTGCACACCGGAGGCGTCGAGCACTTCGCCGCGCTGATCCGCGGCGGCTACGTCAACGTCGTGCTGGCGGGGAACGCTCTTGCGGTGCACGACATCGAATTCGCGCTCTCGGGCACGTCGCTGGGGATCGACCTCGTCGCCGGCGCTCCGGTCGAGCAGGGCCATCGCAATCACATGGCCGCCATCAACACCATCAACCGCGCCGGAAACATCCGCGCCGCCGTTGAGTCAGGCGTTCTCAAATCGGGTGTGATGTACGAATGCGTCAAGCACGGCGTGGAGTTCGTCCTCGCCGGCAGCATCCGCGACGACGGCCCGTTGCCCGAGACGATGATGGATCTCATCGAGGCGCAGGAGCAGTACGCCTCGGCGTTGTCGAACAACGTGCAATTGGTACTGATGCTGTCGTCGATGCTGCACAGCATCGGCGTCGGAAACATGCTCCCGTCGTGGGTGCGGGTGGTCTGTGTCGACATCAACCCCGCTGTCGTCACGAAGCTCAGCGATCGCGGATCACAACAGACCGTCGGCGTCGTCACCGACGTGGGTCTCTTCCTCCACAGACTTGCCGAAGCCCTCTGTTCGTGACCGGAGAAATGCAGACGCCGTGACGAGGGCCGGTATCTCGACTCCGCCGGCCATCG
>Ga0075433_10005341_pt1 | contig 10084 bp, 10 predicted proteins | sample RhiMethybrSRZTD2_FD_75299 | JGI IMG/M metagenome (GOLD analysis project Ga0075433, IMG submission 75299) | Populus rhizosphere microbial communities from Tennessee, USA - Rhizosphere MetaG P. TD hybrid SRZTD2 | ecosystem: Host-associated > Plants > Roots > Rhizosphere > Soil | place: USA... | reverse complement strand
GCTTTGCCGCCGCTGCGCCACAGAAAGGTGGCGAAGATGAAACCGGCCCTTATGAAGTCGTCCCCAATTGGCCGCAGAAGCCGGCATTGATCAATGCGTGCCGGACGATATTGAGCCTTCTCTTCCGACCATGCGTTGACCCAGCAGTTCGGTCATTATAAGCCATAAATAAAATCCCCTAGCGAGGTCTTTCCCATGCGCGTCATCGATGCCGACGGTCACGTCGAAGAGAATCCGGTAACGTTTAGCGACAAATATTTCGCTCCCGCTTTTCGCGCCCAGCGTCCCCAGGTTGTTCCCGGCAACGAAGAAGGGCTTGCCTATTGGATGATCGACGAACAGCTCTTTCCACGACGGGTCGGCCGCGGCTGTAATAATCTCGGCACGCCCGTGAGCTATCAGGGCAAGCCGGTGCGCCACGCGCAGCGCAAGCCCGATACCGTGGGCAGCATGGAGCTGACAAGTTTAAGCGACCGGCTAAAGATCATGGACGAAGAAGGCATCTGGCTCCAGGTTCTCTATTCGACGCTCTTCCTTGCCTATCCGCTGAGCTGCAATCCCGCCTACGTCACCGCCATGTGCGACGCCTACAACCGTTGGTTGGGCGATGTTCTATCCGGTCAGGAACGGCTCAAGTGGGTGGGTGTAGTCAATCTCGACGACATTCCCGCATCGGTAAGACAAGTCGAAGAAGCCAAGAAACTCGGCGCGGTGGGGATGATGATCTTGGGCACCGCGGGAGACAGACTGCTCGACGATCCCAGTTTGCTGCCCTTTTATGAAGCCGTATCGGACTCGGATTTGCCTTTGGCCGTGCATGTCGGCTGGTCTTGTCCATCGATCAACAATTTGTATACCCACATTTATCCTTCCGGGGTGATTCCGTTTACGATGCCTGTCTTGATGGGATTGGTGTCGATGATGAGCGGCGGAATTTTCGATCGATTTCCCAACCTGCGCGTCGTCTATCTCGAAGCCGGTTGTCTATGGGTTCACTTCATTCTCGAGCGCTTGCATCACCGCTTTCAGCATTCGGCGAAAAATCTCGCCAATGTCGTTTCGCGCACCGCACCGATCCAAAAGCTCACGCCGATGGAATACGTCAAGAAGGGAAATCTCTACTTTAGCGCCGAAGTCGAAGATGCATTGCTACCCCAGGTGTTAGAATTGGTCGGCGATGGCCAGATCATGTTTGCGTCCGACATGCCGCATGGTGATCGTGAACGTTTCGCTGCTCGAATGTTGCAGGAAAGGACCGATATCAGCGAGGTCTCTAAGACCAGGATTCTGGAATCAAACCCGGTGAATTTTTATCGTTTGGCGGGCTTCTAACCTCCACACTTCGTCGCCGAAATCAGCGGATTTCAAACAGCAGCACCGAGTGATCATGGAGCAGGTTCCCTGGGACTCGCTCCACGCGAGCCGGGGTCCATCCTTCGATCGGATAGTCGTGCGAAACTACTCTTGAGCCTGGCTTCAACTGGCGCTCCAAAATCGGCCGCAGCTTCGCGTTGAATTCCGGCAACATATAGAGAGTCACAACCGTTGCCGGTGAAATGTCGGCGGTGAAGGCGTCTTGAACGCGAAATTCGACCAGATGCTCGACCTTTTCTTTGAAAGCGTTATTGCGCGACCTGAGCACCAAGTCCTGATCGATTTCGATGCCGACACCTCTCACGCCGTACTTCTTTGCCGCCCGAATGATGATTGCGCCGTCACCGCTGCCGATGTCGTAAACAACGTCGCCGGGTTTTACGCGCGCGAGCTCGAGCATGAGGTCGATAACCTCTGTTGTTGATCGCACGAACGGCACCTCACCGTCCGTCCAAACCGCCACGGATGAGCCACAGCCAGTCGCTGTCACGAACATCAAAGCCCTCATCAGCCAAATTGCGATTTTCTTCATGTTCGCGCGATTACCTCTTACCCACGATGTTTCATTGTTTATAGGAGATCCGTTGCTCCACGGTCAACCACTGCGGCTGAAGCGACTTGACATCAAAGTCGGTTTGTTATGAACATCCGACTGAAACCAACAATTAAAGGAGAAACTCAATGGCGATCTGGGACGACATTCTAACGCCGCGTGACCACGAAGTATTTGCCCTCTCGGGCTACGGCAAGCGGGCGGGCTTCGGCCAACGGCCGGCTATTCTTGTCATTGACGTGAATTACAACTTTGTCGGCGACAAGTCGGAGCCGATTCTCGAATCGGTCAAACGCTTTCGCAACAGCTGCGGGGCCGAAGGATGGCAAGGCGTGCATCACATTGGCGAACTGCTCACCGAAGCGAGGAAAAAACATCTGCCGACATTTTACACCACCGGCCACGACGACCGATCTAACAGCGTCGCCTTCGGCCGCTGGCAAGCAAAAAATAGCCGGTCCACTGAAGATATGAGCGAAACCTGGGATAAGGGCAATGAGATCGTCTCTGAAATCGCGCCGGAGCCGGGGGACATCGTCGTGCGCAAGCAGAAACCCAGCGCATTTTTTGGCACGCCGCTCATGAGTATGCTCAACGAGGTTCACGCCGACAGCGTCTTAGTCGCAGGCACGACGACCAGCGGTTGCGTGCGCGCCAGCGTGATCGATGCATTTTCCTACAACATGAAAGTTTCGGTGGTCGAGGAATGTGTCTTCGACCGAGGGCAGGCATCGCACAAGATCAATCTCTTCGACATGGCGATGAAGTACGCCGATGTAATTTCGTTGAAGGAAACGATCGACTACATCCGCGGCTTGCCGGACAATTTGTTTGCGCCGGCACTCTAACGGTTTGCAGTTTCGCACGGCGTGCCGGTAGGCTGACCCCGCGGTTCTTTCACGGCCTGTGCAAATTTATGATCACAGTTCACGCTGATATGGTCGGAAGCTTGCTGCGTCCGTCCTACTTGCTGGCAGCGCAGACACAGCGCGCAAAGGGTGGCCTAGGCGCAGGTGAGTTTCAAGACATTGAAAATAATGCAGTGGACGAGGCGATCTGTTTACAAGAGAGCGTCGGCTTTGAAACCATCACTGACGGTGAGATGCGCCGCCAGTCCTTTCAAAGTCAAATGCCCGCTGCTGTCAGCGGCTTCGGCGACTTCGATCTCGATGCCTTTCTGTGGGGCGATTGGTACGGCGATCAGGGCGTCCTCAGAAAACAACGGCCGAGTCGCTTGGGTGCAGTGGAAAAGCTCAAGCGAATCCGCTTTCTCTCGGCGCATGAGTTTACTTACCTGAAAGCCAAGACACGGCGAACTCCAAAAATAACCATTCCTAGCCCTGGTCTATGGGCCAATTTTTGGTCGCCAATATATTCGCGAGATGCCTATCCAACGCTCGACGCTTTTCTCGCCGAGATCGTTAAAATCCTGCGTGAGGAAGTGGGCGAGCTTATTCGACTGGGAGCTCTGTACATTCAAATTGACGCGCCGCACTACGGTCTGCTGCTTGATCCCGCCACTCGTAGCTTTTACGAAGGGCTCGGATGGAGTTTCGATAAGTGGTTATCCTTTGGTATCGAGCTCGACAATGCCGTGATGAAGGGCTTTCACGACGTCACATTCGGTTTTCACGTTTGACGTGGTAACCAGGGCAGCCGGTGGCTGTCCCAAGGTGGTTACGAAGCGATCAGCCGCGAGTTGTTTCGCCGGCTTGATGCCCAGCGGTTGCTATTGGAATTTGACGATGCCCGATCCGGTTCGTTCGAGCCATTACGAGACGTCCTGAACGACAAATTCGTCGTCTTAGGGCTAGTGACCACGAAGAAACCGGATCTCGAATCCATTGACTTGTTGAGGCGGCGGATCGTCGAAGCCAGCCGGTATATTTCAAAGGATCGCCTGGGACTGAGCCCTCAGTGTGGTTTCGCTTCGTCGATCATAGGCAACCGAATTTCTCCGCAGGACCAGAGGCGAAAACTTGAGCTCGTGGTAACCACCGCCGGAACTGTTTGGTCCTGAACGTGATTTCAGCCATCTTGGGTAACGGCCCGCACAATCAAGATCACGCCGATCAAAGACAGCAGCACCAGCAGGCCACGACTAAAATTCCTTTGATTGACCCGATCCTGGGCTTTCATGCCTAGGTAAAAACCGGCGAGGGTAAACAGGAGCACCTGGAGCGACAGCGTGATTGTTTCGCGATTGAAAAGGTTCCAGGTAGAGATCGCCATCAATTGGCTGAGCTTAGTCGTCACGAAGATCGTCGAGATCGACTTCACGAAAGTTCGCTTGTCCAATCTGAGGCTGTAGAGATAAATCGCCAGCGACGGGCCGGCGGCGTTGGTCATGCCGTTCAAGAAACCGCTGATGAAGCCAAAGATTGGCGAGAGAATCTTCTCGCTCTGTGGCGAGATCGTGAAATCGAACTTGAGCAAGGTCGAAACGACGAAAAGCAACACCATTATGCCGAGACCAAAATTAAGGACCCATAACGGCGTCTTGACTAAGACCATAGTGCCGAGAAAAACACCGATGATGGTGGGCGCGATCAAGCCGGAAAAACGGCGGAAGACGTCATAAGGAATCCCGTTGCGGATCAACTGAGCGGAATCCATGAAGAGGTTGGGAAGAATGAGAACCGTAACGGCGGTTCGGATATCCAGCAGCAGAGCTATCGCCGGCGTCGCGATCAGTGGAAATCCAAGACCCGTTGCCCCCTTGATGAAGGCGGCAATGAGCAGCGATACGCCAATGAGAACATGAGTTAGATCGAAAGACATCTGTTACCGAGCTCTGCGGTGTCTTCTAAACTTCGCAACGAAGAACAGCTGATCTGCGAAAGCTTTCTCGACCCGTGGGGAGGGGTTTTAAACCTGAACCGTCGATGCGATTTCTTAAACGCACACCCGTTCGGACTTTTGTAGTTTACCCGATAATCGCGCTCTCGTGGGAACTCATCATGCGCGGCGCCGGTTTCACGCCCAATCTTTGGTGCTTGCCGCTGATGATCTGGGGCTATCTTCAGTACCGTCTGTGCGGCCGCTATCGAATCAAACAAGGCGGCGGCGGACCTGGTTTGCAGACGCCGCCAGATCGATTAGTCGCCGCCGGTCTTTACGCTTACACCCGTAACCCGATGTATCTCGGCCACATCATTTTTCTGATTGGTTTAACTCTAACACTGAAATCCTGGCTCGCGGCATTTATCACAATTGCCGTCGCGTGGTGGTTTCATATGCGCGTGCTCGACGACGAAAAGAAACTGCGCCAACGACTCGGCCAACCCTATGCTGCCTATCTCACGTCCGTGAAACGTTGGATCCCGGGGCTCTTTTAAACTTCATTAATCTTACGTTCTTGGAAGCCTAGAATCTCGTTTTAAGCTGAAACTCGATGCCGCATTCGCAGCACAGTATTGTCAGCCTTTCTGCCGTTGCCCCTTTCGGCTTCTCGCCGGTCTCGAAGTAATCGCCCTTAACTGCGAGTTTTGCCTCTTCCTTGTCCTCTTGAGTCCACGCCCCAAGGCACCGGAATCATGTCGAGCAAGTGACCGTTAATAGATCCTGTTCCTGCCACACAACCTCTTGGACTCACGCGCGGGTTACTTTAATGGGCTCCATCATGGATCTCTTCGGGGCCACACATCAGGCCGATGGCGTAAATTTCGCTGATTGCCGCCAACGTTCCAACGGTCATCGGCATCGCCTAGTGTCTACCTTTGCGGTCGACGACGTTCTCGAATATGAACGCCTTGCGCAGGCACGCCTCCAAGCCGCGTAATTGGCAGCGCACGAGCGGCATCAATTCCGTGTCCTTGCTAATGGCACGTTTAATGCGCACCAGCTTGCCGCGTTCCTCCAGCGCTACTAGGTGCTCTCGACAATCTCGATAATATTGTCTCGTGCTCGCCATACGCGACTCCCTTTAACCGTGCTGCTGCCATCTATCGTCTGCGCAGTATGGGTTGTCAAGGAGTCAGCGCCAGGATAGAACATCTGGAGACACCACTAAGTTTTCCGCAAATCGGTACCAAGGCAGGCGGGGTCCCTATTGAGCATTTTGCCACCACATTGCGAGACAATTATGCTCTCTGCCCGCTGCAAGAAGTCTATTGGCGTCGCGAAAAGCAACTTGTTCTCGTATGGCGATGAGTGAGATGGTTTGCTACACTTAGTCCCTATTTCGTAAAGGATGAAGCGACCGCACGAGCAGATGTGGTAATGCCAACCGACCGATCGCAAACTTCCCGACACAGTGGTCAAACAACTTCGTCTAAGCCCCTTTTCTCGGCAATCGCCACCCGCGGTTGGCTGCTTTGGTTATTGGTACCGCTGCTTTTGGTCTTTATGTTTGTGACTGATATCTGGACGCCCATCGGCCCGGCTCTTCCGGTCAGTTATATCGCCGGATTGCTGCTCGTCGTTGCCCTGCCCGGAACCCGGGAAAAAATCTTGGCGGCGGCGACTTGCACAATACTGACGATCATCAACTATTTTTTATCGCCGCCGATGCCAGACGTCCCCAGTTGGATTTACATTGTCAATCACGGCCTTGCGGTGCTGATGATCTGGACTGTCACGATTCTGGGCCTACGCCATCGACAAGTGCAAGAGGTCATGCGCGAGAATGAACGAGTTGCCAATGAAAGACTGGCGCAACTGAATACGATTTACGCGTCGGCCCCGGTCGGCCTGTGCTTTGTCGACCGCGATCTGCGCTACGTCTCCATCAACGACGCTCTGGCGGAGATGAACGGGCGTTCACCCGACTATTTTCTTGGCAAGACGGTTCGCGACGCCATGCCGGAATTGGCAGACACCGTCGAAGCGCATTACCGGCGCGTGATTGATACCGGTTACCCCGTCATTGATGAGGAAGTTCAGGGTGTTATTCCGGGCCGTCTGAAAGAACGCCGTTATTCCCTCTGTAGCTACTATCCGGTGCACAACGAGAGCGGCGAGTTGCTTGGCGTGAACGTAGCGGTTCAAGATATTACTCGGCGCAAGGAAGCAGAGGCGGACACGCTTTTCCTGCTCGATCTTGGCGAATGCATCCGCTTCGCCGCCAACACGGACGAACTGCTCTGGGCGGTCGCGGTTGCGCTCGGCGAGCACTTGAAAGTAAGCCGGTGCGGATTCATCGAGGTGGACGCCGAGGATGATCGCTTTACCGTCCAGCGCGACTATCACCCTCATGTGCCCTCGCTAGTGGGTAGTTATCCTCTTAGCGCGCTCAGTCCTTCCGTGATCAGCGCGGCAAGATCAGGCCAAACAACCGCGATCGCCGACGTCGACGGTGATGAGCGTACTGTGGAATATGTCAAAACCTATCGCCAGCTGGGCGTCAGTGCCTTTGTCGCCGCGCCAATGCTGCGGGACGGTGAATTGGTTTCGGCGCTCATCGTCGCCGCCACCGACCGGTACCAATGGAGCGAGCGGGAAATCAGTTTGATCAATGTGGTGGCCGAACGCACCTGGCTGGCCGTCGAAAAATTACGACTCGACAACGCGCTGCGCGAAAGCGACGCCGCGCTGCGCGACGCCGACCGGCGCAAAGATGAGTTCTTGGCCACCCTCGCGCACGAACTGCGTAACCCGCTGTCCCTCATTCGCAATGTCGTTACGCTCGAACGAATACCCGGCATCCCTGAATCCGATCCCCACTGGGGGCACGATATCATCGACAGGCAGGTCAATTACCTAACCCGGTTGACCGACGACCTCTTCGATGTGAGTCGCATCACCCGTGAGAAGCTCGTCTTGCAACGAGAGCCGCTCAATTTAGCAGAGGTGATTGGGGCGGCGGTGGAATCGAGCCGGCCGTTGATTGACCAAAGGCATCACGAACTAACGGTCACCATGTCCCAGGATTCGGTTTACGTTGAAGCCGACCGGGTAAGGCTAACGCAGGTTTTCATGAACCTGCTGAATAACGCAGCAAAATACACACCGAGCCCCGGCCATATTTGGCTAAACGTCGAGCAAGCCGGTGATACCGTCGTCGTCCGCGTCAAAGACACGGGTATTGGCATCGCCGCAGAGAACTTACCGCACGTGTTTGACTTATTTTACCAAGTCGACCGCTCCTTCACCCGGTCTGAAGGAGGTCTGGGACTGGGCCTTACCCTCGTGCATCGGCTGGCCGGAATGCACGGCGGCAATGTCGAAGTCCGCAGCGACGGCGTGAACCGTGGCAGCGAGTTTATCGTTCACCTTCCCGTGCTCCCGTATGACTCGCTGCAAGAGCGCTTCGAAGAGGATAGTGGCAATGGCTACACCACCGGCAATCGTTGCCGGCGCATTCTGGTCGCGGATGATTTCCCGCAGTCCGCCGAGATTCTCGCGCGGCTGCTGCGGCAGGACGGCAACGAAGTGCAAGTCGCTCAAGATGGCATTGAAGCCGTTGAAACCGCCGCGCAATTCCGTCCCGATGTGGCGGTGCTTGACCTCGCGATGCCCAAACTCAACGGTTACGAGGCCGCGCGTATGATACGCGAACAGCCGTGGGGCAAACGTATGTTGCTGATCGCATTGTCCGGTTGGGGGCATCAGCTCGACCGCCAGCGAACTAAAGAGGCCGGCTTCGACGCACATCTTACCAAACCAGCAAAGTATGAGACGCTGATGGAACTGCTCGCTCATCTGCCCGAAGACGGACAATTAGCGGCGGCGCGCAGCCACGAACTCTGACGCATCCGCTATTAACGTAATCCCCTGACATATTTGGCGGCAAAGCATTAAGGCATGGCTCGTTGTCAGGTCGCCACGCCACCGGGATTCATATCCGGTGAGGTACTAAAGGTTTTCAAGACTGGTCACGGCAGTCAAAAATCGCTATACAATACATCTGGTGTTGAGCTATAGGGATTAACCTCAGCGAGGAGGTTCTTACGGCACATCTCGGTTTTGTTGGTCTTGGTGTTATGGGGAGTCGCATGGCTCAGCGCCTTTTGGCTGCAGGCCATACGGTCACCGGATACAACCGCACCAAAGCGAAAGCCCAATGGCTGCTCGATGCCGGCATGAAGTGGGGCAACGCGCCCCGCGCCGTTGCCGAGTCGACAGATATGATTTTTTCTATGGTAGCTAATACGCAAGCCTTAGAGGCGGTGACGGGTGGCGCTGACGGTGTATTGGCAGGTCTCGGTCCAGGAAAAATTTATATCGACATGAGTACCGTAAGCCCGGCAGCGAGCCGCGAGATTGCCCGTCAGGTGGAAGCTAAAGGCGCGCAAATGCTCGACGCTCCCGTCTCAGGGAGCGTAATTACCCTCGATGAGGGCAAACTTTCGATCATGGTCGGCGGCAACCGCCAGGCCTTTGAAAAAGCGCTTTCTGTTCTCGAGGCTATCGGGCCGAAAGTCACTTATGTTGGCGCCAACGGTCTCGCGGTTTCGATGAAGATTGCGACCAATCTGAGTCTGGCGGTTCAGATGCTTGCTTTTAGCGAAGGCGTGCTGCTGGCGGAGAAAAGCGGGATCGCGCGGGAAACCGCCGTCGACGTGCTGCTCAACAGCGTCATCGCTTCGCCGATGGTGAAATACCGCGGGCCGTTCGTTTTGAAGATGCCCGATGAAGCCTGGTTCGACGTCAACATGATGCAGAAAGATCTCTTGCTTGCTCTGGAAATGGGCCGCCAACTCGACGTACCGCTGCCCAGCACGGCGATCACCAATGAATTGCTTACCACGGCGCGCGGCATGGGCCTCTCGGAGAAGGATTTTGCGATTGTGTTTGAAGCCCTGGCGAGAATGGCGGGGGTGAAGACTGGAGTACTGGAGTGATGGAGTGGTGGGGTTCGGAATACCCAATACTCCCTCCATTACTCCAACACTCCAATACTCCAATTATTCGCGGTGACGCACTGATGGCTCGATCAAAGAAAACCAAACCGCAAGCCGCTAAGTCAGCTCCAAGTCATGACGAGCGCTGGCTCCACCTCTATCGCCAGATGCTGAAGATCCGCTTGTTCGAAGAAGAGGTCAATCAGCTCTATCTTAGCGCTAAGATGCCGGGCCTCGCCCATCTCTACATCGGCGAAGAAGCCGTGGCGGTGGGTGTCTGCGAGGCGCTTCATCGCGACGATTACATTACCAGCACGCATCGCGGTCACGGCCACTGCCTCGCCAAAGGCGCGGTTGTCGATAAGATGTTTGC
>Ga0075433_10005339_pt1 | contig 10086 bp, 5 predicted proteins | sample RhiMethybrSRZTD2_FD_75299 | JGI IMG/M metagenome (GOLD analysis project Ga0075433, IMG submission 75299) | Populus rhizosphere microbial communities from Tennessee, USA - Rhizosphere MetaG P. TD hybrid SRZTD2 | ecosystem: Host-associated > Plants > Roots > Rhizosphere > Soil | place: USA... | reverse complement strand
TTTACCGCCTTCGTCCTGGCCGAAACCTGGCTCGTGCCGGTTGAGGGCTATCTGATCGACAGGCTGGGCGCGAGGCTGGTCGTCACTGCGGGAAGTTTTTTGGTCGCCGCCGGCTGGATCGGGTCCGGACTGACGCATTCGCTTTCTGGCCTGTATTTCTGGTACACGCTCGGCGGCGTCGGCGCCGGTGCCGTCTACGGCGCCTCGATTGGCACCGCGCTCAAATGGTTCCCCGATCGCCGCGGCCTGGCGACCGGTCTCACCGCCGGCGCGTACGGCGCCGGCACCGCGCTCACGATTCTGCCGATCCAGAACATGATCGAATCGAGCGGCTACCAGCAGGCGTTCATTGTCTGGGGCGCCATTCAAGGCGTCGTCGTGCTCGTCGTCGCGCAGTTCATCCTGGCGCCGCCGGCGGGCTGGCGGCCTGCCGGCTGGACGCAGCAGGCAGCCGGCACCGGGAGCGTGGCCCAGTCGCAGGTCAACTACACGCCCTGGCAGATGCTTCGGACGCCGACGTTCTGGGTCCTTTATTCAATGATGACGATGGTGGCGTTTGGCGGATTGATGGTGACGGCGCAGCTGCGGCCGATCGCGGAGCAATACGGCCTGAACAAGACCATCGTCTGGTTCGGCATCAGCGCGCTCGGCATGGCGCTGCTGCTCGATCGCATCGTCAACGGCATCACGCGCCCGTTCTGGGGCTGGGTGTCAGACCATATCGGCCGGTACAACACGATGGCGATCACCTTCTTTCTGGAGGCCGTGGCGATCTTCCTGCTGCTCCAGGTCATCGATCATCCCGTGTGGTTCGTGGTCCTCTCCGGGTTCGTGTTCTTCGCGTGGGGCAACATCTATTCGCTCTTCCCGGCGGCCATCGGCGATCTCTTCGGGCCGAAGTACGCGACCACCAACTACGGGCTTCAGTACACCGCGAAGGGCACCGCGTCGATCTTCGCTGGCGCCGGCGCCGCATGGCTCGTCGGGATCACCGGAACGTGGGTGCCCGTGTTGTGGGTGGCGATTGCGTGCGACGTAATCGCGGCAGTGCTCGCCTTCTTCTGGCTGCGCCCGCTGGCGACACGTTTGACGCAAGAAAGCGTCGGCGTCACGGATCGGCGGATGGGCGCTCCAGTCACTGCTTCATGATCGTCGTTGGTCGTTAGTCGTTAAGTCTTGGTCGTTTGTCGTTGGTCTGCTGGTCGTTAGTCATGGATCCCGGTCGTTTTCAGTGACTCGACCGACGACAAAACGACGAACGACCAACGACAAAGACCAACGACCAATGACGAACGACCAACGACCATTCACTCCCCACATGGAGGCGGCATGACGCGCAGGTGGCAGGCGGGAGTGTGGCTGCTGATGTTCGCCGCGCTGCTTCTCGCCGAGCGCGCGCTCGAGCGGGCAGCGGGAGCACAGCGGAACAGCGCGCCGGCTTTTCAAGTCGATCCCGCGTGGCCGAGACTTCCATCGAAGTGGGAGCTCGGTCAGGTGTCGGGCGTCGCCGTCGATGCCCGCGATCACGTCTGGATCATCCAGCGGCCGTGGTCGCTCGAGAGCGACGAGAAAGCCGGCAATCCCGAAGCTGAATGCTGCACCCCCGCGCCACCCGTGATGGAGTTCGACAACGACGGCCACTACCTTCAGGGTTGGGGTGGCGAGGCGCCCGGCTACGAGTGGCCGAAGGACGAGCACACGATCCACGTCGACTACAAGGACAACGTCTGGATTTCGTCGGCCGGCGGCCCGCGCCTGCAGGAGCGGACCGAGAACATGATCCTCAAGTTCACGCGCGACGGCAAATTCCTGATGCAGATTGGCCGGCGCGGCATGAGCCAAGGGAGTCTCGACACCGGGAATTTCAACAACGCCGCCGACATCTACGTGTATCCGAAGACCAATGAAGTGTTCGTCGCCGACGGCTACGTCAACCGCCGGGTGATCGTGCTCGACGCCGACTCCGGGAAGTTCAAGCGGATGTGGGGGGCCTACGGCAACGTGCCCGACGACAAGGCGCCGAACCGGCTTGCCGACGAGGGGCCCGGGCCGCAGCAGTTCAACCTGGTCCACGGCATCAGGGTCTCGAACGACGGCCTCGTTTACGTAAACGACCGCCGCAGCAACCGGATGCAGGTCTTCACGATCGACGGCGCGTTTCAGAAGGAAATCTTCATCGAGCGCAAGACCAAGCTGCTCGGCACGTCGTTCTCGGTCGCGTTCTCGCCCGACGCGCGGCAACAGTATTTATTCCTCGCCGATGCGGGGAATGGCCGAGTGCACATCTACGATCGGCAGTCGCTGCAAGAAATCGGCAGGTTCGGTCGTATTGGCAGGTATGCGGGGCAGTTCATCTTCCTGCACAACGTCGCGGTGGATTCAAAAGGCGACATTTTTACAGCCGAAGTCGGCACGGGCCGCCGTGTACAGAAGTTTCTGAGAAAGTGAGGCATGGGGTTGCAGGCGTACGTAGCGTCCGCCTTCAGGCGGACTCTCTCGTTTCTTTCCTTTGTGTTCCCGGTGTTTCTTACGGTACCGGTCTTCGCACAGTCGGTCGGCATCGACTACGACACGGCACACCTCGACCGGAAGCTGACGGCGACTCGAGCGGCCGGCCAGATCGTGATCGACGGCTCGCTCGACGAGCCGGCGTGGGCCAGCGCGCCGGTCGCGAAGAACTTCATTCAAAACGATCCGCGCGAGGGCGAGCCGGCCACCTACGACACCGAGGTCCGCGTGCTCTACGACGACCAGGCGCTGTACTTCGGTGTCTTCGCACGGGACGATCAACCCGGCGGCGTGATCGTGACCGACCTGAAGAAGGACTTCAATACCGGCAGCAGCGACGGCTTTCGCGTCATCATCGATACCTTCGACGACCAGCGCAACGGCTACCAGTTCGCCGTCAATCCCGCCGGGGCAAAATGGGACGCGCAGAGCACGAATGAAGGCCGCGAGAACAACAGCAACTGGGACGGCATCTGGGACGTTCGCACGCGGATCACCGAAGTCGGCTGGTACGCGGAGATCAGGATTCCGTTCCGGACGCTCAAGTTCCGTGAGGGCGACGTGCAAACGTGGGGCCTCAACTTCGAGCGCAAATTGCGGCGGCTGAACGAGGACAGCTACTGGTCGCCGCTGCCGCGCATTTACAACCTCGAGCGCGTCTCGCTTGCCGGCACGATCGAGGGACTGCGCGGCCTGCGGCCCGGCAAGAACCTGCGGGTGAAGCCGTACGGCTTGACGAGCGCCAACACGGTTGGCAAAGCGAAGACCGAGGGCGATGCCAACGGCGGCTTCGACGTCAAGTACGGCGTCACGACGGGTCTCACGTGGGATTTCACCGTCAACACCGACTTCTCGCAGGTGGAAGCCGATGAACAGCAGGTGAATCTCACGCGCTTCAGCCTGTTCTTCCCCGAAAAACGCGACTTCTTCCTCGAGAACTCCGGCATCTTTCAGTTCGGCAGTGGCGGCGGTGGTGGCGGCGGCGGTGGTGGTGGTGGAGGAGGAGGCGGCGGCGGCGGGGGCGGCGGCGGTGGTGGGGGCGGCGGGAACGCCGGAGGCCGTCAGAACATGTCGCAGGACCCGCGGCTCTTTTTCAGCCGTCGCATCGGCCTGTCGGATTCCGGAGACGCGATCCCGATTCTCGGCGGGACGCGGCTCACCGGCCGGACCGGTCACTACTCGATTGGCGCGCTGAACATCCAGCAGCGCGCGGACGGTGAGGTGCGGCCGACGAACTTCACGGCGCTTCGCATGCAGCGCGACCTGCTGCGGAACTCGGACATCGGCCTGATCGTGCTCAACAAAGACGAAGAGGGACCGCGCTACAACCGCGTGGCGGGCGCCGACGCCAACTTCCGGTTCGGCTTTCTCAACTTCGGCGGCTACGCGGTCAAAGCGTTTTCACCGCAAGCAGTCACGCCGGGCAGCGGTGAAGACTTCATGGCTCGCGCCTCAGTGAATTATCAGTCGCGCGTGTTCCAGCTGCGCAGCAACCTCAGTACGATCGGCCGTCGCTTCAACGACGAAATGGGGTTCATTCCGCGCACCGGCGTCGACAACCTGTTTGTCAATACCGGGTGGACGTTCCGTCCGCGGTGGGCGTCGTCGAAGATGGGGATTCGCGAGATCCGGCCGCATTATCAGATCGATGTGTTCCGGCGGCGCGACGGGAGCGGCCTCGAGTCGCGGTATCAGGACTGGCATCTGCCGTTCAACTTCAACGACGGGGCGTTCGTGGAGATCGGCATCAATCCCAACGTGGAGGAAGTGCGCGCGCCGTTCACGATCAACAGCGCGCGCGGCGTGCAGGTCGCGCCGGGCCGCTACGATTTTTACGAGTACTTCGCGCTCTGGAACTCGAACAACGCCGCGAAGGTGTCGTGGAGCCTGCGCTATTCGACCGGCGACTTCTACGACGGCCACCGGCGCGGCTACACCGTCGGGCCGAACCTGCGGCTGAGCGAGAAGTTCAACGCGTCGGTCAACCTGCAGATCAACGACATCGATCTGGCGGCGGGCAGCTACGTTTCGAAGCTGCTGGCCAGCCGCGTGAACTACAACTTCAACACGCGGATGTTCCTCAACGCGCTCGTGCAGTACAACACCGACACAAGGCAGGTGAGCTCGAACCTGCGCTTCAACTTCATCCACCGGCCGCTGAGCGACTTCTTCCTGGTATATAACGAGCGCCGCATTGACGGCAGCGGCGACCTGATCGATCGCGCGGTGATTGCGAAGATGACCTACCTGGTGGCGTTCTGACGCTTGGAGACCACGGAGGAGACGGAGGTCACGGATTAACCACGGAGAGACTATGAGCGCGGGCCGCAGCGTTAAGCTCCTAGCGGACTGACATCCGAGAGGAGGCTGTGATGACTGGAGCCCGCACTCTGTCCGGTAGTGTAAGCGAGGCACCGTTGTATGTGGCGTTCGAGTTGGGCAAGCGAGAGTGGAAGGTGGCGATGACGTCGGGGTTTGGCGTCGAGCCGTGGCTGCGGACGGTGCCGAGCCGAGATTGGCCGGGTGTCGAGCGCGCGATCGCCCAGGGGCGCGCCCGGTTCGGCGTGTGCGCGACGGCGGCGGCGGTCAGCTGTTACGAAGCGGGGCGCGATGGATTCTGGATTCACCGGGCCTTGGTCCAGCGGGGCATCCAGAATCGGGTGGTCGATTCGGCGAGTATCGAAGTCAATCGGCGTGCGCGGCGCGCGAAGACGGATCGGCTCGATGCGCTCAAGCTCGTGCGGATGTTGGTGCGGGTCTGTTTGGGGGAGCAACGCGTGTGGAGCGAGGTGCGGGTCCCCACGGTGGCCGCCGAAGCGGCGCGCCACGTCAGTCGCGAGCGGCTGGCGCTGACGCAGGATCAGACGCGGCTGCTCAATCAGATGCGCGGCTGGCTGGCCACCTGGGGCACGACGCTGCCGTCGCACCGGCGTGGGTCGTGGTGGACGACGGTGCGCGATTGGGCGGGGGCGACGTTGCCGTCCCAAGTGCAAGCGCGTCTGGCGCGGGCGGAGGCGCGGCTGCAGGCGCTCGCGGCGCAGATCGCCGAACTCGACGCGCAGCAAGCCGCCGCGCTGACGATGTCGCCGCCGAGCGCGTTGCAGCAACTGGTGCGACTCAAAGGCGTGGCGACGACCAGCGCCTCGGTGCTGCTCGATGAAGGGCTGGTGTGGCGCGCGTTTCGCAATCGGCGCCAGATTGGCGGCCTGCTGGGCTTTGCGCCCACGCCGTACGACAGCGGGGAGACCGCGCGCGAGCAAGGGATCAGTCGGGCGGGCAATGCGCGCCTGCAGGCGATCAGCATTCAGCTCGCGTGGAATTGGGTGCGGTGGCAACCGCAGAGCGCCCTCACGCAGTGGTATCGCGCGACCTTTGGCAAAGGGAAACGGGCGCGCCGAATCGGCATTGTCGCCGTGGCGCGCAGGCTGGTGATCGCGTTGTGGCGGTACGTCACGAGTGGACGTGTCCCCGAGGGCGCGATCGTGAAAGTCGCGTAGCGTCACGTCTGCGCGTCTCACGCGCGCTGCGCGTACGGTTCGTGCAGGGTCGTGTCCACGACCGCCACGGAGGAGGTACCGCAGCACTCGTGTCCGGATTGAGACTGCACAGTCTCTGGGAGCCGCGCGCACGCGCGCGAGCTCGGATAGAAGGCGAGCGCTGAGTCATGGACTCATGCCTCATCGCCGGACCCGCGTGAGGAGGCGACGTATCGTCACGCGCACCCGCGGTGGTGATGCCAGCGCCGCCTGCGCGGACCGCTCTTGGAGTGGGCGGTCTGCTCGGCGGCCGGCACGCACGAGCACTGAGTGAATGGAAAGGGGCTTGACATCGACCGCAACATAGAAGGCACGGGGGACACGGAGAACGCACGGAGAAGACTGCGGCGTGCGACGCCCGCGAAGCGGGCAGCGATGAGGCGAAGGCCCGTTGCAAAATGCAAACGGCGTGATTGCGTGCGTTTGCATTTTCAACGGACCTTCGTCTCATCGCAGGCCGGCCGTTCCCGGCCGGCCGTCGCACGCCCCTTCTCCGTGGCGTTCTTCGTGCCTTCGTGCCTTCGTGGTTAAACCGTGTTCTCCCCGATCTCGATCATCTCCGCGATCTCGGCACGTGCTCGGCCAACGCTTCGCCTACTTTCCGATGCCCCGACGGACGCATGTGATCGTCGAGGACGAAGAAATCCTGCGGCGTCAGCTTGGGAGCGACGTCGACGGCGATGAGGCGTTGAATCCAGGCAGGGTAGTCGGCGCGGCGCCGCGCTTGATCGAGCGCGGCTATGAACGGCCGTGGCGGCTGAATCTGCTCGTTGATCTCGAAGACGATCGCCTGCACGTTGTCGAGCGACGTCGTCTGGGTGCCGTGGGCCAGCACGTTGAGAAAAAGGTCCGCTTCCTCGGCGGGTGAGGCGTTGCCCATCGTCAACTGATCGGGCTCGGGCGCTTCGAGCCTCGAAATCTTCATGAACAGCCGGAAGACGTACTTCCCCGGGTAATACGAGCGCTGCGCCGTGTAGTAATCGACAATCTTCCGATATTGGTCCTCGGGGGTGATAGGAATGGAACCGTCGTGCTCCCGGAACGATCGGTTCTCCGGGAGGTCGTTGTCCGCGTATTGCACGATCAAGTACTTCAGGCGAGTCGTGTCGAGCCGATCGAGCATCCGCATCTCGCGGACCGTTCCGTAGGACGACACGCCGGCGTCGAGCGTTTTCAGTCCGGTCGCGCGCGCAAACGCGCGGACCAGCGTCTCGTCCTGCTCGACACCCCAGCCCATCACATGCGAATCACCCAGCACGATGACCTCCGGCGCCACGAGCGCCTCGTCATCGTCTCTGACGCCGAGAGGGTTGGCGTAGATGCGCGTCGAGAACTCGATGTTGGAGAAGGTGCACTCGCCGGCGCGCAGCGTGTACGTCAACAGCGGATCGTAGCGCGAACAGTTCGGATCGAACTGAATCAGCATCCGGTTGAAATGCCGGTAGACCTGCTGCACGAGACGGCGGACCGGCCGCGGCGTGGCGCCGGTCAGCGACGGCGCATGGAGCAGCAGGAGCAGCAGTCCCTCGAGCAGGCCGAGCGCGACGACGATGTTGAACGCGATGAAGGTCAGCGCCCGGATGATCGTCTTGGTTTTGAGCATGAGCGGGGAGTACGATAGCCGTTGTTGCCAGTCGCCACGTCAGCGCACGCCGGAACGCGCCAGCCGATGATCGGGACCGTGCTCGCGGTGCTGTTGCTGTTGTCGCTGGGCGTGACGTTCAACGCCATCCTGCCGCTCGCGGCCGGCGGCGCGCTGGTGATCGTGTTCGCGTGGATCGTGCTGCCGGGCGTGATTATCGCACGCCGGGTGTACGGCTCGCAAAGCAACCCGTGGCTCGTCGCGCTGCTCGTCGGCACGCCGTGGGGATTTGGATTCTCCAGCGTTGTGCTGATGGCGTTGTGGCTCGCCGGTGTTCGCAGCCCCATAGTCCTCGCTTTTGCGCCGCTGGTCGCGTTGCTCGTCGCCATTCCCGCCGAACGCCTGGCCGGCCTCTTGACGGCGCCGCGATTCGATCGCCGCGATCTCGTTCCAATCGTCCTCGTGCTCGCGCTCGTGCCGCTCGTCAACGGCCGTCCGTTCGCGCGCGTTGGCGAGATGCGCCCGGAGGGCAAGGCATACCGCGCCTACTTCATCGCTGACTTCGAATGGGCGATCACCATCGTGGCGGAGCTCAGTAAGGGTGAAGTGCCGCCGCAGAATCCCTTCATTGCCGGCGATCGGCTGCACTACTACTGGGTGACCGATCTGCTGTCGGCAATCGAGTACCGCGCGGCGCGGCGGGCGCTGTCGATCGATCAAATCCTGCTGGTCAACACGCTGCTCCTCGATCTGGGCTGGGCGGCGCTGCTGTACTTTTTCGTGAGGCACTTCGTCCACAGCCCGCCGGCTGCGGCGTGGGCGTGCGTTGGTGTCGTGCTGTTCAGCAGCTTCGAAGGCATCCAGCAGATTTACTACTACTGGGATCGCATGCCGGACCATACGCCGATGACGCTGCTCACGTGGTTTCGCGGGCGAAACATCGACGCGATCAGCAACTGGGATTTCGGCAGCCTGAAAGTTGACGGCCTGCAGCGGCTGCTGCTGTATCAGCGGCAGCACGCCACCGCCTGGTCGATCAGCCTCTCGGCCCTGTTGGTGCTGGTCGGCTCCAGGGACAACGGCAAATTCGGCCTCAACCTGTTTGCGGGAACGCTGCTGGCGGTGAGCCTGCTGGTCAGCTCGTTCATTGCCGTGATGGTCGGCTGCGTGGTCGCGATTTATCAGGGCGCCACGCTCGCGCTCCGGGCGCGATGGAAGGATCTCGTCTTCGCAGGCATCGCTGGAGGCATCCCCGTCGGTCTGGCCGTGCTGTTATCGAGCTGGCTGCAATACGTCGATCGATCCGGCGGACCGATTGTCTACGTGCAGCGCAATCCGCTGGCGTTCACGAACACCTGGACCGGAATCTTTCTGAGCTTCGGCCCGGTGCTGATCGCGGCCGCGATCGGCACGGTTGTGGCGCTGTGGCGGCGCGAGATGCGGCTGCTGGTTCCCGGTTCGATCATCGCCGTCGGCTTCTTCTTCTATTTCTTCGTCGACGTGGTCGATCATCAGCATGCGTACGTCGCGTGGCGCGCGGGGCACATTCTGTTCATGGCGTTCGCGCCGCTGATTGCATTCGCCCTGCAGGAGCTGTGGAAGGTCGGTCGAGTCGTGCGAACAGCGACGTGTTTGGTCGGTCTGTTCCTGGCGGTCACCGCGGCGCCAATGACGATCATCGATCTCTACAACACGCAGGATACGAGCTTTCGAGACCATGGGCCCGGGTTCTTCTGGACCGAGATTATTTCCCCTGACGAGCTTGCGGCACTCGAGTGGGTGAAGACTTTCACGCCGCAGGACGCGCTGGTGCAGGTCGATCCGGTCCGCGAGAGCGGCACGTGGGCCTACATGCCGGCATTCGGTGAGCGCCGCATGACCGCGGGTATGCCGATTTCGATGATTCCGCTCAAGAAGTACGAGGAAGCCAGTGATCGGGTGAAGAAGGTGTTCAGCGCGAGCGATGCGGCGACTTCGTATGAGGACGCCGTCAATCTGAAGATTCAGTACCTCTATGTGGGGCCACGAGAGCAGCGCGCGTATCCGAAATTGCGGGCGCTGCTGGACTCCGCGCCTTTCTGGTTCAAGCCGGCATTCCGCAACGATTCGGTGACGATTTACAAAGTCACGTAGGGAGCGCCTGCGGCCGGCGCGAGGAGCGAGTCTTCGAGCCCCGCAGCGCGAGCGAGCGGGGGTGGGGCCCCGCGAGCATAAGAGAATGTCGGGCGGAATGGCCTGAAGGGGGCAGGAGGGGCGGGAAGGGCAGGAAGAGCGCGGGAAGGGCAGGAAGAGCGCGGGACGTAGGCCCGACCTTTAGGTCGGGCGAACACAGAACGGAGTCATCATGCTCAGGAAAGTTGCACTCGTGGCCATTTCAATCGCAGCCCTCGGAGTCGGTTGGGTCTACGCGCAGCAGGCGAGATCCGCGCCCACTCTGACGACGCAGGACTACATCGATAT
>Ga0075433_10005338_pt1 | contig 10086 bp, 8 predicted proteins | sample RhiMethybrSRZTD2_FD_75299 | JGI IMG/M metagenome (GOLD analysis project Ga0075433, IMG submission 75299) | Populus rhizosphere microbial communities from Tennessee, USA - Rhizosphere MetaG P. TD hybrid SRZTD2 | ecosystem: Host-associated > Plants > Roots > Rhizosphere > Soil | place: USA... | reverse complement strand
CGGGGGCTGCGCCGCGTACCTCGTGCTGCACGCATCAGTTGACTGGCTGTTCCGCATTTCGGCTCTCGCAGTGCCCGGCTTTCTCCTGCTAGGCGCCTGTGCAGCTGCAGGCGCGACCGAGGGCGTCGAGCTCGCACCCCGCCGGCAGAGGATTGGTCTCGTGCTAGCCGGCCTAGGCATCGCCGTCTGCGCCGTCCCCGTCTATTTCGCGACGACACTGACGGCGCGCGCCGAAACACAAGCCGCTACCTCGTCGGCGCGGGCACTGAGCACGCTGTCACTTGCCGCGGACCTCAATCCCTGGGCGGTCGAGCCTCTGATCGTCCGGTCGACGATCCTGCTGCAGGACGACCGTCGTGGAGAAGCGCTGCGCGCGGCGCGCGCCGCGACGACCCGCGGACCGAACGACTGGACGGCATGGCTCATGCTCGCGGAGGCGCAACGCGCCGCTCACCATCGAGCTGCGTCGCGCACCGCCTTCAGCAGAGCGCGTGAGCTAAACCCGCGACTCACGCAGGCTCAGGCCTGACTCGAGAAGACGGTCGGATGTGCGGAATCGCAGGCTTCGAGGCACAAGACCGCGACGAGGCGCGTGCCGCGTCGGCGATTTTGGCGAGCGCGCTTTCTCGCCGTGGACCCGACGCGAGCTGGTCGGTCGTGCGTGGACAGATCGCGCTCGTCAGCACGCGGCTCGCCGTGATCGACCTCTCCGGGGCGGTGGTCTACCCGATGGCGAACGAGCGCAACGACGTCCATCTGGTGTTCAACGGCGAGATCTACGACCACGCCGTCCTGCGTCGCGACCTCGAGGGTCGCGGCCACCGATTCCGAACCAACTGCGACGCCGAGGTTGTCCTGCACGGGTACGAGGAATGGGGAATCGATGTCTTCCCGCGCCTACACGGGATGTTCGCCGTCGCCATCGTCGACGAACGAAACGGCGACGTTGTTCTCGCTCGCGATCGGCTCGGGATCAAACCTCTGGTCCGCACCACCGGCCGGCGCTTCGCCTTCTCGTCCGACGCACTCGCGCTCGTGGAGGCGGGCCTGAGCAACGGCGATGTCGATCTCGCCGCCCTACGCGGGTTCGCTGCCTTCCACTACGTCCCGCCTCCGGCGACGGGAATCGCCGACATCGGCGAGGTCAGCCCCGGTACAGCAGTCCGCAGGAGGCGCGACGGCACAGAGGAGGAGATCGGTTGGGCCGAGCCGCCGTTCGCCGCAGCGGCGCCAGAGCACGCGCCGACCGTCGATCAGGCCGAGGAGGCGCTTCTCACGGCTGTCCGCCGCCAGCTGGTCGCCGACGTGGACGTGGGCGTCTTCCTCTCGGGCGGGCTCGACTCGATGCTCGTCCTTACCGCGGCCGCCGCCCTCGGGGCCCGGCCCCAAGCGTTCTCGCTCGGCTTCGCCGGGCAAGGCGACTACGACGAGACGGGCGCCGCTTCGCGCGTCGCGCGACGGCTGGGCGTGCTTCATCACGTCACACAGCTCGACCGCTCCTTCACGAGCGCGGTCGAGGCGGTCGCGCAGGCGTACGACACACCCTTCGCCGACGCCTCGGCGATCGCGACGATCGAGCTTGCGGCCTTCGCCCGCGAGCATGTAACGGTCGCGCTAAGCGGAACGGGAGGCGACGATCTTTTTGCCGGCTACTACCGGCACCGGGCGCACCTGCTCCGCCCGTTCCTGGCTCGGATCCCTCCCGAAATCTCGAAGCGAGCGACGCGTGCTGCCTATGCGACCGGCGACGCTCGGCGGAGTCGAACGCGGCTGTTCGCCTCCTACGCCGCACGAATCGCCGCTGCGGGCGGGCGCAGCGACGTCGAGCAATACCTCTTGCTCGTCGGGAATCTGACGTCGCCGTCCGGCCTCGCAGCTCTGCGCTTCCCCGCAGAACCGACCGGGTCGGCCGAGATCGCAGACCGCTTCGAGCTCGAGGAACCGTTACAGCCGACGAAAGTGCGCGCGATTCAGCGGTTCGAACTGCGGACATACCTGCCCGGTGATCTGCTGCGCAAGGAGGACCGCGCGACCATGGCCGTCGGTCTCGAAGGCCGGGTGCCGTTGCTCGACGACGCGCTTGTCGGCTTGGCGGAGAGGACGCCTGAGCAGCGGATGATGTCGTTGCGCCGCGGAAAGATCATCCTCCGCGAACTCGCAAAGCGCCTCGGAGCGCCGGTCGCCGGGACGAAGCGCGGCTTCGCCGTTCCGCTCGGCGCGTACTTCGCAGGGCGTTGGCGGGCGGAAGCGCGAGATTGGTTCGGGTCGCTTGAAAGCGAGCTTGTAGATGGAGCGGCCGCTCATCGCCTCGCCGGCGAGAACGCGCCTCCTGCCGACGTCTGGATGCTCGCGACGCTCGCCGGCTGGGAACAGCGGCTGAAGCGCGCTCGCGCGGCCGGGGGACAAGGACCCGCAAAAACCCTGCTAGCCTCGCCTTTCTGACCGTGGAGAACCTCGCTCGTTCGCGACGCGCACTCGTCACCGGAGGCGGCGGCTTCATCGGCCACCATCTCGTCCGCCGGCTCCTGGCCGACGGCTACGAGGTCAGCGTGCTCGACAACTTCGCGACGGGCAGAAGAGAACGTCTCGAAGGTCTCGAAGTCAGCCTGGTCGAAGGGGATCTGCGTTCCTACGAGCGCGCTCACACGGCCGTGCAGGGCGCGGACGTCGTCTTCCATCTCGGTGCGCTGCCCTCCGTGCCGCGTTCCGTCCAGGATCCGCTGACAACAGGAGCGGTGAACGTCGAAGGGACGCTGAACGTGCTCCTGGCATCCCGCGACGGTGGCGTCAGACGCGTCGTGTTCGCCTCCTCGTCGTCCGTGTACGGCGCGAACGAGGTGCTGCCGAAGGACGAGGAAGACCAGCCGCTCCCAGTTTCGCCGTACGGGGTTTCGAAGCTCGCCGCCGAGCATTACTGCCGCGCGTTCACGGCCGTCTACGGGCTCGAGACGGTCAGCCTGAGGCTTTTCAACGTCTTCGGGCCCGGACAGGATCCGCAGTCGCAATACGCCGCGGTCGTCCCTCGTTTCATCACGGCGGTCGCATCAGGGACCCGGCCGATCATCTACGGAGACGGGACGCAGACTCGCGATTTCACCTACGTCGACGACGTAGTCGAAGCATTCGTCCTGGCGACCGAGGCGCCGCGCGCGGCTGGCGAGGTCATCAACGTCTCCGCCGGCGAGCAAACGAGCGTGATCGGACTACTGACGCTCGTCTCCGAGGTCGTCGGCGCAACGGCAGCCCCCGTCTTCGAGTCGGCGCGGCCAGGCGAAGTGCGGTCGAGCCACGGTAATCGGGACAGAGCCGCAGCGATGCTGGGTTGGGAGCCGCGATGGGATCTCCGCGAGGCCCTAGAGGCGTCGATCGAAGGTCTCGTCGGGTCCACGATCGGGTGAGCCCACAGCCGGAGGTACGAGTCCTCGCCACCGGTGCTCAGGCGCTGACCTCGCCCGGCTTCCGTGCTCGGGTGCTTCTCCTGCGGGCTGAACTCGTTCGCTTCGAAATCCGCATCGACCCCCTGCCCCTCTTCACGGAGCGGGAAGCGGCGACGTTCGCCGGCGGCGGGGTGTGGAGGCGTGGGACGGTTTTGATCGGGGCCCGGAGCCGTCTATCTCGGCTACTCGCGAAACGCGCGCAGGAACCAGCCGATGTCGCGTTCATCCAGCGCCAAGCGGACCTGCTTCCGCAGCTGACTCTCGAGCGTCGCGCCTCCGCCGGGCGGCGGTTGGTCTGGGACGTCGACGATGCAATCTGGCTTGATTCATCACCGGCCGCCGGCGGCCATCGGCTCGCGGTCCTTAAAGGAACCGCGCGAAAAGTGAAGTGGTTTGCGGCGCGCGCTGATCGAGTTGTCGCGGCGAACGAGTACCTCGCCGACTACCTAAGCCAATATTCAAGCCGCGTCACGATCGTTCCGTCTGTCGTCGAGCCACGAAACGTGCCTGTCAGACGGCACGTCGACGCCGACGAGATCGTGCTCGGATGGATTGGCTCGGCCACGACTGCGCCCTATCTTCATGAGCTCATGCGGACGATTTCGAGCGTCGCCCGAGAGCTGCGCCCCCGGCGCGTCAGGCTCGTAAGCGTCGGCGCGACTGCTCGGCCGACACAGGGGGTCGCCGTCGAACCGACACCCTGGAGTGTCGAGGGAGAGCTTGATGCACTCGCTCGGATCGACATCGGGCTGATGCCCATGCCTTACAACGACTGGACCCGCGGTAAGTCGGCATACAAGGCTCTCCAGTACATGTCGGCCGGGATACCGGTAGTCGCCGACGACGTAGGCGTGGCGTCCTCGGTAATCGACTCGGAGCGCGCCGGCTTCGTCGTACGGGGGGAGCAGGCATGGATCGAGGCACTAGTCGCACTTGCTCGCGACCCAGAACTCCGCGAAAGATTAGGCGAGCACGCGCGGCGCCGAGTGGAGGAGCACTTTTCGGTTCAGCGTTGGGCTCCCGCGATCAGTGAGATCCTCAGCGGGGAGAGGCTGCAACGTAGTCGAGGGATCGAACGCGAACGGATTCGAACGGCGACGTGAGCGGCGCCGGTCGCCCAGCCGTAGCGATTGCCAGGCCGACGGGTTGGCTCGCGAGGCCCCGGATCGTTCTCGGGCTCGCAGGGGTGTACGCCTCTTCGCGGGCGCTCGGACTCGTCCGAGAAATAGGGATCGCATTCTTCTTCGGCACGTCCGTCGCTGCAGATCGACTTAGCGCGGCGTTCGTCGTGGCGAGCCTCGTGAGCATCATCGGCGGCGAGGCCTTCTACGCAGGCTCAGTGCGGTGGCTAGGCGAGGCGAGACCCGATCCGCCGGCTGCCTTTTCCGAAGCCAGATACGCAAACCTCGTCGCTGTGGCTCGTAGTGCGGCGTTGGCGTCAACTGCGGCCTTCCTGCTAGTCGGGCCACTGGCCACGTTGCTTGTACTCGGCAACGGCGAGGGCTCTACCCAGGCGGTGGCTCTCGCGGCTGCCCTTGCCCCTTCGGTCGGTGCAGCCCTTGTATCGGCTTGCATCAATGCCCGTTTGACACTCGAGCGCCGATTCGTCCTTTTGAACGGCGCCCAGGCTCTGTATTCCGTCGGAGCACTGATCGGCCTTGCGTTCATCGGCCTGTTCGGCCGTGGAATCGGGCCGCTGCCGGTTGCGCTCGGCTGGTCAGCGGGGAATGTCGCCGCCGCGGTGGTGCTGTACGCCAGGGCTCGACCGCGTCCGCGACGACGAGACTCGGAGGCCCGCGCTTTCGCATTGCTTCGGATCGGTCTCCCGATCGCAATGGCCTACAGTTTGGTCGCGATTCAAAGTCTTACCGACCGCACCGTGGCGGCGCGGATCGGCCCAGGCCGCGTGGCTGCCCTTTCGTACGCAGATCGGTTGTTCCTGTTGCCAGTCGGGTTTGTGATTGCCGCCCTAGGCCCGATCGTCCTGGGGGCGCTTGTCGCGGAGCGGCAGCAAGATCGGTCAGTCGAACTCGCAGCCTTCCACCAGCTGCGGACGGTGGTCTCGTTTCTGGTGCCGCTGAGCCTGCTCTTCGTTGCTTGCGCGCCCTGGCTCGTGTCGTTCGTCTTCGAATCAGGTCATTTCAACGCGCAGTCGCGCGACCTTACCGTTGCGGCGCTTGACGGCTTTTCCGTCGGAATAGCGGCAGTTGCCGTGAGCCTTGTCCTCTTTCGGATGATGCAGGCAGTCTCGAAGCTCCGCGAAATCGTGATTGTCTCGGTTTTTGCCGTTGTCCTCAACGCCGTATCGACAGTGGGCGGCGCGCTCTGGCTGGGGCTCTACGGGGTCACGCTGTCAACATCGCTCGTTGCAGTGGCACTCGTCGTGCTTCAGACGGTGCGACTCTCGGTTGAGCTCGGACGGCGCTGGGCGACCGAAGCGTTGAAGTGTGCAGTCGTCCCCGTTGCGGTGTGCTGTGCCGTCTCGATTGTGATCGTTACGGCAAACCACCGCGGTGCCCTCGGCGATCCCCCACGCGCCGTTGTCCTAGTCGCTGCAGCCGCGATCGCCGCAGCGCTCGGTTCTCGAAGGAAACAGCAGCCGGAATGACGCTCTCAGTTGTCATGGTTGCTCTCCTCGGAGTACTCGCTATGGCAGCTGTGGTCTGGCTCCCGCCCCTTCACCCCGCACAACTCTGGTTGATTCCATGGGCGATCGCGACAGGGCTTTATCTCATGAAATTGTTCCCCTATCGCACGCTCGACAACAAGTCTGTCGTGCTGGTGTGCGGGTCCTCGCTGGCCTTCCTCGTCGGGACCCTTGGCGGAGAGCGGATCACCCGGAGGCGGGCATCTGGACTATCCGAGCCGACGGCACCGGAGAGATACGCGATCGGATGGGCCGCAGCACTGGCACTTGGGCTGACCGCGCTTCTCCTTCTCGCTTTTCTGGCGCAGGCAGCGTCGACCTACGGAGCGCGTGCGGCCCTCGTCTCCACATTGACAGTAAGAGACGCGATCGGTCAGGGAGCGTTTGCGCTCACGGTGAAGTACGTATACGCCGCGCTCGCGGCTACCGCACTCTGTGGGATTGCAGCTGCAACGGATCGGAAGAACGCCGCCATCTGGGCGCTTGGCGGTCTCGCCGCGGTCGGTTCGATCTACTTTTCAACGGGTCGTTCGACGCTCGTCGTCGCCCTCGTCGTCGGGCTCGTCGCGTACCTGCTCGCACGCACGAAGCCCTTGTCGCGATCTCGCTTTATCGCCGGCTGCGCCGGCGTCGGGGTATTCGCAGTCGTTGTCTTTGTCATCGGCGGAACCCTGATCGGGAAGACATACGCGAACAACCCAGGTATCCAGGAGGTCTCCAGTGCCTTCACGAAGCATCCACGCTTGCGGGTACTCGCGCTCCCTTATGAGTACGCGAGCGCGCCCATTGCGGCTCTAGATGTGCAGGTCGATGCGTCAACTCCTTGGGGGACGGCGCACGGTTGCGCCGCGTTCTCCGAGGAATGCCGCGTCCTCCATCGGCTTGGCCTCGGCTTACAGGGGACGAGTCGAATCAGACCGTTCACGGCTGATCCACTTCCGTGGAACACCTATACGGCTTTGGATGTTCCTCTTCTCGATGGCGGTTACCTCCTCGCGATTCCGATCGTGGGTCTTGTCGGACTCGTGCTCGGCTGGCTCTGGACTCGCGCACGGGGGCACAACGTCTTCGCCATCTGTGCGTACGCAGTTCTCGCGCCGGCGGCAGTCACGTCATCGGGCTCGTTCAACCTGACTGCGCCGCATCTCGTCGGTGCAGTCGTGATCGCTCTGACCGCGATCGTGCTAGCCGCGCCACTCCGGCGCGCGGTGCGGCGTGACCCGATGCCTGTCGCTCAATTTTGAACGATGAGTCACCGTATGCGGCGAGTCGTCTTTGTTCTTCCTAGCCTCAACGGCGGTGGCGCAGAGCGTGCAGTAATCAACCTTGCGCAGGCTGCAACGCGTTCGCAGTGCGTCGTGATCGCTGAGTCCTTAACCGGCGATCTGGCCGCAGACGACCTCGCAGCAGAAGTCGTATTTGTCTCGAACAGACCGTCGCTGTCCCGTCGGCCGAAGCGGATTAGTCAGCTTCGCCGAGTACTCAGCCGACTTCAGCCGGATGTCGTAGTTTCGACGCTTTCTCCGGTCGTCGGTACAACTGCTGCGAATCTGGTCCGTGCCCCGGTGATTCATTGGCTTCAGGCGCCGTGGATGCGCACAACCGCGGCCGGTCAGACCGGCGTCGTGGCTGCAGGGCACCGCTTCGTATTGCGCACAATGATCAGCCGTTCACAGCTCATAGCTGGCGCTACGCCGGGCCTCCTCGAGGAGTGTCAAGCCCTCGGTGTTCCATCGGACAAGCTGGCCCTCTTGCCAAATGGCTTCATCCTTCCACCATTTGAACCCTCGGCGAAGCCGAACGAAAGACCTGTAGTAGTCATGGTTGCGCGCCTCGAGCCACAAAAACGGCCCGATCTTTTGCTCGAAGCCGTCGAGCTACTTTCGAAGCAGCGAGAGGTCGACCTGGTTTTCGTCGGCTCGGGTTCGTGGGAAGACGAACTAAGGGCGCGGGCGCGCGCTCTGGCGATGGCGAACCGAGTTAAGTTCACAGGGTTCGTTCCTGAGCCAGACCGCTACATTCGCGCGGCAGACGTCTTCGCTCTTGCGACGGATCATGAAGGTTTCGGTAACGTCATCGTGGAAGCTCTCGCTTGCGGGGTCCCGGTAGTCGTCTCTGACGTGCCTTACGGGCCACGATTCATTCTCGGCTCGACGCGCATGGGGCACCTCGTCCGTCCGGGGTCACCGGCGGCGCTTGCCGAAGGACTTCGTCGAGCTCTCGATGCCCCACCTTCGGCGGCGGATCGAGCTGAGGGACGGCGCAGAGCAGAGGAATTCGCCGTTGAGCGTGTCGCTGCACGCTTCGAAAGCGTCGTCGACCGCGTCCTAAGGGACTCGACGGAGGCGCGGAGCACGCCACCACCGACCTCCTGGCCCTAGCTCTACGTGTCAGATGGGTAGCGAAGTTCGCCCTGCCAACCGCCGACGTTCCACGCGGCGGCTACGTTTTGCTGAGCGGGTTTTCGGCCACCGTGTCTCAACAGTTCGTCGAGCCTGGTGGCGGTTTCGAGCCGCGACGCCGTGGGAGCCAAACCGTGCATTGCGAGTCGCGAGACGGTTTGTCAGAACAAAAGGGCTCACGGTCCGCAAAGGTCCCTTTGCTGGCATGAAATATCACCGTGGCGCGATTGGCTCCACTGTGTTGGTGCCAAAGTTAATCGGGTCATATGAGCAGGAACTCCATCCTATCCTCGACGAGGTGATTCGTCAGTCATGCCCGACTGTAATAAATATTGGGAGCGGAGACGGATATTATGCAATTGGTCTTGCGCTCAAACTACCTGATGCGCAAGTGCATGCTTTTGAGCTGGATTGTGCGTTCCGAGGTTTGTCGGCCAAGATGGCATCTACAAATGATGTCGCCGACCGTGTGACACTACACGGACCCGCCACTGCAAAAGCGCTGGCTAGGGTAGTGCGTCCACCTGTTTTCGTCTTGTGCGACTGCGAGGGTTGCGAAGTCGAAGTTCTTGATCCAGCGGTCGTCCCGCCGCTCAAAACGGCGTCTATTCTGGTTGAATTACACGAGTTTGTTAAATGCGGCATTTCTGAACGAGTTATGACTCGATTTCGAAGCACACACACGATCCAGGTGATCGACTCCGAACCGCGTGATCCGCGAGCGTACGAGGAGCTAGTGGTTCTTAGCGAGCGGGATGCTGCCCTGGCGGTAGACGAGTTCCGGCCTGAGAGGATGCAGTGGGCATGGATGAAGCCGCGCACAACTATTCTCTGACCTACACCGTGCAACGACGACCCGTAGGTCGACCGCAGGGACCCGGCGACGGCTCGGGCCTCTTATGGCTCTTCGTCGCGAGGCGTCTGACCCTGCACTTCTATTAGCTATGAGGCGCCACTCCAAGCTCTACACGGTTCTCGTTCTCCTGACGACGGCAATCGCTGCTGCCGGCTGCTCCTCCTCGGGCGCCGACTCCGTAAGCTCTCAAAGCATTGCCTCTGTCGAAGGCAACTTGGTCACATCGGCTGACATTGGCCGTACGCCGCCAAACTCAGCCGAACGTGCATTTCTCCGCCTTTGGACGGACCTTCAGTACCGCGCCTGGAGCGCGGCCCTCAGTCAGTACGAGCCGGCGCTCGTAACCAGCGTTGGTGTTACGAACATCGTCGAGGGGTTGAAGACACAGAGCTCGTACTTCGAAAGAGTCAAGCCTGTGCTGCGCGGGACTGTTCGGCTGAGGGACCAGGCGATCGTTCGCTACATCATTCCGGATGCTGCCGGCAACCCAACGCCGACCTCGATCATTTGGCGACGGGTCGGGAACTCGTGGCGGATCCACTACGACCCGCAACTGGATGGGATGCTTCAGGCTGCCGAAACCGCGCGCGTGCAGACCGCAGTCGATCCAAACGCACCAAAACCCTCCAAGGCTGCACTCCAGGCCGGGGCAGACGCGGGGCGGTTGCAGTCGACGTACCTCCAGTCGCAGTATCCCGGCTCGACCAAGCCGTAACGATTCCTCGACGCCGACAACTTCCGGCG
>Ga0075433_10005336_pt1 | contig 10088 bp, 12 predicted proteins | sample RhiMethybrSRZTD2_FD_75299 | JGI IMG/M metagenome (GOLD analysis project Ga0075433, IMG submission 75299) | Populus rhizosphere microbial communities from Tennessee, USA - Rhizosphere MetaG P. TD hybrid SRZTD2 | ecosystem: Host-associated > Plants > Roots > Rhizosphere > Soil | place: USA... | reverse complement strand
GCTTGGACTCCAAGGATTCAGTTGTCGCACGATCATCGCAGGCCCCTCCTTTCACTCATTCGACTCGAGGCTCGGTTCCTACCGTGGAGCGACACCGGCAACACACCCACCCTCGAGGGGCGTCCTCTAACACCTCCTGGCAGTAGGGGCAGTCCATCGGAAGCTGATGCACTGCCGGTCGGTTCGTGGCTTTCAGCGCGTCACCTGCCGCCGTCACAGGCTCTCCCTCCCTTAATCTCCATGACACCCTTCGTTCCATTCCCGGCCTGAACCGCACTGCCAAGGCGGCACGGTCTCTTACACCCTTGCCGCACTGCATGCGTCAGCCGTGCTCCTTCCGTTCGTCAGGCGGCCTTCGACGTCCGGAACTGGCATCGCAGGCTCCATGAGTACCGCCCTGTTAGCACTCATAGCAAAAGAGTGCTAGTCGTCAAGTCATAGCGATAAAATCTGAAAATTATCAAGTAAAGTATATATTTAGATAGGACGGTAAGCGGCCAGGCTCGCCTTCGAGCTATCATCGCGGCGCCCCAGGTAGGCCGTGAGCTCCCGGGCCGAGATCGTGGGCTTCCAACGCTTCCAGCAGCACCATCGCCGACAGCGTGCCGATGCCGCGGAAGCAGCGCAGCCACCCGACGGGGTCCCGATACGGCGCCGTCTGCGCCAAGGCCTCGATCTCGTGGTCGAGCGCCTGAACGGCAAGGCTCGCGGCGCCTGGGCGGGTCGCTCGGGCCCGTTCTTCGCTTTCTTCTCCGTGCGTGGCGCTCCATGCTACCTTCCATCCGCCTGCATCCGGGCGTTACGGGTTGAAGCTCTCGGCCCCGAGCCCTGGTGAATCTAGCATTGTCACCTAGCAGGACGGTCTACTAGGAGGCTAGCAAATGGGGTTCCTCGGCGTCGCCGTGATCCTTGCTATCGTGGGCGTCCTGCTCGTATCTTCCGCCGTGGCTCCTGTGGGCCCGACTATCGGCGATGCAACGGCCGGTCCGGCATCTGCTGCGGACGCCACGCCGGTAGTTGCACGCTCGCGCCCTGAAGTCCAACCGAGCGTCCTCGAAGACCGTGACAAAGAAGCCGCCCTCGGCCTCCTCCTCCTGCTCGGGATGTTTGAGCGTCGGCACGGCCGGTAGGTTCGGCGGAGACCGAGGCCCTGCAGTTAGCGTGGCGCCCGCGGCGTCGGAATAGGGTCGCGCCGCCACGGGCCGCACCTCGGCGCGGCCGCGATGCTTACCGCTTGAGCGCCCTCTTCAACGCCGCCCACGCCGCCCCCTGCGTCGCGAGCGGCGTCGTCCTCCTTCAACCGCCAGCCGCACGAGGGGCGAGAGCGAGTATGACGAGATGGTCCAGTTCACTCCAATCGAACGGCTTGTGCAGATAACCGAAGGCCCCCTCGATGAACGCCTCAACCTCCCTCGGAGTGCCGCCATCGCCGCCCGTCATCATGAGGACTGGCGCCGTCACGCCGAGATCGCGGACGCGCTTCAGGAGATCGAGGCCGGCGGCCTGTTGCACGTGCCAGTAGTCGATCACCGCCAAGGCAATGTCCAGCAGAATCAGGTCGAACTGCTCGTGCAACAGCAGGATGAAGGCGTCGTTGGCAGAGCTTGCTGTCGTGAGCTCATACGTGTGACTGCTGGAACTCGGCAAAGAACGCCCGCAGTAGGCCGACCACGATTGGCTGATCGTCGACGATGAGGACTCGTTTCATCACGTCCGCCTCACCCTGACGCGCTCGTGCGCGCGCAAGACCCGAATCTCGGTGCCGCCGGTTTTGCCCACCCTCCGAACGCGAACGCGGGCGTCCTTCCCAGCGTTCGTCGTGTAGGGTCGGCCGATGATCTCCCACTCGCCGGTCTCATCGGTGGGCCGATCGCCGATTTGATGCTCCATCGTGAGGATACGCCGCTCTGCTGATGCCGTCGGATGGCCCTTCTTCTTGGTTGGGCCGTTTTGGCCACGGGCGAGTTAGCCACGCCGCGCTGGATTGATCGGAGCCAGGCATTCATAGGAGGGCGTCGGGTCGTTCGCTTACTCGGCCCGCGCGGTTCGACACCCCGCCGACGGTCATTTGTTGTTGCCCGCTCTCCTTGCCATTGCTGCCCGGAGAGCCTGCTGCCGCTCCTGTAGATGGGCTTCCGCCTCTCGGATCAGAACGTCCGACTGGTCCATCGCCTGCTGACTCTGCTTTATCAAACGCTGGGCAGCATCCCGTACATCCTGAGTCCTCTGGCGTATTTCGGAAGGCAGCGTCACGCAGCTAAAGAGATGCCCACGCACATTCTCGGTGAGATCGGCTCGGCATCGTGTGCACAGGTTCGTCCGACCGTCGAACAGGTCGGCGGCGAGTTCCGTATATCGGTAGCTGATGTCGCAGGACAGGCATCGCGCAACGACGTGATCGGAGCAGTAGACGAAGAGTAGGGCGCGCTCTTCGGGGGTCAGGCCCCCGGACCGCGCGCAGTCCAAGTGCTGCAGGCGGCCGTTTGACAACTGGATGACATCCGTAACCGAGATCGGCCGAGAGCACCTTGGGCAATTCACCTGCATGAGCGCGCCTCCCTGTGCAGCTAGACCAATACTTGAGCCACCGGAAAAACAAACAACTGGGTGAGACGCCCTACGGCGTCACCCGTTTATTCAAATGGAAAGGCGCGCGCGGAGAATATCATCGGACCTGCCCGATCGGGAAGGGACGTTTGATGTTTCAAGTCCACTGGCGCGTCGTGTTGAGTCATTAGGCTTCTGGACACTTGCGTGGAACGAACTCAAGCATATTTTCCGGAACAAGTGGCCTCGACGCGGGCTAGTTGAACCCCGCGCCGGATTCTCATTTCGCAGCCCAATCCAAGGAGACTCAGTTGACGTTTTACTCCATAACGTACTGGAGACTCATGGTCGAGCTTATCCTCTCCGAAGCCCAACTCGCCTGTTTGAAAGCGGCCGTGACGGTCGGATCTTACGAGTCTGCGGCGCTTGGGCGCGCTAAAGGCTTGGGCACCGTGTTCAATCCCGAACCGGTTGTCGTCAAATGCACACGCGCCATCGCGGAACGACTGTTCACCGTAGCTCGGCGGTCCTGTCCAGATGTCGCGCCGCAGATTCGCGCCGCGATCGAACAGGCGAAGCAATAGGGCACGCCGCCCACTGCGTCGCAGGTCCTGGGTGCGCTCTGTGGCGGCCCCGGCGCGCGCTGGTAGTCAGCTTGCCTGCTTCGCGCTGCGATCCGAAGCTCCATCGGTAGGACGCGGGCCGTGGCCTGACGATCAGGTCTTTTGTCACCCGCATTTGGGTCGTTTCCCCTATTCGGCGTGGTTAGTTGAACCGGACATGATTGTTCCCAGCATTGCGGTCCAGACGCTCAAGTGGATTGGATGGAACAGGACGACGTCCGACGGACAATTGAGAGCGCTATCGCGAAACGGCGCGAGGACTTCGCCCTGAGCTATCTCAGCTGCGCCCCCGACGGGTACACCTTGAAATTCCGCCAGGGCATTGTCGACATCGTGAGAACCAGAATTGATGACGCCGTCTTTGCTGACGACGCCAGACTCGGAGGTTTACTCGATGAGGTGCGGCGGGATCTGCAGCGCTTAACTAGAGCCCCGGCGGTTTAGTCTAGCGGTGCCGGTCGGCACGCTAGAGAGTGCTCCATCCCGATTCGTACCTAGGGCAATCCTCTGCAGCTGATGAACTCGCCGGTTACCGATTGCCCTCGCAACGATACACGTCGGCGGTCATGTAGTCTTGAAGGCCGAAATACCCACCCTTCGACTTGCGTTGCGGTGTCATCAGTGCGACGTTTCCGCCGAGCCGCGCCGCCTTCTTCGCAAGATCGTCAAGTTGGTCATCCGCGATTGTGCCGAGCGGGCGGCAGCCGCGAACCCGATCCGCGTCCTCGACGACAAGCGCGGTGACGGGTGGTTGCGGCGATGCGCAGGCCGCTAGCGCCAATAGACACGCTGAAAGGATCCATCTATTGCTCATCGTGCGAACCCCCTTAGTCTGCGTCGTACTGTCTAACGGCCCCTTATAACTGCCGTCATTAGACTGTCGGTCTGGCCGACAGGCCTGGATCGAAATAGCCGAGACCTACTGACGCCAATTCGTATGGTCCCGTATGCCGCCGCTCGAGCGGCGTACTCTGAGCTTTTGCATTCCCACGGCCAGCAAGACGACAGCGGCTGCCGCGCCGAGCGGCTAGATCGCCGTTCTGGACCAGCCACGTTGCAAGTTACATCTGTGGCGGGTCGGTGATGCGGTCCCAATTGCGGTGCTTGCCCATGGCCTCGATGAATGCGGCGACGTCGCGCGCGAGCGCCCAGTCCGACGCGTCGTTGGTGGGCAGGCCGGCGTCGGCCAGCACGCGCTCGCCGGCTCCGATTGTCAGAATCGGCTTGCAGTGGCGGAACTGGTCCTTGAGGAATTCACGCACGTGGCCGAGGGACGCCAACAGCTCGGCGGCGCCGTCTCCACCAGGGACAACTACGGCGTCGAACAGCACCGACGGCATGGTCTCGAATGTCGCATCCGCCTCGATGGCCTCCTCGACACTCCCGAGGCGTGCCGCCAGCAGTCGCACGACGGCGCCGGTCTTGGACAGGGCGGCCTGCGTGCGGGTGACGGAGCTTGCGTCGAGGCCGGGAGCGGTGAGGATGGCCACCTTACGACCCCGGATACTGCGGTCGCCGGGCCGAAAGGTCAGCGACAACGCTGGCGAGGTCGTGACTTCCGCGCGTGGTGGTTTCGTCACGCGCGGCATCGCTTGCGGCAATGAAATGCCCAGCCCATCGGCCACCGCCTGCGCGAGCTCGTCCGAGACATTGCGGAGCATGGAGACCGTGCGCTCGCGAATCGCCGGCACCTGCACCTTGGTGAGCTCGAAGCGAAAGCCTCGAATGATGTGGGCCTTCTCATAGGGCGCCTGGCTGTTCCAGAACAGCGTGGCCTGCGAATAGTAGTCCGCAAACTTCTCGGGCTTGCCGCGGACCTTGTCGTCCGCGATCCTTTCCGGAAAGCTCGTGAACCCGCGCATGCCTGCCTGAAACGGGCAGCCGCCGCCGAGGGAGTTGGGCTCGTAGGAGACCCGACCTCGATGGATCGCCTGTCGGTGGAAGCCGTCTCGCTGGTTGTTGTGGGCCTGCGCGATCGGCGCGTTGATCGGAATCTCGTGAAAGTTCGGGCCGCCCAGCCTCAGGAGCTGGGTGTCGAAGTAGGAGTGAATGCGTCCGGCCAGCAGTGGATCGTTCGAGAAATCGATACCCGGCACGAGGTTCTGGACGCCGAACGCAACCTGCTCTGTCTCGGCGAAGAAGTTGTCGGGATTCCGGTCGAGGACCATGCGGCCCACCGGGAGCACGGGAACCAATTCTTCCGGGACGATCTTGGTGGCGTCGAGCACGTCGAAGCTGAACTTGTTGGCCTGCTCCTCCGTGAAGATCTGCAAGCCGAGCTCGTACTCGGCGAAGACGCCGGCCTCGATGGATTCCCAGAGGTCGCGACGTGTGTAATCGGGATCGGCGCCGGCGATCTTGACGCTCTCGTCCCAGTCGAGCGAATGCGTCCCGGCCGTCGGCGTCCAGTGAAACTTCACGAAGCGTGACTCGCCCTTCGCGTTCACCAGACGGAAGGTGTGGACGCCGAAGCCTTGCATGGTGCGAAAGCTTCGGGGCAGGGCGCGGTCCGACATGACCCACATCAGCATGTGGGTCGATTCGGGCATGAGGGAGACGAAATCCCAGAAGGTGTCGTGAGCGCTGGCGGCCTGCGGCATCGCGTGGTGAGGTTCCGGTTTGAGGGCGTGGACCAAGTCCGGAAACTTGATCGCGTCCTGGATGAAGAAAACCGGAATGTTGTTGCCGACCAGGTCGAAGTTGCCCTCCTCGGTATAGAACTTCGTGGCGAAGCCGCGAACATCGCGCGGGGTGTCGGGCGAGCCACGCTCGCCTGCGACCGTCGAGAAGCGCACGAAGACGGGCGTTCGCTTGCCCTTCGCAGACAGGAAGGCGGCGCGCGTGTATTTCGCGAGCGAGTCGTAGCATTCGAAGAAGCCATGAGCGGCCGATCCTCGCGCGTGGACGATTCGTTCCGGGATCCGTTCGTGGTCGAAGTGGGTAATCTTCTCCCGAAGGATGAAGTCCTCGAGGAGCGCCGGCCCGCGTAGCCCCGCCTTGAGAGAATTCTGATTGTCGGCGATGGGCTGGGCAAAGTTCGTCGTCAGCGCCTGACCGCCGGAATCCACGCGCACGCGGTCGAGAGGCTGGTTGCCGGGATTCAGACCGTGACGCGCGGGGGCGCCGGTCTTGGGGGACGCGTTCGCCTCCGTGAGCGTACTACCCACCACCGCCGGGTCGGGTGGCTCTGCGGTAGGGCCGGTCTTGGGGGTGCGTGCTGCGGCGCCGATCTCGCCGGGCTTGGACGCGTTGAACGGGAAAGCGGCAGCAAGCTCCTGCGTACCTTTCATCTTCCGCTCGGTGGATCCGTTCCCACCGCCGCGCGGGGTCTTTCTGGGACCACTGACCGTAGACTTCGCAGACCCCTTGTTGTTTCGCGCAGACGCCTTCCGATCGTTCCGCATCGACTGTTCTCCTTGAGGTTTACGCGAGCCACGCCTTCGGCCGTTGCGCCGCCGAACTCAGCGTGACGAGCGCGATGGGTCGATCGTGCTCGTCGCCGAGTGGCCCGAATGGACCTGCTCTTTTGCCCGATCCTGCGCGCCCACGGCCGTATCTGCCGACGATCGGGGCTGGTCGGCCGTGCTCTTGCGAGCGCCAATCACGTTGTCCGCTGTGAGTTCCCGGGTTCGATTACCGAAGTGCCACATGATCAGCCCGCCGATGACAGCTCCGAAGACGAGTCCAAACATGGCGATGTCCTCCTTGGTGGCAAACGCGTAGTTGTCGATGGTAAGGGTCGGGCGACGCGCCTCATTCCCGCGGCGGCCCGCTCAGGCGACCTTGCGCGCTGCCTTTTTGAGCACACGCTTGGCCTTTTGGACACGGGACGTCGCCAGCTCCTTCTTGCGGACCGCCATCTGCTCACCAAGCTCCATCAGCTGCTGACCAAGCCCCTTCTCGGCGACTGGAAACATCTCGCCCTCTTCCTCGGTCGCATGGTGAACGACCGCATCCCGTAGCTCCTTGACCTTCTGCACGACCTCGTCGGTGTCCATGCTCATGCCCTGAGCCTTGGCGACGAGGGCGTCGACTTTCTTGTGTTCGGACTCGGCCTCATCCACCAGGCTCGCCCCGCCGCGCACGTTCTTGACGGCCGGGTAGAACAGCTCTTCCTCGATCGTGGAATGAATCTCGAGCTCTTGGGCGATCTTGTCGATCAGTTCCTGGCGTCGTCGGGGCGCCCGCGCCGTGGTACGGCTGAAATCAGCCAATAGCTTCTTGACCGCCGCATGATCCTTTTTCAGTAACGCCGTCGCTTTCATAGCCTTTCCTTCTCGCCACGAAGGCTGATCGCCGCCGTGGAGCTGTTAGGGTTTTCGTCGATCTCACCGTAGCTGCAAAGGGACTGCCACCGCCGCCACACCATTGAGGCGAACCAGACTCTTCGAGTCGAGCGCGAGATCGAGCGTCGCGCGCCGGGTTCATGACGAGCCGTTCGCGCGGACGCGCGAGTTTCGGGTTCATACCAGCGTGCAATGCGGTAAGCGTTACCAAGTAGCTTTGACAGAGCTCCTGCGGTCGCCGCCCGGACGAGCGCGCACCGATCCCAGGCTTTTAGCGCGCGCAGATTCGATCGCGGGACTGTTCTCGCGTCGGTGGCGGTGGCCCGCTTCCGGGCATAACCATTGGTCGCTACGCGAGACCGGGAGTGCTGGCAACCTTCTTGCTCGTTTGCCATGACCATGGCGGTCCTGCAGGCTCTTCTTAGTCTCATTAGCCGCTCGCTCGGGCGCATGGCTTCCTCCGTATTCGGCTGGGCGGTCGTGGCGCTGTTCGGACAGACGAATGCCCGCGAGAAGACCGCGCTCTCGGTGCTCGTCGGCGCCGCCGCCGCGTGGCCTCTTTTGCTGCTTGGCATCGCAGTGCCCAGAGCCGCGACCTTCGTCCTCGGGTTCATCCCACTTCCAGCGTTGATCCCGGCGTGGACGGTGCGCGTCGTGTGGATCGCGCTCGCAGTCGCCGTGCCGCTCGGAGTCGGTTTGACGATGGCGCTGCGCCAACCGCGAAGCCCGCGCGACGAGATTCCCCCTGGCATTCGACAGGAGTCGGCGCTGAAACGACTATTACGCGGCTTTCCGATCACGGTCGGCATCGCCGCCGCGTTCTTGGTCGAGTTCGTGACAGTGCCTGCGCTCCGAGTGTCGTCGATGCTCCGCCGAAGGGTCGATGTGCAGGTTCCTCTCGTGACAGACGCGGCGAGCTACGACGTCGTCGCCGCCACGGTCGCGAAGACGCTCGGTCTTCACGGCTTCACGATCCGCGAAGGCAGGCCTGCATGGTGGATGACCGTGCCCTCGTCCATCCTGTTGACTCTCGGCGGGCCAGCTTTTCGAGCGTACATACCGCGACGTCTCGCATACTTTTTGGGGCCGGAGCTGGAGGTCGCGCTTTATCCGAACGCCCTTCTGCTCCGCGGACGCCAGCAGGACACGGCCTGGGCGCAAGGCGTGGTGGTGGAAGCGGTCACCAATGCCCCCGCGGTGCAGACCTACCATCCCGATGCGCAGGACATCGAACGCCAGATCCACCGCGTGTGGTCGGTCTATCGCGAGCACCCATCCGCTCACGCCAACTCTGCGGCACTGCTGCATCGGTTGGCCGAAATCGCCGGGGACGTCAGACGACTTCCCGTGCCGTACGACGAGTGGCAGGTGGTGTACCGGCAGGCCCTGCAGCTGAGCCGCGCCCTGCACGGTGATCGACAGCTGTTGGAGATCGCGTCGTCGACACCAGATATCGACGAGGCGATCGAGGAGAAACCGATGACAGAGCCGCGCAACCGGGAAGCGACGCGGAGCCTATCCAGTCGGGCGCTCATCGCCGAGATCGTGGACCGGGCGACGCTTCTGGCGAAAAAGGAGCTGGAGCTCGCCCAGGCTGAGCTTCGCGCAGATTTGAAGTCCGAGCTGGCGATGGCCAAAGGGCTCGCTGTGGCGGCAATCGCTGGACTCACGGGCTTGAATCTGTTGCTGGTCGCGGGCGTGCTCGCGCTCGGTGTCGTGATGCCGGCGTGGCTGGCGGCGGTCGTTCTGGGCGGGCTCATGCTCACCATAAGCGCCGTCATGGCGTATTGGGGCTGGCGAAAGCACGTCGCAACCCCGTTGCCCGTGACGCGCCAGACCCTCAAACAACAGCTGCGATGGCTGAAGGAACGGGTCGCCTGAGATGGCAATCAACAGTCGAGCGGGGAATGGAGCGACGCCGCGCGAGACAGCGCTGGAGCTGGGCGAAGAGATCGTCGCCGTGCGTCAGGACCTGGACATGCTCCTGGCCGAAGCGGACCGTCGGCGCCACGAAGTCATGGACGTCAGACTCCAGTTGCGACGGCACGCAGCGACCGCCCTGTTCACGGGCATGGCCATTCTCGGGGGCGCCGCCGCCATGGTGCGGTTCCGAGTTCGACGGCGCCGCCAACGCCAACGCCTGAGCGCGCGAGCGGGCCGGCTGGGCCAGGCGGTGTCGCGTATGATGGACCAGCGGCACCGCGTTGCGGCTGAGCCGACCTTCCTCGGCCGGATCGTGACGGCCATCGTGATTTCAGCGGCGGCATCCCTCGCGAACAGCCTGGTGAAAAGGGCCGTTGATCAGCTCCTTGAGAACCCTCGGCTGAATGGCGCAACCGAAGCCCGTCGAGGGCTTGATAGCGCTTCTCGACGAACCTAGGAGGCGTCAGGCCAACCCAGATGGAACCTGTTCGCCTTTGTCATGGCGTTCGTGGCTGGCGCGGTCGTCACCTTGCAGATTGCAAGCACGTCCAAGTTGAAAGAAGCCGTTGGCGCAACGGTTCCAGCGGCCATCGCAAGCTCGCTATTCGGGGTCGTCCTTCTCGGCGCCGCCATGGTGGTCCTGCAAGTGCCTTGGCCCACGTTCGACAGGTTGATCTCGGCACCGTGGTCGGCCTGCATAGGAGGCGCC
>Ga0075433_10005335_pt1 | contig 10089 bp, 8 predicted proteins | sample RhiMethybrSRZTD2_FD_75299 | JGI IMG/M metagenome (GOLD analysis project Ga0075433, IMG submission 75299) | Populus rhizosphere microbial communities from Tennessee, USA - Rhizosphere MetaG P. TD hybrid SRZTD2 | ecosystem: Host-associated > Plants > Roots > Rhizosphere > Soil | place: USA... | reverse complement strand
TACGGGTTCATGCCGCTGACGAACATGTGGTGGGCCCAGACGATGAACCCGAGCCCCGCGATGGCGGCGATCGAGTAGACCATCGCGCGGTAGCCGAAGATCGGCTTGCGCGCCCCCACCGAGAGCAGGTCGGAGGCCATGCCCATGGCCGGCAGCACGAGGATGTAGACCGCCGGGTGGGAGTAGAACCAGAAGATGTGCTGCCAGAGGAGGACGACACCGCCCGAGTGGACCATCTGCTTGCCGACGTCGCCCGTCTCGAAGAGCCCGCCCGGGGTGAAGAAGTTGAAGCCCATCCGCTCGAAGGTGAGCATCGTGAGCGCCGAGGCGAGGACCGGCGTCGCGATGAGCTGGAGGATCGCCGTGATGAACTGGGCCCAGGTCGTCAGGGGCAGGCGCATCCACCCGAGGCCCGGCGCCCGCATCCGGGCGATCGTGGTGATGTAGTTCACCGCGCCGAGGATGGACGACGTCCCGACGCAGATCATCGCAAGGAGCCAGAACGTCATGCCCGAGCCGCCGAGCGTCGACAGCGGCGCGTAGGCGGTCCATCCCGCCGCGGCCCCCTGGTCCGGGGTATGGAACCCGATGAATTGCGCGATCAGGATGAGGATGCACCCGAGCCAGAAGACCCAGTAGGAGGCGGCGTTCAGGACCGGGAACGCCATGTCGTGGGTGCCGACGTGGAGCGGGATGAGGAAATTGCCGAAGGCGCCGACGAGGATCGGGATGATCACGAAAAAGATCATGATCGTCCCGTGCATCGACGTCAGCATCGTGAACTGTTCCGCGCGTACGGCGCCGTCGCCCCCGAAGAGGATTTTCCCGACGACGGGCACCGGGGTGTTCGGGTGGGCGAGGTTCCAGCGAATGCACATCGCCAGGAGGCCCGCGAGGAAGAGGAAGAAGATGCTCGACCACAGGAACTGCTTGCCGATCACCTTGTGGTTCGTGGACCAGACGTACTTGCGGAAGAATCCGAACTCGTGATGTCCGCCGTCCGCGTGGGCTTCCGTGCTCATGTGGTGCGTTTCCGAATCAGTTCTTCCACTGCTGCCAGAACCACTGCTCTTTCTCGGTCTGGTTCTCGTAGTTGTTCGCGTCGTTCGCCATCCAGAGGTCGTATGCCTTCCGCGGCAGGACGAACATCTGGAAGCTCATCGTGAAGTGGTTCAGCCCGCACAGCTCCGCGCACGTGCCCTCGTACGGGACGATCGTGTAGTCGACGTCGCGCCACGGGACGCCCTTGCGCGTCTCGTTGTTCTGGAGAACCGTGCTCGTGACGCTGTCGAGCGAGGGGCGCATCAGTCCGTCCTGGTACTGGAAGCTCTCGTCGATCGCGACGACCTTCGAGCCGTAATCCCTCTGGAAATCAGCCTCGGATGCCACGAACATCCAGCGGAAATCCCCCTCCCACTTCTTCTGGTAGTCCTTGGGGTGCCAGTCCTTCTGGAACTGGAAGTTGTAGGGCGCCGCGGACTTGTCGATCTTGGCGACGTAGAAGCCCGTGGGCTTGAACCAGACGGCGCCGCGATGGCCCGGCACCGTGTCCTGCTTCACGCGCATCTGGAAGATGAAGAAGCTGTGGATGACGTCGATGGACCGCAGGGGGACGAGCACCGTCGACTCGACGGGTACGCAGAACCGCTTCTGCATGATGACGTCGTCGTCGCCCCCGAACGCGCCGTCGGCCCCCGGCGACCGGAAGTTCCAGTTGAACTGCCGCGCGAAGGCCTGGACGGTCACGACGCCGGGGTCGGTCATCTTCGGGAAGTCGATCTTGGCCTTCTTCCAGGTCGAGAACTGGTAGAAGGCGATGAAGATCAGGATGATCGCGGGGCAGACGGTCCATATGATCTCGGCGGTGTTGTTCCCGTGGGTGTAGCCCGGCTTGCCGCCCGGTCGGCGCCGGTACCGGATGCAGAACCAGAGGAGGAGTCCCTCCACGCCGACGAAGACGACGCCCGTGAGCCAGAGGATGACGGTGTAGAGGTGGTCGATTTCGGGCGCGATCGTCGAGCGGCCGGGCGGAAAGCCCCAGGCGGAATCCTGCGCGAACACCGAACCCGCCCCCGACAGGATCCCCAGCGCGACCAGCGACCCCCACTTCAGGATGCGGGATGGCATCGTTCGAAGTTCTCCCCCGGGTTCGGGCGCGCGCGGCGGCCCGCTATTTCGCCTTGAAGGTGAAGTCCTCGGTCTTCGCGTCCTTGTCGGCGACCGTGACCGATTTCGTTTCCTTGCCGAACTTCTCGTGCCAGAACTCGATCTCGTACGTGCCGGCCGGGAGCTTGTCGATCTTGTACGTCCCGTCGGCGCCGCTCACGGCGAAGAACGGGTGATCGACGACGTGGAGCCACGCGCCCATCCAGGGATGGACGTCGCACTTGATCTTCACGCCGATCTCCTGGACGGTGAACTGCTTCTCCGAGGTCATCCCCTTCTGGCCCTGCCCCTCGTTGAACTCCTTGTTCTGCTTGGGGAGGCCGTGGATGTTGTGCATCGTGTCGTCGCTGTTCTTGATCACGAACGTCTGGCCGACCATGAGCGCGATGATGTGGGGATGGTAGACGCACTTGTTCTGGTCGATCTCGACCTTCGCGTCCGGGGCCTTGAACTTGCCCTTGACGCCCTTCTTGACCCAGACGAAGACGTTGGCGAGCTCGCCGCCGGCGCCCACGACGACGTCCTCGCTGAGGACGTCCTGGTCGCCGCGCTGCGGGCCGCAATACTTGTCGGAGTCGAGCTGGGAGTTGAGCTTCTTGCGCTTGACCGCGCCGTCGAGCTTGACGGTGCCGGAGATCGAGGCCGAGCCTTCCTGCGCCCGGGCGGCCGAGACGCCGGCCAGGACGAAAGCCGCGCAGAGGACGGATGCGAGCTTGCTCATGTCTGCCCTTCTCTTTCCTGGTTAATTCGGGAGCGCCGGGGAGCCCCGGCGGCCACAAGCTACCAACGACGGTCCCCGAAGTCAACCCAACAGCGGAGTCGAAGGCCAACGCGCAGATAGTGGAGCTTCCAGCTCCCCGCTCCCAGATTCCAGCTTCAGAAGTTTCCCGCTCCGAGCCACCAGCCCGGGTCCATGGGGCTCGGGGATTACACGTCGGTCCCGCCTACTTGTTCTCAGACTTGAAGGTGAAATCCAGAGTCTTGGCTTCTTTCTCCCCCACAGTCACCGTTGCCGTTCGGGTCCCAAATTTCTCATGCCACGCCTCGACCTCGTACTTTCCCGCAGGGAGACCTGCGATCCTAAAGGCGCCGTCCAGGCCGCTAACGGCGAAAAACGGATGGTCGAGGACGTGAATCCACGCGATCATCCACGGGCAGCAATCATGGTTCACCGGTATGGCGAATTCCGAGTTGCGAAACGAAACGTCGTAGTGGGCGCCCTTGAGGATGCCCACGTTGAATTGCTGGTTTTGCTTTGCCTGGCCGCGAACGCTCAGGCTGTTGAATCCGGAATTTTTCAATCGTAGCTTCTGGTTCGTGCGAACGACGATCACGCGCGGCGAGAAGAAATAGCCCCGGACGTCCAGCTCCACGGGCTCTTTCGGGGCCACGTAGTGACCCGCAACTGGACCCTTGATGCAAACCATGACATTGGCAAGTTCCTGATTCGACCCGAGGACAACGATTTCGTCGAAAACGTCCTTCCCGTCCCGTCCGGGTCCGCCATGCTTGGCCTGGTCGATCTCTGCATTGAGCTTACGGGGCTTGTAGGCGCCTTCGAACTTGACGACACCGGTGATCGCGGAGCCAGGCTCCTGCGGAAGTGGGGTGGGCCCGGTGAAGCTCACCGCGAGCCACGAGACGATGAGGAGTGGTCGCATGATTGGAACCTTCCTCGCCGTTACTTGGAGTCCGGCTTCGCGCCGCCCTTGAAGACGAAGTCCTGCTTCACGGTCTCCTTGGCGCCGACCTTGACCTGGGCGACGAGGGGCGCCTTGGCGAACCGCTCGTGGCGCGCTTCGATCACGTACTCCCCGGGCGGCAGTCCCGAGAGCGTGAAGGTCCCGTTCCTCTCCGTTACGACGTGGAAGGGGTGCGGGATCACGTGGATGATCGCACCCATCCAGGGGTGGACGTCGCACTTGACGGTGATGTCGGGCTCCGCGACGGGGATCTTGTAGGTGTTCTCGAGCCCTTTCGTGGCCTGGCCGTCGTTGAAGGGGGCGCTCAGCTTCGGATACCCGTGGACGTTGTGCAGGATGTCGTCGTTGTTGTGGATGACGAGCGGCTGGTTGACCATCAGGCTGATCACGTGCGGCTTGTAGAGGCAGCCGACCTGGTCGAGGACCTTGGGCGTGGTGGCAACGGGGAACTTCCGCCGCCCGAGCCCGGATTTCACGTAGACGAGGACGTTGGCCATCGTCTGGCCGTCGCCGAGGACGAGCGTATCCCCCACGACGGCCTCCTTATGCTGGGCCGCGCAATAGGGGATGCTGTCCATGGGGACATTCCCGTCCGGCTTGAGCCATCCCTCGAGGCGGACGGTGCCGGTGATCGTGCCGACGGTGGCGGGATCGATGGGACCCGGATCGGAAGGGCCCGACTGGTCCGCGGTGACGGGCGGAGTGGATTCACCCCCGCCTCCGGAGGGCGCGTCCGATTTTCCGCAGGCGGCAAGCGCGAGGATGACCGTCAGGGGAAGGAGGCGGCGCATCGATCCCTCTCTTTCGTTCGGCGGGTTTCCCGGTCCCAGAACATATCATCGCGTCCCGGCGGGCGCTACTTGCGCGTCACCTCGAACGTGAAGTCGACGGTCGCGGCCTGGCCGGTGACGACCGTGACCTTCGCGACGCGCGGCGCCTTCGGGAACCGCTCGTGCCACGCGGCGATCTCGTAGTCGCCCGGGGGCAACCCCCTTATCGAGTACTGGCCGTCGATTCCCGTTACGGCGAAAAACGGGTGGCTGGAGACGTGGACCCACGCGCTCATCCAGGGATGGACGTCGCACTGCACCGGGATTCCGGTCTCGGGCACGTCGAATCGAAAGGTGTTTTCCATCCCCTTGACCCCCTGGCCCTTGTTGAATTCCGGGGATCGCACGGGCAGGCCGTGAACGTTGTGCATCGTGTCGTCGCCATTGCGCGCGACGAGCGGTTGGGCGGTCATCAGGGCGACCACGTGCGGGACGTACACGCACTTGATTTGGTCCAGGACCACCGGTTTGGTCGGAGTTGGGAAGCGGCGGTTGCCGAGGCCGCTCTTCACCTGGATGTACACATCGGCCAGGGTCTGCCCCGCTCCCAGGACGAAGGCGTCCATCACGAGTCCCTTGGGATTCTGGGCCGCGCAGTACGCGTCGGGGGGCGTGATGAGACGCCGCTGAGGCCGGCCATCCAGTCGGACGGTGCCGACGATGGAGCCGACGGTGCGGGGATCGATCGGGGCCGGATCGGCGGGAACGGTTTGGTTTTCCGATGTCGCGGGCGGCGGAGAGCCGGCCTGTTGATCACAGGCGGGGATCGTTGCGACCCAGCAGGCCAGGAAAGTTGAAAGGAGGAGGCGCATCGGAGCCCTCTCGAATCGGCGGTTCACGCCTTGGCGAACCTAGCGGCGCGCCCGCGCGGCCGCCACCTTCCGGCGCTTTCCCTGGCTCGAAGCTGGGAGCGGGCAGGGGTCGCTTTAAAACAGAAGGGGCTCCAGTCGTCAGACTGGAGCCCCTGTGAGGTGCCTTTGTAGACCTAGAAATCCTCTTCGCCTCCACCCATGCCGCCCATGCCGCCCATTCCGCCCATCCCGCCGGGGCCGCCGCCGGCGCCCGCGGACTTCTTCTCCGGGATCTCGCTGATGAGCGCGTCCGTCGTCAGGAGGAGGGCCGCGACGCTCGCCGCGTTCTGCAGCGCGCTGCGGACCACCTTCGTGGGGTCGATGATGCCGAACTTGAACATGTCGCCGTACTCGAGGTTCTCGGCGTCGAAGCCGTAGTTCGCGTCCTTCGCGTCCTTCACGCGGTCGACGACGATGGCGCCGTCGACGCCCGAGTTGGCGGAGATCTGCCGGATGGGCGCCTCGATGGCGCGCCGGATGATCTCGATCCCCGTCTTCTCGTCCTCGCCCGAGGCCTTCACCTTGTCGAGGGCCCTCGAGGCGCGGATGAGCGCCACGCCGCCGCCGGGGAGGATCCCCTCCTGCACGGCCGCCCGGGTCGCGAACATCGCGTCCTCGACGCGGAGCTTCTTCTCCTTCATCTCGATGTCGGTCGCCGCGCCGACGTTGATCTGCGCGACGCCGCCCGCGAGTTTGGCGAGACGCTCCTGGAGCTTCTCCTTGTCGTAGTCGGAGGTGGTGGACTCCATCTCCTTCTTGATCTGGCCGATGCGGCCCTGGATCGCCTTCGTGTCGCCCGCGCCCTCGATGATCGTCGTGTTCTCCTTCTCGACGACGACCTTCTTGGCCCGGCCGAGCATCGCCAGGTCGACCTTCTCGAGCTCGATCCCGAGGTCCTCGAAGATGGCCTTCCCGCCCGTCAGGACCGCGATGTCCTCGAGCATCGCCTTCCGGCGGTCGCCGTAGCCGGGCGCCTTGACGGCGCACACCTGCAGCGTGCCGCGGAGCTTGTTCACGACGAGGGTGGCGAGCGCGTCGCCCTCGATCTCCTCGGCGATGATGACCAGGGGCTTGCCCGTCTTCGCGATCTTCTCGAGGAGCGGGATGAGGTCCTTGGCCGCGGAGATCTTCTTCTCGTGGATGAGGATGTAGGGATCCTTGAGGTTCGCCTTCATGTCCTCGGGCTCGGTCACGAAGTAGGGCGAGATGTAGCCCTTGTCGAACTGCATCCCCTCGACCCACTCGACGTTCGTCTCGAGGCCCTTGCCCTCCTCGACCGTGATGACGCCGTCCTTGCCGACCTTCTCCATCGCGTCGGCGAGCATCTTGCCGATGACCTCGTTGCCGCCCGCAGCGATCGTGCCGACGTGCTCGATGTCCTCCTTGCCCTTGACCTGGCGGGACATCTTCTTGAGCTCCTCGACGATCCCGTCGACGGCCTTCTCGATGCCGCGCTTGAGCGCGATCGGGTTGGCGCCGGCGGTGACGTTCTTCAGGCCCTCGTCGAAGATGGCCTCGGCGAGCACCGTGGCGGTGGTCGTGCCGTCACCCGCGACGTCGTTCGTCTTGGAGGCGACCTCCTTGACCATCTGGGCGCCCATGTTCTCGTAGGGATCCTTCAGCTCGATCTCCTTGGCGACCGTGACGCCGTCCGAGGAAACCGTGGGAGCGCCCCACTTCTTCTCGAGGAGGACGTTGCGGCCCCTGGGCCCCAGCGTGACCTTCACGGCCCTCGCGAGCTGCTTGACGCCCCGGCGCACGGCCTCGCGCGCCTCCTGTTCGAACGCAATTTTCTTCGCGGCCATCTTCTAATCTCCTGATTCCTGATTCTTGATTCTTGATTCCGGCCTTATTTCTTCCCGTTCTCGAGGACCGCGAGGATCTCGCTCTCGCTGAGGATGAGATACTCCTTGTCGTCGACCTTGACCTCGCTGCCGGCGTACCCGCCGAACAGGACGCGGTCCCCCTTCTTGACCTCGAGCTTCCGGACCTCCCCGTTGTCGAGGATCCGGCCCGTGCCCACCGCCACGACCGTGCCCTGCTTGGGCTTGTCCTTCGCGGTGTCGGGCAGGAGGATGCCCCCCGCCGTCCGCTCTTCCGCCTCGCTCCGCTCGACCACGACCTTGTCCCGAAGTGGTTTCAGCGACGCCATATGAAGCCCTCCCTTGATGACGGTGACCTGGAAGTCCGAATCCGACCCCATGATTCAGCAAACTCGGTGCCAGCCGGCCCGCGAGGGGCGCGATCATAACAACCTGCAATGCAAATGAATAGGGGAACGTAGTCGACGCCGTCCGGGAATGGGGCCAAACTGGCAGGGTCAACTGCCTAGATCGGATCGTGGATCAAGGCCTCCAAAACTCATTCAAAGGGGTCAACGACCAAAGGCATCCCTGAAGTTGGGCCTTGGCTTCCACTCGATTTCGATGTCCGCCGCGCCGTCGGGCGGGATGTCGACCTCGACCGTCACCTCATCGCGGAGGAGATGCCAGACCTTGATCTTGCGGTGTCCCGCTTCCACCCGGTCGATCGTGAACCGGCCCGCGGCGTCGGTCACCGCGTGCGCCGATCCTCGGGTCACCACGAGGCCGGCCTGCATCCAGGGATGGATCGAGCACCGGACGACGAGCCGCTCCTCGAACGGGAAGGCCTTCGAGATGGAATTGCCCCCGGGGAAACCGTCGCTCACCACCGGGTTGCGCTTTCCCTGGATCGTGATGTTGTGCGCCATCCCGTCGCTGTTTTTGAAGACTACCGGCCCCGGCGAAACGATCAACAGCACCGGCGCGAAGAGGCAGCCCTTCTGGTCGAGCACCGGGACCGACCCGGTCCCGAATTCCTCGGACTTGCCGTCGGCCTCGACGTACGCGCCGGCGAGGCCCTTGGTCGCGGGATCGACCCTGTAGAGGCCCAGGTCGAGCGGCCCGGATCCGCAGTATTTCTCGAAGCCGCGGATCGATCCGGAGATTGGGGCGATGTCGTCCGACAGGACGCGAACCCGGCCCGTGAGGCGGCCGTAGCGCGGCGGGACTTCACCTTGGGGAGTTCCGGGGGGAGGCGGCGGCCCCGTCGTCGAATCGCCGCACGACGCGGCCAGAAGGAGGCCGAGCAGCCACGACCGTCGCACGACTTAGTCTTTCTTGTCCGGAGGTGTCGCCTTGGGCGGAGCCGCGCGCAGGCGGCTGAAGTTCATGAGGTACTCGACGGTCTTGCGCAGGCCCGGGTCCACGTCGCCGCCGCCGATTTCCTTGTAGCTCTGGTCCATCGCCGTCATCGGGGTGCCCGGATAGATGAACGAAGGCTGGCGGAGCCACGGATAGAGCCACGCCGGACGGAGGCGCGTCTCGACCATCGACAGCTCCGGCGCGAACTTGTACGAGGCCATCGCCGTGCCCGCGGGCCGCGCTCCATCCCAGTAGTGGCATTCACCGCAGGTTCTCTTGAAGAAAGGCTCCGCCTTCCGGAGGTCCTCCGCGTGCTCGGCGAAATGGAGCGGATCGCGCTCCGCGTAGCTCGTGAAGGGATGCGATTCCTCCCCCGGGGCGCGGTCGCGCGCCCAGAAGAAGGCGACCAGCGACGCGGCCTCCTCGTCGGAGAACCCGAAGTTCGGCATCCGGACGTTCTGATCGGGAGGCCCCTGGGCGCCGGGCTCGATCGGCACGAGCGCGGGACGGATCAGGTGGGGCTCCTTCAGGAAGTCGAAGAGCCACGAGGGCTGGGTCTTTTTCCCCTGGGCGCGGAGCATCGGCGGGAATCGCGAATAGAGGGCCTGCGGGTTGTCGGGATCGTAGGCGGGATCCCCCTTCACATTCACGATGTCGTCGACGTGGTCTTTCTTGTATTTCTCGATGTGCGGGAGGATTTCGCCTCCCTCCATCGGCTTCCACCGCCGGACGGGGAGCCGCTTCACGACGTCGTTGCCGTCCTTGTCCTGGCGGACATCCAGGTACTCCGCGCGGCCGCGATTGACGAGCACGAAGAGCGAATTGGGATTGACCGCCCCGTTGACCTTGAGCGTGCAACCGTCCGAAGTCCACTGGAAGGTGTAGAGATCCATCTTCAGGTGCTCGGGCCCCGGCTCGGCGGGCCAGATCCCCCACTTCGTCAGGAGCGAGGCCTTGGCGTCGTCGTCCAGCTTCCCGGTCCGGTTTCCCTCGACCCACTCGAACGTCCGCACTTCCTTCGGAATGCCGTTCACGGGCTCGACGCGCCTCCACTCGACCTCGAGCTTGTCCAGCGCGAAGCGGTGGCAGGCGCGGCAGTTGCTCTCGCGGACCAGGCGCCGGCCCCGGTTGATCGCGATCTCGTCCTCGCCGAGCTGCTTCTTCGCGCGGTGGAGGAGCCCCAGCGGAAAATCGTGGTTCGTGAACGACAGGACGAACGTCGTCAGGAGCCGGACCTCCTCGGGGTTGAGGTAGAAGTTCGGCATCTTGAGGAGCTCGTCGGGCGGGAGCGCGTCGAGGCGGCCGCCGTCGAAGACGCGCGGGTCGAAGAGCTTGTTCCGGATCCAGAGGTGGCGGAACTCCGGGACCTTCACGA
>Ga0075433_10005334_pt1 | contig 10089 bp, 8 predicted proteins | sample RhiMethybrSRZTD2_FD_75299 | JGI IMG/M metagenome (GOLD analysis project Ga0075433, IMG submission 75299) | Populus rhizosphere microbial communities from Tennessee, USA - Rhizosphere MetaG P. TD hybrid SRZTD2 | ecosystem: Host-associated > Plants > Roots > Rhizosphere > Soil | place: USA... | reverse complement strand
TCGCTCATCCAACCGCGCATCGCGGGATCGAGAGAGATGAATCTCGTCTCGATCGCAATCTCGCCTTCTCGCAGATCGGGAATGGGCTCTTTGGCGAGAGTGAAGTTGTCGCGCGAGGCGAAGCCGCGCGGGCGGCTCTTCAGACGAACGAGATGGTTGTAAGTCATCGAACCCGATTCCGGAAGCACGCATGATACTTGCACACGATGAGCCGCTGCTGTTCGTCCATTCTCCTGATATTGACTCGCGGCCGCGCGGGGCCATAATCATCCGCATGAAACACGCACTTCTCGCGCTGACGTTCGCTCTTGCCGCCTCCACTTTTGCTGCAGCACAAACGCCGAGCGTCATGCCCGGCCAGTGGACGCTCGACGTGTCGAAGTCCACGTATAGCCCGGGTCCCGCGCCGAAGAGCCAGCACGCCGTGCTCTCGGCGATTCCGAACGGCATTCGCACGGTCGCGGACCGCGTCGAGGCCGACGGCAAAAAGGTGCATTTCGAGTGGAACGGGACGTTCGATGGAAAGGATCAGCCGGTCATCGGAGACCCGGCACGCGACGCCGTGTCGGTGAAGAAGATCGACGACTACACCCTCGAAGTCACGAACAAGAAGGGCGGGAAGGTGATGACCGTGCTGCGCGCGGTGTACGCCAAAGACGGCAAGTCGCGCACCGAGACGGTGACGGGCACGAACGCGGCGGGGCAGGCCGTCAAGAACGTCACCTACTGGACCAAGTCATAGGATCGCGACCTCGCGCTCGGCGATAGTCAGAACTTCGGGGTCGCCTCAGTCGCCACAGCGGCTCGAATGCGATCGATCTGCTTGAGATGAAGCAGGTCGTGGCCGGCGTAGAGCCGCACGAGATACTCGATGCTCTCCTCACCGCGCTCCGAATGCACGCCGGAGCGCTGTAACTCTGCGGGCGTCGCGCGAGCGATCAACTTCACGTTGGCTCGACGAAGCACGTCGAACGTCGTCTTGGCTTCATCCGGATCGGCGTCGGCGTAGCGGAGCCGTTCGGCCCAGAGATCCTGGTCGTAACCAGTGATCACCGGCCGGTCGTGAGCGAGAATCAGCCGCACGCGCCATCCCCACACCAAATCAGAATCGGCCAGGTGTTGCAGCACGTGGACGATGGACCATTTGCCGGGCCCTTCTGGTGTTCGCAGTTGAGCGTGCGTCAGGCCGTGGAACGCCTGAGTCAGCGCCGCGGGCGTTGTGCGCAGCACCGTCAGCGGTTCGCGATCGCCGAGCAGATCGAGGATCGCGCCAGCATAACGAGCGCGTTCCTGAGGTGGATCGATGGAGCGATTGCTGAAGACGGACATGTTTCAAGTCTAGTCCCGTGCACCGGGGGGAAACAGCGCCAGCCTGCCCGAACGGGTGGTTTCTTCAACGCCCCGAATCGCTACCATGGCCTTTTGGGTGAGCCATCGGAGGTACGTCATGCGCATCGGTATCGTCGGAGCGGGAATGATCGGATCGACATTGGCGAAGCTGTGGGTCGACGCGAGCCACGAGGTGCGTCTCGCGTCGAGACACCCCGAGGAGCTCAAGGGATTGATTGCGCAACTCGGGACGCGCGCATCAGCCGGAACGGCCAACGACGCGGCAACATTCGGCGACGTCGTCATCTTGACCGTTCCGCTCAAAGCCGTTCCCGACCTCGCACGCGATCTTGCGGAGCCGCTCGCCGGCAAGATCGTGCTCGATACCGGGAATGCCTATGAGCAACGAGACGGCGTGGTGGCGCGCGAGGCCTCCGCGCATCCGCAGGGATCGGCAGGGTGGGCGGCGGCGATGTTTCCGCGCAGCATCTGGATCAAAGCGTTCAATACGGTGAATTTCAAGACGCTGGAGCGTGAGGCGCATCGAAAAGAAAAGCCGATCGGCATCCCGCTGGCTGGCGACGATCCGCGTGCGCTGGAGATCGCGGCAGGGCTCGTCAGAGATGCCGGATTCGATCCAGTGACGGTGGGTGCACTTGGTCGAGGAAAGGAGTTTCAGCCGAACACGCCACCGTACAACACCGGCATGGATGGGCAGCAGCTGCGAACCCTTTTCAGCAGTTAGCGCGTCGAGTTCTTCTCCTGCTCGCGCGCGCCGCGAAGAATCGCCGGCAGTCCGTAATTCCCTTCGTGGCACGCGTACTCGAACAAGCCCTCGCCGGTCATCTTGAGCGGAATCATCAGCGTCCACGGGCGCGACCACACGGTCGGGTCGTCGAACGTGACGTAGTACTCGAGCGTGTCGTGTGCCACACGCCGGAATTTCTCGGTCGTACGCAGCTTGTCAGTGGCACCTACTCGAGTGGCGTTGGCCATGTAGTTGGTCGTGTCCACGACCAGCGTGTCGCCATCCCAGTGCGCGCGCGAGTCGCCGTGATACTGCCTGATCACCGACGAGATGTGCGGCGTGTTGTCGACCGAGAAGATCCGCACGTCATGAATCATCTCTGACCGCAGCGCCGTGACGCCCGGGCCTTGCGTGATCTCGAAGTAGCTCTGATAGCCGGCGCGAATGTTCGGCGTGCCGTAGCTGACGCAGCGAGTGCCGAGCGACAAGTCCTGGGCGCGATCGGCCGGCCCTCTCGCGAGTTGCGCTGCCGCTTGCGCGCGTGCGCGCTCAGTCGCGCCGGGCGCCGGCGCCGGAATGCGGCCGTCGAGCGGATCGATGATGAGCGAGGTGCGGTTGTCCCACACGCGATCGGACAGCCACGTCTGATCGTAGTTGCCGACTTGCGTGTCGCTCGAGCTGAACTTCGTCTTGCCCTCGATCGCGGCAGTGAAGAGCTCGTCGGCAAAGAACGCGTCGCCGCCGTCCTGCATCTTCTGCGCGCGCTTCTTCAAATCCGCGAGCTCGGCGTCGGTCATCGTGGTGCGCAGACCGAACTGCTTCGGCCGCTCGAGCGGCGTCATGCCGTTGTTGGCCCAGACGCCCTGGAAATCGGGATGACCGTCCGGCATACGCGGCACCGACCAACTAGATTTGGCTGACTGGCCGACGACGACCGTGGCCGACAGCGCCAGGCCCATCAGGATGCACGTCATGGTTTGTCGTGGCATGCGCATACCATACGCCACACCAAGGCTCTTAGGGGCTAGGAACTGTTTGCAATTGTCTTCGAGGGCGTAGCGCCCAGTCAGCGTGTCGCGGGCACACCGAACGGCGGAGGCCGGTTGCGCGCACGTTCTGTGGCGGCGTCGAGCGGATGCCGCGTCGCGGCCGCGGTTCGCATGCCGGGAAATTGTCTCCGCTCGTGCCTTGGCGCTGACCGCGCGTCTAAGCGCTCACTCGTCGCGACATGTGCCGCCGGCTCAAAATGCCTGTGCTAAATCGACGCAACCAGAACGCATGGACGGAAGACGCGCGGAGGAATCGCTCCGCCAATTTCCGGCTTCGCACTGTGCTCGGCATGCTCACACGCGTCCGCCACGCGGCATCCGCTCGACGCCACCACCGCGCGCGGGTCGTGGGCATATCGAATGGCGGCGGCCGTGCGGAGCACGCCGCGCACGATACCGGAAAGCGAGCGCAGCCGATTCATCGCCGCGAGTTCGTTCCGCGTGATCAGTCGATCGATAAAGCGGGAACCAGCGCAGGCGGTGCATGCCACGATCGCAGGCGGACGATTTCGGTACTACTCGCGGCGGGAGCGTCAGGGTTTGAGCGGAGCGAGCTTTCCCGGCGTGCGCAGCCGGACGCCGGCGTTCGATATGCCCACGACTCGCGGAGTGCTTGAGCGACCGGCTTCAACGTATTCCTGTCCCAGCCGTTGACCGCCATGTATTTCTTGGTGGGCTCACGACGACTGAGGCCTTACGGCCGAAAGGGGCGCGGCGAGACGGTGTTGGGCTCGAAAGGAATGGCGTTCGGCAAGAGCTGGAGACCCCTGATCTGATTGCGCCGGTTGATCTCGGCGCGGTAGGCGGCGTCCAGATAGATGCTCGGTTCCTGCGGAGTACGAGTCAGTGTTGAAACGGGGCCCAGGTACAACAGGGCATCGCCATTCATGCCGGACAACATGTTTTCTTCGGCGAGTGCGACCTTGGCGCGAAGCTCCGCCAATTCAGCGTCGGTTTTGTTCGGCAGGCTGATGATCGGGTTAGAAGGCGGCGAGGCATGACACCCGGGTTTGCGCAACGCATCTTCGATCGTGCTGCCGCGTACAGGAGATGCCAGCGAGGGTATCGGCCAATCCCTAAAGGTTTGTTCGAATGCTGTCGAGCAGGCCTTCTCGATAAAGCCCCAATAGGGCAGCACGATGAAGAAGGCATCGGGGTAATCGTCTTCAACCAGGTTTTGCAGACTCCGTATGGCGAATTCCGCGGGCATGTCAGGCATGTCGAAGTGTCCGGCGCCATAAATGACGAGAGCTCTCTTGCCCTTCGCGAGAATCTCGCGCTTGATGATGGAGGCAGGGTAGCTATCGCGCTGCGACATGAAGGGATTGAAATCTTCCCGGGTTTTGACCTTGGACCAATCGATCGCTGGCTCGCCGAGCCACACACGAACGCGCTGCTCGGGCGGCAACGACAGATTTATCGTCCGCATCTGGACAAAGAAATTCGCATAACCAAGGCCAGTAACGGTAGGAACCCATCCAACGACGTCGCTCCAGACGCTGCGCAGCTCGGAATAGGAAACATCGCCGCCGTTGACGTAGCGGTCGAGCACGTCTTGATGCGCAGCACCGCCGAATTCCACGACGACATTCCCAACCTCTTTGGCAAAGCGCGGATCGCGGATCAGAGTGACGAAGAAATCTTCTTGCTGCGCCATGTTGTGCATATCGCCCAGGCCGACCAGGCGATGTTTGTCGAAGGCGGCGAGTATGCCGTCGACGGCGGGACGCACTGTCGGCGCAGGCCGATTTGGCGTTTGCGCGCGGCCTGCCATCGACGTGCCGGCTAGTACGGCCGCGAGCATCACCAACGCAACAGACGCAGCGAGGCACGTCTGCATCACTCCTCCGATGTCCTCCACGAGTGCGTCATCACGGCTTGCTGACCTGATCCTGCAACCACTTCACGGTCGCCCGCTGAAGATCGGGATGCTGCGCGAACAGCTCGACTCCGTGGCCTGAACCCGGGAACATCTTCAGCGTCGACTGTGGATGCTTCGACGCAGCGATCACGCTGCGCATCTCGACAGAGCCGATGTCCTGTTCGGCGTAGATGCCGAACACTGGCAGCGACGGAGTCGCGGCCAGATGAGCCTTCCCCCGTGGACTCGGGAGTCCGGAGAGCAGTAACACGGCCCTGACGGCGCGCTGGCGCGCAGCGAGGTCTGCGGCGTCAGCGCCCCCGCAACTGGACCCGCCCACGGCCAGGCGCGTACGGTCGACATCCTTCTGTGCGACCAGGTACGCCCACGCGGCATCGCCGTCTCCTGGTGGAAATGGTGAACCGCCCGCGATTTCCAGCGCGCCGCGGTCGGCCGCTCGGCCGGCTGGAGGAGGTGGAGGCGGCGGGGGCAACGGGAGGCTGCCGCCAGTCTCTCCGAAACCGCGGTTGTCGAACGTCATGACGTGGAATCCCGCGGCCACGAGATCTGTGACAAGACCGTCCCACAGGCGCCGGCTTCCGTTGTCGCTGCACTGATGGAACAGCAGAATGCCTGGCCCCGGCTTGCCCGGTGATGAATAGCTCGCCTTCAGCACGACTCCATCGGCGGCTTTGAGATCGACGTTGCGCGTCTGCGCGGCGACGGGCGCCGCAGAAAGCGCGAGACAGCTGATGAGGGTCAGTGACGTGCGAATTCGCATGGTTGTCTCTCCATCTCTCCTTCCGTCGGCGTTACTCGTGGCGAATCGCGATCACAGGTTGCACGGACGCTGCCCGCAGTGCCGGACCGAGCGAGGCGGCGAATCCGGCGATCAGCAGCACCGCGGAGGCCACAGCGAAGATGTACGGATCGCTCGGCGACACGTCGTACAAGAGACCGCTCATCACGCGCGCGACCGCGACGCCAATCACGAGACCGACGAGCGTGCCGATCAGCGCGACCGTCATTCCCTGGCGGATGACCATCGCCAGCACCTCGCCGCGTGCGGCGCCGAGCGCCAGACGAACACCGATCTCTTGCGTGCGCCGAGACGTGGAGTACGCGAGCGTGCCGTAGATGCCAACCGACGCGAGCAGGAGCGCGACCGCGGCGAACAGACCGAACGCAAACAAGTTGAAACGGTACGGCGCAATCGAATCCGCGAACACCGCCTCCAGCGTCTTGGCCTCGAGGACCGGCACCGCCGGGTCTACTCCAACCACAGCGCGACGGACCTGGGCCGTCGCCGCCGCAGGATCGATGGTCACGCTGGCGACGATCGCGTAGCCGGACGTCTGTTCATGTGCGTAGTCGACATAAAACTCCGGCTCCGCCGGGCTATCGAGTCTCTGAAGCTTCCTGTCGGCAACCACTCCCACCACAGTGGCCCACGAGTCCGCTCCGCTCGGAACCCGAAAGCGTGCGCCGAGGGGATTCGCGTCGCCGAAGTAGCGCCGAGCGAACGCCTCGTTGATAACCCATGCCGGCGACGGCTCGGAATCAGTCAGCCATCGTCCTCGGACGAGGCGCAATCCCATCACCTGTGCGAGACCCGCTGACGCGATCGTCGCGCGCGCGAATGCTGCCGTCGGATCGGTCGGCTTCGGTGGAAATGGATCGCCCTCGCGCATTAACCGCATGCGGAAGCCAGCGTTCGTGGTCACCGCGGCGGCGCGGACACCGGGCACGGCCGACACGCGCCGAAGCGTCTCGGCGACGTGTGCGCGCCGCATGACCACATCCTGCCAGGCCATCCCGAAGAACCGCATCTCCATTGTGACGATCCGATCCGGGTAAAAGCCGTCGGGGAGCGCGGTGAGTCGCCACAGGCTCTTGATCAGGAGGCCCGCTCCGACCAGCAGCACGATCGTCAGAGCGAACTCGAGCGCCACGAGCGTGGCTCTCGTACGGAGCCTGCCCCCAATGGGCAGCGCGCCGTATAGTGCCTGTTTCAACACGCCGCGCGCATCGTCCTTCCAGAGCGACCACACAGGAACCATCCCGAACACGAGTGCCGCCACAATCGCCGACGCCGCGGCGAACCCAAGCGCGCGGCCGTCGATCGTCGTCTCCTGCAGCCGCGGCACTCCGTACGGCAGGATGCGTACGATGGTGGCCAGACTCCACCGCGCGACCACGAGACCGGCGATGGCTCCGGTTGCGGCGAGGAGCGCGCTTTCGACGAAGAACTGGCGGGCCAGCCTCCAGCGGCCCGCCCCGATCGACGCCCGGATCGCCACCTCCCCACGTCTGGCCGACGCGCGCACGAGAAACAGATGGGCGACGTTCGCACAGGCAATCAGAAAGACGAGGCCGGCTGCGGTGAGAAGCACGACGAGCGGACGCGTCGCATCGCCAACGATCTTCTCCTTCAACGGCATCAGCATCAGGGGAGAGGGAGGCATCGAGTTGGCCGTCCTGATGCGGTTTCGAATCAGGTCGAGGTCCGCCCGAGCGCGCTCGACGGAGACGCCTGCCTTCAGCTTGCCAATGACCATCACGGCCCGCGTGACGGTAGCGCCGTTCGGCGCGGTGGTGGCCGGCGGAACTGTGAACGTGCGATACGCGTCGATGGTTTTTTCCGGAAGACTGTTCGAGGCAAACGGTTTCGTCAGCTGCGGGTGAAAACCAGGCGGCAGCACGCCGGCGATCGTGACCTGCCGGAAGTTGATCCTGACCGCGCGTCCCACGACTCCGGAATCGGCGTGAAATGCCGCGACGAAGAACGGGTACGAGAGCAGCACGGCATCTTCACGGCCGAGCGGTAGACGACCCAGCATGGGTCTGGCATCCGAGACCGGCCAGAAGTCCTCGGACACCCAGGCGACTCGCGACTGCACGACGTTGTCGGCGGTGTAGACGGCGTAGTTGTCGATGTCGAACGCGACGAGGCCGTCGAACGACGTCGCCTGTTCCTTCCACGCCAGGAAGTCTGGCGAGTTGACCCACTCCTGGTCGCGATTGACCGTGGTGATCCACAGCATGCGTTCCGGATCGGGATAGGACAACGAGCGGATCAGCGCCGCATCGATCACGCTGAAGACCGCGGTGTTGAGTCCAATGCCGGCGGCCAGCGTCATCAGCACGGTGGCCGTGAACATCGGCGCACGCCGCATCTGCCGAACGCCGTACCGGACATCGGCGCCGAGACCGTTGAGCCATTCCACGCCACGCACTTCGTAGGCTTGCTCTTTCCATCGCAGCGGATCGCCGAAGTCCATGCGTGCGCGACGGCTGGCGTCGGCCGGCGACATGCCGGCAGCGACCAGCGCATCGGCGTGGGCCTCGAGATGCGTTCTCCACTCCGCCTCCATGTCCGCTTCGAGCCTTCGGCGGCGAACGAGCGCTGAGAGAAAGGACCGCAGACGCGGGAGTACGGTCATCGCGAGCTACTCGTGGCGAAGCGCAACCAAGGGTTGAACAGTCGCTGCCTTCAGGGCTGGCCCGAGGGATGCGGCAAATCCGGCGAGCAACAACACAGCCGAGGCCGTAGCGAAGATGTACGGATCGCTCGGTGACACTTCGTAGAGAAGGCTCGCCATGAATCTCGTCATCGCGAATCCGGTGATGAGACCGACGATGGTGCCGGCGAGAGCGATGGCCATTCCTTGCCGGATCACCATCGCCACGACCTCTCCGCGCCCCGCACCGAGTGCCAGTCGAATGCCGATCTCCTGGGTGCGACGCGTGGTCGAATACGCGAGCACTCCGTAGATGCCGACCGACGCGAGGAGGAGCGCAACCGCTGCGAACAGGCCGAAGGAGAACAGGTTGAAACGCTGCGGCGCGATCGAGTTCGCCAGAGCCGTCTCGAGAGTCTCGACGTCGAAGATCGGCACTCTCGCATCCACTCCGGCAACTATTAGACGGAGCTCCGCGCCGGCCGCCGAGGCTTCCGTGCTGACACTGGCGGCAATCGAGTAACCGGATCGCAAAGCATGCGCGTAGTCGATGTACAACTCTGCGTCCGGCGGACCGCCGAGGCTCTGAAGTTTCCGGTCGGCCACCACTCCGACCACAGTGGCCCACGAGTCTTGTCCGAAAAAGGGGAACCGAAAGCGTGTGCCGACAGGGTCCTCGTTGCCGAAGTGGCGGGCGAGCGTCTCGTTGATGACGAACGCCGGCGACGGTTCGGCATCCGACAGCCAGCGCCCTTTGATGAGGCGCATCCCCATGACACGGGCGAAATCCGCCGAAGCCGCGGTCATGAGCGCGAACACACGCGGATCGTCCGGCCTCGGTGGAAACGGATCTCGCTCACGGAACAAACGGATGCTCGCGTCCGCATTCGTCGTAATCGCCGCGGCCCGGACACCCGGCGCGCTCGAGATGCGCCGAAGCACCTCGGCGGCGTGTGCGCGGCGCGCGCTCTCCTGCCGGTAGGCGGGACCGGAGTATTGGACTCGCATCGTGACGATCTGGTCGGGGTGAAAGTCTTCAGGGAGAGCATTGAGGCGCCAGAGACTCTTGATCAGGAGGCCGGCACCAGTCAGCAGCGTGATGGTGAGCGCGAACTCGAACGCGACGAGCGCCGATTTCGCACGGAGCTTGCCGGCGATCGGCAATGCGCCGACCAAACCCTGTTTCAACACGCCGCGCGCGTCGTCCTTCCACAGCGACCACACCGGGCCCATCCCGAAGAGAAGGGCTGCGCCGATCGAGGTCGCCGCTGCGAACGCGAGCACGTGGGCGTCGATTGTCGTCTCCTGAAGGCGTGGAACGGCGTGAGGCAGGATTCGAACGACGGTGGCGAGACCCCAGCGCGCGATCACGAGCCCGGCGGCTGCACCGGCTGCCGCGATCAGCGCGCTCTCGACGAAGAACTGGCGTGCGAGCCGCGCGCGACCTGCACCGATCGCGACGCGGATGGCGACCTCGCGGCGCCTCGATGAAGCGCGGGCCAGAAACAGATTGGCAACGTTCGCACACGCGATCAGAAAGACAAAGGCGACGGCGGCTTGAAGAACCACGAGGGGCCGGCTCGCGGTGCCAACGATCCGGTCCTTCAGCGGCATCAATCGCAAGGTCGGGAGGGTACGCGC
>Ga0075433_10005333_pt1 | contig 10089 bp, 11 predicted proteins | sample RhiMethybrSRZTD2_FD_75299 | JGI IMG/M metagenome (GOLD analysis project Ga0075433, IMG submission 75299) | Populus rhizosphere microbial communities from Tennessee, USA - Rhizosphere MetaG P. TD hybrid SRZTD2 | ecosystem: Host-associated > Plants > Roots > Rhizosphere > Soil | place: USA... | reverse complement strand
CAGCCGTATGTGATTAATCTATGGTGGTTAATTAGATGAGCTCTTCCAGTCACCTCCAGGTTCCCTGAACTAAGTCGGGTTATCTGAAATCTCACCTTAGACGACAGCCCAATGAGGTTGCCATGTTTGCTCGAAGTGTGAACTCGCGTCTGAAGCCCAATGGCGCTGCGGGGCTTACCCAAACCCTGCCTCCTGATCTGTTGCGATACATCTCAGTCCGGGGCGTCGCCCAGCATGACGGCGACGGTCGCTGGACAAAAGCTTTGAGTGAGGAAGAATGGGAATCGTGAGTAGCGTACCCGTCACAAAAACGGAGTGGGAATTAACGCCGGAGGCATTCGACGGGCTGCTCTCCTGGCTCAACCCTGATCGCGAGCAGGCCGGAAGGAAATACGAGGAGATTCGCCGCAAACTCATAACCATTCTGAGCTGTCGGGGCTGCACCTGCCCTGAAGACTTGACCGACGAAACCATGAACCGGGTTACTCGAAGGGTGCCTCAGATCATCGATAACTACCTAGGTGACCCAGCACTCTATTTCTACGGCGTGGCGCACAAGGTTCATTTGGAGTGGCTGCGGCGAAACGGGCGTGCCCTCGTGCCTCCCCCGGCGCCGGATCCTCCCGAAGAAACCGAGCAGGAGCATGAATGCCTCGAACAATGTATGGAGCACTTGACGTCGAAGAGCCGTGAATTGGTATCGGTGTATCACCGGGAAGAGAAGAAAGCCAAGATCGATGGCAGGAAGGAACTGGCGGATCGGCTGGGAATCGGTGTCAACGCCCTGAGGATCAGGGCCCACCGCATCCGGGCCGGCCTGCAGGAATGTGTGGTCCTATGTCTCAGCAAGACGCGACAGAATGAAATGGACACTCAGCGCATAGATAATAGAGGAACTTGAGAAGAAAGGAGGAAGCGCTAATGAGCGGAAGCGTCGAAGCTGAAATTTCAATGAAACAGTATCTGCTGGGCGAGCTGGCTGAGCCGCAGCAGCAAGAGCTTGAGCAAGGGCTGATGACCAGCAATGAATGCTTTGATCGACTGTTGGTCGCGGAGGATGAACTGATCGACGACTATCTTCGCGGGACTCTGTCAGCTCGCGAGGAGGAGAAATTCGACGACTTCTTCTTGCGCGCACCTGAGAGACGTCGCAAACTTCGCTTTTTCAGATCGCTGCTGAAATATGTCGGAGCCAATACCGAGAACTCCAAGACTATTTGGCGCTGGCCGGAATTCTTGACTTTTCGACCTTTTCCTCACCGAATCATCGAGGCGTCTCTGGCAGCGGCCTTATCACTCATAGTTCTGGGAGGTTCGTGGCTGACTTTTAGAATCCAACATCTCAACCATCTGCTGGAGCAGGCCCGAAGTCAAACGGTCCCGGCAGGCGAGCGGGACGATGGGCAGCGGCAACAGGCTCAGTTGCTCGCTCGAAATGATCAGTTGACCAGCGAGGTTCAATTCCACAAGGGGCAGCGCGCCGTCCTGGAGCAAGAGCTGGCCCGGGCTTCTACGCCACAGCTCTCATCTCCATACATGATCCGTTTCGCCTTCACTTCCGGAACGGTCAGAAGTGGGGGGGAAATGAAGAAAGTGACCATTCCTCCCGGCGCAACCTGGGTGCAGTTACAGCTTGATTTAGGAGCCAGCGACTACAGGAAATATCAGACAGTGCTTCAGAGTGCTGAAGCTGAAGAAATAGCAAACCAGACTACACCCAGTATCAAAATAGGAAATGACGTTGAAGGAGTTGTCTTGACCGTGCCGGCCAAACGCCTGCCATACGGAGATTACAGCCTCAAGCTAAGTGGGGTACCGGCCGTCGGTGATCCTGAAAACATAGGAAGCTACACTTTTAGAGTGCTGCAAAAATAACAGTCCGAAATGGAAGTGGCTTCGCCGCGAGGTGCGGAAAGTCTCTGACTTCCTTCGCGCCTATGTCACTCATTTGACCCAGCGTCCGGGTGACTTTGCACGTCTGACTGCTCGGCTGACGCACCTTGACGGTTTCCCCAGATGGAAAGTCCATTTTGTACTCTCAAATTGATCAGCTTGGTAGTGACCTGATGCTGGTGGAAAATTTCCGCTGAGGAATACAAAAGTTCGTCCAAAACGTGGAACTTCCGAGTGGCGCTGAAGTGACAAACCGTTGCACAAGCGGGTCTCTTACTGTGACCCTTCGTCATTTCTCCGCTGTTCATCTTTCGTTGTTTCCTTCACCGTGGTCCTGCATAGACCACTCGTTTCATTCCTTTCTTTTTCCCTTCGCCTCGGGGTCTCTCGTTTCCGCCCGCTCCAGTCCTGCAGTTTCGGCTTCTCTTAGCGCGCACGGTTCCGTGACAGGTTAGCTACGAAGAGGGTGGTGCTGGGCGATGCTTTATCAAGAAAGCGCGCCCCACAGGAGAGACAGACACGAAGACACCGACGCCCGCCCGGTGCTCGTGGTTGAGGAAACCCCTGCAGTTGGCTTCCTCCCATATGGGAAGCCGCGGACACGACGTGCGCCAAGCTTCGATGACTTCCGAGTAGGGGCACGAATCAGGACCAATCCATTCGACCAAGTCAAGGATCAAGGCTTCGAAAGGATCGGACATAGATTCCTTCTCATCAGCAGTATACGCACGCTCCACCAACCGGTGGAAATTGTACCAATAATACATCCATTTCGTGTGGCCTAAGCTATCCCTCCCGAGTTACGCCCGTTGCTGACATGTGGCACACCAGGGATAGATCCCCATTAACGCTAGATCTCTATCGGAAGTGCCCCGGTAGATAAAGCTGGACGAATGGCAAGGGGCCGATTCCGGGGCAGTTTCGATAGAGATCTAACGTAATGCGGCCAAGTGACCCCAATCGTTAATCACCTACCACATACCCATTCTGTCCTCCTCAGCGTACTGAACTCGCACATCCGGTTTTGGGTCAACTCCGGATCCCGACCGAGCCGGTGGTATACTGAAGGCATTCATAGTCAGGGTCGACAGCTCAGGGGTTAACGTGGCTGCAGTCTCGCCCCCAGAACTCACCCAATTGCTCCAGACTTGGAGCCAAGGTGATTCCTTGGTCTCGTCCGATTGGCCACTGATCACTCGTCGCTGTTTTTATGACTGACCGTTGGCAACAGATCGAGAGGATTTGTCAATCGGCGCTGGAGCTGGGAGAGAGCCAGCGCAGAGCCTTCCTGGATGAGGCATGTGCCGGCGATGAAGAGCTGCGTCGAAAAATGAAATCGTTGCTCCAATTTGATAGCCGTGGAGGCCGCTTCATTGAACAATCGGCCTTGGAGGTGGCGGCTAAGATGATCGCCCAGGAAAAACCTGAGTCATTGCTCGGGCAACAATGGCTTTTACCAGATCCTTTCTCTGCTTGGCGCGGGTGGCATGGGTGTGGTCAACAAAGCCAAAGACACCAAGCTGGACCGTCTGCTCGCGCTCAAACTCCTCTCCCAGTATGTCTTCCAGCAGCATGACACGCAGTCCCGGGGTTCCAACGGCCGCTCAGTCCGCTATGTAAAGAACTCGGTCGCAGTGCTCGCACTGAATAGACTTGCCCGCCAGGACCCGCTGGAGCTGCCCCGAAGGGATTCTAACATTGCATCCCGAACAATGACCGGTCCGAATCGGCGGTGCAGCGGAGGAATTTCTTGGCTGCAACTATGCCTCGTTGGGTGGCGTGGACCATGTGATCCCGGTCGATGTCTACATCCCGGGCTGCCCCCCACCACAGGCCTTACTGCACAGCATTCTGCTGGCCGTGGGCCAGCTCAAGGAAAGGCTGAGCGCTCCGCGTCGGGGAACCGGGTCAGAACAAATGCGGCTACGGCGCCAGCAACATATGCTGCCAGGCAGCTCCGAAACAGATAAGCTGCGAAGTACTCGGGCACCATTCGCTTTGAAGTCTCCTCTAACTCGATCGCCTTCTCGCAACCCCGGAGCGGTAGGCCGCCGTGGCTACAGCCCTGGCCACCTGACGCGCGACTCGCCGGTTAAACACACTGGGGACAATGTATTCCTCATTGAGCTCGGCAGCGCTGATCCCGTCGGCGATGGCCCTGGCCGCGGCCAGTTTCATGGCTTCATTGATTTGAGAGGCCCGTGCATCCAGGGCGCCACGGAAGATGCCGGGAAACGCGAGAGCATTGTTAATCTGGTTGGGCAAATCGCTGCGCCCTGTGGCCAGGATTCGAGAACATCCCAGAGCTTCCTGAGGAGAGATCTCAGGCTCGGGGTTGGCCAATGCAAAGACGATTGGATTTTTGGCCATCTTTTGGATCAAACGACGGGTCAACACTCCAGGGCCGGAGACGCCGATGAAAACGTCTGCTCTCTCAATGGCTCTCGAAAGGTTCCCACGAAGGTGCTGGGGATTCGTTTTTTGCAGCAACCACTTCTGAACATCGCCCAGGACCTGAAAATGGCTGGATTCGAGAATCCCTCGCCGATCACAAACCAGTATCTTTCGGGCCCCGGCCGAGTAAAGAATCCGGGCTGTAGCTGTTCCCGCAGCGCCAGAGCCCACGATGACAATCTTGATGCCGTTGAGCTGTTTCTTAACCAACTTCAAAGCATTCCGCAGACCCGCCAGCACAACCACGGCTGTCCCGTGCTGATCATCGTGCATGACCGGAATATCGAGCTCTTCGCGAAGTCGCTTCTCCACTTCAAAGCAGCGGGGTGCGCTGATGTCTTCCAGATTGATCCCACCAAAACCCGTGGCCACATGCTTGACGGTCTTCACGATTTCTTCCACATCCTGGGTCCGAAGGCAGAGCGGATAGGCATCAATGTTTGCGAATTCCTTAAAAAGCATCGCCTTGCCTTCCATGACGGGAAGCGCAGCCTCTGGTCCGATGTCCCCCAGACCCAGAACGGCTGAGCCGTCAGTTACCACGGCTACAGAATTCATCTTGATCGTAAGCTGATTGACTTTCCCTGGGTCTTCAGCAATGGCCTTGCACACACGAGCCACACCCGGCGTGTAAGCCATCGACAGGATGTCGCGGGTGTTGACACTGACCTTGTTCTGAATCTGGATCTTTCCGCCAAGATGCAGTAGAAAGACTCGGTCGGAAACATTGACAACCGAAACCCCAGGCAAGGAACGGATGACTTGAACGATCTTCCCTTCGTGCTCCTCATCGCGCGCGTGGATCGTCAAGTCGCGCACCATGATCTTCGGTTCGACCCGGGCAATGTCGACCGCCCCCATGTCTCCTCCAGCCCGACCAATGGCAGAAAGAACTTCAGCCAGTTTGCCAACCCGATTCTCAAGACGGAGACGAACGGTAAAGGTATAACTGACGCTCGGAGGCGACGGAATTCTCTTTTTCATATTCACTAACCTCACACGTGGTGAGATTGTACCTGGATTGCCAAGAAAGCGCTTTCTTCCTTTTATCCCGGATCGGTCGTCCTTCATTGCAGTCAGTGCTGCCGGAGGGATCAGGCGCTCCAGTTTCCCCTCTCGGAATTCCGCCTTGGTGATCTTGATCACTTGGGAGAAGGGTTTTCTTGGGTCACGAGCTGCTAAAATTGTCGAGTTCGCTGGAAAAGAACATGGCAGAGCACATAGGGTCGAGTTCGCAGCGAATGATCCCGCTTGGCAGAACGGCTCGAGTCGGTGAGGAATCTTTCAGTCTCTCCGGTTCTGATGTCTGGTTGCGAGCGTGGCCTTGGGTCAACGGCCTCCTCAATACCTAGACGGATATCTGTGTCTCCCATTCAGCCGGGCACTCCCTACAGTCGATAGAGACAAAGAGCGTCAACACAACGGTCCCGCCCAGCAGTCTTCTGAATAGATGCGGGGTTTCAGTGCAGGGAACGCTTGGGAGTACTCCCTAGTTCGGGCCAGCGAGGCGTTCATTTCGCCACCCACGTTTCGCCACTGTTCAGTAATTTGTCCAAATCGCCTGAGCCCATGCGGCTGCTACAGTGCTAGACCTGAGCCTCCAGCAGCTCGTCATAGCTGGGTTTGGCCACAGAATGAACAACGCCAATTGGATCCGGCCAAGCGCGCCGAGTAGGACGGTGCACAACGGCTCCCACCTCTGAACAAAAAAATATTTGCTAAGTCTTGTAAGGAAATTTCAAGCGTATAGACTACCTTAATTGTGAGGCAAATTGAAACAGATGGCTTCTAAGACCTGCCCAGACGACCTTTTTCAGCAAGTGGCAGCGGAATATGGTGCGGCACTTGAGCGCCTTGCCCACGCTTACGAGGCTGATTCGGACCGGTGTAGGGATCTGCTACAGGAGATCCATTTTCAGTTATGGCACAGTTTTGAAAGGTTTGATGGGCGGTGTTCGCTTCACTAAATGTGGCTCTCAGGAGTAACGGGGAACTTGATAAGAAGAATTAAGGAGGTCTTCCGTGATGCATCTTCGGCGGTTGTCTTTGCTCATTTGTGTTGGGGCGGTGGTGGCACAAACCCCGAAAGTCGGTGGGGATTATTCAGGCATGCTGGGGCCGCTTCATCTCAAGCTGCACCTGAAGGAGGGCTCAAGCGGGGCAATTGAGGGAACACTGGACAGTCTGGATCAAGGCGCCATAGGCCTGCCATGCGCCAATTTTCGTGTTGAGCAAAAGACATTGTCGTTTGAGGTTCCAAGCGTAGGTGGCAAGTGGCATGGCACCGTATCCGACGATGGAGCGACGCTCAACGGAAGCTGGTCGCAGGGAGCTGACATGCCACTGGTGTTTCGTCGCGATGAGCCATTCACGGGAGCTGAAAAGCCGTCGCGCGTGGACGGTATTTGGCTGGGAACACTCGAGGCGGGGGGAGCCAAACTCCAAATACAGGTGCAGGTGAAAAGTGACCACTCCGGGAAAGAATACTGCTCGATTGACAGCCTGGATCAAGGGACGATGGGGCTTCCCTGCGACAACGTGCAGTTCAAGGAAGATCACTTTTCCTTCGACGTGCCGTCGGTGAACGGTCACTGGTCGGGAATGCTCAGCGCGAACGCGAATGAGTTGAAAGGGACGTGGTCGCAAGGGCAGGATTTCACACTGCACTTGACCCGGCAGACGGTCGCGCTCGTGGCCAAGGCACCGGAGCCACCTAAATACGAGGAAGCCGTGGCTGCAGTCCCGATAGATGAATTGAAGGCCCTGCTCGACCGTGATCTGGCGGCAGCGTTAAAAGATGGTGCACTGGCGCCTGCCACTGGTGGGGGCGTGGTGATTGGCGTGACACAGCGAGGGACCCGGCGAATTCTCGTCTACGGCACCGTGAAAGAGGATTCGATCTTCGAGATCGGCTCGATTTCAAAGACTTTCACAGGCCTAATACTGGCGCAGATGCTTGCACAGCATAGGGTGAAGCTGGATGAGCCGGTGCGGGATTTGCTGCCCCGGGGGACCGTGACAAAACCGGAGGGCGCGGAGATCACTCTGCTGGATCTGGTGACACAGCAATCCGGCCTGCCCCGAATGCCCGACAATTTTCATCCCGCCGATCTACAGGATCCTTATGCAGACTACCGGACAACGAATTTATACGAATTTGTCGCCAAGCACGGCCTAAGCAAGCCGGCAAATGCGGCATTCAACTACAGCAATCTTGGCTTCGGCTTACTGGGTCAAGCGCTGGCGAATCGCGCGTCGATGACTTACCCGGATTTACTGAGAGCTGAGATTACAGACCCTCTGGAGATGAAAGATACAGTGGTGAAGCTTTCATCGGAACAGGAAAAGCGCTTTGTCCAAGGCCACGGTGCACAACACCAGGTGGCCCACGCCTGGAATTTGGAGGCGTTCGCCGGTGCGGGTGCGATTCGCTCGACAGCCAGCGATATGCTAAGTTACCTCGAAGTGCAACTCCATCCAAATGGCGTGAGGCATGCCATAGACTCATCTGTTGTAGATTCGCCCTCAAAAACGTTTGCTAGCGCGTTGCAGATGTCACAGGAACTGCGCGCTGATGCACTACCTGGTATGAAGGTTGGATTCGCATGGCTCTTCGAAACAAAGACCGGTAACTATTGGCACAACGGCGCGACCGGCGGATACAGCAGCTATGCTCTTTTTAATCCAAAACAAGATTTTGCGGCGGTGGTCCTTTGCAACACGACCATCGGCCCAAACGGAAGTTTTGCGGACCGGTTGGGAGAGCATGTCGCGGAGCGCCTCACCGGGAAACCTGCCATTTCGCTGAGAGAATAGCTCCCCAATTTTCTGATCCTTATATTGGAATCTTCGACGCCGAGGATGCGATCCCCACGGACAGCTTGGAAGCCAGTTTGCTCCTAGCTAAAATCGTAGAAAAGAAAGCTAATCGGCAGTCTTGCCTCCGGTCGAGCCGTAATCTCATTACCCGCGACTAACGCCGTTGTTTACTGATCGCATAGTCGCGTAACCGGAAAGTGAGAAACGCTCCACCTCGGAGGGAAAACCATGATCTGCCAACTGCCTCCCCATCTTCATCCGCTTAGCCAGTTGCTGGCGGCCTGAGCCAAAGACGTACTTCGGTCCCATGGTCATAAACAAAATCCACTCCAGCCATGAGTTGCCGCATCAGAAAAATACCTCTGCCTCGCGGGCTCATGAGACGGTCACCCAGCGGATCAGGCACTTTGTTCAGGTCAAAACCGGCGCCACAGTCCTTCACAACCAACACCACACTGCCATTGCTGTCGCGGACCAGAGTCACTCGCACTGCCTTGGAAATTGATTCCCGATTCCCATGGCTAATGGCGTTGGTCAAAGCTTCATGCAGCGCCAGTTCTGCGGCGTCTATGTTGGGTTGGCCTGCTAATTCGGCCAGCGCTTCACTGACCACCCATTCAACCTGCGTTAAGCTCGAAGGGATAATCCATTCCCGGCTGGCCTGCAATACTACCAGCTCGCAAGGTCCCGGAACTTCCAAAACATTCATCACATCTTTGGTGTCTCTCATTCCTTTTCTCCCTCTGAGTGCAAGGCGCAAAAACGGAAGAAATCGGATCACTTCTGGACGAATTCCTGCGTTCGAGACGCATCGGGTTTTGAACTTCCCCAGCCTTCGAGCACCTGAGAGGGCATGGTTCTGGGCAAAGAGGACACAGACACAATAGAACAAGGCCCAAGCGCGGCGTCCCCCAAAAGCGAATTGGCTTAACCTCGGAAGGGAGCGACGTGGATTTTGGATTAGTCCTGGATTGTCAGCTAACCGACCAACGAAAGTGATAGCCGTCAATAGATGCTCAATCGACGGTTACGCCGTGTTACGTCCAGTTTACCCGTTCGGTTGGTCACTCAGTATTGTCACCTCCTTTTATGACCCCTGATCGTTGGCAACAGATCGAGAAGATTTATCACTCGGCGCTTGAGCTGGAAGAGAGCCAACGTGTGGCGTTCCTGGAAAAGGCCTGCGCTGGCGACGAAGCTCTGCGTCAAGAAGTAGAGTCTCTGCTCCGATCTCAGCAGAGCGGAGAGCGCTTCATTGAAGAGCCGGCCTTGGAGGTGGCTGCGAAGATGATGGCGCAAGAAGCACCCCAGTCGTTGCTAGGGCAGCAGATCGGCTCATACAAGATACTCTCCCTGCTCGGCGTGGGAGGCATGGGAGAAGTCTATCGAGCCAAAGACACGCGGCTTGGGCGGGAGGTAGCGGTCAAGGTGTTGCCTTCCGCCTTCTCGGCGGAGCCGGATAGATTAAGTCGCTTCGAGCAAGAGGCACGCGCTGCCGGGAGGCTGAATCATCCCAACATTCTTGCAATCTATGACGTTGGCACTTACGAGGGGTGTCCCTATATCGTCTCAGAACTGTTGGAAGGAGAGACGCTGCGGGCTCGGATGAAAGGGACAGCGCTTTCTCCACGCAAGGCGATAGAATATGCCTTGCAAATCGCGCGTGGTTTGGCAGCAGCGCACGAAAAGGGAATCGTCCATCGAGACCTAAAGCCGGAGAATGTGTTCCTCACCAAGGACGGGCGCGTCAAAGTTCTCGACTTTGGACTGGCGAAGCTGCTTCCGAAGCTTAACGCTGCTGTAGATTCAGATCTGTCAACCCTGACGCTGAAGACGGGCCCTGGCACGGTCATGGGTACCATGGGCTATATGTCACCGGAACAAGTGCGGGGCGAGGCGGCAGACCATCGTTCAGACCTTTTC
>Ga0075433_10005331_pt1 | contig 10090 bp, 15 predicted proteins | sample RhiMethybrSRZTD2_FD_75299 | JGI IMG/M metagenome (GOLD analysis project Ga0075433, IMG submission 75299) | Populus rhizosphere microbial communities from Tennessee, USA - Rhizosphere MetaG P. TD hybrid SRZTD2 | ecosystem: Host-associated > Plants > Roots > Rhizosphere > Soil | place: USA... | reverse complement strand
CAGCCTCGACGATCTCGATCAATTCGTTGGGGTCATCAAGACAGCCCTGGCCGTCGGAGCGACATTGACATTTGCTCTCGCCGTCTTCTCCGGTGTCTCTGTGACGCGGCGGAGCGTCGGGCGCATCGAAGCCATCAATGACACCACTCGAACCATCATGCAGAGCGGCCTGGGCAAGCGGATCCCGCTTCGCGGCACCAAGGACGAATGGGACCATTTGGCCGAAAACCTGAACGCCATGCTCGACCGTATCGAAGAGTTGATGAGAGAGGTCAGACAAGTTTCCGACAATGTCGCGCACGATCTCCGGACACCCCTGACCCGGTTACGAGGGCGACTGGAGAGGGCCTATCACGCTGACCTCGATCCCGAACGATATTACGTACTCATCGCCGATGCGATGAGAGAGCTCGACGCCGTGTTGGCCACGTTCTCGTCGTTGCTCCGAATCTCGCGGATCGAGACACTTGATCCGAGCGGGGCATTCCACATCATCGACCTGGACCAAGTTGCCGGCGAAGTCGCGGAGTTGTTCGACGCGGCGGCCGAAGCGAGGGGTGGTCACGTCAAGTTCCAGAGCGCCGGCCGAGTACCCGTGCTTGGGGACCGGGACCTGCTCTTCAACGCGATCTCTAACCTCCTCGACAATGCCATAAAGCACGGGGGCGCGGGTGATGTCCAGGTGACGGTGTGCAACGACGACCAACGTCCCACCGTCTTAGTCGCGGATCGTGGGCCGGGCATCCCCCCTGAGGAGCGCAATCACGTTCTCAAGCGGTTCTACCGAATCGAGCGCAGCCGAAGCACCCCAGGCAGTGGTCTCGGCCTCAGCCTTGTCGCCGTCGTCGCTCGGTTGCATCGGGCCCAGATCGAAATGCAGGACAATGGTCCAGGTTTGAAAATCCAGCTTCGGTTTCCGACGGCGGCAGCTTCGTGGGCGATCCAGCCGGTCTGGTCACATGAGGCGTCAAGCACTGGACGGATCGAAGAAAGAGCCGCGCCTGTCCGAGAGGACAGGCGGCACACCCCCGAAAAATGACAGGTTGGGAGATGGGAGCTACTAAGTGACCCCGAGTGTTATCAAGTGCTCTCATCGCCCACGTTTGATCGCCTCTGGCAGGCGCGAACTGCGCCCGATACTGGTGCCCGTTCTCTCTACCGGCGCACCAGCGCCCAGCCGGATTTCAGGAGGGTCCGTCATGACATCGCGGCGGCGGCGCTCGACGTGGCGTCGCTCGGGCGTCGCCCGCTGATGGATTCGGCGACGACGATCCGCCTTCCGGCGGTCGAGGATCACGACGTCGTCCTCGGTCTCGCCGACAAGTTTGATGTACGCATAAGTGCCCGGTCTCGTGGGCTACACGATGATCAGCAGCAAACCGGCCATCACCACCTCGGTCGGGTTCCGATCACGACCCACTCAACCGCCGGGGGGGGGAATTCCGACGACACCGGGGGACGGAATCTGTCGGGCAGCGAGTGGGTTCCCACCGTATCGGATAAAGCGCTTGAGGTCAGAAGACTCCGCGACCGGAAAGACGGAAGGCGGGCGCATCGAACTGTGCTGAAGCCCTGCGCTCTGCGTGAAGCAGCCGCACGTAGGTGCGCTGGCTCAGGGGAAGCGCGATGCGACGCAGGTAATCGGCGATCTCCGCCGACTCGACGAAAATACGTGGAGAAGCCATTGATGCTTCCCCTGCCAGATATGAGACTAACGAGCGTGGACTGGCGTCAAGGCAACCTTCAGACGTGCCCGGCTGGCAAGCCACCTTCTACACGACCGGGATGGAGCATTCGCCCACGCGCGCGGCACCGGGTGGGAGCGCACGCCGTGGCGCGAGGCGCAGCGGGCGGCGTGGGAGGCGCTGGACCGCGCGAGCCGCCCTTAGTTCGGGTCTGTTAGACTCCCGTCATCCGTCCTCCACCGAGGTGCGCCATGCGGCGGATCGGGCTCGCGGTCGTTCTCGCCGCCAATCTCGCTCTTGCGCCGCTCCCTGCACAGGGACAGCAAGCGCGAGTCCCTAGTGTTGGGTACCTCGGCAACTCTTCGCCTTCCCTCGAGGAAGATCTCCTGGCCGCTTTCCGCCAGGGCCTCCGCGAGCTCGGCTACACCGAGGGTCAGAACATCATCATCGAGTACCGGTGGGCCGAGGGAAGGTCCGATCGCTTCCCCGACCTCGTTTCCGATCTGGTGCGAACCAAGGTTGATGCGATCGTGACGGCGGGCACTCCAGGCGCTCTCGCCGCCAAGCAAGCCACGAAGACGATCCCGATCGTAATGGCGGTGGCCGGCGATGCCGTGGGCACCGGGCTCGTCGCCAGCCTCGCGCGCCCCGGCGGGAACGTCACGGGTTCGACCGCGATCGTCCAGGAGCTAGAGGGGAAACGACTGGAGCTGCTCAAGGAGGTCGTCCCCAAGCTCTCCCGGGTCGCCTTCCTCGCGAACCCCACCAATCCACTTAATCCAATTGTCTTAAAACAGACGCAACTCGCGGCTTCGGCGCTCCGCCTGAAACTGGAACCCATCGTGAAGGTCAGAGGGATCCCCGAACTCGAGCAGGCCTTCGCGACGATTTCGAGCGCACGCCCCGACGCGCTCATCATGATCGCGGACCGTTTTCTGCTCGCTGAACGAGCACGAATCGTTGAGTTTGCGGAGAAACGTCGACTGCCGACGATGTACCCCTACGGCGAGATGGTGAGGGACGGGGGCCTCATGTCCTATTCGCCGAGCTATCCGGACTTGTTCCGCCGCGCCGCCGGCTATGTGGACAAGATCCTCAAGGGTGCCAAGGCCGCCGACCTCCCTGTCGAGCAGCCCACGAAGTTCGAGTTGGTGATCAACCTCAAGACCGCCAAGGCCCTCGGGCTGACAATCCCACTGTCAGTGCTGGGCCAGGCGGGCCAGGTCATCGAGTAACCCGTGCTCGACGCTCGCGGCCAGCTCCTCCGGGCAGCACTCGGATTCGCTCAAGGTGGCTCCGTCGGAAACCACGGGGTCACGAGGTAGATCTCGAATGCCTGGATCCGACGGCTTGGCCGGAGAATGAAGCCGACGACCCGCACGTACTCGTTCCCGCGAAACCCGTGATAGTCGCTCTGACGAATGCGGTGCAGGTCGATCGTAACGGTCGGGGTGTTGTTGGCAGGTGCCAGCGCCATCGCCTGGCTGCCAAAGTCAATCCAAAGGACCCGGCCTTCGATGATCAGCGGCGGCTGCTGTATGGTCGGCGGCTGGGGCGCCGCCTCCGACGCGAGCAGGAGCAGGCCGACGATGGCGACGCTCGTTACCCTCGTCCGGTAGCCCACCACATCATCCCCACGTCAACGGCATTGTGAGGCCAAGCCTGCTACCGAGGAATTGTAGTTGATGGAACAGGAGACGTGTAGCTTCCCGAACATGCTTGACCCACGCGGCCAGCTCCTGCGGGCAGCAGTCGGATTCGCCACCCTCGCGGCGCTCCCCGTGAACTGGGGCCTCACGTGAAGCAGGCCTTCGCCTGGCTCCTGGTGATCGCCGGCTTCGTGTCGGCGGTGGTGGCATTCTTCATCGACGCCGAGAGGCCCGCCACCAATCCGTGGCTCCTGTTCATCGTCGGCGTCGGCCTGGCGGTTGTCGGGATCATCCTGATTGTGTTCGACCGGAGAGCACGATGACTGAAACGGGGTGTTTACGCTTGAGACGAACGGTCCAATAACACGACCGCGAACTCTGGGGTGCCGTGGCACGCCACCCAGCGGGCGGCGTGGGACGCGTTGAGGAGGGACTTGTGATGGAGCGCGGAGTCCTCCCGTGAGCGGCCCAACTGTCGTCCTGCTCCTTGCGGGCAGCTTCGTCGTCTACTGTGTTCTCGTGTTTCGCGTTTGGCGGAAGAGCGACGCGGCAGGACGAACGAGTAAGACATGGCGAGCGTTCGTTGTCTTCAACCCTGTTGCTGCCTGGTACTTCATCCGAAGTGACGAACGACGGAGCCCAGAGCAGCGGGACGAACACTACAAGGACCTTCTCTCAGGCCCCAAGACGAAGTGACCACCGACGCCCGCCTCTGGCACTCCTGGCTCCGCATCAACCGGCTCCTGCGCGCAATGCTGCATGAGCGCTGGAGCGCGGAGGCCTGGCCGCAAGTCAAGGCCGAGTTCCAGAAGGCGCTCGCGCTAAGGAGCGAGATCCGGCGAGCAGGTTGGTTCAACTGACGTGAAGCAGCCTCGTTGGTGCGTCTGTCCGAAGTGTGGAGTGCTCGGCCGCCCCGCCGATCCGCACATCGACTTGTCCCGGACGCGCTGCCACTGGTGCAATGTCGCGCCGCGCTGGCTTACCGCTGCTGAGACCGATGTCTTCACACAGAACCGGGAACTCCAAGAGGCCCATTCCAGTGGCAAGAACGTCAGCATGGCGGCCGAACAGGGCAAATACACCTTCACGGTCTGGGGCGCAAACAAAAAACGACACGCGAGGGACCACTTTCGCCCGCGCAAGAGGCGATAGGCTCCCGGCGTGGACGCGTTGGTGGCGGCATTGGCTGGTGTCCTGGCTGGCGCGGCCATCTCGCACGGCGTAGAGTGGCTGCGTCGTCGCCAACGGCGAAGAGCGCATCGGGCCGCGCTGCGGGCCGAGATCGACTACTGCCAGTGGCGCGCCGAGACGTACCAGGCCGACGACGTCGCGGCGCCCTCGTATCGGCTCCCGACCGTCACGTACACTTCCTCTCTTCCAGCGCTCCTCAGCGACGGTGTCGTGAGTGAGCCCGGGGTAAGGGCGCTGGTAGCGTTCTTCTCTGAAGTCGAGACGGTGAATCGAGGGCTGGATCTGGTTCAGACGGCACGAGAACGGGGCGATCAGCAGGCGATACGAGCCGAGTACGACCGCAACCTGCTCAAGATCCGGAGCCTACTCGCTCTCCACCGCTCCGCACGAGAAGCGGCGGACGGCCATCTCTGAGCAGGACACGCACCGAGAAGGACAGGCGATGATGCGACTCCCACGAAGGGCCGCACTGCTCGTCGCCTTCTCCCTGCTCGCCTCGGCTGCGACGGCCTACGCTGAGTGCGCGTGGATCGTGTGGAACCAGGTGCTCAGCACCAATCCTTCCGCTCCCGTTGAGGGGATCTGGCAACCCACGGTCTCTTTTAAGGCTCACGCGCCATGTCAGACCGCTGCGGAACAAATGAGTGCGAACAATAGTGGAATACGAAGAAGCCCGGGCGGGCACGAGTATAGCTATAACTACGTGTGTCTTCCGGACACCGTGGACCCGCGCGGGCCGAAGGGGAAGTGATAAGGAGGCAAGAGGGCAGAGCTCGCAGGACAGTGATGGCTTGGCCGCCAGGAACTCGACATGTCGGAGTCAGAAGGAGTGATCCCATGCAATGGATAATGGGTCTCCTGATGTGTGGTCTCCTGTTCTACGCACCAGCAGTGTGGGCTGATCCGAAAGCGCGGGTGCCGCAGACGGGACAAACGGCGACCTATGACTCAAACACTCCACCCAGAGATGACGGGGCTCTTCAGGAAGGCGTACCGCTACCGACTCCGCGTTTTGCTGACCTGGGAGACGGAACGATTAGGGACAACCTCACGGGACTGATCTGGTTGAAGAAGGCAGATTGCGCGTTCGCGGGCAGGACCTGGCAACAAAGCCTTGATGACGTGGTATCCCTCAATACAACAGGCACAATGAACGGCCACGACTGTGGCGACGAGAGCAACCATGGAAGCCATCAGACGGACTGGCGTCTACCGAATCTCCGAGAGCTGAAGAGCCTCGTTCACTATGGATTTTTTCAGCCTGCCTTGTCGAATCCAGCCGGCACGGCACAGGCGCAATGCTTCCCGCCCAACGTAATCGACTGCCCATTCTCGTTTTCCTCGCCGACCATTGGCCTGACCTACTGGTCGTCAACGACGCGCTTCGCCGTTCCCCTCACCGCATGGGCCGTCGACCTGGCCGAGGGGAATGACCGAATTGCGCTTAAGACGGAACAGGCCGCACCCGGGACGCTTGCGGTTCGGGGTGGGCGTTCCTCAAGCGAATGAGGGATTTGATCTCGCGACCCTTGCTACAGTCGGCGTCGCCGAAAATTGACCTTACCTGCAAGGCGGCGCGACCTTCTACACAACTAGGACGGAGCACTCGCCGACGAGCGCGACCGGGACGGGATGGGAGCGCGCGCCGTGGCATGCGACGCGCTCCCGGGCCAACAAATCAGCGAAAATTGAGCAAGAAAAAGAGGGCGCTCCGCCGAAGTTGGCGGCCCTCAACAACCAGCTCCTTAATTTTGGGTCCCAAACCACCCAGTGCGGCGAGTGCAGCCGTCGCCGCAGTGCTATAAAGCAGCAGCTCTGAATACGAGACGGTTGGAATCAGAGTTGCGCCCACGATCGGGAGGAATACTCGTGGCCTGGTGACGACTTCAAGAGCTTCGCCGAAAAAGCGTTCCCAGAGCTGCTTTTTCTGTTCGCTAATCCGTTCGATCTCCGGGACGACTTTTCGCCTGACAAGCTTGTCCACTTCACTCAAGAGCGATTCATCCCAGGCGGCTGCCGCAACCTCTGCCTCCATCGCCCGAACATACTTGCGGTATCGCTCCTGCAGTTCCGTAGCCTCGCTCTTGTAGTCCAGTATGGCCTTCGCGCTTTTAGCGTCTACCGATTCTGGCGGGATAACTTCCGAAAATAGCTGCCATGACAGGACGCTGATCTTAAGCCTTGTAACTTGATCCTGCGCACCGTGCTCTTTCAGAAACCACGGATTCTCAATAGCCCTCTGGAGCTTTGCCCCATAGAGAGCGGTGAAAAGAGGGTGATCCGAGACCGGCACCAATTGCTTGAGGTCGGCGTAGTACAGTGCGGTGTTGACTCTTTCGGAACACATTGCCGTAACAGCCTTGTCCCGCTTGTAGCGAATCGGCCGCATCATCAAGCCGCCCCCCTTTACCGTGGCGTTCGGAAGGCTTTCGGGGCTGGGCATTAGAAACTTCGGATTCCGGTACTTCTCACAAAGAGACGCGAACGCCGCGTCGTTAACATCTGCGTCGACGGCATCCTGGAGCGGATGCAAATGATACGGCGACTCAAACTGCTCATCCTGCAGGGGGATACAAACTCCTTCTTCCTCAAGAAAGCGATAGGTGTCCATCAATTTCTTCATGCGATCGTCCCACGAGGTTGGCTCTGCCGCATACATCGAGGCGTAGTAAACATCTGCCCGTGATCCGTACGCTGACAACAAAAGTCCATCGAAAATCGAAAAACGCCGCTCGATGGTGGAGTGCCCAGCGTTGAGTTTCACATCGTTCGGCAGGAAAAATATCCGGTCAAAATTCAGAAGCATATACTTCAAAACTCGTTCGCGCAGACAGACGATCTGCGGAAGGAATAGCGCATCCAAGCTCATCGCTTCGCCTCACGCATAACCAGCGCGGTGGAGCTTTCGCGCCTGGCCAAAAAGAAAAGAGGCAGTCAGTCGGCCCTTCTCGGCCGTTTCATCAAGGATATCAATTCTTTGGGAGTCCCGTTTGCCTACTGGCCTGCGCGTCGGGGGCACCTCCACACGTCGGGTGGTGTTAGCCGCTCACGCCTCGATCATCATCATCGGGGGGGCCAGTTGGGTCGCGCTCGATTTCTGCACTAGCGAGGCGTCGAGACCCCCTTGACACCCGCTAGATTCGATATGCGATCGTGAATCATGCAACAGGAAAAGAAAGCCTGGGCTGGCGAAGGTGCTGAGACCGTTCAGGACCACCTCCTCGACCCGACAATTCTAAAGGCGGTTCGATTTGCTCGCCAAGGCGGCGAATTCCCAGATGCAGATCGCGATACCTCAACCCTGAGAATCAAATGGTCCCCTGATACCCATAGGCGCTTCATCGACTGGTTGAAGAGCGGCGGGGGGATGGACGGGCTTACGCAACTGATCTCGCAGAATCCAGATCTTATTATTCACCCGAGCATATACCACCAGATGTCTAGGCTCCGATGGCTGCGAGGAATCCCTGATGAAGGTGAGGATGGCTGCATTCCTGACGTGGACTATCGCCCCCCGAGGGGGACACGACAGGCGGCACAAGACTCGTTCCTCGCCCTTGTTGAAGCCTGGGTCCACGGAATGTTGGGACAAAAGTGGAGCCTCAGGCCGCCGAAAAAATCTGCTGGCCGCCGGAGAACATACGAGGATCGCGAGCATGATTTCTATTTGCTCGAGACGTACGAGGACTTGGTCGGTCGACTCAGGCAGGTCACGGTAAGGCGAGCAAAAACGGAGTCGAAAGAAAAATGGTTCACACGGCTTTGTGACACGATCCAACTCGTCTGGCGCGAGTGCATTCTTCTCCCTCACGAAATTCCTCCGGGTGGAACTGAGTGGAAGCCGACCCGTCCTCCACGCGAACGCATTCGGGCGTGGGCAAACGAGGCGATCGAGCGGTCCAACGAGGGGCCTATACGAGATTCCCTCGCTTACACAATGATTGGCTACGGTTTCACGCTAACGCCCGATCAAGTGCGCGGTCGAATTCAGACGGCTCGCAAAGAGCACCCCGGATACAAATAGCCATTCGCTTTCTTCCAGACCCCCCCCTTCGGCTGAGACTTCGCGTCATCACGAAATTCCCGAAGAATTGTCTGACGGGAAACCGCCGTCCCGCAACAGTACGCTGAAGATAGAACCTACACGAGCTCGAGAAGGGAAGCGAATGCCGACGACGACGCAAAGCAACAGCAGCAAGACAGGTACAGCACTCGCGAACATTCCCTCAGCTGACCCGCGTCTGTTACAGGCCATCTGGAAGCGATGGCAGCCTGAACGCCCCGAGCTATTGATCCGACTGCGGCCGAGACCAGCGGTTAGGCACAGTGGCAGCCGCTAGCCAGCTCCGCTTCCGCTCCTATGCGGATATCGTGGGCAACCCCTTGCCGCCAGTTGAATATGATGTCGAGCCGCTGATCGTGTGCGGCGCCCGGGTGCTCATCTATGCCGAGCCGGGTGTCGGCAAGACTTGGCTTGGCCTCGACCTGGCACTCTCACTCGCGGCTGGCCGAAAGTGGATGGGCCAGTTCGCCGTGCCTTCGCCCCGCCGCGTGCTCTATCTCGACGAGGAAATGGGCCAACATTCACTTGAACGCCGCATTCACCGGCTAGGGAACGGTACGGAGATCGCTGATAACGTCCCGTTCAGGGCTCTTTCGCGTCCGGGTCTAACTTTCACAACGGAGGGCGTCTCGCATTTATTGTCGGCGTTTGCGACCGAGAGTTTTGATCCTCAGGTTGTCGTTGTGGACAGCCTCCGCCGCGTGCTCGTTGGGTCCGAAAACGACGCTGAGGCCGTTGCCGCCTTTTGGCGCATCACGAAGCGCCTATACGAGGAGCGAACGTTCGTCATCATTCACCATATGAAGAAACCAAATCCTCAAGGAGCGAACGACTCCCGCTACCGGGCCAGTGGCAGCACTGATCTCCTCGCTGGCCCCGACGCGGCCTTCGCCATCACGCGGGCTCGTGGCGATGCCATGCTGGTCGAGTGCGTCAAGAATCGCCACGGTGTCGAACCCGATCCATTCCTCGTCAGCCTCTACGACGACGCCAACGACGGGCCTATCTTCCTCCGATATGACGGCACTCCGGCTGACGTTCGTTTGGAAGACGCGGCCGAGACGCAAGCGGCTAGCCTCATCCTCACTTTTCTTTCTGACCCGCCGGACCGCATCGCGTCCACCTCGGAGATCGACGCATACTTAGCCTTCAACCACGTGAAGAAGAGGACGGGAGAACGGGCCCGGGCGAGCCTGAAGGCGGCTGGAAAGATTGAGTCCCCTGAGGGGAAGCGGGGGCGGTGGCATGTAGTCAAGAAGGCAGACGTTGTCACCTAACCCATTCCGCCACCCGCCTTCCTATATAGGTTTGGCGGTGGCGGCGCTTCACGGCGCCGCCCCCACCGGCACCACAAACCGGTGGAACCGCCGCCAGGGCGCCGCCAGCGACCAATTGGCGGGCGGCCTTCGAGCCAGTGTCTAACCGCCCCTGGAAACAAGAAGAACGCCAGGTGGCCCGCCTGTTAGGTGGGAAGCGCTATCCCGCTAACTCAGGACGGCGCA
>Ga0075433_10005328_pt1 | contig 10091 bp, 7 predicted proteins | sample RhiMethybrSRZTD2_FD_75299 | JGI IMG/M metagenome (GOLD analysis project Ga0075433, IMG submission 75299) | Populus rhizosphere microbial communities from Tennessee, USA - Rhizosphere MetaG P. TD hybrid SRZTD2 | ecosystem: Host-associated > Plants > Roots > Rhizosphere > Soil | place: USA... | reverse complement strand
CAGCTCAGCCGACAGCGATACATTGCCGCTAAAGAAATCGCGATAGGTGAAGCGGTGGTCGGCCTGGCCGATCTGCGTGAACCTATCTTCCCACCAGCGGCGCGCATCGCATTGGAACCAGCTCGCCTGCTCGGCCAGAATCGGCTTGGAATAGCCCAGCACGACCCGATCCTGGTCTTGAGCGTCCAGATGCGCCTGGACCAACCCCGGCTGCGCGAGCACGTCGTCGTCCAGGAACAGCAGGATGGTCCCTTCGGCCTGGCCGGCACCAAGATTGCGCGTGGCGGCCGCGCTTCTCGCCTCATGCGCCAGCGCCCGCAGCCGATAGGGTGCCTGTGCAGCATAGGCCGTCACCATCGCAACCGTGTCGTCTTCGCATGCGTCGGCGACCACCAGCACCTCGAACGTCGCGGGCGCGCACGACTGGCGACCCAGCGCATCCAGTGCTCGCGCCAGCAGATCGCGGCGATTGTGGGTCGGGATGACGATGCTGATCAGCGGCACCGGATTCATAGCGCCTCCACATGCTGATTCGGCGGCAGCAGTGTCTGACCGACCGCGGGCATGCCGGCCTGTTCCAGCGTATCAGCGGATGGCTGCTCGTGTACCTGAGCCAGGGGCTGGGCGACCAGCGGAACCTGCTGCCGCCGCAGCGCGTTGCGCGCCCGCAGGTAGCTGCGCGCACCCACAAGCGCGCCGCGAAACTCGGCCCACGCTAGATCGCGCGGCATATGGCCAGGCCGCTTCAACAGCACCTTGACCAACCCCCCGATGTAATGCTTGCAGAACCAGCTCGGCCCCACCTTCAGCAGCGCCAGCTCGCGCTCGACCAGCAGGGTGCGCGTCCACCAAGCGAAGACGCCGACGCCATAGCCATACAGCGCCTGCTGTAACGCGCTCCACTCCCGACGATGCCGGTGCCAAACCAGCGCCGCGGGCTCGTAGATCACTCGATAGCCGCGCGCCAACACCCGGTAGAAGAACTCCTGGTCGCCGCCGGAGCGGCTGGCCGTGCCGCAGTCGAGTGCTTCGTCGAACAAGCCGATATGGTCGAGCGCGCTGCGGCGGATCGCCATATTCACGCCCGCCCCCACCTGGCCCGCCGCGAGCGGCTCGGTCGATATGTTATCGAACTGCTTGCGCACGAAGCCGCGGCCAAAGCCGTTGGTTCGCTCGAACCAGATCTGCGCCTCGGTCTCCAGCTCCAGCGGCATGGTGATGCCGGTCACCAGCGCGACCATCGGGTCGGCGAAGTTGTGCAGCAGCGCCGCCAGCCAGCCGGGGTCAACCTGGGCGTCGTCGTCGGTGAAGGCCACGACCTCGCCGCGTGCCGCCAGCAGCCCGCGATTGCGAGCGACGTCGAGGCCGGGGCGCGGCTCGTGGATATAGCGGAGCGCCGGGTAGCGCGCCATCAGCCGGGCGGTGTCGTCGGTGGCGGGGCAGCTATCCACGACGATCACATCATGGCCCTGGGTGGCCAACCGCTGCAACCCCGGTAGGCAGTTCGCCAGATCTGCGGTGCGATCACGGGTGCAGACGACGACCGAGGCAGTCGGCACCGGCTGGGCCGCGCTGGTCTCAGAGTCCATCAGCAGCTGCCAGATCTGCCACGCCATCGCCGGCAGATGGACGCGCAGCGCTGCGGGAGCGATAGAGCCCTGCTGAACGCGCGCCCATGCCTGCCCGACGACGCTGCCGCGCAGCCGATAGACCACGAACGCCTGCTCATAGCCATGCAGATCGCCGATCCCCTGATCGAGCTGCTCCAGATGGATCTCACAGATTGCGGTATGGTGTGATGTAGCTTGATTCCAGCTCATAACAGCTTAACCTTCGCCATAACGAACGCTTTATTCGTGCGAGAGCGACCAGACCGGGTGCAGCGAGATGACACCGGTATCGCCATTGAACTGATCTGTTTCGTTTACGATCCGCATTTCGTGCATCTGCCAATGATAATCGTACAGATAATCCCAATCGATGGGATAGAGCCCGACATTGATATAATAGCAGCCCGGAAGTAGCGACAGCGCCGGCAAACGGCAGACGAAGCTGCCTGTTTCGGTCGGCGGGCCGAAAGCTGCGCTCAACGATGAGATCGCAGTTTCGAAGCATTTAACGTGCGATTCGCTATAGATACCTAGAATAAGCGCTAGATCGGGCAGTGGCTTCGCAAGCCGATAGCTCAGCTTGATGGTGACATCCGAGCCGGTAGGAACATAGTTCAGAGGCTCGCCGCGCGCCCCGCAGACCTCGACTGCGGTGATCTGCGCCTCCTGCGTCCCCTGGCGGTTGCCACTCTCGGGGCGCGGCGTCGGCTCGGCAAGGCCGCCAAGCTGCGCCAAGCGCCGCTCAGTCCGCTGGCGCATCAGATCGATATAGCAGACGATCGCGCTATCGGGCGACCCCTGCATCGCGACCCGGCCCTCGTCGAGCACCAGCACCTCGTCGCACAGCGCGCGAATATGATCGGTGACATGCGAGGTCAGCAGCAAGGTCTTGCCCGCCGCGCGGAAGCGCGCCAGCCGTTCGAGGCATTTCTGCTGAAAGCGCGCATCGCCGACCGCCAGGATCTCGTCGATCACCAGCACCGCCGGATCGAACTGCATAGCCGTGGCGAATGCGAGCCGCAGGTACATCCCGCTGGAATAGGTGCGAACCGGCTGATCGATGAACTGCTCCAGCTCAGCGAAGGCGATGATCTCGTCCTGCTGCTCCAGCACCTGGCGCCTGGTAAGGCCGCACAGCAGCCCACCGGTCATAATATTTTCGCGCCCGGTCATATCGGGATGGAAGCCATTGCCCAGGTCGAGCAGGCCGCTCACATTGCCGCCGCGCTGAATATAGCCGCTGGTGGGCTGGCCCAGACCGCAGATCAGCCGCAGCAGTGTGCTCTTACCTGCGCCGTTATGGCCGATAATGCCGAGCGATTGGCCCTGCTCCACCATGAATGAAACATCGCGCAGCGCCCATAGCACCTTGCCCGGATCGCGCGGGCTGGTCACGCGGCGCACGAGAGACTCCTTGAGCGTCATGGGACGCGTATGCTGGAACCAGAACATCTTCGAAACCGATTTAAGCGCCAGAACCGTAGCCATAGTTCGCTCCGCAAGCTGATTAAAGGAGGTCGAAAATATTGTGATGGTGGCGATAATAGATTATATAGCCACCAGCACAGATGAGCAGCGCGGAAATGCCTGCAAATAGCAGCGAAGTCCACGTTGGCACCACGCCATAGAAGAAAATCGTGCGATAGCTCTGAATGATCACAGTGATTGGGTTAAGTGTATAGATAATGTGATACTTCTCGACAACCGACTGCGAACGATAGAACACCGGGGTAAGATAGAACAGCAGCAGCAGCAGCACCCCGACGATATGCTGAACATCACGATAGAAGACGTTCAGGGTCGCCACGATCAGACTCAGGCCCACAGTCAAGATGCCCTGGATCAACAGCAGCACCGGCAGCACCAGCAGCGCCGGCGTCAACGACAGCCCATACAGCGCCATCACGAGGAATAGGATCGGCAGCGCCACTAGGTAGGTGAGCAGATTCGAGAGCGTGTTGACGATCATAAGGTGGGCGGGCACGAAATTGGGATGCCGCACCAGATCGCGGTTGACAATGAACAGACCGCAGGCCGAGCTGATGCAGCTGCTGAACCACGACCAGGGCAGCAACGCCACGAAGACGAAGGCCGGGTAGTCTGCGATGTTGAGCGGCACGACCGATTGGAATAGGAAGACGAGCACCAGCAACTGGGAGATCGGTGACACCAGCGACCAGAGGATACCTAGTGCCGACCGTTTGTAGCGCAGGCTGAAATCGCGCCATACCAGATGGCGCATCAGATCGATCTGATATGCCAGCCGCTTGAACCACGGCATACCAGTATTTGAAGCCCTTTGGCGCATTACCTGGAAGCGTTGGGCTAACGAATTCATAGAATCTGGCCTTTATATCGACACGGCATACACAACAGAAGCCACTAAGCTGACCACATACCACTATATCCATGCAATGTGAACAGCCTATTGCATTGAATCCCGCGCACCTGACTATTTCTTCATCCACCAGTTCGCAGGCACCGTCAGCGGCCGAGGATGATGTCGTAGGTGGCCTTGAGCCGACCGGCGATCCGCTTCATGATCGCGATTCGTTTGCCGGGCGAGAAAGCATGGCGCGCCAGCAGGAATGTATCGACTGTCCACACGTAGATGAACCAGGCGGTATCGCGCCATGTGCGATCAGGCAGGAGCCGACGATGGATGTTGTAGCGGTTGTAGATCGCCATATAGCCCCAACTGAAGTGATCGGGGCGGCCGGACATCTCGTATAGGTGCAGCACATGCGCTTTGCCCACGACCAGCAGCTTGCCCTTGCCGCGTGCGCGCAGCGAGAAGTCGAGATCCTCACCCAGGGCGTAGCCCTGGAACCTTTCGTTGAAGCCAAGCTCCTGGGCGATCGCCGTCTTCCACATCATGGCGCATCCCGACAGCCAGTCGCCCTCGATCATCTCTTCTGTCGGTGCCAGCAAGTCCCAAGGGGTTGAGACACCAGAGCGATGATAGCGGCCCGGCTTGAGGTCGGGCATCATACGCAGCAGCCGGCGTACGCGCCATAAGGGTATGCTTCCCGGCGGCCAGATTTCGCTCTGCGCGAAGGCGCCGATCCCCGCGACCTGCTCGCGGCTCGAGCGATGGGCCTGCACCATCTCTTTGAGACAGTTCGGCAGCAAGACGATATCGTCGTCGAAGAATGCGACCAGATCGGTGGTGACCCAGCGCAGCGCAAAGTTGCGCTGGCGCGGCAGGCCCTTGAGCGGCTCGCCGACGCGAAAATAGAGCATGTTGTCGGCGAGCGCTTCGATATTCGCATAGGCTCTGAGCATCTGCTCGGTCTCGTCGGTCGGGCTCGCATCGACGATGATCAGCTGATCGGGCTGCTCGTCTTGCACGGCTAGCGAGTCGAGAAAGCGCTGCAGGCTGGCCGCGCGTTTGTAGGTGCAGATCACCAGCGCGAGCCCCTCGGCCAGCAGCAGCGGGTCGGGCACGCAAAAGGTCAGCCGGGCGTCCGAGCTGTTTGCAACGATGTTGGCGGTACGGGCTGCGATCATGTCAAAACCATACTATTATTGTGCTCTTGAGTATGCACCGGATTAACTGCGAAAAAGATTCTGCCGCTGGATGCTGCTTTGACTATCGCGCCGATCGGCGGCGCGGCGGTACGAACGATACAGCGCGAGCGGGCCGAGCCAAGCGCCTAGCGCCTGGCTGAGCACCAGCGCCAGCGGGCGATCGCGCTTGATCAGCACGGCCGCCAGCCCGCGCGCCGGCTTGCGGATCATCGACCAGCCGATATGCACGGCCAGCCGGAGCCCGCGCTCGCGGTCGGCCAGGATGTGCTTGGTGAAATAGGCGATCGATGCCTGCTGATACTGGCCCATTTTGTCGATCAGGATCGCCATATCATCGATGTGATCGTGGAAGACGATCGCGCCAGGCTCATAGCTCAGGCCATAGCCCGCGCGGATGACGCGCGCGAACATGTCCAGATCACCGCCGCCGGGCACGGGCGTGCCGACATCAAGACATACGTCGAACAGGCCAATGTGCTCGAAGACGCTGCAGCGAAACGCGCTGTTGCAGCCGGTTCCCAGGTAGCCTTTGTAGGGAAAGCCGGCGTTCGCTGGCGGTGTCGCGAGCCTGAAGGTCAGTTGGTCGAAGTTTTTGCTGAAGCCGAAACGCTCGAACAGCTCCTGGGCCGGCGTCTCAAGCCGCAGCGGCGCGACCAGGCCGGTGACGCATGCGACATCGGGTGCCGCAAAGCCGGCGACCAGCGCTTGCAGCCAGCCTGGATCGGCGATGGCGTCGTCGTCGATATAGGCGATCAGCGAGCCGCGCGCCTCGGTGATCGCGCGGTTGCGTGCCCAGTCGAGGCCGGGCTGCGGCTCACGCACATAGCGCACAGCCGGATAGCGCGCGCACACCATGCGTTCGGTGGCATCATCACGCGACGCGTTGTCCACAACCAGTATGTCGCGGGCGCGGTAGGTCTGGCGCAGCAGCGAGTCCAGCGTATGCGCGAGCGAGGCGGCGCGATCGCGGGTGCAGACGGCGACTGTGATGAGCGGGCCATCGGTGGGCGCATCGGCATGGGCGCAGGGCACATCCACGCGCAGATCGAGCGCCGCCCCAAGACTCAGGTCGGCGGGCAGCGCCTGCGCGCCAGCAGCGCAATGATCGGCGGACAGGTGGCGCAGCGCCCGCGCGGTCGCAGCCGGATCGAGCGCGGCCAGGATGCGCGCGCGATCAATCGGCTCGGCTAAGCCGCCGATCAGATCGGCATAGCCGATCGGGCGACCATGCAGACGGACCAGCAGGCGCGCGGCGCGGTGAGCCTCGCCAAGGTGCAGCGGCTCGCTTAGATCAGTCAACTCGATGTCGGCAAGCAGCGCTGGGGTTGGTATCTGGGCAGGCACATAGTTCGCTGACCGAGATGGGTGGGCCATCGTTTAAGCCTATCTTCAAGGGCTGCATCGTACCAATATTGATTCTGGCTATGGAGCGGATGTGTGCATCAAAATCAAATATAATGCTACCTGTTGGAACTAACAGTTCAATGACACTACTGCCTGTTAGTCTGAGCATATTGTCATCATAAAGACGAAAATGCCGTTTTTCGACGACCGAACAGCTAGTCGCGATAGTAGAGCCTTCGACGCTTGCGTAGGGCACGCGACGACACGCTTTCTGGCGTAAGAACTATCAGGCGAGCAAAGATCAGGGCTGATTGGTTAACGACAATTTATCATTTCAAAAAGCTTTTGGCACAGACTTTGCTCAATTCAATAGATTTTGCTAAATTCAATAGACACAAAGACACCAAGGCAGCAAGCCTTGGTGTCTTGGGTGAAATAGCCGATTGCCGAAGAATGCACAATTCGCAATCTGCAATCTGCAATTGCACTAGCGACCGATCACACGACCGCTCGGCACGATCTTATCGCTTGGGAAGTCTTTTTCGACGACGCGCGGCTTGATCACGACATTACGGCCGACCGTCGTGCCAGCGGGGATGCGTGCGCGCCGACCAGCCAGCGTCAGCCCGGTGTTGAGCTGCTCTGGTGCAGCCTGATTCGGTGTATTGTCGTCGCCATTGCCGAGCAGCGTCCCAGCGCCAACGACAACCTCCTTATCGAGAATGCAGTGGTCAATCACGGCACCTGCCTCGATGATCGTACCAGTCATCAGGATCGAGTCGCGCACAACCGCGCCCGCCTCGATCAGCACGCCCGGCCCGATCACCGAGCGCAACACATGACCATTCACGCGGCAGCCATCGCAGAGCAGATTGCCGTCGACCCGCGCATCGGCACCGATCTGGGCGGCCGGGCGCTCCTCGCTCTTGGTGTGAATGACCCACTCTGGATCGTAGAGATCGAGCGCCGGCGTCTCGACCAGCAGCGCCATATTCGCCTCGTAATAGGCTTGCACTGTGCCGACATCGGCCCAATAGCCCTGGAAGTTGTACGCGCCCACGGTGGTCTGCGCGATCACCTTCGGCATGACATCGCGACCGAAATCGTTCTCGGCCCCACCGCCCAGCAGCTCGATCAGGAAGCTCTTGCGGAAGGCGTAGATGCCCATCGACGCCAGGCTTGAGCGCGAGCGGCGCGGCTTCTCCTCGAAGCGGCCAACCGTGCCGTCCGAATCGACGGTGACGACACCATAGCGCTGGACTTCGTGTGGGCTGACGTTGTGCGCTGCGATCGTCACGTCGGCGCGGCGCTCCTCGTGCAGCTGCAACATTGGGCGATAATCCATTTTATAGATATGATCGCCCGCGAGCACCAGCACCACATCCACCATCTGCTCGGCGATAAAATCCAAGTTAGCGCGCACCGCATCGGCGTTGCCGCGCTGCCAATCGCCGCCTTCGCTCGTGAGAAACGGGTGCAGCACACGCACGCCACCGATGCGCCGGTCGAGATCCCATGGCTTGCCGACGCCGATATGCTCGTGCAGCGAGCGCGGGCGGTATTGCGTCAGCACGCCAACGTTGTAGATGCCGGAGTTGATGCAGTTCGAGAGCGTGAAATCGATGATCCGATACTTACCGGCGAAAGGCACCGCCGCCTCGGAGCGCTCGGCAGTCAACACATTGAGCGCCGGGCTCTCGCCGCCGGCCAGGATGAGCGCAAGGGTTCGGAGCATAACACATCCTCTGATCAATCCTAATCAATGGTACTTACATTTTTGTATGTCGGTTGTTCGCCCTGCGGGGCGAACAACCGACATACAAGCAGTAAACAATCGATGGTTAGCAGAAGTCCTGTCTGTGTATCTATAGTTAAATTGCTCTCGATCAGATCGTCTCGCCCGAAGCAACCTGATTCGATGGGAAATCTTCCTGGTCGCGATCAGCATTGATCACCACATTGCGCCCAATGCACAGGCCCGCCGGGATGTGCGCACCCTTCCCAACGATACTGACGCCGGTGTTGAGCTTGTCGGGCTGCTCCTTGTTCGGCGTCGTCAGGTCATCGCCAGAGCCGAGCCGCACGCCAGAGCCGACAACCACGTTCTTATCGACGATCACTCGATCAAGCACCGCGCCAGGGCCAATCCAGGTATCGTTCATCACAATGCTGTCGCGCACGATCGCGCCGGGCGACACATACACCCCCGGCGACAGCACCGAATGCTCGACTCGCCCGCGAATAGTGCAGCCGTTGCAGATCAAGCTCTGGCTGGCGATCGCCTGCAACCCCAGCTTGGCCGGCGGTCGCTCCTGGCTGAGCGTGTGGATGACCCAGTTCGGATCATAGAGATCCAGCGTATTAGCGGGATCGAGCAGATCCATGCTCGTCTCCCAATACGATTGAATCGTCCCGACATCGACCCAATAGCCCTCGAATCGATACGCGAACACCTGATCGCGCGTGATCATCGCGGGGATGACGTGCTTGCCGAAATCAATGCGCGGGCTGCCCTCGGCACCCTCCGAGAGGCGCTGGATCAACGTCTCAGCTGAGAAAATGTAGATGCCCATGCTGGCGAGCGTGCCCTTATCGCGATTCTTGGGCTTCTCGGTGAACTCAACGATACGCATTGTGTCATCGACGGTCATGATACCGAAACGATCAGTCTGTTCGAGCGGCACATCCATCACCGCGACGGTCAGATCGGCGCGCTGGCGCTGGTGATAATCGATCATCCGGCTGTAATCCATCTTATAGATGTGATCGCCCGATAGCACCAGCACCAGATCGGCCCGACGCTCGCGAATGTAGGCCAGGTTCTGATAGATCGCGTCGGACGTGCCCTTGTACCAACTCTCGTCGCGCCGGCCCTGATAGGGCTGCAAGAGCTGGACGCCGCCGCGGCTGCGATCAAGATCCCATGGCCGACCATTGCCGATGTGCGCGTTGAGCGAATGCGGGCGGTACTGCGTCAATATCGCGACATCGAAGATGCCTGAGTTAACGCAGTTCGAGAGGGTAAAATCGATGATCCGAAACTTGCCGGCGAAGGGCACCGACGGCTTGGCGCGTTTCTCGGATAGGACGCTGAGGCGCGTCCCCTCACCACCGGCCATGATCATGGCGACGACTCGCACAGCGGACCTCCAGCATAGTCAGCGGGTGGCGGTGTTGACGACGATGCGTGTGGGTGTTGCGCTACACTATACCATACGTCGTAGCGGCTGTCATACGCTGGGCTGCACTGATATGACCCAGCACATAAAGAGTGTAATTCGTCACAATACGATAAAAGGAGGTTGTTTTTTAACAGACTCTTAGCCGAAATGCGGCGTAAATCACTTGTCAAGCAGCTGAACGAATGGTAATATTGTGCAAGGTCATTAGCCAACAGTGAAAGGAAACTGGATCATGGGCGGTGAAGATCTTCAATTAAGTTCGGCAGAGCAGGCGAGTTATGACGCAGCGGTCAAAGCAGCTACGCCCAACGAAAACCACCACATGCTGGCCAAAATGGCCGGCGAGTGGTCATTCACCACCAAATGGTGGGCTTCGCCGGATTCATCCCCGCGCGAATCCACCGGGACCAGCACCTTTACGGTC
>Ga0075433_10005327_pt1 | contig 10091 bp, 8 predicted proteins | sample RhiMethybrSRZTD2_FD_75299 | JGI IMG/M metagenome (GOLD analysis project Ga0075433, IMG submission 75299) | Populus rhizosphere microbial communities from Tennessee, USA - Rhizosphere MetaG P. TD hybrid SRZTD2 | ecosystem: Host-associated > Plants > Roots > Rhizosphere > Soil | place: USA... | reverse complement strand
GATCGTCAGGGTCAGCTGGCGCCTCGCGATCGACCGCTGGCGCGCCGACCGGCGCCGGTCGCTGCGCGAGCTGACGGCCGACGTCGGCCGGCCCGGCCACGACGTCGAGGGGGATGCCCTGCGGGCGGAACGCTCCGCGCTCCTCTGGAAGGCTATCGACGCGCTGCCCGACAAACTGCGGTCGGTGCTGATCCTCGGGTCGCTGCAGGGACACGACGTGCGCGAGGTGGCGCAGCTCCTCGGCATCCCCGAGGGCACGGTCAAATCACGGTTGTTTCTGGCTCGAAAAGAGCTGGCTGAGAGCCTGACATGTCTTGCGAACGATTCCACGAAGCGCTGAGCCGGCACGCGGCGGGCGGCGCGCTCATGGGCGAGGCCGCCGCGCATCTCAGGGAGTGCGCGGGCTGTTCCGCGCGACTCGAACAGCAGCGCCGGCTGCTGGCCGAGGTGGACGCCGAGCTCGAGCGCACGCTTGCGATCGAGGCGTCGCCGGACCTGGTCACTCGAGTCATCGCAAGGACGCGCGTCGGCGGCGAGCGCACGTGGCGCTTCCGCGCGGCGTGGGCCGGGCTCGCCGCCGCCGCGGCGATCGCGGTCGCCGTCTATCTGCGCCCGCCGATCGACGCGCCCTCTCCGGCACCGGCGTCCGTTCGTCAGGCATCTGCCTCGCCGGAATCTTCGAACGCCGGCGGCCCTCAGGCGCCGGCGGCGCCGAGGTCGGCTCCCACGGCCGCAGCGGCAGGGTCGGCTCGCGGATCTGTGACGTCAGCGTCTGCAGACCGCCGCGTCGCGGCGCCGGATCGACACCGTCAGCTCCACGCGCAACGCGCGGCGGCGAAGTCCCCGGCGGAGCCGGAAGTTCTCGTCCAACCCGATCAGGCTCGGGCCATCGCGCGGCTGCGCGAGCTGTTGACACAGGGCCGGCTCACCGAGCAGATGCTGCCGCCGGTGCGGCCGCATGAGCCGGCGGAGTTGTCGGTTCTGCCGCTGCAGATTCCCGACATCACCGTCCCCACCGTCGACAGCATCGGCCACAACGACGCCGCATCGCGCGAGCGTCAGTAGTCATTCTCGAGGAGTCATGCTCATGAAGATTCGGTCTGCGGCCGCCGCCACCATCGTCGCGCTGTCGTGTTTCGGGCCGGCCCTGGCACAGGAACCGGTCAACATTCTTCAGCCCGGAGCGGGCCGCAAGCTCGCGCCGCCGGTTCCGCTGAAGATCAGCGTCGTCCTTTCCCGCTACCAGGGAGAGAAGCGCATCAGCAGCATGCCGTACGTCATCGGCGTCACCGCAGGCGGCACCGCCCCGGGGCCCAAAACCACGCTCCGGATGGGCACCGACGTTCCAGTCGTCATGACGATCTTTGGCGGCGGGGACGGCAAAACGACGCCGCAAAGCAGCTATAACTACCGGAGCGTGGGAACGAATATCGACTGCACCGCATGGGGCGAGGAGACGACAGCCGGACTCTTCCACGTATCGCTCACGATCTCGGATTCCTCGATCGGGCTCGACGCAACGAAGAAAACCACCACCCCAGGCCTGGTCCCGACCACCCCAGGCCTGGTCCCGGACGTCCCCTCGTTCCGGAACTTCAACTCCTCCTTCACTGCCCTCCTCCGCGACGGCCAGACGATGCAGTACACATCGGCGACAGATCCGGTGACCGGCGAGCTGATGAAGATTGATGTGACGCTGAATGTCATGAAGTGAGAGCCGCTGATCCAAGCAGCGTGATGCCGCTAGACAGCGGCGCGAGCGTAACGAGCGCTGGCAGCGCGTGGGGGTGGGGCCCCACGCGGCGTCGCGGGGGTGGGGCCCCGCGACGCAACTAACAAAAGCTGGCAGACCGCCCACGATCAGCCTGTTGCCATCAGCAGCGCCACGGCACACACCGCGCTCTCTACGCCACTCACCGAACCCCCAGAACCGCACACCGACTCCGCGAGTAATATGGTTAGCCACCAATGGCCGCGAAGCCGGGGTTCTTCGAGTACATCGCCGCCGCCTTCAACGCCCGGCCGATCGGGATGTTCGTGGCGCCGAACTGGGTCGGGCTCGCGGCCTTCGGCCTGCTCGGCGTCACCAACCCCGGCTTCTGGGTGCTCGGGGCGGGACTCGAGCTCGGCTACCTGCTGACCCTGGCCACCAACAAGCGATTCCAGAACACCGTCGCGGGCAAGCCGCTGAACGCCGCGCGCCGGGCGTGGAACGACCGCATCCAGCGCGTGCTCGGACGGCTCGATCCCGCGGACGTCCGGACCTACGACCAGCTCGCCGAACGCTGCCGGTCGATTCTCGAGCTGCAGATGCAGAACGCGGCCGAGGCGCCGGAAGGGCTCGAGCAGCAGGCTGACAGCCTCGGCCGCCTCTCGTGGATGTTCCTCCGGCTCCTGCTGGCGCGCCGCACCATCGGGCAGGTCATGGGCGGCGCCCAGAACGATGCCGAGCTGCAGCGCAAGATCGCCGCGCTCGAGCGCCAGCAGGGGCAGCCGGGCCTGAGCGAGGAGCTCGCCCGCAGCCTGGGGGGCCAGCTCGAGATCCTGCGCCAGCGGCTGCAGCAGCGCACCGACGGCGACCGCAAGCTCGCCTACCTCGAGGCGGAGCTCGATCGCATCGAGCAGCAGGTGGAGCTGATCCGCGAACAGGCGGCGATGTCGACCGATCCCGAGCTGCTGTCGCGGCGCATCGACGACATCACCGCCACGCTCGGGACGACCGGCCAGTGGATCCGCGATCAGCAGAAGGTCTACGGCGCGATGGAGGATCTGCTGACCGAGCCGCCGCCGCTCTCGCCCGACGCCCGCGCCCGGGAGCTGCAATGAGCGCCGACCTGCCGCGCTGGGCGGCGGAGATGCGCGACCTGTTCCGGTCCGGCTCCGCCGCCCAGTTCCTCCTCCACGGCAACGTCTTCGACGTCGTGCCCGCCGCCGGCAAGCTGCACTCCGTCCCGGCGTTCCTCGAGCAGATCATGTTCGCGACCTACGACGTGGTGCTCCGCTACGACCGCAGTCGCGGCGTGCGCGCGACGCGCGGCGGCGAGGACTGGGGCGACTGGCTGCAGAACGCGCTCGGCAAGGAGGCGTCCTCGCTCTCCCTCACGCGCGAGCCGGGCGCGGCGCTGGAGCTGATCGATCGCTACCTGCTCAGGACGCTGAACCTGCACGGGCTGCCCGGGTCCACGGCGCCGCGCCGCATCGCAGTCATCATCGAATTCGCCGAGTTCGTGGTGCCCCGCGGCGACGCCGCCCACCTCGGCGGGCCGTTCGCGGCCAACACGGTCAAGGTGCTGGGCTGGGCCAACGATCCGGCGATCGTCCATTCCAACATCGTGACGGTCCTGATCAGCGAAGGCCTGCACGATCTCAGCGAGCTGGTCGTCGAGAACCCTCACGCGGCCTCGCTCCACCTGCCGCTGCCGGACGAGGACGAGATGCGCGCCTACATGCGCGCGCTGGCGGCGGCGCAGTTTCCGGAGCTGGAATCCCGTTCCGACGTGCCGCTCGACACGATCGCGACGCGACTCACCGGGCTGAGCCGGGTCGGCGCGCGAACTGCGATCGCGCTCGCGATGGGCAACGAGCGCCGCATCACCGCGGCGTGGCTCGGGTCGATCAAGAAAGACCTGATCGAGCGCGAGGGCCAGGGCCTGCTCGACTTCGTCGAGTCGCCGTTCACGCTCGACAACGTCGCCGGCCACGACGCCGTCAAGGCGTGGCTCCGCGAGGACGCCGAGCTGCTCAAGCGCGGCGCGCTGCGGGCGCTGCCCATGGGTTATCTGATTTCTGGCCGGATTGGTACCGGAAAGACCTTCCTGGTGCAGTGCTGGGCCGGCGAGCTCGGCATCCCGTGCGTCGTCTTCAAGAACTTCCGCGACCGCTGGGTGGGCGCGACCGAGTCGAACCTCGAGAAAATCTTCGCCATCCTGCGCGCGCTGGGCCAGGTCGTCGTCTTCGTGGACGAGGCCGACCAGGCGTCGGGCCGCCGCGAAGGCGGCGACGGCGACAGCGGCCTGTCGGGCCGCGTCTACTCGATGCTGGCCAAGGAGATGTCCGAGACGCGCAACCGCGGCCGGATCCTCTGGGTGTTCGCCACCTCCCGGCCGGACCTCGTCGAGGTGGACCTGAAACGCCAGGGCCGCCTCGACGTCCATATCCCGCTCTTCCCGCCCGAAACCGCCGCGGAGCGCGAAGCGCTGCTGCTCGCGATCGCCAGAAAGCTGAAGCTGCCGCTGGCAGCCGAGGATCTGCCGCCGTTCACCGATGACGTGACCCTGGGGGGGAACGAGCTCGAAGGGGTGCTCGTCAGAGCACTCCGAGTACACGAGCTGAGCCCCGAGCCGCGGAAGCCGTTGCGCGAGGTGCTCGCGGAGGTCATCAAAGAAGTGCGGCCCAACCCTCACACCCGCAAGCTCGAATACATGGATCTGGTCGCGGTCAAGGAATGCACCGACGTCCGGTTCCTCCCACCGAAGTACCGCGAACTGACCCCTGAAGAGCTGGAGACGCGGATCGACGCGCTGAGACGGTTCGTATAGAGCCGTCGCTCGCTGCGCTCACGTTTCGGGGCTCGGGACTCGGGCCTCGGGGCTCGGAGAGCCGGTGCTACCCAGAGGCAACTAGCCGCTGAAGTTGCGCCTGTTGCCTCTGATCACCACCACCTTCCGAGCCCCGAGCCCCGAGTCCCGAGTACCGAACAGCGAGTAAGATCACGGCTTTCGAGGAGGATGAAGCATGTTTGGGCGCATCGGACGGCTGTTCCGGGGCTTTCTCGGGTTGTTCATCAGCGGCATCGAAGAGGCGAATCCGGAGGCGCTGATGGAGGCGGCGCGCCAGGAGTTCCGCGCGCGCATGACGCAGTACAACCTCGCGCTGGCGCGGATGGCGGGGGTCGCCGAGCGCCTGAAGAGCCAGGTGGGCATGAAGACGACGCGGGCCCAGGAGCTCGAGCGGCGGATCCTGGCGAACCACCGCGCCGGCAATCTCGAGCTCGCGGGCACGCTCGCGCGCGAGCTGCAGGAGCTCAAGGCGGACCTCCAGACCGACACCGCCGAGCTCAGGGAGACCGAAGAGGCCTACGACGCCAACATGCGCCAGGCCAAGCTCGCGCAGCGCGAGTTCGAGGACAAGGTGCGCCGCCTCGACAAGCAGCTGTCGCAGGTCAAGATTAAGGAAGCGCAGGCCGAAGCGGCGTCCGCGCTGTCGAGCGTGGCGTTCAAGGTCGGCGATCTCGGCGACACGATGAAGCGCGCCGAGGAAGTGCTCGAGAAGCGCTACGAGATGTCGGCCGGCAAGGCCCGGGTCGCCAGGGACATGGTCGACATGACCACCGTCACCGAGAAGGAGAACGAGCGCAAGGCGCTCGAGCAGGTGGCGCTCGCCGAGTTCCTGGCGAGCCAGGGCATTCAAACGACGCCGGCCACCGGCGAGACCACGCCGGTGGCGTCGAAGGAAATCGGACCTGAACGATGAACAACCAACAGCCTCGTTTCACGGCGCTCGGCCGGCTCGTCTCGCTGGTGCTCGTCGCGGGCCTGATCGGGCTCGGGGTCTACATGGTCCGCGACCGCATCGGCCTCGGCGGCAAGGACGCCGGCCCGGCGAGCGAGTCCGGCGGCGGCGGGAGCGCGCCCGAGGTCCAGGAGGTCAAGGTCGAGGTCCCGAAGCTGTCGCCGCCGGCGGCGTTCCAGTTCAAGGACAACACCGTCCCGATCGAGATCAGCGAGTACGCCGGCTACGCCGGGCTGATCGCCGCCAACGGCGGCCTCGATCCGACGGAGAACTCGTTGTTCTTCAAGAACCACGGCTTCAAGGTGAAGCTGACGATCAAAGAGGACGAGAACTGGTCGGAGCTGAACGAGGGCAAGATGGCGGCGTCGGTGACGACCGTCGACGTCCTGGCTGCCTACGGCCGACAGCTGCACGTGATCGTGCCGGCCCAGATCGGCTTTTCGCGCGGCGCCGACGGCGTCGTGGTGCGCAGCGACATCAAGCGCATCAACCAGCTGAAAGGCAAGACCATCGCGTCGGCGCAGTTCACCGAGGTCGACTTCTTCATCCGCTATCTGGCGCAGGAGGCCGGTCTGCCGATCAATGCGCTCGGCAGCCTCGACGCGGCGCCGCACCCGGATCGGCTGAACGTGGTCTACACCGAGGACGGGTTCGAGGCCGGCGATCTGTTCCTGAACGACATCAAGTCGGCCAAGAACCGCCTGGCGGGGGCGGTCACGTGGGAACCGAAGGTCTCGGAGGTCGTCAGCAACAGCGGCGGCCAGGCGCACGTGCTGACGAGCAACCGCAACCTGCTCATCGTCGCCGACGTCCTGATCGTCCACCGCGGGTTCGCACAGGAGCAGCCGAAGATCGTCCAGGGCCTGGTGCAGGGCCTCCTCGAAGGCAACCGCCTGGTGCGCGACCACCCCGATCAGAACATCGACGTGGTCGCCCGCGCCTTCAAGTGGAACCGGGACAAGGCGAAGCAGGAGCTCGCCAACGTGCACCTGTCCAACCTCCCCGAGAATCTGGCGTTCTTCTCCGGGGCGATCGACGCCGCCGGCAGCTTCGGCGGCATCTATCAGTCGGCGGTGCTGGCCTACGGCAGCGACGTCATCAAGGATCCGCCGGATCCCAGCCGCTTCGCCGACACCACGGCGCTGCAGGCGCTCGACAAGTCCGGGCTGTTCAAGGAGCAGAAGGTCGCGATCGCGCCGATCCGCACGTCGTCGGGCGCGTCGGTCGAAACCGATCCGCTGCTCAGCAAGGACATCCGGTTCCTGTTCGAGCCGAACTCCGCGACGCTCGATCAGGCGAACCCGGACAACACGAAGAACCTCGAGGCGATCAAGCGGCTGCTCCAGGTCAGCCCGGGCTCGACGCTGCTGCTGCGCGGCCACGTCGACAACGCCAGGGTCGAGGACTTCCGCAAGCAGGGGGGCGAGGCCTACGTGCGGACGCAGGCGCTGCGCGCGATGGAGTTGAGCAAGAACCGCGCGGGCGAGATCCGCAAGCTGCTGATCGATCGCTTCAACATCGATCCGAAGCGCATCGACATCGTCGGCCGCGGCTGGGAAGAGCCGGCGGGGCCCAATTCAGATCTGAATCGACGGGTCGAGGTGCAGTGGTTCACTGTGGAGTGAACCGGCCACATTGCCAACATTGCCAAGACTGCCACCATTGCCAACACTCACCTGGCTTCGGCAACGGGCCACGTGTGGGCGGGTAAGTAATCGGGCAGGCCTTTCAATGTTGGCAATGCTGGCAATGGTGGCAATGTTGGCACTGGGCGAGGACTCACGCTGATGCCTAATTTCTTCATGACCCTGAACCGCCGCTATGGAAAACCAGACGGCCTCACGCGGCGCGAGATGCTGCAGCGGTCGTTCGCCGCCGGGGCGGCGCTGCTGATCTCCGAGCGCTTCAGCGGGCCGCTGCTCGCAGGAGCCGGGCGGGTCGTCGTCGTGGGCGCGGGATTCAGCGGGCTGGCCGCGGCCTACGAGTTGTCGCGTGCCGGGTACGAGGTGACGGTGGTCGAGGCCCGGAACCGTGTCGGCGGCCGCGTGCTGACCTTTTCGGATCTGGTGCCGGGGAAGCATGTCGAAGGGGGCGGCGAGTTGATCGGATCGAACCATCCGGCGTGGCTCGCCTACGGCAAGCAGTTCGGGCTGCAGTTCCACGAGATCGGCGAAGAGGATCTCGAGGCGCCGATCGTCATCAACGGCAAGAAGGTCACCGCCGAACAGTCCGAGCAGCTGTGGGAGGAGATGGAAAAGGCCTTCAACACCATCGTCGGCGACGCCGCGAAGGTCGACGCCGACGAGCCGTGGAGGGCGGCCGGCGCGGAGGCGCTCGACAAGCGCACGCTGGCCGACTGGATCGACAAGCTGGGCACGTCGCCGCTGTGCCGATCGGCGCTCCATACCATGATGATGGCCGACAATGGCGTGGTGACCGAGTGGCAGAGCTACCTCGCCAACCTCGCGATGGTCAAAGGCGGCGGTCTCGAGAAGTACTGGACCGAGTCGGAGGTCTACCGCTGCACCGGCGGCAATCAGCAGCTCGCGACGAAGCTCGTCGGAGCAATCGGCGCGGCGCGCGTGTTGACGCGCATGCCGGTGCGGGCGATCGCTGTCACCGATCGCGGCGCCCGCGTGACGCTCGGGTCGGGCAAGGTGCTCGAGGCCGAGCACGTGCTGCTCACCGCGCCGCCGAGCGTGTGGAACAAGGTTGCGATCGATCCGGTGCTGCCGCCATCGCTCGCGCCGCAGATGGGCACGAACGTCAAGTACCTGATGTCGCTGAAGTCGCCGGTGTGGCGCCGCGGCGAGCTCGGGCCCGAGCTGCTCTCCGACGGGCCGGTGTCGATGACGTGGCACGCGACCGAAGGCCAGAAGGGCGCCGGTGAAGTGCTGACCGCGTTCTCCGGAGGGCCGGCCGCGGACACGTGCCGCGAATGGGGCGCGGCGGCGCGCGACCGCAACTACCTCGCCGATCTGGGCAAGGTCTACCGCGGCATTGCCGCCAGCTTCGTGCGCGCGCGGTTCATGGACTGGCCCTCGGACCCGTGGGCCAAGGCGTCGTACTCGTTCCCTGCTCCGGGCCAGGTCACCACACAGGGTCCCACGCTCCGGCAGGGGATCGGCCGCCTGCACTTCGCGGGCGAGTACACGAACTACGCCTTCATGGGCTACATGGAAGGCGCGCTGGGATCCGGGGCCGCCGCCGCGAAGCGCATTGCCGAGCGCGACGGGATTCTCAAGAAGAGTGCCGCTTAGAAACTCCCAACGCCCAACTCCCAACTCCCAAGGGAAGTCGCCCGCACAACGGGGTAGAAGGCGTGTCGCCAAGCCGGTTCGGCCGACTTTCACACCATTCTTCGAACGGTTTCCTTTGGGAGTTGGAAGTTGGGAGTTGGGATTTGACGTGAGGTCACTATGTGCCCCCGACGCTACGGTCGCTCTCACAATCGAGCCTGGATCATCATCGGCCTCTTGATCCTCGCCGCCGGCCGCTGCCGCGATCAGTCGTCGCGCTCGACCGGCTCGGTCGGCCGGGTGGCTGAAGCGCCGCAATACGACACCCGCGAGATCGAGCAGGCGCTGGACGCGAGAAAGGCGCCGGCGGCACCGGCTCGGGAAGGACTCGCCGCGGCGATCGTGATCGACGTCTCGGGGAGCATGGACGATCGCGTGACCGGCGAAGACGGACGGCGGGCGCGGAAGATCGACGTGGCGCGGCGCGCCGGGCGCGAGCTGGTCGCGCAGTTCGCCGCCTATGCCAAAGAGCACGCGGACGAACCGGTCAGCCTCGGCGTCTTCGAGTTCAGCCGCCGCGACAACCAGCCGGACTGCCGCCCGATCATTCCCATGGGCCCGCCGGATCCCGCGCAGGCCGACGCCGCCCTGGCGCGTCTCGATCCCGAAGGCGGCACGCCCATCGGCCAGGCCATGGTCACCGCAAAGCTGGCGCTGGACGACACCGGCCTGTCACGGCGTCATCTCCTGGTGGTGTCCGACGGCGAGAACACGGACGGCTTCAAGCCCGAGGACGTCGCCGCGGCGATTGCGAAGCGGCCCGAGTCGGAGAAGCCGTCAATCTATTTCGTCGCGTTCGATATCGAGGCCCGCCGCTTCAACCGCGTCCGGGACGCCGGCGGCCTGGTGCTCTCCGCCGCCAACGCCAAGGAGCTCAACGACACGCTCGACATGTTGCTCAGAGGAAAGATTCTGCTGGAGAAATAACTACCGACTCTTTCCGAGGCTGACGAGATTGGCCATCAGCTTGTAAGCCCCATCAGTTCCTGCCGGCAGCTGACGCCAGAGCCCCAGTCCCACGTACAGCCAGCGCCCCTTGCCGTGGCGCGCTTCGACCAGCGCGCCGCGTTTCGCGCCGCTGTTGTAGGGGAACGGATCCTCCATCTCGACGAGGTCGATGTACTTGGCGTCCTTGTCGCCGAGGAAATAGAGGCCGCGCTCCTGGACCCAGTTCTGCCACGCCGAGTCATCGATCCGGTTGGGCCAGGTGAATGCCTGATGTGACGGGGCCAGCAGCTTCACCGCCGCACGCTCGTCGGTGATCCGGTTCGAGCTGACCTG
>Ga0075433_10005322_pt1 | contig 10093 bp, 9 predicted proteins | sample RhiMethybrSRZTD2_FD_75299 | JGI IMG/M metagenome (GOLD analysis project Ga0075433, IMG submission 75299) | Populus rhizosphere microbial communities from Tennessee, USA - Rhizosphere MetaG P. TD hybrid SRZTD2 | ecosystem: Host-associated > Plants > Roots > Rhizosphere > Soil | place: USA... | reverse complement strand
GCTCGGCGTCGATGCCCTTCTCGGCCACCGGCAGCACGTCGTCGAGCTGCTCGGGGCGGCTGGCCCCGATGATGGGGGCGGTCACCGCGGGATGGGCGAGCACCCAGCCCACCGCCATGCGGGCGAGCGAGAGGCCCGCCTCCGCGGCGAGCGGCCGCAGCGCCTCCACCGTCGCGAACTCGCGATCGTGCCAGTAGCGATCCTGATAGCGGCGCGCCGCATTGGCCAGCGTGAAGCGGGTGCCCGCGGTGGGCCCGCCGTCCTTCCGGTGCTTGCCGGACAGCAGGCCACCCGCAAGCGGGTTGTACGGGATGACGCCAACGCCCTCCTCCCGGCACATCGGGAGCAGGTCGCGCTCGATCTGGCGGAAGAGGAGGTTGTAGCGGGGCTGCGCGGAGTCGAAGCGGGCGACCCCGAGCACCTCGCTCCGCCCCATCGCCCGCGCGATCTTCCAGGTGACGAAGTTCGAGGTGCCGATGTAGCGCACCTTGCCCGCCCGCACCAGGTCGTCGAAGGCGCGCAGCGTCTCGTCGATGGGTGTCTCGTCGTCGGGGGCGTGGCACTGATAGAGGTCCACGTAGTCGGTACGCAGGCGGCGCAGCGAGCCCTCGATCGCATCGAGGATGTGCTTGCGGGAGAGCCCCCGGTCCCAGCGCCGCGCGCTCATCGCCCCGTTGCACTTGGTGGCGACGATGAACTCGTGGCGGCGCCCGGCGAGCCAGCGGCCGAGGATCTCCTCGGTGCGGCCCACGGTGTCGAGGCCGCCACCCAGCGGATACACGTCCGACGTGTCGAGGAAGGTGGTGCCGGCGGCGGCGGCGCGATCGAGGATGGCCACCGAGGTGGGCTCGTCGCACTGGAGCCCGAACGTCATGGTGCCCAGGCAGAGGCGCGAGACGGTGAGGCCGGTGCAGCCGAGGCGAACATGCTGCATGGCGCCTCCTCAGCGGTTGGGCCCGCGGCCCATGGGATAGGGCTGCCAGCGGATGAGGCCGGTGCGCGGGAGCACGCCGGGGTTGACGGCCGAGCGCGGCCACTTGCCCTGGAGCACGGTGGCAATCTCGCGGCCGAGCCGGCGCCGCGTCTCGGGCGCCATTCGCGCCGTGGCCGAGGCGATGTGCGGCGTGACGATGACGTTGTCCATGGCGAGGAGCGGGTTCGACGGGTCCACCGGCTCCACCTCGAACACGTCGAGGGCGGCCCCGGCGATCTGCCCGTGCCGGAGGGCCTCGATGAGCGCGGCCTCGTCCACCGTCGGGCCGCGGCCGTTGTTGATGAAGAGGGCGGTGCGCTTCATCGCCCGGAACTGGGCGGTGCTCACCATGTGGTGCGTCTCGCTGTTGAGCGGCGCGTGCATGGACACGAAATCGCCCCGCTCGCAGAGCTCGATGAGGCTGGTCACCGGCTCCACGCCCACCGCCGTCATCTCGAGCTCGGCGAGGTAGGGGTCGTAGGCGATGACGCGCAGGCCGAACGCGTGGCAGCGGCGCGCCACCGCCTTGGCCACGTTGCCGAACGAGATCAGGGCGAAGGTCTGGCCGTAGAGGCGCGGGATCTCCTTGAAGTACGGGCGTCCCTCCGACCACTTGCCCTGCGTCGTCAGCTCGTGCATGAGGCGGAGGCGGCGATGCGCGGCGAGGAACATGGCGAGCGTGTGGTCCGCGACCTCGTCGATGAACACGTCGGGCACGTTGGTGACCACGATGCCGGCCTCGGTGGCGGCGTCCACGTCCACGGTGTCCGCGCCCACGCTGCCGAGCCCGATCACCTTGCAGTTCTGGAGCCCCTTGATGATGGCGGCGCTGATGCGGCGGTTGCGGGCGATGACGGCGTCGGCGTCACGCGCGGCCGCGATGAACTCTTCCTCGCTCTTCGCGGGCACTTCGACGATCTCCGCCCCGATGGGCTCGAGCGCCTCGCGCTCGATGCTGTACGTGGAATCGGCGAGATCGTAGGTGATCCCGCCGGCGGGCTTCTGGACGACGACCTTGAACTTGGCTGGCATGCTCCTGCTCCTTTGCGAATCGGGGATGACGACGCGGCTCGCCTACTCTAAGTCTCCCGCCCGCGGCTGTCCAGATGCCGCGGGCGAGGGCGTCCGGCTCACCACATGACCACGCCGCCGCAGATGTTGATAGACTGGCCGTTGATGAACGCGGCGGCGGGCGAGCAGAGGAAGGCCACGAGCCCCGCGACTTCTTCGTCGGTGGCGGCACGCCCCGCCGGGATCCGCTCGAGGTGCTTCTGCCAGCCCTCGCCCCGGCCCAGCACGTCCATGCGCGCGGTGGCGATGGTGCCCGGGCACACCGCGTTCACCGTGATGCCGTGGCGCGCGATCTCCTGGGCGAGCGACTGGGTGAGGCCCTGGATCCCGAAATTGGCCGCGTTGTAGGCGGCGGTGTTGGGGCTCCCCCGCTTGCCCGCGATGGAGGAGATGTTCACGATGCGCCCCCACTTCTGCTTCACCATCAGGGGCACGATCTGCTTGCACGCGAGGAAGGCGCCGGTGAGCTTGATGTCGAGGACTTTTCGCCAGATCGTCTCGTCGAGGTCCGGGAGCGGCACGCGGTCGTTCCCACGCGGATAGGCGGCGTTGTTCACGAGGATGTCGATGCGCCCGAACGCGTCGACCGTCGACTGGACCAGACGCTGGATGGTGTCGGCCCGGCTCACGTCGCCCACGAAGGTGAGCGCGCGGCGGCCCGCCCCGCGGATCTGCTCCGCGGTGCTCTCGACGTCGCGCCAGCCGATCTTCTTCTCGTCCTCGGGGTACGTGGCGGGATCGCGGCCGGTACCCGTCACTACCACGTCGGCGCCCAGCCCGGCGAGGGCGAGCGCGGTCGCCCGCCCGATCCCCCGCAGCCGTCCCGCGCCCGTCACCAACGCCACCTTGCCGTCGAGTGAGCCCATGTCGAGAATCCTTTCGCGCCGCGGGATCAGATGAGGGGCGAGCAGTACTGCCGGAACGCGCGGAAGTGGGGCACGTTCACGCCGCAGAGGGGCGCGGGACGGAAGCGGCAGTCGTCCAGGTCGAAGCGAATCACGCCGGGGACGGCGGGATCGTTGGGGTCGTAGACGGTGAGCTCCACGGTGTCGCCGAGATCCTCGTAGGCATAGGCGAGGACGGAGTGGTTGAGCCCCACGCGGGGAAAGTCCGAGATGAAGAGCTGGGTGGGGCGCCCCGCCTGGAGCTCGCTCACGATCTCCGCGGCGACCCGCGCCTGGTGCACGCGCGGGTGCGGATAGACGATGCGCCAGTTCGAGACGCGGACCATGCTCCAGAAGCGTCGGGAGAGGCCGGCCTTGACGGCGCCTTCCAGCTCGCGCGTGAGGTCGTGGAGGCACGCGAAGCCCGGGATCACCACGCGCGCGTCCGCCGGCAGCGGCGCGAGCCAGGGGGCGCGCCGGGTGATGCGCCGCACCCGCTCCGTGTAGGCCTCGGGCGCCAGGCGCGGCAGGGCCGGCTCGAAGCGCGCGAAGCGCTCGAACTGCACCACCGCCCGCGCCATCACGAAGCACCAGTTCGCGTAGAGGTCCGGCTTGCCCCGGTGGTGGATGCGGCTGTCGTTCCGGAACGCGAAGGTGTCGACGCCGAACCGCAGGGCGGGCCGAGGGGCGGGGCGGCGCAGCAGCAGGTCGAGCGGCGGCACCCAGTGCCAGAGGGTGGTGGCGAGGCCGATGGAAGCGGGGATGAGCACGAACATGAGCAGGCACGAGGTGATCATTCGCCGGGGGCATTCTACCCCAACCGGGTGCCGCCAATTCTTGACCTTCCGCAGCGAGGGCGCTAACGTGGCTCGCTGCGATCACGCGCATCCACAGGGAGGCCGCGCGCCCCATGCCCGCACTCGTCATGGCCATCGTCACCACGCTCGGGATCGGCTTCCTCGTCTACGACGGAAGCCAGGACATGATGGCGCTCGGGGCCGTCGCGGCGGTCGGCGTGATCGGCATCGGCCTGATCTTCTGGGCGCGCAGCGGGGCCGCCGCTGAGGCCGGCAGGCTCCGGGCCACCGCGAACGTGCGCGACACCCGCATGAGCAGCCTGCAGGCGGAGGTCGAGCGGCTCCGCGACGACCTCGTGCAGGCCAGCGCGAAACAGCGCGAGACCGATGAGCATGCGCGCACGGCTGCCGCCACCGCCGCCGAGCGCCAGAAGCAGCACGAGAGCGCGATGCGCGAGAGCCGCGCCGAGCTGGAGCGTGCGCGCAGAGAGCTCGATCTGGCGCGCCGCCAGGCCACGCAGGCCGCTGCGGCGCCCGCCCCTGCCGCGCCGCCGCCCGCGCCGGCGGCCGCACCGCCTGCACCACCGAGGCCCGCTGCCGCCCCCGCCCCACCGCCCGCACCGCCGAAGCCGGCGCCCGCCCCGGCCGCGCCACCTGCACCGCCGAAGCCGGCGCCCGCCCCGGCCGCGCCACCCGCACCCTCGAAGCCGGCGCCCGCCCCGGCCGCGCCGCCACGCCCGACGCCGCCGCCTCCGCCGCCGCCCGCGCCCGTGGTGGAGCGCCCCGCGCCGGAGCCCGCGGTCGCCGCGCCCCCCATGGGTAAGCGCGAGCCCGATCCCCCGGCCGGCGCGGCGGTGGGCACTGTGCTCCTGGTGGACGACGATGCGAGCTTCCTCTTCGTCGCGGCCAATATCCTGCGCCCCGCCGGCTTCCGCGTGATCGAGGCGGAGAGCGGCCAGGCGGCGCTGGATCAAGCAGGTGCCCAGGCGGCCCAGATCGACCTCCTGGTCACGGACATGATGATGGCGGGCATGAACGGGCGGCAGCTCGCCCAGCGGTTCACCAAGCTGCGTCCCGGGGTGCGCGTGCTCTACGTGTCGGGCATCGTGGACGAGGGCAGCGCGCGCGAGGCCATCGAGGGCGAGGAGGCGGACTTCCTCGCCAAGCCCTTCGAGGCCGACGCCTTCATCGCGAAGGTGCGCGACCTGAGCCGCGCCCGCCGCTGACGTTCAATCGAGCAGGCGCGGGTCGAGGGCGTCGCGCACGGCGTCGCCCACGAAGTTCAGCCCCACCACCGTGAGGAACAGCGCTGCGCCCGGCCCGAACACGATCCACGGCGCCTGCTGGAGATAGCCCCGCCCGGCGTTGATCATGCTCCCCCACGACGCGGCCGGCGGCTGAATGCCGAGCCCCAGGAAGGAGAGCGAAGCCTCGGCGAGGATCGCGAACGCCACGCTCAGTGACGCCTGCACCACGATGGGGGCCAGCGCGTTCGGCAGCACGTGGGTCACCGCGATGCGCCAGCCCGTCGCCCCGAGCGCGCGCGCGGCATGGACGTACTCGCGCGCGGTGATGCTGAGAACCTGGCCGCGCATGAGCCGCGCGAAGGTCGGCGTGTAGACGACCCCGAGGGCGATGACCACGCCGGTGAGTCCGGCCCCCAGCACGGCGCCGAGGGCGAGAGCGAGCACGAGCGGGGGAAATGACAGCACGGCGTCCATGCAGCGCATGACGAGCCCGTCGGTGCGGCCGCCCGCGTAGCCGGCGACGAGGCCCAGCACGCCACCCACCGCCATCGCAATGGCCACAGAGACGAAGCCGGCCACCAGCGAGACCCGCGTGCCCCAGATCATGCGGGCGAGCACGTCGCGACCGACATTGTCGGTGCCGAGGAGGTGGGCCCGGCTCGGGGGGGCAAGCGTGTGGCCGAGATCCTGCTTGAGGGGATCGTACGGCGAGATCGCCGGCGCGAAGATCGCCACCACGAGCGCGGTCAGCAGGACGGCGACACCAAACGGCGCCAGCCGCGCGCCCGCCGCGCGCCGTAGGGCGCGCCACCGCGGCGAGGTCACCGGCGCGGCGGCCGGAGCGCGCGCCGGCTCGCCCTCAGCGAGGCCGGATCCGGGGGTCGATCCAGCCATAGAGGAGATCCACCGCGAGATTGCTCAGGATGAAGCCCACCGCGATCAGCAAAACAACGCCCTGCACGAGGGGATAATCGCGGGCGAACACCGCGTCGACGACGAGGCGGCCCACGCCGGGCAGCGCGAACACGTACTCCGTGATCACCGCGCCGCCGATCAGGGTGCCGAGCTGGAGGCCCAGCACCGTGACCACCGGGATCAGCGCGTTCTTGAGGACGTGGCTCCGGATGACCGCGCCCTCCGAGAGTCCCTTGGCCCGCGCGGTGCGGACATAGTCCTCCGCGAGGGCCTCGAGCATGCTCGCCCGGAGGGTCCGGGTGACTACCGCGGCGAGGGCGAGCCCCAGCGTCACCGCCGGCAGCACCAGCGCGCGGAGCCCGTCCCACGGCTCCTCCAGCGGATCGACGTAGCCCGAGATGGGCAGCCAGCGCAGGGTCACCCCGAAGAGGAAGATCAGGAGGAGGGCGAGGAGGAAATTCGGCATGCAGATGCCGAAGAGGGCGAAGGTTGTGCCGGCACGGTCCACCGGCCCGTTCCGGCGCGCCGCGGACAGCACGCCCACCGGCACCGCGATCAGGAGCGAGATGGTCATGGCGAGGGCGGCGAGCTGCAGGCTCGGCCGGATGCGGCGGCCCACGTTCTCGATCACCGGCTCGCGATTGCGGATGGAGCGGCCGAGGTCGCCCTGCAGCACTCGGCCCATCCAGCTCACGTACTGGAGGTAGAGCGGCCGGTCCAGCCCCAGCTCGCGCCGGAGATTCTCCTTCACGGTCGCGTCCACCGACTCCGCCATCATGGCGTCGATGGGATCGCCCGGCGTGAGGTGAATGAGCAGGAAGACGCCCCCGCTGACGAGGAGGAGCACCGGGATCGTCGCCAGCAGGCGGCGCAGGACGAGGCGGCCCACGTGGGAGCACGCGCTACTTCAGCCAGACGTCCTTGAAGCGCATCATGCCATCGGGAACCGGGTCGTAGTTCTGCACCCGCGGCGAGAACGCCTTCGGCTCGATGGGGTGGACGATGAAGACCATCGGCAGCTCCTCCTGGAGGAGCCGGGTGAGCTGACTGAAGAGCCGCTTGCGCTCGGCCTGAGTCGACGCCTCCCGCGACTTGTCGAGGATGGCGTCGATCTCCTTGTTGGAGATGCCGGACCAGTTGAGCGAGGTCCCCGGCGTGGTGCGGAAGAACTGATACGTGTTGCCGTCGGGGTCGGGCCGCCCACTCCACTGGTAGCTGATCATCTCGAAGCTCTTCGAGTTACCGTCGGACAGGAGGGTCGCCGAGTCCACCAGCTTGATCTTCATGGTGATGCCGGCCTCGGCGAGCTGCGCCTGGATGACTTCCGCCTCCTGCACGTTGATGGGGATGTTGTTGGTGGTCATGGTGAACGTGAAGCCGCCGGGCTTGCCACCTTCGGCGAGCTTGGCCTTGACCCTCGCGAGATCCCGTTTAATGAACGAAATCGACCGGTCGTAAGCCCAGCTCGTGGGCGGGATGGGCCCGTTGGCGGGCACCCCCACGTTCAACCACACGCCCTTGACGATCTGCTCGAGGTCGAGGCTCAGCGCCACCGCCTGACGGAGCGCCTTCACGTCGAAGGGCGGCCGGGTGTGATTGAGCTGATAGGCGAAGTCGGCGAGCGACGGCACGTCCAGCACCACCACGTTCTTGTCCGCCTTTACCGCGGCGACGTCTCGAGGCTGCACGTAGTCCATCACGTGGATCTCGCCCGCCTGGAGGCTCTGGAGCTTGACGGTGTCGTCGGGGATGGGCCGGTAGCGGATCTGGTCGAGATAGGGGCCGCCCTGCTTGTTCCAGTAGTTGTCGTTTCTCTTGATCAACAGGTGGTCGTCTTTGACCCACTCGACGAACTGGAAGGGGCCGGTGCCCGCGCCGGTAGCGTTCCGCTCCAGCTCCGCACCGCGCTCCCCTATCGCCTTGGGCGACACCATCATCCCCGCGCGGTCCGTCAGCGTGGCGGGAAGCGCGGCGTCCGGACGCTTGAGGTTCATGCGAATCGTGTAGGCGTCGACGACGTCCACGGTGTCGATGCTCGCGGTCTCGCCCTTGCGCACCGATTTGGGCTCGGTCTTCATGCGATTGAAGTTGAACTTCGCCGCCTCCGCATTGAAGTCGGTGCCGTCGTGGAACCTCACGCCGCGCCGCAGCTTGAACACGAGGGTCTTCGCGTCCACCAGCTGCCACGACTCGGCGAGCCCGGGCTTGATGCCGAGGTTCGTGTCCAGGGTGAGGAGCGGCTCGTAGATGTTGTGGTAGATCTGCCGGTCGATCTTGCTGCCGGACAGGTGCGGATCCATCGTCGCCGCCTCGATGTAGAAGCCGACGCGGAGGGTCCCGCCCCGCTTGGGCGCGGTCTGCGCGCCCGCGGCGCGGACGGCCCACGGTGCGGTGAGGCCGCCCGAGGCCAGCGCGCTCCAGCGCAGGAAATCGCGTCGAGTGACCGTGACGTGCTCGCGACGGCGTGGGGTCAGAGACATGCGCGCTCCTTTTGGGGGCCGGATGGCCTCACATCGGCGGGACCAGCTTGTCGCGGCCCACCAGCACGCTGGTCGTGGTGATGGTGCCGTCCGGCAAGCGGGTCCCCTGGATGAAGATATGGGCGCCCGGCACGAGCTGGGAGATGTGGCCGATGCCGAAGGTCACCACGGGGGCCGCGGCCGGGACGTGCACGACGGTCTCCCCTCCCTTGTACTTGAGCGTGAGCGTGCGCCCGTCGCCCTTGGCCTCGACCTGGGCGACGGTGGCGTTCGTCATGGTGCTGTCGGGGGTGAGGTCCCAGGGACTGTGACCCTCGGCGCTGCCGCGCGCGAAGACGGGGAAGATCAGGACCTCCTGGGCGCGGAAGGTGCCGTCGGGGCGGCGCAGCGCCGCGGTGCCGACGTAGTCACCGACCTTCACGTCGGTGAGCTTCGCCTTCTTGACCTCCATCAGCGCGTAGTTATCGGCGAGGCGCACGGGGACGGTGGTGCCCTCGCGGGATTTCACGGTGAGAATCTGGCCGGTGAGATCGACCACGGCGCCGCGGACGCGGACGGTCGTCTGGGCGAAGGCGACATTGACCAGCACCATCACGAGAGCCACGCACGGCCACGCGATCCAGCGCACGGGCCCGATCATAGCGCGGAGCGCGAGCCCGCGCACGGGCGGCCGCGACCGGTCCGCCTGCGGTATCCTCCAGGCCGAGGAGGTGCCTCATGATCGAGCAACGTCCATTCGGGCGTACCGGCCACCGCAGCACCGTCACCCTGTTCGGCGCGGCCGCCCTCGCACAGGTCAGCCAGGCCGACGCCGATCGCGCCCTCGAGCTGCTGCTCCGCCACGGCGTCAACCACATCGATACCGCCGCGCGCTACGGCGACTCGGAGCTGCGCATCGGACCATGGATGGCCCGGCACCGCAAGGACTTCTTCCTGGCCACGAAGACGGGCAGCCGCACCGCGGCCGCCGCGCGCGAGGATCTCCACCGCTCGCTCGAACGCCTCCGCGTCGACCAGGTGGACCTGATCCAGCTCCACTCGCTCGGGCATCCCGACGACTGGGACCAGGCGATGGGGTCGGGCGGCGCCCTCGAGGCTCTGGTGGACGCGCGCACGCAGGGGCTCGTGCGCTTCATCGGCGTCACCGGTCACGGCTGGACCATCCCTGCCATGCATCGGCGCAGCCTCGCCCGCTTCGACTTCGACTCGATCCTCCTCCCCTGGAATTTCTTCATGGCGCAGAACGAGCGCTACCGGCAGAGCGTGGAAGAAGTCATGGCGATCTGCCGCGAGCGGAACGTGGCGGTGCAGATGATCAAGACCATCGCGCGCGGCCCGTGGGCCACCACCGAGCGCACGCACGCGACCTGGTATCAGCCGCTCGAGCGTCCCGCGGACATCGCGCGGGCCAGCCACTGGGCGATGGGGGAGCCCGGCGCGTTCATCAACACCGCCGGCGACCTCTCGCTGCTCCCCACCGTGCTGGAGGCGGCGGGCCGCTATGCCGGTCGGCCGCCAGACGAGGAGATGCTGGCGATGCAGGGGGCCGCCCGCATGACCTCGCTCTTCGGGCTGCCCACGTGAGCGCGGTGGTCTTCAGTCCTGCCGTCCGCGCCTTCCTGGAAGGCAAGGAGGTTGTGACGCTCGCCACCATACAGCCCGACGGCTCGCCGCTCGCCATGGCGATGTGGCTCCTGCCTGAGCCGGACAGCATCGTGATGATCAG
>Ga0075433_10005319_pt1 | contig 10096 bp, 7 predicted proteins | sample RhiMethybrSRZTD2_FD_75299 | JGI IMG/M metagenome (GOLD analysis project Ga0075433, IMG submission 75299) | Populus rhizosphere microbial communities from Tennessee, USA - Rhizosphere MetaG P. TD hybrid SRZTD2 | ecosystem: Host-associated > Plants > Roots > Rhizosphere > Soil | place: USA... | reverse complement strand
ATGAGCGTACGGAAAAGACGTGAATTCACGCGGATGCTCCTCCAAAGATGACCGCACATTTTATCAGCCACAACCCCGGAACCACCAACCACGAACCGCCAATCACCAACTGGACGGTGCTATAGTCGGCCATTGATTTGCGAGGTGAGCGCATGAGGAAGTACATCGTCGTCATTGTGGCGCTTCTCGTTGCGGTCTCCGTGTGGGCGCAAAACCGCGCGGGGCAGGTGCCGATGTTCGAGCCTGACCCGCTCTGGTCGCAGGCGCTGCCAAACAAGTGGGCGACTGGCGCCGTCGGCGGCATCGCCGTGGACTCGCACGACAACGTCTGGGTGTTTCACCGCCCTGCGACGATTCCGGAAAGTGAGCGTGGCGCGTCACTGAACCCTCCGGCGTCTGAGTGCTGCATCCCCGCGCCGAGCGTGCTCGAGTTCAGCCCCGACGGCCGGCTGCTGCAGGCGTGGGGCAAGCCGGGCCCAGGCTATGAATGGTTCAAGACCGAGCACGGTATCCTGGTCGACGACAAGGACAATGTGTGGCTCTCGGGCAGCGCGAAGGAAGACAACCAGCTTCTGAAGTTCACGCGCGACGGCAAGTTCCTCATGCAGATCGGTCACGCGGGGAAGAACAAGGGGAGCGACGACACCGAGAACGTCGGCGGTCCCGCGGGCCTGTTCCTCTACAAGAAGGCCAATGAGCTGTTCGTCGCCGACGGCTACTTCAATCACCGTGTCGTCGTGTTCGACGCGGACACGGGCAAGTTCAAGCGCGCGTGGGGCGCGTACGGGAAGAAGCCGGACGACAGCTACAAGTTCCCCGCGCGTGCGCAGCTGATTGCGGGCGACCCGCCGCCGCAGTTCAACAACCCGGTGCATGCGGTGCTCGTGTCGAACGACGACCTCGTCTACGTCGCGGACCGCACGAACAACCGGCTGCAAATTTTCAAAGTGGACGGGACGTTCGTGAAGGAGGTCTTCGTCGCTAGGAACACGCTCCAGCAGGAAGGCACGGTGTACAACTTCGTATTCTCGCCGGACAAGGAGCAGCGGTTCCTCTACGTGATGGACGGCTCGAACAAGGCGATTCGCGTGTACGACCGCAAGTCGATGGAGATCGTGGAGAACATCGGCGGCCACGCCGGCCACAACGCGCGCGAGTTCTTCCACCCACACAGCTTCGCGGTGGACTCGAAAGGAAATCTCTTCATCGGCGAAGTCAACGACGGTATGCGGTATTACCGGTACGCGTTCAAGGGCATGAGGGCGGTGAACTCCACTCAGTAGGTATCAGGTATCAGGTTTCAGGGGTGGTCCAGGTATCAGTTCACCTGACGCAGGCGTAGAGGCGAACCTTTAGGTCCGCCTGAAAGGATCGCGGTCATGAAACGCATCGTTTGGATAGTTGCGCTTGTCATACCCGCCGCCGTCGCCGCACCGCGTGCAGACGACAGCGACCACCTGCTGACGATCGACCACTATGTGCGCGTCACTTCCACGGTGCCCGCAATCGCGGGGCAGCCGGCGCAGCTTTATGTCCGTGAACGTGTGCTGGCGGGCGGTGCGCTTCGCACGTCGTCATTTGGCGACCGCGTCGTGCTCTTCGTGCACGGGGCCGGCACGCCGGCGGAGGTGGCGTTCGACGTTCCGTATCAGGACTACAGTTGGATGGCATTCCTGGCGCGGGCAGGTTTCGACGTCTTCTCCGTGGACATGACGGGGTACGGCAGATCGACACGCCCGGCGCCGATGAACGATCCGTGCAACCTCGCGAAGGAACGCCAGGCCGGCTTCGTCGCATCGCCGTGCGGGGCGTCGTATCCGCACACACTGACGTCGATCGCCTCCGACTGGAACGACGTCGATGCCGCGGTCAACTACATCCGCACGCTGCGCCATGTCGATCGGGTGTCGCTTGTCGCATGGTCACGAGGCGGTCCGCGCGCCGGCGGGTATGCAGCGCAGCATCCGGACAAGGTACGCAGGCTCGTCGTGCTCGCGCCTGCCTACGATCGGAACGCGCAGGCCAATGCTGCGGACGCCACGCTTGCGGATGGCGTTCCGCTGAACACCCAGTCACGGCAGGATTTCGACGCAAACTGGGATCGCCAGGTCGGGTGCACCGATCAATACGATCGCGCCGCGGCGAACGCCGTCTGGACCGAGATGCTGGCGTCCGACCCGGTCGGCGCGACGTGGGGACCGGGCGTCCGACGGGCTCCGGAGATGGCAGGAACGTGGCCGCCTGCGATGGCCAGGAAACTGATCGTGCCATTCTTGATGGTATCCGGTGCGCACGACAAGCAGGTCGCTCCGGATCGCGTGCGTGAACTCTATTCCGATGCCGGATCGACCGAAAAGGTGTTCGTTGACCTTGCGTGCTCGTCGCATAACGCCATGTGGGAGCGGAATCACCTCCTGTTGTTCCGCGCGTCGCTCGAGTGGCTGACGCAGGGAACCGTCAACGGCTCGAAAACGGGGATGCTGAAGCTCGGATACGACGCCCCGCGCGCGACACAGTAACGGTGGCGCGTCGCGGCGCCGTCTTCGTCGCCGCTGGCATACTTCTCAGTCGGCTCGCGGGGCTCGTTCGCCTCCAGGTGTTCGCGCATTACTTCGGCCTCGAGTCCGACGCCGCGGACGCGTTCAACGCCGCATTCCGCATTCCCAACTTCCTCCAGAACCTGTTCGGTGAGGGGGCGCTCTCCGCGTCCTTCATCCCTGTGTACGCCGCGCTCGTCGCGCGTGGCGAGCGCAAGGAGGCTGACCATGTGGCCGGCGCCGTCGGTGCGCTGCTCGCGCTCGTGGTGGCGGTGCTCGTGCTCCTTGGCGTGCTCGCCACGCCGCTGCTGATTGCGGCGATTGCGCCGGGATTCACCGGCGCCAAACGCGAGCTGACGATCCAGCTGGTTCGGATTCTGTTTCCCGGGGCGGGGCTGCTAGTGCTGTCGGCGTGGTGTCTCGGGGTCCTCAACAGTCACCACCGTTTCCTCCTGTCCTACGCGGCGCCGGTGATGTGGAATGCCGCGATGATTGCGACGCTCGTCGCCTTCGGCGCGTCGTCCTCGTTGTCGCGGCTCGCGGTTCTGCTCGCGTGGGGTTCGGTGATCGGGAGCTTCATTCAGTTCGCCGTACAAGTGCCGGTGGTGATGCGTGTCGCGCCCGACTTGCGATTCGCGCTCGATCTCGCGTCCGACGAAGTGCGGATCGTAACGCGGAACTTTGCGCCCGTGTTCATCAGCCGAGGCGTCGTGCAGGTGAGCGCGTACATCGATGCGCTGCTCGCGAGCCTGCTGCCGACGGGCGCGGTCACCGGCATCGCAAACGCGCAGGTCTTGTACACGCTTCCGATCAGCCTGTTCGGCATGTCGGTCGCGGCCGCCGAGCTGCCGACGATGTCAGGAGAAGCGGCAGTGGAGGGGGAAGGACACGCGGCGCTCCGGCGGCGGCTCGATCAAGGGCTGCTTCGCATCGCGTTCTTCGTGATTCCGTCGGCAATGGCGTTTCTCGCGCTTGGAGACGTGCTCGTCGCGGCGCTGCTGCAGACGGGACGCTTCCGTCGTGAGGATTCGCTCTATGTCTGGGGCATTCTGGCGGGATCGGCAGTCGGCCTGCTCGCCTCGACGCTCGGCCGCCTTTACTCGTCGTCCTATTACGCGCTGCGTGACACGCGGACGCCGCTTCGCTTTGCAGTCGTGCGTGTGGTGCTGACGACCGTGCTCGGCTATCTGTTCGCGATTCCGTTGCCGCGGCTCCTCGAGGTCCCGCAATCGTGGGGCGCCGCGGGACTCACGGCGTCCGCCGGCATCGCCGGTTGGGTGGAGATGCTGCTGCTGCGCCAGACGATGAACGCCCGTATTGGCAGGACCGGGTTGCCGGTCAGCTACGTGGCGAAACTGTGGACGGCGGCGATTGTGGGCGCGACGGCGGCGTGGGTTGTGAAATTGTCCATTCCACCGATGCCGCCGATTGCCGCGGCGGTTCTCATCCTCGGCCCCTACGGTGTGGTCTTTCTGGCCTGTGCGCTGCTGCTGCGGATCGATGGTGCAACGACCACCGTTCGGATGCTATTGCGCAGGTCCGCCTTCAGGCGGACCTTCTCCGCCTGAAGGCCGGATCCGGTCTCGGTGCCGCTGCCAGCAGCGTCTTCGAGTACGCATGCTGCGGGTGCTGGTAGATCTCCTCGGCCGGACCAATCTCGACGATGTTCCCCCACGACATGACGGCGATCCGGTTGGAGATGTGCCGCACGACCGAGAGGTCGTGCGCAATGAAGATGTACGAGAGCCCGAATTCCTCCTGCAAGTCCTGCATCAGGTTGATGACTTGCGCCTGAATCGAGACGTCGAGCGCGCTCACCGGTTCGTCGGCAATCACAATCTTCGGATTGGTCGCCAGCGCGCGCGCGATTCCGATCCGTTGCCGCTGCCCGCCGGAGAATTCGTGCGGATATCGATTCACGTGCCTTGCCGACAAGCCAACTTTCTCGAGCAGCCATCTGACGCGATCGGCGCGCTCCGCGTGTGACATCCGGGTATGAACCCTCAGCGGCTCGCCAACGATTTGATCGACCGTCTTGCGTGGATTCAGTGAGGAATACGGGTCCTGAAACACCATCTGAATGTCAGCGCGGTACGGCCGCATCTGCTGACGCGTGAGCGGCAGCAGATCGACATCACCGGTCGCTGACTTGTACAGCACGCGGCCGCTGATTTCGACGCGGTAGCTCATCGCGCGAAGAATATTGATGATGGCCCGCCCGACCGTCGTCTTGCCGCACCCCGATTCACCGACCAGGCCGAGCGTCTCGCCGCGGTGCAACTGGAACGAAATGCCTTTGACCGCTTCCACCTCGCCGACGCGGCGCAGTAGGACCCCGCCGAACACCGGGAACTTGACGACCAGATTCTGAACGTCCAGGAGGGTGTCGCTAGTCATTGGGAATCGCAGGTTTGCCGCCGTTCGGATAGAGATGACACCGCACCCAGTGACCGGGAGCGTCTTCAATCAGCGGCGGTTCGATGTCGGGACACGGCTCGAACGCATACGGACAGCGTGTCACGAACTTGCAGCCGACCGGCAGGTGATGGATGTCCGGCACCGATCCAGGAATGACGGTGAGCCGGTGCGCCTTCACGCCGTCGACGCTCGGAATCGATCCAAGGAGTCCGTGCGTGTAGGGATGAAATGGCTTGTTGAAGAGCGCGTCGATTGGCGCAATCTCCTGAATCTTTCCGCCGTACATGACCGCGACGCGGTCGCAGGTTTCGGCAACGACCGCAAGGTTGTGCGTGATGAGGAGGATCGAGGCACCCTTGCGACGTGCCTTCATCTCGAGCATCAGGTCGAGAATCTGCGCCTGGATCGTCACGTCCAGCGCCGTCGTCGGTTCGTCGGCGATGAGCAGCGATGGGTTCAGCACGAGCGCCATCGCGATCATGACGCGCTGCCGCTGGCCGCCCGAGAAGTGATGCGGGTACTGCTTCATCCGCTGCTCGGCGTCCGGAATGCCGACCTCGGTGAGGATGTCGACCGCGCGGCGGTGCGCCTCCTCTTTGCTCACGTCCTCGTGGGCAAGGATGACCTCGGTCACCTGCATGCCGATCGTGAAGACCGGGTTGAGCGACGTCATCGGCTCCTGGAACACCATGCTGATGTCGTTGCCGCGGATGTTCCGAATCTCGTCATACGAGAGCTTCAGCAGGTCGCGCCCTTTGAAGAGGATTTCACCGTCGAAGATGCGCCCCGGCGGATCCGGAATCAGGCGCAGGATGCTCAGCGCGGTGACGCTCTTGCCGGACCCCGATTCGCCAACCAGCCCCAGAACTTCGCCTTCCGCGATGTCGAGGTCGACGCCGTCAACCGCTTTGGCGACCCCGGATTCCGTATAGAAGTAGGTACGTAGACCTCGAATGGCGAGGAGACGGTTCATCGCAGGCGCGAGAATTCCTTCGGGTCGAATGCTTCGCGGACTGCTTCACCGATGAAGACGACAAGCAACAGCGTGAGGAAGAGGAAGGCGAGTGGATAAAACACCAGCCACCAGATCGTCAGATTCTCCATGCCCTGGCCGATCAACTCACCCCAGCTTGGCGTAGGAGCTGGCAATCCGAAACCCAGGAAGTCGAGCGCGACGAGTGCGCTGATGTTCGCGACAATCTCGAACGGCGCGAACGACACAACGGGCGTCAGTGCGTTCGGCAGGATGTGCCGAAACATGATCCCGGGCTCGGAGACGCCAGTCGCAATCGCTGCGCCGACGTAGTCTTTCGCCTTCTCGCGGTAGAACTCGCCTCGGATGTAGTACGTGATACCCATCCAGTCGAACATGGCGAGGATGATGACCAGCAACCATAGAGATGGCTGCAGCAACACCATCCGTCCCGGCAGATAGATCGGCACGATGATCGAGCTGACGATCATGATCGTGTACAGGAACGGCAGCGACGACCAGATCTCGATTGCGCGCTGGCCGAGGATGTCGAGCTTTCGTCCGAAGTACCCGAGGGCGGCACCGACGATCACGCCGGCGACGTCGGCGAAGATCGTGACGAGCAGCGCAAACGTCAGCGAGATGTTGAACCCATAGGCGAGTCGAACCAACACGTCGCGGCCGCGATCGTCGGTGCCGAAGATATGCGCGCGCGACGGCCGGTTGGGCGGCGGCGAGGTCAAGTCGAGCAGCCCTTCGTTTGGCCCATACGGAATGGGCGGCATGAGCACCCAGTTGCCCTGCCGCGCATCGTTGAATTGCTGCTTCAGCGCGCGGTAGTCAGTTTCGCCGAACGCGTTCTGCCCGAACGTCGAGGCCGGATAGTACGTGACGAGTGGAAAGTAATAGCCGCTGTTGTAATGGACGACGAGCGCGACGTTGTTGGCGAGCACGGGCAGGAGAAACGAGACACCGTACGCAATAACGACGATTAGGAATGAGTAGTAGCCGCGTCTAATACGGCGGAACTTTCGAAGCCGCTTGCGAAACAGTGATTCGGGTGCGCCGGGCACGTGTTCGGGGATGTGCGGCACTTCCCCGGGATAGGGCCGGACCGTTTGGGGGCCGGCCGCCAATGGCGGCTCCGGCAGCGGGGTGATCGAGGTCCCGGCGTCCGGTGGAACACGCTGCGCTGCGCCGTCAGGCTTCATTGGAATCGAATGCGCGGATCGACGCCGGCGTAAATCATGTCGGACAGGATGTTGCCGACGAGCAGCAGCAGACTGTCGATGACGAGGATGCCGAGGGCAACGGGATAGTCACGCTGTAGGATGGCCGTGTAGCCGAGATATCCCATGCCGTCGATGTTGAATACCTTTTCGATCAGGAACGAGCCGGCGAGAATCAGGCTAATCGCATTGCCGAGGCCGGTCACGAGCGGGATGAGCGAGTTGCGGAGCGCGTGCACGAAGATGACCCGCCGTTCTTTCAGTCCTTTCGCAAACGCCGTGCGAACGTAGTCCTGCCCGAGGTTTTCCATCAGCGAGTTCTTCGAGAGGATCGTCAGCGTGGCGAATGAGCCGACCATGTAGCAGACGACCGGCAGGAACATGTAGTGGATCTGCGAGGTGATCTTTTCCCAGAGGCCCAAGTACTGCCAGTTCTCGGGACGGAAGCCGCCGAGCGGAAACAGGCTCAAGAAACTGCCACCGCCAAACAGGACCAGCAGCGCCGTGCCGAGCGCCCAGCCGGGAACGGAGTAGCCCATGAACACGAGTGCACTGGTAATCAGATCGAACTTAGATCCGTGATTGACGGCTTTCAGCACACCGAGTGGAATACAGATGAAGTACCCCAGAAAGAAACCAGTCAGGCCGAGAAAGATCGAGATTGGAAAACGCGTCCTGATGACGTCCCAAACGGGGTCCTGGTAGACGTAGGAGTTACCCAGATCGAAGTGCAGAACATTCCATAGCCATTGCCCATAGCGGGCGTAGACGGGTTTGTCGAAGCCGTAGTAGCGCTTAATCTCATTCAGTTCTTCTTCCGGGATCTCGATACTGCGACGGCCACTCGCGCCACCTCCGCCCTCGGCGCCGCCTCCGGCCATCGCCATCTGGAATCGCAGGATTTGCCGCTCAACGGGGCCACCCGGCACGAACTGCATGATCACGAAGACGACGAGCGTGATTCCCAGAAACGTGGGAACAATGAGCAGCGCCCGCCGGAGGAAGTACCCGCTCATTGCGTGCCGGTTGCTACGTCGTGCTTGTTCGTCTTCGAGTAATCAAGCCAGTACCGGTCCTCCACCGGCGGAGTCTCGAGCTTGGTTGAGGTATCGCGGAGGGCTTGATCGAGCTTTTGAGATTTGTCCGGATCGATCCACCACATTTGCGGTATCCCTGCGCCGAGAGACCCAATGAAGTCCCCAACGCGAGAGAAGGTCCCACTTGGCATTCCGAACCGGTTCCAATATGCAATGCGCTGCGACGGTCCGTACCACTGGAGAATGTACTGGTACTGGTTGGTCAAGGCGCTGTCCAAGTCGCGAAGTATCTGGACGCGTTTGGCAGCATCGAACTCACGGTCATACGCCTCGCACAATTCATCGACGCGTTTGTCCTTGATCCCCGTGATGTTGTTTGTATTCAGGATATCTGCCGTAGATGAGTGGTACTCAGGACGCGGATCCGGGAACACACTGCCCGCGCCCCAGGCGCCGTACACGAGATCAAACTGCCGCTGCATTTCCATCTTGAACTGCGTCTCGGGGCTTACCAGCCGCAAGTTCATCGTGATGCCGACCTTGCGCAGGTCGTTCTGATAAATCGTCAGCCATCGCTCGCCGCCCTTGTCGTCGTAGAGGAGCTCCACCTGCAGCGGTTGCCCGTTTTTTGTGAGCCGCCCCTGGGCGTCGTGGTCCTTCCAACCAGCCTCAGCCAACAAGGCAAGCGCCTGCTGAGGGTCATACGGGTTCTTCGGGTTGTTCGGATTTTCGTATTCGGTTCCAGGGTAAAACGAGTTCAGCGGCACGTACTCGTTGAAGAAGAGCGTCTTGATCAGCTGGTCGCGGTTGAGGAGCAGCGTGAACGCCTTCCGGATCCGTATGTCATCCCACGGCTGGCGCCGCGTGTTGAACGCCAGCCACTGTGTGCCTTGCGGATAGTTGTTGAAGACCTTCTGCTTGACGAGCAGCCCGCGCTGGAAGTTTGGCGTGTTCAGCTCCTGGACCCACTGTTGTGAGATCGCCACGTAGTGGTAGTCGCGATCGCCTCTCTTGAACATCTCGAACGCGAGGTTCTGATCGCGCACGACGCTCAGCCGGATCTCGTCGAAGTTGTACAGGCCAACGTTCGCGCGATAGTTCGCGGCCCAGTAATCGTTCCTCCGGCGGATCGATATCGATGTGCCTTTCTTAATGTCGCCTTCATTGACGATGTAGGGTCCAGTACCCGGCATCAACTTGAAGTTGTAGTCGCGCAGATACGCGGCACCGTTGACGTCCTTCAGGATGTGAGCCGGGAAGATACGAAGACCTGATGCGGTGAGGAAATTCTTCCAGTCCAGCGTCTTCGCCTTCATTTGTACGATGTACTTGCTCTCGGCGATCGGCTGTTCCAGCTTGTTGTATTCCGTATAGAAGAACAGATCCTGAAGCGACTTGTCGGTCAGGAACTTCCAGCTCGCCACCACATCGTCTGAGGTCACGGGTGTCCCGTCCGAGAACCGCGCATTCGGATCAAGACGGAAACGGAACGTCTTCTTGTCCGGCGCAATTTGCCAGTGCGTCGCGAGCGCCGGCATGAACTGCAGCGTCGTCGGATGGAGACCAACAAGCGATTCGTACATCAGTCCGTTGATCTCGTAGTTCGTGCCCGTGTTCCATTCGGGTCCCGCCATTCGCAACGTTCCTGGGAATGAGTACATCACGTCGCGCAGTGCGCCTCCTTTGACAGCACGAGGGTCCCCGATCAAATCGAAGTCCATGCTCGTCTGCCACCCCTCCCCCTTGAAGCCCTTTCCGCCCTGTTCTGCGGGAACAGACGGATCTGCGCCCGCATCGGCGTTCGGAAAAACCGGGTAGCTGTTCTTGTCCATCGACACGTTCGCGCGGCTCGCGGCCGGCGCGGACGCGGTGGAACCCTGAGGTTGTTGCGGCTGGCTGGTG
>Ga0075433_10005318_pt1 | contig 10096 bp, 9 predicted proteins | sample RhiMethybrSRZTD2_FD_75299 | JGI IMG/M metagenome (GOLD analysis project Ga0075433, IMG submission 75299) | Populus rhizosphere microbial communities from Tennessee, USA - Rhizosphere MetaG P. TD hybrid SRZTD2 | ecosystem: Host-associated > Plants > Roots > Rhizosphere > Soil | place: USA... | reverse complement strand
TGCTCGGCCCGCCCGGCGTCGGCAAGACCCGCCTGGGCATCGAGGTGGCGCGGAACTTAAGCGGCAGCTTTGCCGACGGCGTGTGCTTCGTCGCGCTGGCACCGGTGCAGGATGTCGAGCTGGTCGCCGCTGCGATCGCCCAGACGCTGGGCCTGGCAGAGATGGGTAGTAAGCCGTTGCGCATGCGTCTGATCGAGGCGCTCGAAGACAAGCGCTTGCTGCTGCTGCTCGACAACTTCGAGCAGGTTGTGGCGTCTGCCCCGCTGATCGCCGATCTCCTGGCCGCCTGCCCGCACCTGAAAATCCTCGTGACCAGCAGGGCCGCGCTGCGCGTGAATGGCGAGGAGGTATTCACGGTGCAGCCGCTGGCGCTCCCTGATTTGGAGGCACTACCGGGGGATAAATCGCTTGCGCACTGCCCGTCGGTCGCGCTGTTCGTCGCGCGGGCGCAGGCCGTCAAACCCAACTTCGTTCTGACGGCCACGAACGCCGAGGCGGTGGCGGCGATCTGTGTCCGGGTCGATGGGCTGCCACTAGCGATCGAGCTGGTCGCAGTCTACGTCAAGCTGTTCGCGCCGCCGTCGCTCCTGGTGCATCTCAGTCGCTGGCTCAAACAATCCGGTGCCAGCGCGCGCGATCTGCCGCCGCGCCAGCGTACGCTCTGGAATGCGATCGGCTGGAGCTATGATCTGCTGGAGCCAGGCGAGCAGCGATTGTTCGTGCGGCTGGCGGTGTTCGCGGGTGGCTGCACGCTCGAAGCCGTCGAGACGATCTGCAACGCCGACGGCGATCTGGCGATCGACCTGATGGAGGGCATGCTGGCGCTGCTCGACAAGAGTCTGCTGTATCAGGAAGACGGCACCGATGAGGAGCCGCGCTTCATCATGCTACAGACGATTCGCGAGTACGGGATGGAGCGCCTGGTGGCGAGCGGCGCGGCCGATGCCTTTCAGCGTCGGCACGCGCATTTTTTTCTGGCGCTGGCCGAACTGGCCGAGCCATTCCTGCGCGGGCCGCAGCAGGACGAGTGGCTCGCGCGGCTGGACTTAGAACATGGCAACATGCGCGCGGCGCTGGCATGGAGTCGCAGCGCGCCGGGTGATGCCACGCTGGGGCTGCGGCTGGCCGGCGCGCTGTGGTGGTTCTGGCACCGACGTGGACACATGAACGAGGGCCGCCACTGGATCGAGGGCGCGCTGGCGCAGACCGAAGCACTTGGTCGGGTAGCGATGCGCGCACAGGTACTCCACGCTGCCGGCGTCTTTACCTGGCTCCAGGGCGATTATGCCCTGGCAGAACAGCGACTACAGGAGAGCCTAGCGATCTGGCGGGAGGTGGGCGACAAGCGCGGGCTTGCCCACGCAATGAACTACCTGGGCATGGTCGTCGTTCATCAAGGTAATCCGGCAGATACGCGGTTGCTGCACGAAGAGAGTTTAACGCTTTTTCAAGCGGTGAAGGATGCCTGGGGCGTTGCCCTGGCGCTCAGGAATCTGGGAGTGGTTGCGCGGGTGCAAGGCGATACTGAAGGCACCTCTGTGCTGTACGAGCAGAGTCTGCGGGCCTTTCGCGATGTTCGCGATCAGTGGGGCCTGATCGTCGTGCTCAATGATCTTGGAGAAATAGCGCGATCCCGCAGTGATTATGCTCAGGCCGCTGAACTCTATGAAGAGAGCCTGGCGTTGAGCCGGCAAGTCAGAGATAACTGGCTGTCAGCCATGATTCTCCATAACCTCGCGCAAGTGGCGCAACATCAAGGTGCGTACGAGCATGCATCGACGATGATCGAAGAGAGCCTGATGCTCTGGCGTGACCTGGGTAATAAGGGGGCCATGGCGCTTTGCCTAGCATCGCTAGCCGGGGTAGCTGTTAGGATTGAACAGTTTAAGTGGGCAGCCAGGCTGTTCGGGGCAGCAGAAGGACTACTAAGCAGTATGGGCAGGCGTATAAATCTCATCGATCGTGCCGAATATGAGCGTAACCTGACAATCGTTCGTACTCGACTTGATCAGGCAATTTTTGCCGCCATGTGGGCAAAAGGACGAACTATGACATTGGAAGAGGTGATAGCTTTTACCTGGCCAGATCGTCGAGTTCAGCTTGAAACGGAAGAAGCCTGAAGGCTATCTGCCAATTAACTTTTGATTTCTGATTTTGTAGGTGTTTCTGATGCAAAAAGGCTCATAATGGACGATTACATCGAAAACTAACCGTTTATTCCTATAACAACACATGACTATAGCGATCCTTCATCAAATGTAAACGCCCAAACTTGTCAGGTGCGGCCAGGGCTGCTGCCGGCGCTATAGTGGCTCTGAGGGCCGCACCTGATAGGTTAACAAATCACATAGGACTGCTATATTACTACTGAGGGCACGGATAACCACAAACGGTAATAACATTCATCGAGTGGCTGCTCGAAGCCATCTTACTTGCCTGCGCCGAGCCCCCTACGAAGAACGCCACACACAGCATCAGGACCGCTGCTAGCCGCGCCACACGTTGAAACATCATACCCTTTCCTCCTGCTAAGTCGTGCCGTCGACCGATTAAGCGCGATTACGCAACCCATACTTGGGCCGACAATCAAGCATAGGATGTGGCCTGGACGATATAGATTTCAAGGATTGACAAGAATCCATATATATCTTACAATCCGTTGCGATGCAGATCCCACTGCGAGTGGTGGTTTTTGCACTTCCCCTGAGCGTGGCAATGTCTCTAGCAGCCAGTTTAGCGCGGAGGATCAGCGTCGATGCCTGACCAGATCACGCCGAACAGCGAATCGGCTGACGCCCCCAGGTGCTCCCCCGACGAGCATATTCTCGTCTCACGGCCGGCTTTGGAACAGATCCACGCCCACCTCACCAGCGCCTACGACAGCTATCGGACCCGCAAGCTCCGCCAAGCGATCATGATTCTCGAACACATCCTGAAGGTTCGCTCGTAAGAAAAAACCCGGCAGACGGGTCTGATCTGCTGCCGAGACGGGATGCTAGCGTCATGCCGCGTCCGGTCTCGTGCCTAGCCGTCGAGGAACCGCTATGTTGCTCTATCTCGCATGGCGTTCGCAGCCGCTGATATCGCGCGCCGCTGGTGTCGGAGGGTTACATTGCATTGCGGGCAGTGCGCGTTGGTTGCTGCTTCTACCTGCCTGGTCGCTCGGTCGTGCGTGCAATCGGTAGCATGTACGATGGCACATTATACACCGAAACGCGTAGTTGTCTACATGCTGTGTGATCTGCTGCGTGCCGGCATGCGTGTGCTGCTCGCCGAGATGGGCATCGACGTGATCGCCGTGGCGCAGGCCGAGCCGCTGCGCGGCACGCTGCGTTTGCGCACAAATGTAGATCTGCTGATCGTTGATATCTATCAGCTGACGGAGGCGGTCGAAATCGCCGGGGAGTATCAGCTGCCGATCATGGTCATCGCGCCGACGTTGGCCGATGGCTTGGTGATCGCAAACGACGAGCAGTTTCGCGGCGTCGTGGCGCTGCCGCTCTCGCAGCGCGCCCTGGCCGACGCGCTCGCCGCCATGATGATGGGCGAGCGGTTTTTGCCGCTGGATGTGTTCCTGCCCCTGGCCGGCGTGGGCCTCAGCGTACGCGAGCAGGAGCTGATCGCGCTCGATCTGCATAACGTGCCGACCGAGGCGATCGCGCGTTGGATGGAGGTCGCGCTGTTTACGATCTACACCTACCGCAATCGGATTCGGAAGAAGTTGCGCAAGCTCGATCCGGCGGCGTGGCCGGAGTGGGTGGTGGAGTGGCTGCGGCGCTTCCCAGGCCAGTGAAGCCTGTGGCGCTCGCGGTTTGGCCGAACATGGCGACATGGCGTTGACATCTTTCCGGTGATGCGGTAGAGTTAAAAGCCTATCGCACGCGCGGTGCGAGATTGCTAACGACCGTCGCTGTTCACCAAAAGAGGTTCGTCATGGCGCCATTAACACTCGATCAACGCCAGCTTCAAACGCTTGGCCAGCTGCTGACCGCCGGCGGGCACCACGATGTGCGCGGGCTCTTGGAAGCCTCGCTGGAGCGGCTGGTCGCCTTCTGGCCAGCGCAGGGCGGTGCCCTGCTCTATCATGCGCCGCACGGCGAGGTGATCGCGCTGGAGTGCGGGCGGCTGGATAGCGGGGCCGGCAAGCTGATCGCCGAGGCCCGCGAGGCATTCTCGCGCCGCCAGGAGGGCAGCGAGCCAGCGATCGGCTATTATGCCTTGAACGATGATCGCGAGCTGATGGAGCTGCCGTTGCAAAGCGGCACGCAGGCGGTCGGGCTGCTGCATCTGGTGGTGCGCGAGGGCGAAGTCGAGCGCGCGGCGGTGATCGGGCCAGACGAGGATCTGGCGGTGCTGCTAGTACGCGCGATCGGCGGCGAGGCCGATAAGCTGGCGATGTTGCGCCACGCCGAGCACGATCTGCGCGAGCTGCATCTGCTGTATCAGATCGGCCAGGCGCTGTCGACCAACCTGGATCTGTCCAGCCTGCTGGAGGACATCAAGCGCCACGCGCCCGAGGTGATGGGTGCCGATCGCTGCTCGATCATGCTGCTCGACGAGGCGACGCGCGAGCTGGTGCTCGAAACGCATGATCCGCACACCGGCGAACTGCGCGATTTCCGCATCCCGATTGATCGCGGCATCGCCGGCTGGGTCGCGATCAACGGCATCGGCCAGATCGTCAATGATGTCGAGCAAGATCCGCGCTGGTTCGACGGGATCGCGCGCGACATGGACTTCGTGACGCGCTCGATCCTGTGTGCGCCGATGCGCTTGCACGACCGCGTGATCGGCGTCATGCAGGTGCTCAACAAGCGCAGCGGCGAGCCCTTCACCGAGCAGGATCTGCGCTTGCTGACGACGCTTGGTGCCCAAGCCGCCGTGGCGGTCGAGAACGCGCGGCTGGTGCGCAGCCTCAAGGAAGAGCGGGATCGGCTGCTGGCGAAGGAGGCCGAGGTGCGCGCATCGATCGCCCGCGACCTGCACGACGGGCCAAGCCAGAGTATCGCGGCGATCTCGATGAATATCGAGTTCGTCAAGAAGCTGATGCGTGCGATGCCGGAGCGTGTCGAGAGCGAGCTGAACGTGCTGGCCGAGCTGGTGCAGAAGACCTCGTACGATATTCGCACACTGCTGTTTGAGCTGCGCCCGCTGGGCCTGGAGACGCAGGGGTTGCTCGCCACATTGCATCAGTATGTCAGCCGTTTCCGCGATCCGACTGGGCAGATGCGGCTGCGGCTGGAGGCACCGTCGAACATTCCGCGGCTGCCGGTGGAGATCGAGGGCGCGATCTTTATGATCGTGCAGGAGGCGGTCAACAACAGCCGCAAGCACGCGCGTGCGTCGGAGGTGGCGATCTATCTGTATCAGGAGGAGGATCAGATCGTAGCCAGCGTGCGCGATTGGGGGCGCGGGTTCAATCCGGCGGCGGTGGAGTCAACCTACAACACGCGCGGTTCGCTCGGTCTGCTGAATATGCGCGAGCGGGCGCGGCTAATCGGCGGCGAGTGCCGCATCCGCTCGGTTGAGGGCGAGGGGACGACGATCGAGCTGCACGTGCCGCTATCCTAGTACGAAAATAGCCGATAGCCGATAGCCGATAGCCAATTGCAGATTGCAGATTGCAGATTGCAGATTGCAGATTGCCGAGAGCCGTCGCCATTTTCATGTATCAGTGTGCGGCGCAGCCATATGGACATCTAGTATGACAACGTGCGTTGCGCGCAGAAGCGCGGCACAAAGATACCAAGGATACCAAGACACCAAGGCTTTGTGCCTTGGTGTCTTGGTGGTAAAACCCTCGTGGCCTAGCGCCGATGAGCATTACTCGCCGCCCGCTGTCACATCGTCGCCGGGTCCGGGTGGCCAACTTCCGAGCATCAGCGCCATCACTGCCCCGAAGATTGCGCCGAAGATGATCGCTGGGATGTACTGTCGGGTCGTGGTTGCCAGCAGGCCGACGATCAGAATGCCAAGCAGCGCGCCGACGATCAGCTTGATCGGGCGTGATATTGGTTTGCGCGCTGGTGCGGCTGGGGCGCGCGCGGCTGGTCGCGCAGCAGCCGGGGCCAGCGGCGTGGTCGCGCCAGTGGCGGCTGCGGGCCGCGCGGCAGCTGGAGTCGCTGGCGCGGCGGTGGTGCTAGTCGCGGTGGGACCACCAGCGGCCCTGGCGGCATTAGCGGCACGAATGGCTGCCAGCCGCGCAGCTTTATCGTCGGACGGCGTCGCGCCCGCTGCGGCCGGCGCTGGTGCAGTGGCAGCCGGGGCCGCTGGCGTGGTTGCTGCTGCGGGCGTCGCTGGAGCTGCCCCACCGCTCTTGGCGGCGTTGGCGGCGCGGATCGCGGCCAGGCGCGCGGCCTTCTCGTCGAGTACCGGCTCGGCGGCTGGAGCGGCAGCGACCGGTTGGTCGGTCGTCTCAGCGGGTGCTGCCACCGTCGCGGGCGGCGTAGCGGGCGCGTTTCCCTCTGCGGCAGCTTTCGCGCGATTAGCGGCGCGGATGGCTTCCAGTCGGGCTTTTTTCTCGTCAGCGTCTGACATGCGCGATCACCTCGTAATAGTCAAACCACACGTCTTAGATCTAGGTTCCCACAAATCCGCCGAGCTCGTGGCGGCCGATGACGACGCGCAAGATCTCCGAGGTACCTTCGCCGATCGTCAGCAGGCGCTGGTCGCGATAGATGCGCTCGACCGGAAACTCCTGGCTATAGCCATAGCCACCGAATATCTGAATCGCGTTGCGGCAGGTGTTCTCGGCTGTCTCCGAGGCGAAGAGTTTGGCGATGGCGGCGTGTTTGCTGAAGGGCCGGCCCTGATCCTTGAGCCACGCCGCCTGGTAGACCAGCAGTCGCGCCGCTTCGATGCCGGTGGCCATGTCGGCGATCATGTTCGAGATCGACTCGAAGGCACCGATCGGTTTGCCGAAGGCCACGCGCTCTTTCGCGTAGGCGCTGGCGGCTTCGAAGGCGGCTTGCGCGAGCCCGACCGCCATCGCGCCGATGCCGATCCGCCCACCGTCGAGCACTTGCAAGAACTGGATGAAGCCGCGCCCGCGCTCGCCAAGCAGGTTGGCGCGTGGGACGCGCACGTCCTCGAACATGATCGCGGTGCTGAGCGAGCCGCGCAGCCCCATCTTCGGCTCGTGCTTGCCGAAGGTCATGCCCGGCGTTCCGCCGGGCACAATGATCGAGCTGATGCCGCCCTTGCCCGTATCCTGCTCGGTCTGCGCGGTGATGATGATATGGCCGGCCACCGGCGCGTTGGTGATCCACATCTTCGCGCCGTTGATCACCCATTCGTCGCCGTTGAGCCGGGCGGTCGTGCGCGTCGCCCCGGCGTCCGAGCCGGCGTGCGGCTCAGTCAGCCCGAAAGCGGCCATGTATTTGCCCTCGGCTGCAGGCTTGAGAAAGCGCTGCTTTTGCTCCTCGTTGCCGAAGAGCGCGATCGGCGCGCTGCCCAGGCCCATATGTGCCGCGTAGGCCAGCGCAGTCGAGCCGCACGCGCGCGCGACCTCTGCGATCGCGATCGCGGTGCTCACGCTGTCGGCATCGGCACCGCCGTATGCCTCAGGGAACGGCAGGCCCATCAGCCCTAGCTCGCCCATCTTGCGAAAGGTGTCGGCGGGAAATTCGCCGCTCTCGTCGACGTGTCGGGCCTGCGGCGCGATCGCCTTTTCGGCGAATTCGCGCACTGCCTGCTGGATCATGCGTTGTTCCTGGGAAAGATCGAAGTCCACACGCGCCTCCTCGCCGGCGTCGTCGGCAGCGGTTATCACCCGTTAGTATACCACATTATTTCACAATGTCAGGCGATCATGATCTGCTAGCGGCTGTGATCCAGCTCGTCGCGCACGAAGACCTGCCCATCGCGCAGCTCGACCGGCAGCCGGGCCATGTTCTGCGGCTGCTCACCGGTCGTGAGGCCGTCGAGGTAGCGGCCGTCGGGGGTGTAGCGCGAGCCCAGGCAATTGATGTCTTTGTACAGCCCAGCGGTGGCATCCCAGTAGAGGAAGCAGCCCGAGAGCGTATCGACGCCCAACAGGCCGCTCCACGAGCTGTCGCTCTCGCGGCGGACGAAGATCACGTCCTCGCTGTTGATCGAGTCGCGCCGGTAGATCAGCTCGCTGACGTTGAGTTTGGGCACGTTGTAGCGGCGCGGCTGGCTATCGGTGTAATCTTCGATGCGACCAGCCGGGATCAGCGGTGTGGGCGGCACCAGCATGCGCAACCCAACCAGCGAGCACAGGCCGAGCAGTGCGAGTAGCGCCGCCGCGAAGATGATCAGCGCTCGGCGCTGGTGCCGCGCTTGCTGGTCGGCCTCGATAGAACGTTTGCGTAACATATGCGTTTCTAGCCGTTTTCAGATCCGACGCGCGACGGCGAGCATCAGCTCGCTGTCGCCGCTGTAGGCATCCAGATCATACGATCCATATAGCGCCGTGAGTTCGAAGCCGGCGCGTGCAAGCAGATGTTCCAGCTCGTAGTGGTAGAGCCAGCGCATCGTAAAGGGCAGCGCGCTACGACGCACCTGGCCCTCGGCGTCCAGCTCGTCGTAGATGATGGTGATGTGGCTGAGCTGGGCGGCGGTGTCGGTCTGCTGACTGACGAATTTGTGTACGGCGGTGCCGTCGGCCAGCAGAAAGCGCTTCTCCAGTACCAGCTGGCCCACTGCATCGGCCAGCGTTCGTAGGTCGGGGTTGAATAGGTCGAGTACCAGCAGCCCGCCGGTTCGTAGCGCCGAGTGGATGTGACTCAGCGCGGCGAGCTGATCGGCAGTCGTCGTCAGGTGCATAAACGAGTTGAGGCCGATGATCGCCAGGCCGAACGTCCCAGCCGGCGCGCTCGCGCGGATGTCGCCCTCGATCAGCGTCACACGCTCGCTCAGGCCGGCATCGGCGAGCTTCGCCCGCGCCAGCGCCAACATCGTCGGCGAGCTATCGACGCCGGTCAGCCGATGGCCGGCGCGGGCGAGCGGCAGCAGCAGTCGTCCGCTGCCGCACATCAGCTCGATAATCGGATCGTCGCAGCGGCGGGCCAGCTCTTGGTAGAAGGCGATGTCGTCGGTAACATCGCTGTAGTCGGCATCGTAGTAGCGGGCGAAGCCATCGAACTCGCTCACGGAATACTCCCGAGGCCCAGGATCAGCGCTGCCGCGCCGAGTATCAGCAGCCCAATCACCCCTAGCGCGAGGATGGTCGGGTTGAGCACCGGCTCGAAGCGCGGCGCGGTCGGTTGGTAGGCCTGCCGGCTCATCGGCGGCATGGTGAAGGCGCGTGGCGGCGCGGTTGGCAGCGCTGGTCGCTGTGGCGCACCAGCACCGCCAAACGGCGGCATCGCCGTATTCGGCGTGCGCATTGGCGGGCTCATGCTCGTCGGCAGTCGCGTGTCGCTGCCGGAGCGATTGGTGTTGCCCAAGGCGCGCACCGCCGAGACGAGCACGCTCAGCGCAACCAGCCCGCCGATCAGTATCGGTATCAAGTTTGCGGGCAGCGCCGTGGTGCCGAGCACCTGACGGAGCACGTTGTAGAGCGGCGCGCCGGCGATCACCAGCAGGAAGATCAGCCAGCCGACGAGCGAGCTCCAATTGATTCCGCCGCGTTTACGTTTATTCTGCATTGTCACATCCTCCCTTCCGAATCGCCGAACGCGGTATACTCGAGATCGCTGCTACACCAGCGTTTACTGTTGCTCGGATTGGCGAAGCGAGTGTGGATCTATTGTAGCATAGCTGTCATGTGCATCATACGTCGCGCGCCATTGATAGGCACCGTCGTCGTCGTGATGGACTACCAGCAGCAGACCTTCGCGAACGGTCACGCGGCCCGGCGGCGCGAGCAACACGTTGCTGATGCCGCGCGCCCGTTCGTAGCCGAGTGTTGCTTGCTCCAGCGGGTAGAGCAGCCCGCGCGTGGTCACGCCGCGTGCTTCGGGCGTGAGCGGCAGCAGCGAGACGGTATCGCCGACCTGCCCTTCGATTGCGACCGTATCGTGTGCCAGAAAGAGTTCCTGGCGATCGGCCAGCAGTCGCACCCGTCGCCCGCGCAGTTCGGGCAGCGCCAGCAGGGCCACATTGGCGAGCGTGTGATCCCAGCGCCCGCCCA
>Ga0075433_10005317_pt1 | contig 10097 bp, 7 predicted proteins | sample RhiMethybrSRZTD2_FD_75299 | JGI IMG/M metagenome (GOLD analysis project Ga0075433, IMG submission 75299) | Populus rhizosphere microbial communities from Tennessee, USA - Rhizosphere MetaG P. TD hybrid SRZTD2 | ecosystem: Host-associated > Plants > Roots > Rhizosphere > Soil | place: USA... | reverse complement strand
CGGGCGGCTCTCCGCGCGCGTGACCGCCGACGGAAGTGCGAGCCGAAGCGGTGCCTCCGCTGAGGCGAGCCTGTGATCAACGGCGGTGCGAGCCGAAGCGGCGCCTCCGCTGAGGCGAGCCTGTGATCGACGGCGGTGCGAGCCGAAGCGGCGCCTCCGCTGAGGCGAGCCTGTGATCAACGGCAGTGCAAGCCCGTCGGTAAAGCCGAGTTCGCTCGCTCCGCTGTACGCCGCGGTGTTCGGACGCCCGTGGCTGGTGTGGGGCTCCGCGGTGCTGGTCGCCACCCTCAACGTCTTCCTCTTCGCCTTCGACCGTCCGTGGACCGCCTCGGACGGGCTTCGGAACTGGGGCGACTGGGTGCTCACCGGCGTCGGGCTGGTTCGCCGCCCTGACCTCTTGCCGCCCTGGCTCTATTCGGGCTCCCTGCTGAACATCGGCGTCATCGTCGGCGGCACGATCGCCGCGCTGCTGTCGCGCGAGTTCGCGATCCGCGTGCCGGCGCGTGCCGAGCTCGCCAAGGGGAGCGCCGGCGGGCTCCTGATGGGCGTCGGCGCGGTGCTCGCCTTCGGCTGCAACATCGGCGGATTCTTCTCGGCGACCAGCGCGCTCTCGTTGTCGGGCCTCGGCATGATGCTCGGGCTCGGCGCCGGCGCGTTCATCGGCATCCGCTATCTGATCTGGGAAGTCGCGCACCGGCCGCAGTGGTCGCGCGGCGGCGGGCGCATCTATCTGCAGGCGGCGGGTCCGGCGGCGGCGGGGCACGCGTGGGCCGGCGCGATCGTCGCCGCCCTGGTCGCGGTGGTGCTCGTTCTCTACACGCGCGCGGGCTACGGGCCGCAGGGCGTGTTCCTGCTCTTCGGTGCCGCGTTCGGCGTGGTATTCCAGCGATCCCGGTTCTGTCTGGTGCGCGCCTTCCGTGAGCCGTTCATGACGGGCGACGCCGAGCACACCCGGGCGGCGGCGCTGGCGCTCGTCGTGGCGACGCTCGGCTTCGCGATCTTGAAGTTCACCGATCTCAAGGACAAGAGCGAGTGGGTGTTCCCGGCGGCGGGGGTCGGCTCGCTGGCCGGCGGGCTGGCTTTCGGCGTCGGGATGACGCTCGCGGGCGGCTGCGGCGCGGGCTCACTGTGGCGCGCGGGCGAGGGGCAGGTGAAGCTCTGGGCGACCGTCGCGTGCTTCGCCGTGGGCGCGTCGCTGGCACGGCTGATCGCCGTGCAGACCGGCCTCTTGCAGAAGCTCGGCACCGCGATCTTCCTGCCGGCCTGGCTCGGCTGGGGCGGGGCGATCGTGTTGATCGTCGCGATCGCGCTCGCGTGGGCTATGCTGTCGACCTGGAACGAGGAAACGCACACATTCAGCGTGGTCTAGTGGAGGGGCGGATGAAGGAGTCGACCCGAAGAGAATTCCTTCGGACGTCATCCTGGGCCGGGCTCGGGCTGTTCGCCGCGGGTTGCGCGCCGAAGGTGTCGGACTTCGCCCAGAAGCCAGGCCGGCGCGTGGTCGTGATCGGCGGCGGATGGGGTGGTGTCTCGGCGGCCAAGTACGTGCGCCTGGCCGATCCGTCGATCGAGGTCGTGCTGCTCGAGCCGAACAAGGAATTCGTGTCGTGCCCCTTCTCGAACCTGGTGCTGAGCGGTGTGCGCACGATCGACAGCCTGACCTTCAACTACGACGGCCTGCGAGCCCATGGCGTTCGCGTCCTGCACGAGACGGCCACCATGATCGAGCCCGACCGCAAGCGCGTGCAGGTCGGGAGTGATTCGCTTCCCTACGACCGGCTCATCGTTTCGCCAGGCGTCGAGTTCCAGTGGGAGCAGGTCGAGGGGCTCGCCGGTGCGCAGGACCGCGTGCTCCACGCCTGGAAGGCCGGCCCGCAGACCGTGGAGCTGGCGCGCCAGCTCCAGGCGATGCCCGATGGCGGCGTGTTCGTGCTGACGATCCCGCCGGCCGCCTATCGCTGCCCGCCCGGTCCGTACGAGCGGACGTGCCAGGTCGCGTGGTATCTGAAGAACAACAAGCCGAAGTCGAAGCTGATCGTTCTCGACGCCAACCCGAACATCATCTCGAAGACCGGGCTGTTTCGTGCCGCCTGGGCCAACTATCCGAACATCGAGTACCGCGGCTCGAACAAAGTCGTGAAGGTCGACCCGGGCGCGCGCGAGGTGACGACCGAGCTCGGTGACAAGGTGAAGTACGACGTGCTGAACCTGATCCCGCCGCAGCGGGCAGGGACGATCGCGGTGACGGCGGATCTGGTCGGCGCCGACAAGCGCTGGTGCGAGGTCAACCACCTGACGTACGAGTCGGTGAAGCACAAGAACGTTCACGTGATCGGCGATTCGACGATCGGGCTTCCGGTACCGAAGTCGGGCAACATCGCCAACGCGATGGGGAAGATCTGCGCCGTCGCGGTCGCGAGCCTGCTCAACGACAAGCCCGTGCCCACGATGGCGCCGGGGAACACCTGCTACAGCTGGGTGAGCGACCGCGAGGCGATCGCCGTCGTCAACACCTACAAGATCGAGGGCGGAAAGGTCGTCCAGATCGAGCAGAAGCTCACGCCCGGCCAGTCGGAGACGTGGGCGCTGAACGCGCAGGGGTGGGCCAACAGTATCTGGCAAGACATGCTCAGCTAGCGGCAGGCGAATGATAAAGGCCCATCTGCTCCGTACAGCTAGTACGGCTCGCGTGCTGCCTTCGGGCGCCGCCTCGCAGCTGGACCTTTCTCATTCGCCTGCCTGTGCGAAAGGACTTACATGCGACTCCTTATGAGTCTGCTGGTCGTGGTCGGGCTGGCCGGGCCGGTGTTGGCTGGGCCGTTGGATATGGCTGGGGCGCCGCAGGCGCTTGTGTGTAGTGCTTGCCATGGCTTTGCGGGGCAGAGCCGGTCCAATACGATGCCGATCATCGCGGGTATTGCTCCCTGGTACTTCAAGAAGGCGATCTCGGACTACGCGGCGGGCAAGCGGCCGTCGCCCGAGATGGAGCCCTACGCGAAGATGGTGCTGCAGTCGGGTGTGGATGACATCGCCGCCTACTTCGCAGCTCAGGCGCGGACGCCGTCGCCGGTCAAGGTCGACCCCGCGGCGGTCGAACGCGGGCGGGCCGCCGCCGTCCAGTGCAGGCTCTGCCACGGCGCCTCGGGCAAGGGGGATCCGTCCAAGGGCGTGCCCGACCTCACGGGCCAGCCGCCCGGATATCTGCGCACCCAGATGCTCCTCTTCAAGCTCGACCGGCGAAGCCCCGGTGACGATCAGCTCAAGGCCGTAAAGGTGCTGATGCGGACCATCCCCGACGAGCAGATCTCCGACCTCGCGGCCTACTGGTCGAGCGTCCGCTAAGTGGCGCTCGCCGATGGAGCGATTCTCGTCGCGCTCGGGCTCGTGATCGGAGCCTTCGGAACGCTCATCGGCGCCGGCGGCGGATTCATCCTCGTGCCCATCCTGGTCCTCGGCTACCACTTTCCGCCGGCTCAGGCTGTCGGCACGTCGCTGTCGCTCGTCTTTCTCAACGCGGCGTCGGGAAGCGTGGCCTACCTCCGTCAGCGGCGGGTCGATCTCTCGCTCGGCTGGAAGTTCGCCGCGGCGACGATCCCCGGGGCCGTCATCGGGGCCTTTCTCACGCGGTCGATCTCCTCGTCGCTGTTCAATCTGCTGTTCGGCATCGTGCTGCTCGCGATCGCCGTGCTGCTCTTCTCCGGCATCACGGCGGCGCCGTCGAGCCGCGCCGGGGTCCGCCAGGTAGTCGACGCCTCCCGTGAGGCGCACACCTACCGGGTCGACGTCTGGAAGGGCGTGGTCGTCAGTCTGCTCGTCGGGTTCATGTCGAGCATCCTCGGCATCGGCGGCGGCATCATCCACGTGCCGTTCTTGATCGTGGCGCTGAGCCTGCCGATCCACATCGCCACCGCCACCTCCCACTTCGTCCTGAGCATCTCGGCCTTCGTCGGGGCGGTGACGTTCCTGGCGCTCGGCAACGTCGATCTCCGCACCGTCGCGCTCATGGGCGTCGGTATCCTCGTCGGCGCGCAGCTCGGAGCGCGGGCGTCGCTTCGCGCCGGCGCGACCTTGATCCGGCGAATCCTGGCCGGCTCGCTCGCCGTCGTCGGGCTCCGCATGATCTTGCAGGGGCTCGGCCGTGCGTAGGCTCGTCTGACATGCGCTACGGCTTCGTGATCGACCAGCGCCGGTGCATCGGCTGTCACGCGTGCACGGTGGCGTGCAAAGAGGAAAATCGTGTCCCGCTCGGCGCGTTCCGCACCTGGGTGAAATACATCGAGCGCGGCAGCTTCCCGAACACACGCCGCTACTTCTCCGTGCTCCGCTGCAACCACTGCGACTCGGCCCCCTGCGTGACCATCTGTCCGACCGTCGCCCTCTACCGGCGTGACGATGGCATCGTCGATTTCGACGGCGCTCGCTGCATCGGCTGCAAGTCGTGCATGCAGGCCTGCCCGTACGACGCGCTCTACATCGACCCGGAGACGCAGACGGCGGCGAAGTGCAACTACTGCGCGCATCGGATCGAGGTCGGCCTCGAGCCCGCGTGTGTCATCGTGTGCCCGGAGCGAGCGATCATCGCCGGCGACCTCGACGATCCCGCCTCGCAGATCGCCACGATCGTGGCGCGCGAGCCGGTGCAGGTGAGAAAGGCCGAACAGGGTACGCGGCCCAAGGTGTTCTACCTCGGCGCCGATGCCGCCGCGCTCACCCCGGAGCTTCAGATCCCGTCGGAGAGCTACCTCTGGGCCCAGCGACCGGCCGAGGAAGTCGACCTGGTCAGGATGGTCGCCGCCGCGCAGGCGGCCGATCACGCGGGCGGCGGCGCGGCGCTCAGCCGGCCCGTCTACGACGTGCCGCACGCCGTCCGGCCCTGGGGCTGGAAGGTCTCCGCGTATCTGTGGACGAAATCCATCTCGGCCGGTGCCCTGCTCGTGGCGGCGTTCGCCGGCTCCGAATCGTGGGGCAGCCTCTTCACCGGCGCCGCGCCGGCGCTGAGTCTCCTCTTCCTTGCCCTCACGACGGCGCTGCTCGTCGCCGATCTCAAGCGGCCCGAGCGCTTCGCCTACATCTTGCTGAAGCCGAACTGGCGCTCGTGGCTCGTGTGGGGCGCGTGGATCTTGATGGCGTTCGGCCTCACCGGCGCCGTGTGGCTCATCGGCGGCGTCACGGGACGATCGGGCCTGTTCCACCTGGCGCTGATTCCCTCGGTCCTGCTGGCGCTCGCCACGGCGGGCTACAGCGCGTTCTTGTTCGGACAGGCGGAGGGACGAGATTTCTGGCAGAGCCCGCTCGTGCTGCCGCACTTGATCATCGCCGCCGTGGTCGCAGGCGCCGCCACCTTGTCAGTCGCTGCGGCGATGGCGCCGCTTCAGAGCACGGAGGCGGACCCGAGCGCGACCTTGTGGCCGCTCCTGTTCCTGTCCCTGGTGGCTCACGGTTTTCTCGTCGCGCTCGAGGTGTTCAATCGGCACGCGGTCCACGACGCGACGCTCGCGGCGCGCCTGATCCGGCGCGGACCGTATCGCACGCGCTTCTGGGGCGGCGTGGTGCTGGGCGGCGTGGTCGGGCCGATGGCGCTGATGATCGCCGGCGCGGCCTCGGACTCGACCGCCGTGAGCACCCTCGGCGCGCTGCTCGCGCTGACCGGACTCTGGGTGTGGGAGGACTTGTGGGTAAGGGCCGGGCAGTCGGTTCCGCTGAGCTGAGAGCGTTCGCTATGACGATAGGACGACCATGACAGATCGCGCGGCCATACCGCTCCATCCCGTGGCCCGGGAGATCGCCGAATCCCAGGGCGGCCTCAAGAGCTACCCGCCCGTCGAGCGCTGGGACAACTGGGAAGAGTACGATCCGGTCGCGTGGCCGCAGAAGGTCAAGCGCCGCTACTCGCTGATCCCGACGATCTGCTTCAACTGCGAGGCGGGCTGCGGCCTGCTCGCCTACGTCGATCGCGAGACGCTCGCGATCCAGAAGTTCGAAGGCAACCCCGCTCACCCCGGGAGCCGCGGGCGCAACTGCGCCAAAGGCCCCGCGACACTCAACCAGGTGAACGACCCGGAGCGGATCCGCTATCCGCTGCGCCGGGTGGGCCCCCGCGGGGGCGGGCGGTGGGAGCGGGTCACGTGGGACGAAGTGCTCGACGACATCGGCGGGCGCATTCGCAAGGCCCTGGTCGAGGGCCGGCAGCGCGAGGTCATGTACCACCTGGGCCGGCCGGGACACGAGCTCGTCTATCTCCAGCGCGTCTTCCACGCCTGGGGCATCGACGGCCACAACAGCCATACCAACGTCTGTTCGGCGAGCGCGCGAGCGGGCTACGCCTTCTGGCACGGCATGGACCGCCCGTCGCCCGACCACGCCAACGCGCGCTTCATCCTGCTCCTGTCCTCGCACCTGGAGACCGGCCACTACTTCAACCCGCACGCCCAGCGAATCATGGAGGCCAAGTCGCGCGGCGCCAAGATCGCCGTGTTCGACACGCGGCTCAGTAACACCGCGTCGATGGCCGACTGGTGGGTGGCGCCGTGGCCGGGGTCGGAGTCCGCCGTGCTCCTGGCGATGGCGCACATCCTGGTGCGCGAGAAGCTCTACGACCGCGAGTTCGTCCGCCGCTGGGTGAACTGGGACGAGTACCTGCGCGAGGAGCGCCCCGATCTGCCGGTCACGTTCGACTCGTTCGAGCGCGCGATCGACGAGCTCTACGCGCGCTTCACCCCGGAGTACGCCGAAGCCGAGAGCAGCGTCCCGGCCGCGACGATCGTCGAGATCGCACGCGAGATCGGCCGCGCCGGCTCGGCGCTGGCGACCCACATCTGGCGCAATACCGCGGCCGGCAACCTCGGCGGCTGGCAGGTTGCGCGCGCGCTCGAGCTGATCGTGGTGCTCATGGGCGCGGTCGGCACGCCCGGCGGCACCGCGCCCAGCGCCTGGAACAAGGCGGTGCCGGCGCCGCCGATGATGCCGCCGCCGGGCAAGATCTGGAGCGAGCTCCTGATGCCGCGCGAGTACCCGCTCGCGTTCTTCGAGATGAGCTTCCTGCTCCCGCATTTCCTGCGCGAAGGGCGCGGCAAGCTCGCGATGTACTTCACGCGCGTCTACAACCCCGTGTGGACGAACCCCGATGGGATGTCGTGGATCGAGGCGCTCACCGACGAGACCAAAGTGGAGCGCCACGCGTGCCTGACGCCGATCTGGAGCGAGACGGCGTGGTTCGCGGACTATGTGCTGCCGATGGGGCACGCCTCGGAGCGCCACGACCTCATGTCGCAGGAGACGCATGCCGCGCGGTGGATCGGCTTCCGCCAGCCCGTGTTGCGCGTCGCGCTCGAGCGAACGGGCCAGCGCTTCGATCTTACCTGGCAGGCGCACGAGGCGGCCGGCATCGGCCAGGTCTGGGAAGAAGACGAGTTCTGGATCGAGCTCTCCTGGCGGATCGACCCCGACGGCTCGCTCGGCATCCGGAAGTACTTCGAGTCGCCGTATCGCCCGGGCGAGAAGCTCAGAATCGAGGAGCAGTACCGGTGGATGTTCGAGAACAGCGTGCCCGGGCTTCCGGCCGCGGCCGCGAAGGAGCAGCTGACGCCGCTCGAGTACATGCGCAAGTACGGCGCGTTCCTGATCGAGGACGGCGTGTACCGCACGCACGAGCAGGCGCCCGGCGCGAAAGACCTGGACGGCGCGACCGTCGATCCCGTCACGAGTGTCATCAACAAGGGCGGACAGCCGGTCGGCGTCGAGATCGACGGCCGGCGGCACATTGGCTTTCCCACGCCCTCGCGGAAGCTCGAGTTCTTCTCGAACACCTTGAAGTCGTGGAAGTGGCCGGACCAGGCGGTGCCGAACTACATCCGGAGCCACGTCCACTGGTCGAACCTCGATCGCGCCAAGGGCGAGATGGTGCTGCTGCCCACGTTCAGGCTCCCGACCTTGATCCACACCCGCTCGGGCAACGCGAAGTGGCTCTACGAGATCTCCCACTCGAATCCGCTCTGGGTCCATCCCGTGGATGCCACGCGGCTCGGCGTGGCGACCGGCGATCTCCTGAAGATCGCGACCCGGATCGGCCACTTCGTCGACCGGGTGTGGGTGACCGAGTCGGTGCGTCCCGGCGTGGTCGCGTGCTCACATCACCTTGGACGGTGGCGTCTGCACGAGGACGCGGGCGGTGAGCGGTGGTCGACGTCGCTCGTCGATCTAAGCCGGCTCGACGCCGGCAAGTGGCGGATGCGTCAGCTCCACGGTCCGCGACCGTTTCCGAGCGACGATCCTGATTCGTCGCGGGTCTGGTGGAACGAGGCCGGCGTCCATCAGAACCTGACGTTCCCGGTCCAGCCCGATCCGGTCAGCGGCCAGCACTGCTGGCATCAGAAGGTGACCGTGATGCGGCCGGGCCCCGACGACCGTTACGGCGACGTCTTCGTCGACACGGACAAGTCGTTCGAGGTCTACCGCGAGTGGCTGGCGCTGGCCCGTCCGGCGCCCGGCCCCGACAATCTGCGGCGCCCGCTGTGGCTGCCGCGGGCCTTCAAGCCTGACGTTTCGGCCTATCGTCTGGACGGCGGGTAACGACGCGTCCTGCGTGAAGCCGTACGCTCGCCGCCGCCGGGCCACGGCTGAGCGCTATTCGATCACCTGGTCGGCCTGTAGCAGCAGCGTTTTGGGAATCGTCAACCCGAGGGCCCTCGCCATCTTGAGGTTGATGACGAGCTCGAACCTCGTGGACTCTTCGATCGGCAGGTCGCCGGGATTGGCGCCCTTCAGAACCTTGTCGACGTATCGTGCCGCTCGCCGGAATGTGTCGGTCAGGCTCGGGGCATAGGACATGAGACCGCCGGCTTCGACGTCGGCCTTCAGGGCGAACATGGTCGGGATGCGCTGCTTAGTCGCGAACTCGATGATGATCGGCCGATATGCTGTCGTGAGCGCACTGGCAACGATGATCAAGGCGTCGGGGCGCTTTTGCGCCATCACCGCGAAAGCCTTGGGGACGTCGTTTGGGTCTCTCACTTCCAGAGACTGAAGCGTCACTCGCAACTTGCGGGCCGCGGACTGCGCTTCTTGCCACTGCCGCTTTGCGCCTTCGTTGATTGGATTCCAGAGGATGGCAACGCGCGAAAGCTTGGGAATGGCCTCCTTGAGCAGCTCCAGCCGCTTTCCGGTCAGTCCTTCCGCCGACCAGCCAGGCCCCGTGATATTCCCGCCCGGACGCGCCAGGCTCTTGACGAACCCTTCTTCGACCGGATCGGTGAGCGACGGGACGATGATCGGGATCGTCTTCGTCGCCTCTCTCGCGGCATCGACAGCGCCGGGCACGGCGACGATGACGTCGACCTTGAGATTGACCAGTTCGGTCGCCAGTTCGGGCAAGAGTTCACGGTTCCACGCCGCCGATCGATATTCGACGACGATGTTCCGGCCTGCGACGTAGCCGAGCTCTCTCAAGCCGTCGAGGAACGCGGCGCGTTCCGCCGAAGGCGGGTCGGCGAGCGGCGAAACGACCAGATAGCCGATCCGCGGCACCTTGTCCGGTCGCTGCGCCTCGGCGCCGGGTAGTACGCCCAGGACCGCGAGCATCACGAGGATAGCCGTCAGGGTACGGGAGACCATCCGACACACGATTGTCCTGGATTCTGGTCCGGGCGCATACTCCTTCCCGAGCAATGAGCGCGCGAAGACTCTCTGTCGACCGGGAGGGCTTGTCAAGACGGGTCCTCACCGTTCTCGCGCTCGGAATCCTCGCGGCTTTCTCTGGCGCCCTGGACGCGCGGGGCGATGTCGTACAGACGTCGAAAGTGCGGTTTGTCGAGCATTCGCCCGCGGTATTCGAGGCGGCCCAGAGGGAAGGCAAGCCCCTCTTTCTCCTGATCAGCGCCGTGTGGTGCTACTGGTGCAAGTACTTCGAGCAGCAGGTACTGGCCGACGCCGAGGTGTCGAAGTACCTGAACGAGCACTACGTGAGTGTCTTCGCCGACCATGACCGGCGCCCGGATCTCGTGCGGAAGTACGTGCGGGGACTGCCGATGATCGTGCTCTTCGCTCCGGACGGCCGGGTCCGACAGTCGTTTGCCGGGGTGCTCAAGAAGGACGATTTTCTG
>Ga0075433_10005316_pt1 | contig 10099 bp, 6 predicted proteins | sample RhiMethybrSRZTD2_FD_75299 | JGI IMG/M metagenome (GOLD analysis project Ga0075433, IMG submission 75299) | Populus rhizosphere microbial communities from Tennessee, USA - Rhizosphere MetaG P. TD hybrid SRZTD2 | ecosystem: Host-associated > Plants > Roots > Rhizosphere > Soil | place: USA... | reverse complement strand
TTGGTTTTGTCGATCTCGGCGAGCGCGGAGTACTGCATCGAGTCGGCCGAGCCGCCGTAGTGGCCCCACGTCGTGTACGGCGGCGCGGCCGGCCGGGACGTGGGGGCCTGGCCAGCGCCAAGACACGCAGCCACAGCGGCAGCCGCCGCCAATTGGAATCCGGATCGAGTCCTCCAGATCATCGCGCCTCCGGGACACGCACGCCGAGAGAGCCAGGTATCGGGCCGACAGTTTACTTTAACGGTGAAGGGTCTTTACTTTAACGTTTAAGTTGGCTATATCAGTGGCTTCAAACGAGCGCCCCTTTACTCACGAGGGTACTTGCAAGCGAGCGCAGCGCCCGCCTCCGCGCCGGAGGCGCTACGGCGAGGTCTCGCCGGAGCTTTCAGCGAAGGCGGAAGCGAGCCACGCGAGCGGAGTGGGGTCGGGGTCCCCGCGAGCGCCCGCCTTCGCGCGGAGCGCTTCGGCGAGGTCTCGCCGTAGCTTTAGCGGAGGCGGAAGCGTGTAAGGGGGTCCGGGGGACGAAGTCCCCCGGTGAAAAGTGAGGCACGAATGAAGGCCCTGTTGTCTCGTGCGGCGGTCTGGACTCTGGTGCTCGCTGTCGCCCTGCCGGCGGCGGCATTCGCGCACCCGCAGGTGCGCTACGGCTCGATCGTCGTCGAGGCCCGCGACTCCACCGGCAGCGCGGTTCCCGGCGCCGAGGTCACGATCACGGAAACCGGCACCAATCGGAGCCGTGCGGGCGTCACGAACACCGCAGGACTGGTCACGTTCGCGACGGTCCCGCCGGGTACCTATGCCGTCCGCGTCAACCGGACCGGCTTCAAAGAGTTCGTCACGACCGACGTCGCCGTGTCCGAGGACACCGTGATGCGCGTCAGCAGCCAGCTCGAGGTGGGACAGATCAGCGACACGGTGACGGTGTCGGCGGGCGCCGCGCACCTGCAGACGGACCGTGCCGAGGTGCGCACCGACATCCCGGCGGCGCAACTCGAGAACCTGCCGGTGCCTGTGGGCCGCAACTATCAGAACCTGTTCGTCACGGTGCCCGGCATCTCGCCGCCCGAGAACATGCACTCGGTCGCGGTCAACCCGGCGCGCGGTCTCGCCTTCAGCTCGAACGGCACGACGCGCAACGCGAACTCGATCCGGATCGAGGGGGCGATCTCCAACAACCTCTGGCTTCCCCACGTCGCGGCCTACGTGCCGGCGCTCGAGGCGATCGAATCGGTGGGCGTGACCACCAGCACCTTCGATGCCGATCAGGGCCTGTCGGGAGGGATGTCGGCCAACGTGCTGATCAAGAGTGGCACCAACACCTTCCGCGGCTCGGGGTTCGAGTACTTCTACAACGAGGCGCTCAAGTCGCGGCCGTACTTCCTGCCGGGCGCCGAGAAGAAGCCCGCGGCCAGCCAGCATCAGTTCGGCGGCACGCTGGGCGGGCCGATCGTGCGCAACAAAGCCTTCTTCTTCGGGAGCTACCAGGGCACCTTCGATCGGCAGGTCGCGAACCGCTTCGGCACGGTGCCCACCGCCGCCATGCGCAACGGCGATTTCTCCGGGTCGCCGACACCCATCTACGATCCCGCGACCGGCGCCGCCAACGGCAGCGGCCGCACGGCGTTTGCCGGCAACATCATCCCGCGCGACCGCTTCGATCCGATCGTGCAGAAGCTGATCGCGGCGCTGCCGCTGCCGAACCTCCCCGGCCTCGCCGACAACTACTTCGCGACCGGCGACTACACGTTCGATCGCGACAACGTCGACGCGAAAGTGAACGTCAACCCGACGAACCGCCTGGGCATCGTCGGCCGGGTCGGCTGGCTCGGCTACGAGTTCCGGAACCCGCCCATGTTCGGTGATCTGGGTGGACTGCCCGTCAATTCGACGGCGGCCAAGGCCGGCACCGGCCTTGGTGATACGTACACGCTTACCGGCAGCGTTTCGTACGTCCTGTCCCCGACCTTCCTGCTCGATGCATACATCGGCGTGACGACCATCGAGGTGACGTCGGAGCCCGACCGGATCGACGAGAACCTCGGGCTCGATTATCTGGGCATCCCCGGCACCAACGGCCCGGCCCGCCTCTATGGCGGCTGGCCTCATTTCAACATCACGAACTACTCGAACATCGGCTACGCCGGCAGCAGCCACTCGCCCTACATCGACGACAACTGGCAGGTGCAGTACACGGCCAACGCAACGTGGACGAAGGGACCGCACACCGTCAAGTTCGGCGGCGACATCGTTCGTCAGGCGATGAATCGCCACGAGCTCGGCGACGGTTCAGGCAGCTTCACGTTCGGCGGCGGACCGACCCAGATCCAGGGAGGCCCGGCCGGGAATCAGTTCAACACCATCGCGGCGTTCCTGCTCGGCCTGCCGACCGGCATTTCGAAGAGCGTGATTCCCTTCGAGAACGAGTACACGCGCAGCCGCAACTGGCAGTTCAGCTTCTTCGTCCGCGATCAGTGGCAGCCGACGCGCAAGCTGACGGCATCGCTCGGCCTCCGCTACGACCGCTTCCCGATGGGCACTCGCACAACTCGGGGCCTCGAGCGCTACGATCCCGACACGAACCAGATGCTCATCTGCGGCGTGGGATCGGTGCCCACGGATTGCGGCTACGACATGGGCCCCGGGAACCTCTCGCCGCGCGCTGGACTGGCGTATCGCCTGACCGCTCGCATCGTCGTGCGGGGCGGATACGGCATCAACTACGATCCGTATCCGCTGGCGTTCGTCCGCAACATCCTTGGCAACTACCCTTCGTCCATCTCACTGAGCGTGCCGCAGCCGAATGCGCTCCAGCCGGCCGGTCGGCTCTCGAGCGGGATCCCCGCGATCGCCGTGCCGGACATCAGCGGCGGGATCATTCCGGTGCCGCTGAACGTGAGCGCGCGCGCGTTGCCGCCCGAGCCGAAGCGCGGCTACATCCATTCGTGGAACGCGACGGTGCAGGCGGAGCTCGGCTGGGGACTCACCGGGCAGGCCGGGTACGTGGGCACGCGTCAGCGCGACATCAATCAGATCATGGATGCCAACGCGGGCCAGGTCATCGGCGCCGGCAACGCCGGACGCCCGCTGTTCGTGCGGTACGGCCGCACGGGCGCGACCGGCATCCTCAGCAACCCGGGCTGGAGCAACTACGATTCGCTCCAGACCTCGCTCACGCGCCGGCTCGCCCAGGGCCTCCAGGCGAACGTGGCCTACACGTGGTCCAAGGCGTTCGGCATCTGCTGCGACACGCTGAGCGACAACCCGCCGCAGGTGCAGGCGCTCGATTACTTCTCGCTCAACGAAGCCCGCCTGCCCCAGGATCGCCCGCACAACTTCCAGGCGTCGTTCGTCGCCGAACTGCCGTTCGGCGCCGGCAAGCGGTTCCTGCGCGAAGGCGGCGTCGCGGCGGCGATCGTCGGCGGCTGGCAGGTCAACGGGCTCGTGAGCCTCTATTCGGGCGCGCCGTTCACCATCACGTCGTCGGGCACGTCGCTGGACCTGCCCGGCAGCACGCAGTTCGCCGATCAGGTGAAGGACACCGTCGACATCCTCGGCGGGGTCGGGCCGGGCCAGCCCTGGTTCGACACGACCGCGTTTCGTGCGGTGACCGAACGGCGGTTTGGCACGGCGGGCGTCAACAGCATGCGTGGCCCCGGATTCGCCAACATCGATCTGAGCGTGTTCCGCGAATTCGGTCTCGGCAGCGGCAGAGCGGCGCAGTTCCGGATGGAGATCTTCAACCTGACGAACACGCCGCACTTCGCGAACCCGCAGAACAGCGTCAACGCCAGCAACTTCGGAATCATCAGCAGCACGGCGAACAGCGGCCGCGAGGGAATCGACGAGCGACTGTTCCGGCTTGGTTTGAGATTCAGATTCTGAGGGATCAGCGGTCGTCGATCTTCTTGCCGTATGCGGCCGGCCGCTGCTGGTGCTGGTACGTGTCCCGCCACTCGCCGATCCAGTCCTGCGGAAACGGCTGGCTGAGGTCGATGTCGGCGACGGCGACGGCCGGCCCCTTGCCAATCGGCGCGGCCGCCAGCACATCGCCGACCGGCGAGATGATCTCGCTCGGATAGTTGTAGCCGGCCGTAACGAGATGCAGGCCCGTCTCGATCGCCCGCGCGCGGACGAGCGTCTCGCGGCCTCCCCAGATCGGCATCAGGATCAGCTCCGCGCCATTCAGCGCGAGCTCGCGGGCGGCCTCCGGGAACGACGAGTCGTGGCAAATCATCATGCCGATCGTGCCGAAGTCCGTCTTGAACACCGGGAAGGCGTCGCCGGGCGCGATGCCGATCGACAGCTCCTCGAAAGGCAGCTGCACCTTGCGGTACTTGCCGGCGATCTGTCCCGATCGGTCGAGCAGCACCGCCGTGTTGAACAGGTCGGCCCCGTCGCGCTCGACGATGCTGAAGGCGATCCATGATCGGTAGCGCCGCGCGCGTTCGGCGAGCAGCTGGGTCGTGGGGCCGGGGATCGGCTCCGCCTGCGCATCGGGGCCGCCCGGAGCACCGACGCGGTTGATCATCTCGCCGAGGAGAATCACATCCGGCCGCCGCTCGGGCGCGATGCGATCGATGTACTCGGCGAAGCGCTGGACCGACTCTGCGCCATTCTTCGAGTTCGACGGACGCAGCCAGACAGTGGCGACGCGGACCTTGCGCGGCGCCGGCGCGGCGCTCGGTTCGAGGCTGATCGGCTGCCATTCGACGCGGCCGGTCGGCGTCCATTGCAACACGAGCTCGAGGTCCATGCCCTTCGTTTTCGGTGGCGCCAGGACGGTGCGGTCGATCTCGAACGTGTCCTGCTGTCCCTGCACCTTCCGGGCTTCCCAGACGAAGCTGGGCGCCACTTCCCCGCCGAAGTCGCCGCGCCAGCGGACGTGCGCGCCGATCGATTCGCGCCACGCCGACGCGTCCGTGAACCCGAGCGGCCGAAAACGCGCGCGGAGCCGATAGTGCACACCCGGCGCAATCCCTTCGATCCGGCAGCGCCAGCCGCCGTAGACGTAGCGCCTGTTCTGCGAGCCGGAGGTCAACACGTAGCCATCCGTGCCGGCCTGCTTCTCGCTCGACGGCGCGTTCTCCGGGCGCGGCGCGAACGCGGTCCAGCACGAGCCGTCGCGGGGCACCAGCTCTTGACCGGAAGCGGCACCACACGCGGCCAGCACGAGCGCGCCAGCCGTTACGATTCGAAGGCAGGTATGCATGGGTTCGATGACCTCGTTCGGCGATCGTGAGGCCTGGTCTACCGTCTGTCAACGCAAGAGGTACCGAAGCTGACCGGCGCTATCCTGATTAGCTGAGATCGGCCGTGACCCGAACCGCCGCATTCTTCGGCACCCTCGCACGCGACGTCCGCTACGCCCTGCGAATGCTGCGGGCGCAGTCGTCGTTCGCGCTCGCGGCGATCGTGACGCTCGCGCTCGGGGTCGGCGTCAACACGGCGGTGTTCAGCGTGGTGAACGCGATCGTGCTGCGGCCGCTGCCCGTGCGAGACGGCGATCGGATCGTCGTGCTTGCGAGCCAGCGGACGCCGGGTCGGACGATGCGCGGCATGTCGTTCGCCGAGATCGAGGATGCCCGGGCGTCCTCGACGGAGATCTTCGAGGACGTCGCCGGGTACAGCGTCGGATTCCTCGGCCTCGCCCCGGTCGGCGGCACGGCCGACCGCGTGCTGGTCACGTGGGTGACGGGTCAGTACTTTTCGCTGCTCGATCTTCGTCCCTTCCTCGGACGCCTGATACGGGAGGACGAAGGCACACCCGGCCGCACCGACTCGATCGCCGTTCTTGGATACTCGACCTGGCAGCGCCGGTTCGGAGGCGATCCGTCGGTCGTGGGCCGGACGGTCCTCGTGAACCGCCACCCGTGCACGATCGTGGGCGTCACGCCACCCGGGTTCGCCGGCACCTTTGCCTTTTCCGAATCGGAGCTCTATCTGCCGCTGAACTGGCAGAGCGGCGACGGCGTCGACCGGAAGGCTCGCGCCCTTCACGCCCTTGCCAGGCTGCGGCCGGGCGTCGGGATCGCGACGGCGCAGGCGGTGATGGAAGTGCTCGCCGGACGCCTGGCTCGAGAGCAACCCGACTCCAATGCCGGCGTCAGCTTCAGGGTCCTGCCGGAACGCTTCGCGCGTCCCGAAGAAGATCAGTTTCGAACGAATGCTCTTGGTGCGGCGATCGTGCTCGCGATGGTCGTCCTGGTGATGGTCGTCGCCGCCGTGAACGTGACGAATCTGCAGCTCGCGCGGACCGCGGCGCGATCTCGCGAGCTCGCGATCCGATCGGCGCTTGGCGCGGGACGAGGACGTCTGGTTCGTCTGGTGATGACGGAGTGTCTGGTGCTGGCCGCGGTTGGTGGAGGAGCAGGCGTGCTCCTCGGGACCTGGGCCGCGCGGGCGCTCGCGGCGATACGGCTGCCCGGCGATCTGCCCGTGCGTTTCGACTTCCAGCTCGATGCCCGGGTCCTGGCGTACGCGGCAACGCTGGCCGTCGCGGCAGGAGTGGCGGCCGGCCTGTTGTCGGTTCGTCGCTCGTCGGGCATTGATCTCGAGCAGATCCTGCGCGGCGCGCGCCAGGCCGCCAGTCCCCACCGCCATCGAATCCGCCGCCTGCTCGTGGCGGGCCAGATGGCCTGCTGCGTCGTCCTGCTCTCCGCCGCCGGGTTGTTCGTGCGCAGCCTGTTCGAAGCCGAGCGCGCGGATCTCGGGTTTCGGCCTGAAGGCGTGCTGAACCTTCAGATGGATGCCGGCCAGCTTGGATACACCGAGAGTCGAGGGCGTGCCCTCTTCACGGAGATCGAACGGCGGGTGCGCGCGATTCCCGGCGTCGAGAGCACGAGCTTCGCGTTCACCGTGCCGCTCGGCTACGTCCGTGTGCACGGCGAGGTGGAGGCTGAAGGCCGGACAGGCCGCGTGTTGGCCGGCCGGAACTCAGTGGGCCCGGAGTACTTCCGGACACTGGGCATTCAGATCGTTCGCGGCCGGGCCTTCACCGGCGACGACAACGAGGCCGCGCCCCGAGTCGCGATCGTGAACGAGCGGCTCGCGGACCTCCTGTGGCCGGGACAGGATCCACCCGGCCGGCGATTCAGGTCGCCCGGGCCGGACGAGCGCTGGATCGAAGTCATCGGCGTGGCGCGCACGGGGAAGTATCAGTTCCTGTTCGAAGACCCGCAGCCTTATGTTTACGTGCCCATCGCTCAGGAGTACGCGGGGCTGCGCGTGTTGCACGTTCGATCTGCGATTGCTCCTGAGGCGCTCGCACCAACCGCGGAACGAGCCATTCACGCGCTCGAGCCGCACCTGCTTCTCTATGACGTTCAGACCATGAAGCGTGCGCTCGGCAGCGGCCTGGGCTACTTCCCCATCCGTGTGGGTGCGACTGCGGTGGCCGCGTTCGGGCTGCTGGCCTTCGCGCTCGCAATCGTCGGCGTCTTCGGCGTCACGTCATACCTCTCCAGTCAACGCACGCAGGAGATTGGCGTTCGCATGGCGGTGGGCGCGAGTCGAGAGCAGATCGTCCGTCTCGTGCTCGGGGATGGATCGAGATTCGTGATCGCCGGCGTCGCCGCCGGCCTGGCGGCGACACTCGCCGGCTCGCGACTGCTGGGGAGCTTTCTGTTCGGGATCTCGGCGTACGACCCGTTCACGCTTGCCGGTGTCGTGGTGATCCTCACCGGCGTGGCCCTGATCGCCTGCGCCATTCCGGCCTGGCGGGCAGCACGCGTCGATCCGACGGTCGCGCTCCGGTCGGAGTGACGCCGATCAGCGACTTCCCCTGGTGCCCTGCGGAGGCAGATCCACGAACGCGATGCCTGTCAGACTGCCCTGGCCGCTGAGCACGACGCGCGCGTCCGACCCGTCCAGCCCGGCGCTGTAGACGGTCCCGCCGAGATCGGTCGCATAGATGCGGCCGCCCTTCACGTCGAGCGCAATGCCGATCGCCTCTCTCAAATTGCTCATCACCACCTGCTGATCGGATCGGGCCTCGGGCGTTCCGCCGCGTGGCGGATCCATCGCCGCGCGAGTGACGGTGTTACCACGCGGCGGGTTGCCGCGATCGGTCCAGTACATCATCCGCTTCGACAGGTCCAGATCCAGATCGACAGGCTCCGGCAGACCGAGGACGAGCACCTCGATGTCGGAGCGATGCGCAGGGTCTTCTCCGCGCGGGATCTCGAGGCCTGCCCGGCGAATGCTCCCGACGCCGGCGTTGTCCCCGCCCTTCTGCGTCCAGTACATCTTGCCGCCCCGGATGTCGAGGGCGATGCCCACGCACCAGTTGCTTGCGTCGAGGCGGGCCGCGTCCCCGCGCGCGGTCTCCACGAGCGTCTCGACCTTCGAGCCATCGAGGTTCGCCCGCATCACGCGCATCCCCTCGCGGTCGGCCCAGTACAACTTGTGATGCGCCGGATCGAGTTTGAGCTGCTTTGGCGTGAACGTCCCACCTGCCGCGACGACCGTGGCCACGTCCCCACCGTCGACGTCCACCCGCTCGATCGCGCCATCGTCCTCACGCGGGCGTCCCATGATCGTCCAGAACACCTGCCGCCGTTCGATGTCTATCGCGATCCCGTCTGGCGTGCCCGAGCGGCCCGACGCGAGAACCTTGAGATCCGAACCGTCGGGCGCCACAGAGACGACGCGGCCTCCCCGGGCGTCGAGGAAAAAGAGCCGGCTCGTGGAGGATGGGCCGGTCGAGGCCGAGACCGACAGCACCAACAGCGCGACGACCGACACCGTCCTGGCAGTCTGCATCTGTCCTGACAGTCTACTGCCCTTCCGCCCTGCCCGCGGCCGGATCGAAGCCGCAGCGTTCGCGAATGCGCTGCCGGAACCGCTCCCGGTCCTCGGGTGTCATCTGGTCCCAGCGTTCGCCGACGCGATCGGCCATGCGATCGGCGATCCGCCGGCGGAAACCGGAATAGCGCCGTTGACCGCCGTGAAATCCCTTGCCGCCAAAGAGAATCCGGCACAGCACCAGGAGACCCAGCGCCTGCCAGAACGTGATCTCGCGCACGCCGAACAGCGAGGGAAGAAGCCAGTTCCACAGCAGGCGCACGATCTCGCCCCCGAGGAACGCGATGAGTGCCATCCCGAGCAGCGCCGCCGGGGCAATGAAGATCCATTTCCAGCGCATTGTCTGTCCTCACGCTTTCGTGAATTCGTCGGACATGGTTCTCAGCCGCTCGCGCAGCCGTCGCACCGCATAGCGCTTGCGCGAGAGCAGCGTGTTCACGCTCACGCCGGTCTCGGCCGCGATCTCCTTGAAGCTCCGCCCTTCCACTTCGTGCGCCAGGAACACCTCGCGCTGCTCGGGCGGCAGTTCGTCCAACGCCAGCTCGAGTTCCTCGAGCAGCACGTTCCGGGCGTAGAGCGCCTCCGGTCCCGCATCGGGCGACGGGAGCAAATCCTCCAGTTCCAGCAACTCGTCGTCTCCGCCTGGGACCAGGATGTCGCTGAAGGCGGCCGGCCGCTTCTTGCGGAGCAGGTCGACGATGCGATTGCGCGCGACGCGAAAGAGCCAGGCGGTGACGTGATCGATCGGCATCAGCAGCCGGTTCGCCTCCACCAGCCTGGTGAAGACGTCCTGCAGCACGTCCTCGGCGTCCCAGGGATCGGGCACGCGCCGGCGAATGAAGTTCCGCAGGCGGGATCGCTCCCGCGTCACCTCGTCCGACAGCCGCCGGTCGTCTTGGCGCGCCATCCGCTCCAGGCTCGACGCGTTCTTCACCTGTTCTGATAGACGAATGAGGGGGACCGGATATTTTAGGAGCGCGCCCGGTGGGCGCCCTGCCGGTGACAAATCCCAAGCTCCAAGCTCCAAATCCCAACCCACTCCCAAGCTCCAACTCCCATTGGGAGTTGGGGCTTGAGGATGTTGTGTTGGTAGTTGGGATTTGGGAGTCCGTTGGAGCTTGGGACTTCGAGCTTGGGATTTGTCCTCGTCTGGCTTAGTCCCAGACGGACGCTTTCTTCGCCCAAGTCGTGTCCTGATACCGCTCGTGGAAGGCCGCCGCGGTCTCCTTCAGCGCGGCGGCGTCGCCACTGGCCTTGTACTTCGAGACGCCCGCCCAGTACTGCCCCTCGGGCGCCG
>Ga0075433_10005314_pt1 | contig 10101 bp, 11 predicted proteins | sample RhiMethybrSRZTD2_FD_75299 | JGI IMG/M metagenome (GOLD analysis project Ga0075433, IMG submission 75299) | Populus rhizosphere microbial communities from Tennessee, USA - Rhizosphere MetaG P. TD hybrid SRZTD2 | ecosystem: Host-associated > Plants > Roots > Rhizosphere > Soil | place: USA... | reverse complement strand
GCGTCGGCAGCGCCAGCGCGGGAAGCACGCCGAAAAAATGCGAGCTGCCGGCGATGCCGTGCAGGATGCCCATGCAGAACGACGCGTGCGCGTGGCCGAGCCGCCGCGCCCACGCCGGCCCGGTGTGCACGTGCACGTGATTGTGGCGGACGGCGCCGTGGTGGTGCGCGCCGGGCGCGATGTTCAGCCCGCGGCGAAGCGCCCAGAGGCCAATCGCAATCAGCGCGACGCCGACGACGCGCTCACCCCAGGCGGAGAGGATGTCGACGGGCGGCAGCAGCTCGCGGAAGGCGATCGCAAGCAGCGCCACGACGACGACGCCGGACGCGTGGCCGAATCCCCAGGTCCAGCCGGCAAGCCATCCGCGGCGGCCGTCTTCGACCGCCAGCGGCGCCACCGCCGCCAGGTGGTCCGGCCCCGACAGCACGTGAAAGAGCCCCGCGAGCGCGCCCGTCAGTACGATCCCAGTCAATTGATACCTGCTAGATGCAATCTACGCCCTTGCTACCTGCCACCTACTGCCAGCTGCCAGCTGCCAGCCGCCAGCCGCCAGCCGCCAGCTACTTCGGAGCCATTCTAATGGCTCCGTCCAATCGAATCACCTCGCCATTGAGCATCTCGTTTTCGAAGACGTGGCACACGAGGGCCGCGTATTCGGCAGGCCGTCCCAGTCGTGAGGGAAACGGGACCTGCTGTCCAAGCGATTCGCGAATCGATTCGGGCATCGCGGCGAGCATCGGGGTGTCGAAAATCCCGGGTGCGATCGTCATGACGCGGATGCCGAAGCGTGCAAGCTCGCGCGCGATGGGCAGCGTCATGCTCACGACGCCGCCTTTCGATGCCGCGTAGGCGGCCTGGCCGATCTGGCCCTCGTACGCCGCCACCGACGAGGTGTTGACGATCACGCCGCGTTCCCCTGAGGGCGCCGCCTGGTTGTTCATCATCGCGGCCGCCGCCAGCCGCACGACGTTGAACGTTCCGATCAGGTTGATCTGGATGACGCGCGCGAATTGCTCGAGCGGCATCGGACCGTCACGGCCGACGACGCGCGCGGCAGGGCCGATGCCGGCAGCGTTGACGAGGCCGGTGAAGGCACCGAATTCCTTGATGGCGGTGGCGATGGCCTGCTGGACGTCGGCTTCGCTCGTGACGTCGGTCCGGAGGAAGCGCGCGCTCGCGCCGAGGCGCGCGGCCGCGGTCCTGCCCGCGGCGTCGTTGACGTCGGCGATGATGACGCGGCCGCCGGCCGCCACGATCATTTCAGCGGTGGCGCCGCCAAGGCCCGACGCGCCGCCCGTGACCAGGACGGTCTGGTTCTGCAGTCGCACGCGCCGATCTTAGCAGGGCGGGTGGGGGCGGGTAGGGTTTTACTCGGTGTCGTCGCTCGCGGCGATTGCGTCGAGCCGCGCGAGCAGCGCCCGGAAGCCGCACTGATCGGGGTCGAAGAAACCCCACTCGTCCTGCGCCGGCTTGACCTCGTTCCTCGAGCTGCGCCTCGGTTTCGGCGGGCCGGCCGCGACGGTCGTCTGCGTGGCCACCTGCACCGAGACCGCAACTGCCACGTTCACGGACGTGGTCGTGCCGTCGCTGTTGGTCGTAGGAACCGTGATCACCTGCGGCACATGAACCGGCTGGGGCGATGCCACCGGAACGAGCGCCTGCGGCGGCGCCGACTGCTGAGGCACCGGCGCCTGCGGCGCCGCCAGCCGCGGCTCGGGCCGTGGCGCATGGTCATAGCGTTCCGCACGCCGGCGCTCGCCCCGGCGCGGCAGCGGAGACGCGAGCCCCGGCAGCAGCTCCGCGTGCGATGGCGCCTGCGCGTACGACGGAGGCGGTTCGACCGGAGTTGGGACAGGCCGGACAGGCCGTACGACAGGTGCGACCGGTGCAATCAATGCAGCCTCGACAACCGGTGCAGCCTCGACAACCGGTGCAGCCTCGACAACCCGTGCAGCCTCGATGATCGGTGCAGCCTCGATGATACGTGCCGCTGGGACGACGGGCTCAGCCCACACGACGGGTATAGACGGGACGACGGGCGAAGCCTGGACGACGGGTGTTACTGCCGGCCTGGGTGCAAGGGGTTCAGCGCGTTCAGCTGGTTTACCGAATTCAGGGCGTTCAAAGGGTTCGATCGGTTCGCGGCGTTCGAACGCTGCAGCGGACCGAATCGGTTCAGCAGCTGCAACACGCGCCGCGGGTTCAACGGGTGCAGCGGCGGCAAATCGTGCGGCCGGCTGAACCGGTTGGATGGGTTCGACGGGTACGACCGGTGCGACTGGTGCAACAGTCTGAACCGGTTCAACGAAGAGACTGGGGCGAGCGGGTGGAATGGGTTCAAAGCGTCCCCTGGGTTCAGTGGGTTCAATGAGTTCAGTGGGTTCAGTTGGTTCAGCGGCTTCAATTGGTTCAGCAGGTGCGAAGCGTTCGCTGGGTTCAAAGCGTGCAATGGGTTTGAACGCCGCAACGGGCTCCGGCGCGTCGTACCGGCCGGACGCGTCGAAACGCTCGGCCGGTTCGGACACCACGTACGGCTCGGACACCACGTACGGCTCGGACACTACGTATGGCTCGGATGCCGCGTACGGCTCGGATGCCACGTACGGCTCGGACACCGGGGACTCTTCGGGCACCACGTACGGTTCCGCCGTTTCGTCCATGCTGGTGAGAAACGGCGTGAGATCGACGTCGTCGGCCTCGGGTTCACGCTCCTGCACGGGCTCGGCGACCAGCGCCTGCGCCGGAGGCACCGTGGTGGCGACGCGGCGCTGCCGGGCACGGTGGAGGTACTGGCCGACCTGCTCGGCGAAGAGCGCGGGATCGCATCCATCCGGCATCACCGGGGCCGGCCGTTCCTTTCGGAACATGCTGCGGACGCTGCGGTGCGCCGCGACGGGCATCGAGAGAATGGGAATCGTCAGCGTCTGCACGTGCGCGCCGGCCTCGCCGAGCGCGCGCAGGTAATTCGAGAGGATCGCCTCGTCCTGATGCGGCAGCAGCGGCGCCGTCAACACGATGTCGGGCACGCGGTGGTCGAGCGCGGCGACCGCGCGGTCGCCCGATTCGGCCATGACGAGCTCGGCGTGCAGGTGATTGCGCGCAATCGATGCGAGCTGCGCAGCGTGGCGCGAGTCGGGTTCGACGACCAGTATCAGGGACATGATGCCTACGATGCCTACGTGCGAATCATGAAGACGAAGAGGACCGCGCCCGCGAGCACGAGCACCGTCAGCGCGCCCTTTTCGACGACCAGGTCGCGGGCCGAGATCGTCGCCGCCTGGACCTGTATCGTGCCTTCGGCCACGCCGCGCGAGACCACGTTCGCGTTGACCCCGGTGACCCGCTCGCGCACACGATCGTCGGCGAGCGCGATCAGCACGATCAGCACGGCGAGAGCGGCCACCGACAGCGCCAGGTCCCGAAGTTTCACCGCAAGCCCTTATCGCAAGTGCCGTTCCGGCCCGCGTCGCCGATCGGATCGCGCGCGTTCCTCAGGTTTTCACGCTGTCGCGCGGGCGGCTCGCCCGGCGGCTGGAGCGTCCGCGCACGAAACGAGAGGGTGCTCTTACGAAGCTGCATCCACGCTTCGTGAAGACCTGCGCAGCGCTTTTCGAGGCGCGTTCCGCTTCGAAACACCCACCTACCAACAATTTCCGCGACGCGTTTTACGAATCTGAATCGCGCGAAGGCGATTCGCCCCGATCGCGCCGGGCGCAAGCCCGGCCGTCGCGCGCGGAAAACCCCCGGCGAACACGGGCTTCACTCGCTTTCCGGAGGCGTCCCCGGCGCGCGTGGCACAGCCGTTGCCCTTGCTAGGTGGCGTCGTCGCGGTTGCGCCGATGCGTGATCGCAAATCGCACACACACAACGCAACGCGTCGAAAGGACGCGTGGAGGAAACCATGAACCTGATTACCCGTCTGCGTGCGCTGAAGCGCGATACCGCCGGCCAGGACCTGCTCGAATACGCGCTGCTCGTGGCGCTCATCGCACTGGTCGCCTACGGCGCGGTGCAGCTCACCGGCACGAACGTCAACTCGATCTTCACGAACATCGCTGGAAAGCTCGGAACCGCGGCGGGCGGCGGAGCCTAAGGAGGAGCCATGTTGCTCATGACTCGCTTGCGCGCGCTTCGGCGTGACGCATCCGGCCAGGACCTGCTCGAGTACGCGTTGCTCGTGGCGTTGATCGCGCTCGTGGCGTATGGCGCGGTCGAACTGACCGGCACGAACATCAACACGATCTTCAACACGGTCGCCGGGAAGGTCGGCGCAGCCGCGGGAGCGGGTGCGTAGCGGAAGTCACGGCGCAGGGGGCAGCGGGCAGTCGGGTGCGTATGTCACTCGTCGCCTGCTGCCAGCTGCGAATGGAGAACATCTCATGGTGCCCAGTCCTGCAACGGTGACAACAGTAGCGGTTTCGATCTGCAGCCTCACGGCCGCGGTCATCGATCTCCGCACCCGGCGAGTGCCGAACGGCCTCACGGGCGCGGCGGCGGTGGCGGGTGTCGCGATGGCGCTGACCGGGACCGGACGTGTTGGCATCGGCGGGGCGGTGCTCGGCGGCGTCATCGGCCTGACGCTGATGCTGCCCGGGTACGTGTGGGGCGCAACGGGCGGCGGAGACGTGAAGCTGCTCGCCGCGGTCGGCACGTTCCTCGGACCCGACCGCGTGCTGCTCGCGTTCTTCGGCATGGCGATCGGAGGCGGCCTGCTCGCGCTGGCCACCGCGGTCGCGCGCCGCCGCCTCTTCAACCAGACATTTGCCTACGCGCCGGCCATCGCGATCGGCGCGCTGTTCGCGGCGCTCAAGTGAGGGGAATGCACATGACCCGCACCGTCCTACGATTTCGCCGCGACACCAGGGGCGCGGCACTGCTCGAGATGGCGCTCGCGCTGCCGATGATGCTGCTCGTCGCCGCGGGCATCTTCGAGTTCGGCCGCGCGTACCAGACGTGGCAGATCATCACGAACGCGGCGCGCGAAGGCGCGCGCATCGCGGTGCTGCCGGGCACGACCGACAGCATGGTGACCGACCGCGTCAAGACCTACATGTCCGACGGCCAGCTGTCCGACTACGCGGCGGCCACGGTGGCGATCAAGCGGGACGCCACGATTTCGATGGGCGCGGGCACGGCGACGGCGTCGCGCATCACGATCAGCTACCCGTTCACCTTCGTGGTGCTGCAGCCGATCTCGAAGCTGATCAACCCGAGTTCGACCGCCGGCGCCCCGCTCACGATGTCCGTCTCCGCGCTGATGCGCAACGAAACGTAAACAGTCAGTTTGAACGGATCAACCATGGCACGCATCCGACTCTTCGCCGTTTTCGCCATCGCGATCGTCGCGGGCGGCACGTTCGCCTTCGCCACGTATCGCTACATCCAAGATCGCCCGGCCGCCGGCCCCGGGATGCAGACCCGTCCGGTCGTCGTGGCCGCGGCCAATCTCGACCTCGGCGCCGAGCTGCGGCGTGAGGACCTGAAGGCGATCGACTGGCCGGCTGGCTCCGTCCCCGCGGGCTCTTTCTCGAACCCGCAGGACCTGGTCGGCCGGGGCCTGATTCAGCCGGTCGTGCAGAACGCGCCCATCCTCGAGGGCGCGATGCCGCCGAAAGAGGCGGGCGCCGGGCTTCCGCCGGTCATCCCCGAGGGCATGCGCGCGGTGTCGGTTCGCGTCAACGACGTGATCGGCGTCGCGGGGTACGTGCTGCCCGGGAATCGGGTCGACGTCGTCGCGACCGTGAACCCGACCGACCAGCGCCCGGATGCGACGTCCAAGGTGATTCTCACGAACGTGCAGGTGCTGACGGCCGGAACCAAGATCGATCGCGACACGGAGGATCACAAGCCGATCACCGTCAACGTGGTGACGCTGCTCGTCGATCCGCAGCAATCGGAGCGGCTGACGCTCGCCAGCACGGAAGGCAAGATCCAGCTCGCGCTTCGCAACCCGCTCGACAAGACCGCGCCGCAGACACCGGGCATCAAGCCCGCGGCGCTGCTCGGCTGGGCGCCGCCCGCGCGGCCGGCGGTCGTCACCCGCCGCGTCGTCGTGGAGTCCGCCGCGCCGAGGCCGGATCCGCCGCCCACCGTTGAAATCATTCGCGGCGACAAGCGCGCGCAGGAAGTCGTCCGCCAGGAGTAGCCATGAAGGGTGCTAAGACGTTTCTGTTCATTCTGCTGATCGCAGTGTTCCACCCGGGGTGGCTGATGGCGCAGGTCGTGCCGGAGGCCGCGGGCCCGATGGCCGTCCGGATTCTCGCCGGCCGCTCCGCGATCGTCGACACGGGCAGCCCGATTACGCGCGTCTCGCTGACGAGCGCGGACATCGCGGACGCGCTCGTGACCTCGAACTCGCAGCTGCTCGTGCACGGCAAGACGCCGGGGACCATCTCGATGTTCGTCTGGAGCCGCGCCGGCGCGGTGCAGCGCTACGAGGTCTCGGTCCAGCGCGACGTGGCGCGCGTGTCCGAGCAGATCCACACCCTCTTCCCGAAGGAAACGATCGCGGTCGAGAGCAACGGCCGCAACATCGTCCTGGCGGGAACGGTGCCGACGAAGGAAATCGCGGACCGCGCCGTCGACGTGGCCGCCGGGTTCGTCGACAAGCGGGACGAGGTGGTCTCGCTGCTCCAGGTCGCGCCGGTCGCCGGCGTGACGAACCAGGTGATGCTGCGCGTGCGCTTCGCCGAGGTGGCCCGCAGCGCGCTGACCGAAGCGGGCGTCTCCTTCTTCACGAGCCCGACCGGCGTGCAGAACACGATCGGCCGCGTGACGACGCAGCAGTTCCCGGCGCCCGGCTTCGAGGACCTGAAATACAGCAAGGACAGCGCCGACTTCGGCGCGCCGGTGAAGGGCGCCGAAGGGAAGTTCAGCTTCAGCGACTTCCTCAACCTGTTCCTCTTCAGCGAGAAGTACGACCTGGGCCTGATGGTCAAGGCGCTGCAGGCGCGCGGACTGTTCCAGAGCCTCGCGGAGCCGAACCTGGTCGCGGAGAGCGGCAAGGAAGCCAGCTTCCTCGCCGGCGGTGAATTTCCGATTCCCGTGTGGCAGGGCGGAGCGGCCAACGGCGGCATCACCGTGATGTTCAAGGAGTTCGGCATCCGCCTGAATTTCACGCCGACCGTGGTGGCGGGCGACCGCGTGCACCTGAAGGTGAAGCCCGAGGTGAGCACGCTCGATTTCAACAACGCCGTCGTCCTCCAGGGCTTCCGCATTCCGGCGCTCTCGACGCGCCGCACGGAGACCGAGCTGGAGCTGCGCAACGGCCAGACGTTCGCGATTGCCGGCCTGCTCAACAACACGCTGAACTCCACGCTGCAGAAGATCCCGGGCATCGGCGACATCCCGATCCTCGGGCAGCTGTTCCGCAGCAAGGCGGCGCAGAAGGACCGCACGGAGCTGGTCGTGATGATCACGCCTGAGATCATTCGGACCGAGTCGCCGGGCGTGACCAACGCGCTGCCGAAGCTCAACGAGCCGTTCCTGTCGCCGACGCCGGAGAACAAGTCGATCGCGCCGCCCCCGCCCGCGTATCAGACGCCGTCGAGGTGAGCCATGTGGAAGAAACTCGCGAACCTGCGCCGCGACGAGCGCGGGATGTCATTCATCTTCATCGGCCTCGGGTTCATGGCCTTCGTGGCCGCGTCCACGCTGGCGATCGACGTCGGCATGTTCATGACGGCGCGGTCGCAGGCCCAGACCGCGGCTGACGCCGGCGCGCTCGCCGGCGCGACCGCGCTGGCGTTCAACAACTTCGACGATCGGTCCACCGGCGGACCCGCGGTGCAGAGCGCGGTCAACACCGCGCTCGCCAACTCCGTGATTGGGGCGTCGCCGTCGGCCACTCCGGCCGACGTGACGTTCCCCACGGGACCGACCGGGAACAACCGGGTGCGCATCAACGTGTACCGAACGGGCGCGCGCAGCAATGCCGTCCCGACCCTCATCGGACCGCTGTTCGGTGTGCCTGTGGTGAACATCGATGCCACCGCGACCGCGGAAGCGTCGCCGGCCAACGCCATGACGTGCGTCAAGCCGTTTGCGATTCCGGATAAATGGATCGAAAACAAGAATCCGCCGTGGACGACGGGCAGCACGTTCGATCGCTACGACAACAAAGGCAACGTGCTTCCGAACGCCGACGTGTACGTCCCGGCGGGACAGCCGGGATACGCCGGATACAACCCGACGCGGGACAAGGGGACGCTTCTCACGCTGCGCGCCGGCACCGGCAACAACATCGAGCCCAGCATGTATTACTCGTGGGCGATGCCGAGCAACACGGGCGCGGACGACTACGACCTCAACATCAGCGGCTGCAACACCACGGTCGTGCATTGGGGCGATTCGATGACGCAGGAACCCGGTGACATGACGGGTCCCACGAACCATGGCATCGACGACCTGATTGCCAAGGACCCGAACGCGTACTGGGACACGGCGAAGAACGAGGTGCACACGTCGATGAACCCGACCCCGCGCGTGTTCCCGATTCCGCTGTACGACCCGGATTACTACCAGCTTGGGAAGGTAAACGGCCGCAACGCGACGCTGAAGGTCGCGAACTGGATTGGCTTCTTCGTCGTCGCGCGCAACGGTAACCAGGTGACGGGCCGCATCACGCCGATCCTCGGCGTCATCGACAACAACGCGGGGCCGGCACCCACCGGCGTCTTCCCAATGGCAATCCGGTTGGTGCAGTAATCATGGCCACGTCACGACTCACCGGAACGATCCTCACAGACGACGACATCTTCCGCGCCAGGCTCGTCGAGCTGCTGCGCGCCGGCACCGTTCGCGTCAGCGTCATCGACGACCGGCTCGCGCGCGGGCCCGTGGCGCCGGACGTCGCCTTCGTGGACGGCCGCAGCAACGCCGCCGAGGCGATGACGACCATCGAGCGGCTGCGCGCGAACAACGCCGCCGCGGCGGTCTTCATGATCGCCGCCGAAGCGAGCCCCGACCTGATTCTGCAGGCGATGCGCGCGGGCGCGAACGAGTTCTTCGCGTGGCCGCCGCAGGAAGCGCCCTTCCACGAGGCCGTCGCGCGCACCGCCGCGCGCGTGCAGTCCTCGTCGCCGGCGCGCGCCCAGGCCTACGTCCTGATGTTCCTCGGCGCGAAGGGCGGCGTCGGCACGACGACCCTCGCCGTCAATACCGCCGTCGATCTCGCGCGCCTCAGCGGCCGCTCGACGGTCATCGTCGATCTCAAGCCCGGCATCGGCGAGGTCGGGCTCTTCCTCGGCGTGCGCTCGCGGTACACGCTGCTCGACGCGCTCGACAACCTGCACCGGCTCGATGCGGAGTTCCTGCGCGAGCTCGTGGGCAAGCACAAGTCGGGCGTCGAGATCCTCGGCGGGTCGGATCAATTCGATCGCCCCGGCCACAACGACGGCACCGCGGTCGAGGAAGTCATCCGCATGCTGGCGACGCAGTACGACTTCGTCATCATCGACGCCGGCACGCAGCTGAACGCCGCCAACACCGCGCCGCTCTATGCCGCCGACGCCATCTGCCTGGTCGCCAACCCCGACGTCGCGTCGGTTCGCAACACGCAGCGGGTGCTCGAGCGGATTCGCCAGCTCGGCCCCTCTCCCGACCGCATCCGCCTGCTGCTGAACCGCGCGGCGGAGCCGTACCCGATTCCGCCGGCGCAGATCGAGGCGGCGCTCGGCCATCCGATTCACCAGCGCTTCCCGAGCGACTACCGCACGGTCGCGATGGCGCTCAATTCCGGCGTCCCGTTGACGCTCGCGGGCAACAGCGACCTGGCCACCCAGTTCGAGCGGCTCACGCGCGCGTTCCTGCCGGGCGCCACCGAACCCGAGGCTGCGCCGTCGCGCCGGCCCGCTTCCATGCTGGGTTTTGACCGCCTGGCCTCGCTCTGGTAACGCCGATGAGTACCGCCTCCGCCGTCACCAACCGTCCGCTGCCGCCGGCGCAATCGCAGCAGCCGCTCCGCACGCAGTACCTCGACCTGCGGGCGAGCGTGCATCGCAAGCTGCTGAACCGGCTGAACCTCGAGGCGCTCGCGCAGACCGACCGCGCGCGCGCCGAGTCGGAGATTCGCGCCCTGCTCACGCAGCTGCTGGCGGAGGA
>Ga0075433_10005313_pt1 | contig 10102 bp, 10 predicted proteins | sample RhiMethybrSRZTD2_FD_75299 | JGI IMG/M metagenome (GOLD analysis project Ga0075433, IMG submission 75299) | Populus rhizosphere microbial communities from Tennessee, USA - Rhizosphere MetaG P. TD hybrid SRZTD2 | ecosystem: Host-associated > Plants > Roots > Rhizosphere > Soil | place: USA... | reverse complement strand
TTTGGATTCCTAGTCTGCGTCAATCTAGCACAGTCGACGCCCATTCTCAAGGCGAACCGCCGCGTCCCAAACGCAGCGAACAGGCAAAGAATCTTGGTGTCGACAGGAACTTTCTTGCATCTAAGTGAGTAAGTACATACAAACTAGCTTATGTACATATATCCATTGAGGATCCCGTCGTGAGCTTGGACTCGAAGAACAAACAATCACCCTGGCCAAGAGCGAGGCTAAAGGCCCCGGATCGGCGCTCCCAGATCCTGGCCGCGGCCCTCGAGGTCTTCGCGGAGCAAGGGTTCCATGGGACCCCCATCCGGGAGCTGGCCCGACGCGCGGGCGTGAGCGAAGCGCTCGTCTTCCAGCACTTCCCCACGAAAGAGGATCTCATTCGAGCCATCATCGAGCACGTCGGGTTCGAGGAGCGGATCCAATTCATGGAGTCTCATCTCGCTCAAATGCCGCCCCGTCAGGCATTGAAGGCGATCGCCGAACACCTGCTGACCAACCTCCGCGAGCGGCCGGACCTCTTTCGGGTCGTCTTCTTCGGGATCATGGAAACGCCGCACCTCGCTCGCGAGTTCTACCAGAAGTTTCTCTCACGCCTTCTCGCGCTCGAGACGCGGCTCTTCGAGCGCGCCTTCGCGGAAAGGGCGGGCGGTCTCCCCGCCGCCCGCGTGGACCCGGCTGTCGTCGCGCGGTCCTTTCACGGTTCCTTGATTTTCTACAACCTGGCCGGGGCGATCGTTCGGGTCGAGCCCCTGCCATCCGATCCACGCGCCACAGCCGAGGCGATCGTGAACATCTACCTGCCCGAGGTCGAGAAATGACGCTCCATCGACTGCTCCTTGCTTTGACCCTCGCCGCGGCGGTCGCCACGGCCGCGTCCGCCCAGACCCTCGATGAGTGTCTGGCGCTCGCGCGTCAGAACGCGCCCGCGATCAAGGTGGCGGATTCCGACGTCTCGCGCGCCGAGAACGCCATTCGCGAGGCTCGTGCCGCTCTCGCGCCCACACTCCGGCTCGGCGCGAGCTACGTTCAGAACAACGAGGCGCCCAAGGTGGTATTCCCCATCCCCGGATCGCCGTCGACCACGGTGGTGCGTACCGGCAGCGCGAGCATGCTGAACGTGCGCACCGACGCCCAGCTCACCCTTTACTCAGGGGGACGGGACGGCGCCCTGGTGAGGGCGGCGGAATCGGCGCGTTCGAGAGAAGCACGCGGTCGGGAGCAGGCCGACGCGGATCTCGTGCTTCGAGTATCGCAGGCTTTTTACCGAGTGCTCGCCGCACAGCGCCTCGAGGGGGCCGCTCAGGAAGCCCTAACCTCGGCCGAGGCCCATCGCCGAACCAGCGCCGCCCGTGTGCGGGCCGGGGCGTCACCTCGCCTCGATTCGCTCCAAGCACACGTCGATCTGGCCCAACGCACGACCGCGATGGTCCGGGCGATGGAAGCGATCCGGCTCGCGCGGATTGAGCTCGAGACCGCGATCGGCGTCCCCCTCGATCCGGCGAAGCCCCTGATCGAGCCCGGCACACCTGCGCTGGACATGCCTTCGGATTCCGTGGCCCTCGAGCAGGGACTCCGCGATCGCCCGGAGCTCAAAGCTTACGATGAAGCACTCCGGGAGAACGCACAGCGGGCGCGAGCCGCGCGGGCGGCCAAGAGCCCGCTCGTGAACCTGAGCGCTACCGCGGAATATCTCGGGCCCAATCGGAACGACGCCTACTGGGAGCTCGAGGAGCCCGGCCTCAAGACGTACAAGCTCTACGCCGGGGTTGGGGTCACCATGCCGATCCTGGACGGGGGGCTCTCGGGCGCCCGCGTGGGCGCGCTGGAAGCACAGGGCCAGGGCCTGCTCGCTCAGCGGAAGGAGGCGGAGCTTTCTGTCCGCCGCGACGTGAGCCGCGCGCTCTCCGATTTGCGCGTGGCGCTCACCGTCTGGCGCTCGGACAGCAGTCGCGTGGCCGCGGCCCGTGAAGCGTCGCGAACGGCGGAGGCGGGCTACAAAGGAGGCACGTCCACGGCCACAGACGTACGCGACGCCGAGGCGGCGCTGGCCGATGCTCGAGCCGAGGAAGCACAATCACTCATGGACTACTGGGTCGCTCGCGCCTCGCTGGATCACGCGATGGGCGCCGCGATGAAGAAAGGAAACTGACGATGGCGGATAACAAGCGGGCGGGCATCCCGGTCGCCGCGCGGGTGATCGTGCTCCTTCTCGTGCTTGCGGTCGCATCGTACTTCGTGTGGCGGAGGATGACGCGCACCGAGGGCTATACGGGAGGAGACATCGTCACAACGGGGACGATCGAGGCGGTCCACGTTCAGCTGGCGTACAAGGTCGGAGGGCGGCTGGCGAGTGTCCCCGTGACGGAGGGGGACGACGTACAGCCGGGACAGCTCGTCGGCCGAATCGAAGCGCAGGATCTCGACGTCCAGGTCCAGGCGGCGCGTGCGGCCCTCGAGGCATCCAAGGCGGCCCTCGCGCAGGCGCGGGCCAGTCGCGAGAAGGCCGCGCGCGACCTGGAGCGTCAGCGCGAGCTGCTGAGGAGCGACGCCACCACGCCGCAACAGATGGACGCCGCGAAGACGGCCTCCGAGGTTGCGGCAGCCCAGGTGCGTGTGGGGGAGGCCCAGGTCCGCCAGGCCGAGAGCGCCCTCGCGCAGTCGGACCTTCAGCGATCCTACGCCGAGCTCCGCGCGCCCGGGTCCGGACAAGTTTCGGAGGTGATCCATCGTCCGGGAGAGCTGGTGACGATGGGAACGCCTGTCCTCACGTTGACCCAGATCGACACCGTGAAGGTGCGCGCCGCGGTGGACGAGACGCGGATCGGAGCCGTTCGCCCGGGGGACGCCGTTCGCGTCCGGGTCTACACGTTCGATCGGAAGGAGTTTCCGGGCCAAGTGACCGACGTTCAGCCCGCGGGCGATTTCGCGACGCGCAAGGACTGGGGCGCGGAGCGGCGCGACATACGCACCTTCACGGTCGTCGCGCGCGTTCCGAATCGGGAGCGCCTGCTCAAGGACGGGATGACCGCCGATGTGACGATCGTGGTGAGTCCGGAAGTCCAGGGAATGGCGAGGAACCGGCAATGAACCGGCGTCCGGGAAACGGGCAGCCTCCGGCGATCGTCGTCGAGCACCTGACCAAGAAGTTCGGGGAGTTCGTCGCGGACGACGACCTTAATTTCACCGTGGACCAGGGCGAAATATTTGGAATTCTCGGGCCCAACGGCGCGGGGAAGAGCACGCTGATTCGCATGCTGAACACGCTGATCGCGCCCACGGCGGGAACCGCGCGGGTCATGGGGTACGACGTGGTCCAGCGCCGGGGGAGCGTGCGCCACGAAATCGGGGTCATCGCGCAGGCGAGCACGATAGACCAGGATCTCTCCGCGTGGGAGAGCCTTGATATCTACGGGAAGTTCTACGGTATGGGCCGCAGGGAACGGCGTCAGCGCGCGACAGAGCTGCTCGAGGCGGTCGGGCTCCTGGAGTGGAAGGACCGGCCGGCCGGTACCTACTCGGGCGGGATGCGCCGGCGACTCGAGATCGCTCGCGGGCTCATCCACCGGCCCCACGTGTTCATTCTCGATGAGCCCACGACCGGCCTCGATCCGCAGAGCCGTCGCGTCATCTGGGAGCTGCTCGAGGGCCTGCGTGCCCAGGGGAATCTCACCATCCTCCTCTGCACGCACTACATGGACGAAGCAGACCGGCTGTGCGATCGGCTGGCGATCATCGACCATGGCAAGATCGTGGCCCTGGGCTCGCCGCGCGAGCTCAAGTCGAGCGTTCCCGGACAGGACATCCTCACCGTCCAGTTCTTTCAGGAGGTGCTTGACGACCTGCTCGCGGCGCTCCGGGGACTCCCCAATGTGCAGGAAGCCGGACGGGAGGAGACACACACAGCCCGGCTCATCCTCTCGGGCGACGTGGTCCCGCTCGAGGCGATCGCCGAGGTCTCTCGGACCCACGGCAACAAGGTGAAGAACATGTCGCTCTTGGAGCCGACGCTGGAGGACGTCTTCCTCCATTACACGGGCCGGGGTCTCAGGGACGCCGCGACCCAGGAATACACGTACGCAGTTCCGACCATGATGCGATGAACCCACGCCGGCGCAATCCGCCGGGTGTTCTAGGGAGAGCCAATGTTCGAATTCAAATTGAGCCGCATGCTCGCCGTGGCCGAGCGGGATCTGCGGCGCTTTCGCAGGAACAGCGCATTTCTCGTTCCCATGGTGCTCATGCCCATCACCTACCTTGTGATCCTCGGCAAGGCGATGGGTGGGGATCTTCGGGACCTCCCCGTGGCGATCGTCGATCAGGACCGCGGCTCGGCCGCTGTCCTTGTGCACGATCGCCTCCGCACCCTCGAACAGAGCCGCGAGCTGTTCCGCCTCTCGAGCGAGCTGGATCCGAGCTCGGCCGTCACCCGGCTCAGGCAGGGACACTACAGGGCCGTGGTGATCGTGCCGCCCGATTTCAGCGAGGACGTGTCGCGAGGGACCCGGGCATCCCTCGGGGTCGTCGTGGACAATACCGACAACACATCGGCCAACGTCATCGAGGCCGAGCTTCGTCGCGCGTTCGGGGCGGCTGGAGGCGAGGACAGGATCTCGGCCGCGGCGGTCCCGGGAATTCAGGTCGAGCGCGTCGACGTGTACGGACACCGGGACTTCATGCAGTACCTCCTGCCCGGCGTCATTGCGCTCTCGCTCTTCTTCGTGGCCATGCTCGCCGGAGGGATCATCCTCGTGGATGACCGCGCGCGCGGAATCCACGAAGGGTACTTCGTCACGCCGCTCTCGGCCCTCGACGTGATCGGCGGGCTCACGTTATCGGCGGTCACGCTCGGGATGATCATCGGCACGGTCGTGCTGGGCTCGTCGATCGTCATCGCCCGCTTGCCCCTTCTGGGGGGAATTCGAACCATCGCCCTCGTGGGCACGGCGCTCTTTCTCCTCGCTCTGGGGCTCATCCTCTTCGTGTTCACCTTGATGGCGCGCGTCTCGAACCCCTTGATGCCACGGGCTCTCTTCGGGATCCTGAACGTCGTTACGTTTTTCCCGAGCGGGGCTCTCTATCCGACGGAGAGCTACCCCCACTGGCTCCGCGCGCTCTCATCGATTTTCCCGATGCGATATGCAGTCAATGCCCTACGTAGTCTCCTGCTCAAGGGCGTCGGCTTGCAGGCGGTCCTACCCGATTTTGCTGCAATGACCGTCTTCGCGCTGGTCATGCTCGTGCTCGCGTCGCTCCTCTTCAAGCGAACCCTGTGAGCGTGACTCGCAATCTCAGTCGAATTGCGGAGCCTGACTCCACAATTGCGGCCGATGACGTGATCATCTGACCGCGTCAGTACGCGCGTGACCCGCGCCAACACAGTCGTGGCGCTTTGCCACACCTGACCTCTCACATCATTATCGGGGTCGACGTCGGATCGCGTCCCCCGGCCCAGCGGTCAGTTCAGTACATGCGCGGCGCGCACGCGCGCACGAGACCACACGCTGATCCCTCCACTCTTATAGACGCGTAGACGGGCACCTCGTGAGCAGGTTGAGGCACGGCCCGAACCTTGCTGCCCCACGAGTCCGGAACTTGCCAATCCGGAAATACCGGGCCCAGCGAGATTCCGATTCGCACTGCCGACGAACCCAAGTTGGAAACGCCCGATCGATGAGATCGGTACAACTATGGAGGGCAATCATGACTCGGATCCGTCAACTCAGCTTCGCAGCTGTCACCCTGCTCCTGGTTGGTGCTCCCCTCTCCGTCCAGGCGGCATCCAAGGTGCTTACCGCACGTCTCACGGGCTCAGAGGAAGTGCCGGTGAGGGACACGAAAGCAACCGGACAAGCCCACTTCACGATCAACGAGAGCCAGACGCAAGTGGAGTTCCGCGTCACCGTCGCGAATATTGACAACGTCGTCGGGGCGCACATCTACATGGGTGCCCCTGGAGAAAACGGGACGTTGGTCGCGACGCTTTTCGGGCCGGTTTCGCCGGGCGGCGGAAAGAAGACGGGCGTTCTCGCAACAGGAACCATTACTGAGGCGAACCTCGTCGGTAGCCTGGCCGGGCGACCGATCTCTGAGCTGATTTCCGCGATGAAGGCGGGAAACACCTACGTGAACGTGCTTACGGATGACGGACAGGGACCGTCGGATCAAAAACCGGGAGACTTCTCGTCCGGCGAAATCCGCGGTCAGATTCGATAACTGGCATGCGTTAATGAATCGACGTTCATCCGGGTTCGAAGGCAAGGCTCCGGACGGCGCATGCCGTCCGGAGCTGTACTATGGACGGCCCGCTGCGACGGCCCGTGCCCGCGCGAAGAGCCTCGGACGGCCCCAGCTCACCGCAAGCGCTTCGAATCCCGGGGTCGGGCCCCGATACTCGAGCTCGTCCACCTTCACGACGGGTTGATCGGTTCGGAGGGTCGCGAGAGTTCGGAAGAGCATCGCGTCCTCCCACCGCGCGCGGAGGATTTCGGCCAGCTTCGTTGCGCCGCGCGGCGCGACGTCCCAGTCGGCAGCCGACGCCGGGATGCTCTCGAGATGGCCGTACCGTGCGAGCACGGTGGCCGCCGCCTTGGCCCCCCAGCCCGGGATGCCGGGAAAGCCGTCGGAGCTGTCGCCGACGAGGGCAAGGTAGTCGGGGATGGAGGCCGGCGGAACGCCGAACTTCGCCATGACACCGTCTGCGTTCCGAACCTCTCGGGAGCGCCGGTCGAGCTGCACGACACGATCCCCGCGCACGCACTGCGCAAGGTCCTTGTCAGGCGTACAGAGGATGACCCGCTCGACACGCGGGTCCGCGGCCGCCGATGCCGCGGCGGCTGCCAACGCGTCGTCCGCCTCGACTTCCACCATGGGCCAGGTTACGACGCCGAGTGCCGCCACGGCTTCTTCCAGCGGCTCGAATTGCCCCCGGAGCAGAGGATCGATTCCCTCCCCCGTCTTGTACCCCGAGTAGAGATCGTTCCGGAACGATTCGATGACATGATCGGTCGCGACACCGATGTGCGTCGCGCCCTCCTCGAGCATGCCGAGGAGGGTCTGGACGACGCCGGCCACCGCGCCGCGCTCGTTGCCGGAGGTATCGGTGACCGTGGGAGCCCCGTAAAAATGCCGGAAGAGCTCGTACGTGCCATCGACGAGATGAACCCGCATCGAGGATCGGCCCAGCGGCGTCAGGGAGCCGACGCCAGGCCGATCATCTGCTGGAAGCCACCCACGATCTCCTCGGGCGTGAGGGTGAGACCAACGAGCAGAGCGATCCCGAGATGGGCCTTGCTGGGGGTTTTCATGGTACGTCCCTCCTTCGACGTGCTTCGGGGCGTGGTGTTGCGGAAGTGAGAGCGGTATTGTGGCGCCGGGAGCCCGAGGGGCACAAGCCCCTCATCGGAAAGGAAGGTCCAGCATCAGCTTGTGGGCCCAGAGCCAGCGCCCGGGCGCGAGCCACGTCTATCGAATCGTCATGCGGTGAAGCATGGCCGCGCCGATGGGTGACTCCGCGTACCAGATGTGGGACCCCTCGACGGCGAGGCCGGCGGGGAAGCTTCCGGTGTCGGTGCCCGGCAGATCGCAGACCGACACCACCTCACCGCTCGTGTCCACCTCGAACAGAACTTTTAGGTACCACCCGATGGTCCAGAAGTGCGCGCCGTCGAAGACGAGCTGGCTCGCGTCGGGAATCGCGAGATGCAGGCTGTCGGTCACGGCGCCGGTGGCATCGTACCGTATCAGCGCGGCAGGGTCCCCCCGCAAAGACCAGGAGTGCGCGCCGTCGTAAGCGAGGCCATGCGGGCGGTGCTCGATGCGCACGGAGTCTGGGGCGCGGCCGTTCGCGGTGAACGCGAGCAGATCCGCAACGTTGATCGCGCCCCCCGGATCCATGATCGTGATCGGGTAGACGCCCCAAAGCAGCGCTCCATCGAACATCAATACGCTGCTCGTCCAGTGGGCGTCCGGTTCGTGATAGATCGCGATCGTATCCACGATGGTGCCGTTTGGATCCACACGAAGATAATCGCTCCCCAACGTGCTGAGCCACAGGCGGCTCCCGTCGTACGTCATCGCGATCACGTCGGAAGAAACGCTGTGGGTCTCGTCTGCGTCGATGGTGCGCCTGGGCAAGACACGGCATGAGAGGTTGGCGTTGAGTCCTGCGGACGCGAGCGCCATCGTGCCCGATAGACTTCCGTTGGTGAGAACCTGGGCGCGCAAAGAAAACTCGGCGGGATTGGGGGGCGAATACGCGGGATTGACGACCAGAAACATCGAGTCCGACTGCATGGTTCCGCTTACCGGCAGATACGTCGCGCCCGACGAGCCGAAGACAATCTCGCCGGTAAGCGCGGAGCCGGTCTGAGCGAGATCGACCACAACGTCGCCATGCGTCGAGGCGTTCGAGTACGTGCCGATCCATGTGTGCTTCTGGGTTGGGACCGCGACGACTCCGACCACGTTGCTCTTGCTGCAGCCTGTGATCAGGAGACCGAGCAACGCGAGGAGGCACGTGAAACGCATATCGCGGAATCCTCTCCGGGCGGGAAGTCGCGGAGAGCGGTACGGCGGGGCCCATTGATGGAGGGGCGCCCTGACCGCTCCAACCCAATGTCTCCATCGGATCTACCATGCTCGGGCCCGCCGGTTCCACGAAATCGCGGCCGATCATCCCTTCATCACTCAGAAGTAGAGCGCCGGACCGACCTGGAGGAAAGGACCGGTCCAATCGAGATCTTGGGTTTTCGCTTGGCGAAAACCTGCGCCCGCCTCGAGGTGTAGCAAGGAGAGAATCTTGACATCAAGGGCCCCTGCGACTCCCACGCCGACCGACGTATCCTGTGTGCTCCCATAGGTGGACTCTCCACCAACGATATCGATCCGGTAGAAGGACTCGGACCGGTACGTGCCAACACTGGCCGAGAGGCCGGCCCGCGCGCGCGGGGAAACCGAAGTCCAATAGATCACCCCGAGCTGGTTGGTGTGGGATTCAACCGTCACGCTGTAGGTGTCATATTGATAGTCTGGCCAGCACTCATAGTAGAAATCGTGGCAGTTCTTTCCGGCTCCGAGCCGATCGGACCGCTTGGACGCCGATTGACGATCGAACGACAGCGTCAACCTCTCGGAAATCCGGACCCGCAACCCCACGCCCGCTCCCAAGGTGGATCCGATCGGACTCAAGATGGCGTTGTGCTGGCTGTTGATCCTTTCGATATTGGTATCCAATCCCTCTGCCCGCGCGCCGGTGAGACCGTAAAGGGACACGCTCACCGGTGTGGCCCGCGTTTCTCCCACTCCCGCGATGAGAAGGGCGAGCGTGGCAGCGGCGGCAATGCATTTCGTGGTGTCCATCACCGTCCCCCCTTGGCTCTGATCCGGTTCTTGGTGGGCAAACACCCTCGGAGCGTCCGCTGGGCTACCCAACTTCGACGTCACAGAAGATCAACATCCGTGCCGCGGAGGGGAATCGAGGGGGGAGTGTGCCAAGACTAGGCGTGGAGCGAGGTTCCGCCACCGGGCGGGGTTGCGGGATCTGGACCGCTCAGGCCGCGGTGAACACCATCCGATACTGCTCGGCCCAGCTCACGATACACCCCGGAATCGGGATCATACCGCCCGGCTACCGATCGATCACTACCTTCAGGGCCGGCCCGGGAGCGCCGTCCTCCACCCGGACGAGATAGACTCCGGAGCCGACGCGGCGGCCGTCCGATGCTCGACCGTCCCACGACACGCTCCCTCCGGTACCTGCCTTCGCCTGCCACCGCTTCACCAGGCGTCCCTGGACGTCATAGATCGCGAACGTCCGCGCGCGGGCCGCTTCTCCTCCGGCTGCCAGCTCAACTGGAATCGACCCGGGAGCGGAGACGAGCCGGAGCGAGGCCGGCGGCGCTCCCTGCCTTTGCGGCGCGAGAACCCGAACGTCCGCGTATCCCCTGAAGATCTCCCCCGTCGTCAGCGATCCACTCACCTCGAGCCGAGTCGTCCCAAGCGAGAGCAGGGGCATGAGGGCGCCGCGCGAAAACCGAACCGTCAATTCAGGAACGCCATCCCCGTTCGTGTCCCCCAGCCTCGCGCTCGCCGTGTCCGC
>Ga0075433_10005312_pt1 | contig 10103 bp, 7 predicted proteins | sample RhiMethybrSRZTD2_FD_75299 | JGI IMG/M metagenome (GOLD analysis project Ga0075433, IMG submission 75299) | Populus rhizosphere microbial communities from Tennessee, USA - Rhizosphere MetaG P. TD hybrid SRZTD2 | ecosystem: Host-associated > Plants > Roots > Rhizosphere > Soil | place: USA... | reverse complement strand
GAGGCCACCAGGTCCTGCGCCTGGCTGCGCGCGAGCTTCGACTCGAGCTGGGCCAGCTGCTTCTCGAGGCGCTTCTGATCCTCGAGCAGCGCGGCGAGGCGGCGCGGCAGCTCGAGCGGCGGGATCTTGAGCAGGCCCGCCGACTCGCGGAGCGCCGCCTCCTCGCGGCCCACGTGGGCGAGCGCGGGCGCGCCGGTGACCGCCTCGATGCGGCGCACCCCGGAAGCCACCGCGCCCTCGTCGGTGACCTTGAAGAGGCCGATCTGCCCGGTGGCGTCGAGGTGCGTGCCGCCGCAGAGCTCGGTCGAGAAGTCGCCGATGCGGATGACCCGCACCCGGTCGCCGTACTTCTCGCCGAAGAGGGCCATCGCCCCGCTCTTGAGCGCCTCCTGCAGGTCCATCTCGGCCGGGCTCACCACGATGTTGGCCTGCACCTGCTCGTTGACCAGGCCCTCGACGTCCTCCACCTCGCGGTCCTTGACCGACGCGCCGTGGGAGAAGTCGAAGCGCAGGTGGTCGGGCGCCACCAGCGAGCCGGCCTGGGCGACGTGCGTGCCGAGCACCTTGCGGAGGGCCGCGTGCAGCAGGTGGGTGCCGGTGTGGTGCTGGCGCAGCCCCTGCCGCCGCTGCGACTCCACGCTCACCGCCACCTCCTCACCTTCCCGGAGGTGCCCCTGGGTGACCGCCACCCGGTGCACGATGAGCTGACTGCCGCGATAGTAGGTGTCCTCGATGGTGCCCTGCCCCTCGCGCCCCACCATCAGGCCGGTGTCGCCCTGCTGGCCGCCCGACTCCGCGTAGGCGGGCGTGCGGTCGAGGATGATCTCGACGGTCTCGCCCTGTCGCGCCTCCCGCCGACGCTGCCCGTCGCGGACCATGGCGAGGACGCGCGCCGGCGCGGCGAGCGAGCCGTAGCCGAGGAACTGGGGCTTGGCGAGCTCGCGGGAGAGCTGCTGGTAGATCCCCACCGTCGGATCGCCGGTGTCCCCGGCGCCGAACGAGGCCCCCGCGCGGGCGCGCTCGCGCTGCGCTTCCATCTCGGCGTCGAACGTCCGCTGGGTCGCCTCGTTCACGGTGAAGCCCGCGTCCTCCAGGACCTCCTGGGCCAGGTCGAACGGGAAGCCGTGGGTGTCGTAGAGGGTGAACAGGAAGCGGCCGTCCACCACCCGGCTCGCGTCGCCCCGATGGGCCTCCACGTACTCGCGGATCTTGGCGGTGCCGAGGTCGAGCGTCTCCGCGAAGCGCTCCTCTTCCTGGCGCACCGTCTCGGCCACCCGCGCCTGCGCGTCGCGGATCTCCGGGTAGGCGTCGCCCATCACCGTCACCACGGTGGCGATCATGTCCCAGAGGAAGGGCGCCTCGAGCCCGAGCATCCGGCCGTGGCGCATGGCCCGCCGCATGATCCGCCGCAGCACGTAGCCGCGCCACTCGTTGGACGGCATCACCCCGTCGGTGATGAGGAACGCGGCGGTGCGCGCGTGGTCGGCGATGACCCGCATCGAGACGTCGGCGGCCTCGTCGCGGCCGTAGGTCTTGCCGCAGAGCGCCTCCACCCGCGTGATCAGCGGCCGAAACAGGTCGGTGTCGTAGCTCGACTGCTTGCCCTGCAGCACCGCGGCCACCCGCTCGAGCCCCAGGCCGGTGTCGATCGAGGGCTTGGGCAGCGGGGTCATCTTGCCGCTCGCGTCGCGGTTGAACTGCATGAAGACCAGATTCCACAGCTCGAGCCAGCGGTCGCAGTCGCACGCCGGACCGAGGCACCGCCGCCCCGCCTGCTCCTCCGCGCACGGCAGATGATCGCCCTGGTGGAAGTGGATCTCCGAGGACGGACCGCAGGGGCCGGTGTCGCCCATCGCCCAGAAGTTGTCCTTCTCCCCGAGGCGCAGGATGCGGTCCTCGGTGAGGCCCGCCACCGACTTCCAGAGCGTGAACGCCTCGTCGTCGTCGGTGAACACGGTAGCCTTCAGCCGGTCCTTGGGCAGCCCGAACTCCTCGGTGACGAGCTCCCAGCAGAAGCGGATCGCGTCCTCCTTGAAGTAGTCGCCGAAAGAGAAGTTGCCCAGCATCTCGAAGAAGGTGTGGTGGCGGGCGGTCCGGCCCACGTTCTCGAGGTCGTTGTGCTTGCCGCCCGCCCGGACGCACTTCTGGGCGGTGGTGGCCCGGACGTACTCCCGCCGCTCGTCGCCCAGGAACACCGATTTGAACTGCACCATGCCCGAGTTGGTGAACAGGAGGGTGGGGTCCTGGGCCGGGACGAGGGGGGACGAGCGCACCACGGTGTGGCCGCGGCGGCGGAAATATTCGAGGAATCGTGCGCGGATCTCGCTCCCGGTCATCGGAGCGATATTATACGCCGCCGTCGTCCTCCTCGGCGGCCGGGAGGTCGCCGGCCTGCTCGGCCAGCAGCGTACGCACCGCCTGGCGCACCGCCGACGCCGGATAGCCGCGCCGGAGCAGGTAGTCGGCGAGGCGTGGGGCCGCGCGGGCCCTCGAGCCTCGCAAGAGCCCGGGCAGGCGCCGGCGCGCCGCCTCCAGGGCCCGGTCGGACTCGCCGACCTCCTCGAAGGCGGCCGCGATCGCCGCGGCGGCCAGCTCGCGCGGGATCCCCTTGGCGGCGAGCTCCTGGCGGAGCCGGCGGCTGCCGATGCGTCGCCCGCGGGCCCGCGCTTCGGCCCACCAGCGCGCGAAGGCCTGGTCGTCGACGTAGCCGCGGGTGGTGAGATCGGCCACGACGGCCTGGGCCACGTCGGAGGACGCGCCGCGGCGGCGGAGGCGGCGGGTCAGCTCCCGCCCGCTCCAGGACTTGCGGGCGAGCAGATCGAAGGCCGCCAGTCTGGCGGCCTTCTCGTCGAGCGTCGGCTGCGGGCGCGGCTCCCCGGGACGGCGGGTGCGGCGCCCCGGCACCGCGCCCTACGCCCGCTTGCCGAAGGGGCTCCGCGCGGCCGGCGCGGCGGGCGCGCCGGCCCCGCTGAGGCTGGCCGGCTGGGCCGGGGGGGTGTGGGTCGACGCGGTGGTGCTCCCGCCCGGATGCTCCCACGTCATCTCGCCGGTGGAGAAGATGCCCTTCACCTTGAGATCGAAGTCGTCCGGGTTGGTGGCCGCGTCCCGCGCGGTTTCGTACGTGACGAGCTCCTCGCGATAGAGCTGCAGCAGCGACTGGTCGAAGGTCTGCATGCCGTACTGCGCGGTGCCCGCCGCGATCACGCTCGGGATCTGCGGGGTCTTCTCCGCCTCGCGGATGCAGTCCCGGATGAGGCCGGTCGCGATCATGACCTCCACCGCGGGCACGCGACCGCGTCCGTCGGCGCGCACCACCAGGCGCTGGGAGACGATGCCCTGGATGACCGCGGAGAGCTGACCCCGGATCTGGTCCTCCTGATGGGGCGGGAACATCGAGATCATGCGGTTGATGGTCTCCGACGCGTTCAGGGTGTGGAGCGTGGAGAGCACGAGGTGACCGGTCTCCGCGGCGTGGAGGCCCACTTCCATGGTCTCCACGTCGCGCAGCTCACCGACCAGCATGATGTCGGGATCCTCGCGAAGCGCGGCGCGCAGGGCCTGGGCGAAGTTGACCGAGTCGTGGCCGATCTCGCGCTGGCTCATCACGCACTTCTTGTCCTGGTGCACGAACTCGATCGGGTCCTCGATCGTGACGATGTGGTCATTGCGGCTGCGGTTCATGAAATCGATCATCGACGCGAGGCTCGTCGACTTGCCGGAGCCGGTGATGCCGGTGACCAGGATCATCCCGCGGCGCTCCATGGAGAGCCGCTCGAGGACCTTGGGCAGGTGCAGCTCCTGGAAGGCGGGGATGCGCTCCGGCACGTGCCGGAACACCCCCCGCACCTCCCCCATCGCGAGGAAGAGGTTGCAGCGGAAGCGGCCGATCCCGGGCAGCATGTAGCCCAGGTCCATCTCGCGGCCCTCCATCAGCATGTTGAGACGCCGCTCGCCGAGGAGGCCCTCGGCCATCTTGTCGATGAACTCGCGGGTGACCATCGGGAGGTCGTCCTGCACCTCGAGGTGGCCGTGGATCCGGAGGATCGGCTTCGAGCCCGACTTCAAGTGCAGGTCCGAGGCCTTTCGCTGCGCGGTCTCCGACAAGAGCTGCTGGAGTTCCATCGTGCCCTCGCTCCTACTTGGTCGCCTTCTCGGGGGCCGGCGCCGGCGCCGCCCCTCCTATCGGCCGTAGGCCCAGGGCGTCGCGGACTCTGGCCTCGAGGTCGACCAAGACCTTGGGATTGTCCTTCAGATACCGCTTGGCGTTCTCGCGACCCTGCCCGATCCGCTCACTCTTATAGGTGTACCAAGTGCCGGATTTTTCGACAACATTGTGCTCCGCGGCCAGGTCCAGGACCGACCCCTCCTTGGAGACCCCCTCCCCGTAGATGACGTCGAATTCGGCCTCCCGGAAGGGCGGAGAAAGCTTGTTCTTCACCACTTTGACCTTGGTCCGGACCCCGACCGCCTCGGTGCCGTTCTTGATGGTGTCCTGCCGGCGGATGTCCAGGCGAATCGAGGCGTAGAACTTGAGCGCCCGGCCCCCGGTGGTGGTCTCCGGGGAGCCGAACATGACCCCGATCTTCTCGCGGATCTGGTTAATGAAGATGACCGAGCCACCCGAGCGGGCGATGGCCGCCGTCAGCTTCCGCAGCGCCTGCGACATCAGGCGGGCCTGCAGGCCCGGCAGGGAGTCGCCCATGTCGCCGTCGAGCTCGGCCCGCGGCACCAGCGCGGCGACCGAGTCGATCACGATGGCGTCGACCGCGTTGGAGCGCACCAGGGTCTCGGCGATCTCGAGCGCCTGCTCGCCGGTGTCGGGCTGGGAGATCAGGAGCTCGTCGGTGTTGACGCCCAGCTTCTTGGCGTAGATCGGGTCGAGCGCGTGCTCGGCGTCGATGAACGCGGCGGTGCCGCCCATGCGCTGGGCCTCCGCGATGACGTGCAACGCCAGCGTGGTCTTGCCGGAGGACTCCGGGCCGTAGATCTCGGTGATGCGTCCGCGCGGGATGCCGCCGATCCCGAGGGCCACGTCGAGCTGCATGGCGCCGGTGGGGATGACGGAGATCTCGTCGAAGGCCCCGTTCTGGCCCAGGCGCATGATGGCGCCCTTGCCGAACTGGCGGTCGATCGAGGCAATCGCTAGGTCCAGGGCCTGGCGGCGGTCGGTCTTCACATCAGCCATGCTGATCTCCTCGACTGGGCGTGGAAGGAGCCCGGACGGGCTCGGCCGAACGGGCTCGGGAGGTAAACAGAAACACGTGGTGGCTCAACAAGTTTTCCCATGATACGGGCGGGCCCTGATCAAAGTCAACGCGGGTGCTGGTCGCATCCGAGGAGCCAGTGTGGGATCGCGCGCCCGGCCTGTCAATGTCCGCACTTCGATACGGCCCGCCGTCGTCGCCGTGACGTTATCCTGACACGCGACGATCGCATTCCCGGTCACGCGGGGCGTGTGGGAGGCGCGCGAGGCACGCCGGGCGAGCATTTCCGCCGCTCCGCGCGTGGCACGCGCGTTGCTCCCCTTCCACGGAGCCTCGCTCCCGCCCATGAAGATCCTCGTCACGAACTACGGCCTGAACCGCTACGCCGGCACCGAGACGTTCATCTACGCGCTGTCGGTCGAGCTGCGGCGCATCGGCCACGAGGTCATCTGCTTCAGCCCTCGGCTCGGCGCGATGGCGCAGCGCCTGGCCGCGGCCGGGATCGCGGTGACCGGCGACCTGAGCGCCGCGCCCGACGACGTCGACGTCATCCACGCCCACCATCGCTACGAGTCGCTCCTCGCCCGCGCCCGCTATCCGCACTGCCCCATGCTCTTCACCTGCCACGGCGTCCTGCCCTGGCAGGAGCAGCCGCTCTCGGCCGCGCTCGGCATCACCCGCTACGTCGCGGTGAGCGAGGAGACCCGCGACCACCTGGTGCGGCGCCACGGGGTGGTCGAGCGCGAGGTCGCGATCGTGCGCAACGGCATCGACCTGGATCGCTTTCAGGCCCGCGCCCCCGTCGCCGCGCACCCCCGCCGCGCCCTCATCCTCTCCAACTACATGCGGGGCGAGCAGCGCGCCCAGATCCGGCGCGTCTGCCGCGGCCTCGACATCACGCTCCGCGAGGTGGGGGCCCGGGATGCGCTCTGGGCGGTGGAGGACGAGCTCAACTGGGCCGACCTGGTGTTCGGGCTCGGGCGCAGCGCGCTGGAGGCGATGGCGTGCCGGCGCCTCGTGGTGGTCTACGACTACAACGGGGGCGACGGGCTTGTCACCCCGGAGCGGTTCGAGCTGCTGCGGCGGCGCAACTTCTCGGGCCGCACCCACGCGCGCCACTTCACCGAGGCCGAGCTGACCGCCGAGATCGCGGCCTACGATCCGGCCATCGCGGAGGGCGTGTACGCCTTCATCGCGCGCGATCACGACGTGCGGGTGATGGCGAGCCAGCTCGTCGGCCTCTACGAGGAGGCGCGCGAGCGGGCCGCGCGCTCCGCCGACACCGCCCGCGCCGGCGCCATCGGGCAGTACCGCGCCCTGACCGCGGTCCTCGCCGACGTGGCGACGCTGCGCGCGGCCGCCGAGAGCGCGGAGGACTCGCTGCAGGACATCCGGGGGAGCCGCTCCTGGCAGGTCCTGGGGATGTACCGCGCCGCCCGCGCGGGCCTCCGGCGGCTCCGGCGCCGCCGGCCGAAGCCGCGGACACCGGCTCGGATCCTGGTGGTCGACGACGACCCGCTGGTCGGGCAGTGGCTCACCGACGTCCTCGCCGGCGAGGGCCACGAGGTGGAGGCGGTCGACGGCGGCCGGGCCGGGCTCGAGCGGCTGCGCGGGACGCCGTTCGATCTCGTGCTCACCGATCTGCGGATGCCGGACGTGGACGGGATCGGGCTCTACGAGGAGCTCGCGCGCACGCAGCCCCGCCTGGCCCAGCGGGTGATCTTCGTCTCCGGCAACACCGGGGAGCCGCGCTACCAGCGCTTCCTCGCCGGGCTCGAGGACCGCAAGCTGGCCAAGCCGTTCGACATGAACCAGCTCACCCGGCTGGTGCGGCGGAAGCTCGGGCACGCCACCGAGTGACCGCCGCGCGGGCCGCCTCAGGACGGGCCGGGCCCGCCGCCGCCGAGCGCGACCGCCCGGCGCACCGTGTAGCGCGCGCCGCGCGGTGAGAGGTCGCTCTGCATCAGGGCCACCTCGGCCACCCGCGCGGTGCCGAACCCGGTGGTAGCGGCCTGGGCCAGCGCCTGGCGCAGCGCGGGGCCGGCCTCCTGGCGCCAGCGGCGCTCGTCGTAGACCCGGCCGATCGTGAGATGCGGATGCCACGCGCGGTCCTCTCGCGGGAACCCCTCTCGCGCGAGGGCGACGGCCACCCGCTCCTGCAGCGCGCGAACCTCGAGCGCGCCCAACGCCAGACCGACCCAGAGGATGCGCGGCCGCTCGAGCCCGGGGAACGCCCCGATGCCGTGGAGCGTGACCTCGAAGGGCGCGGTCACCGCCGCGGCGGCGTGGAGCGCCTCGGTCGCGGCGGCGAGGCGCTCCTCGGGCTGGTTACCCAGGAACTGCAGGGTCACGTGGAGGTTCGCGGCGGGCACCCAGGCCACCGACCGCCCCAGCGGCCGCAGGCGATCGACCACCGCGGTCACCGCCTCCCGCACCGCGTCGCCCGGGACAACGGCGACGAAGGCGCGGATCACGCCCGCGTCAGCAAGGCGCGGCGGAGCATGTCGAGCGCGGCCTGCGAGGATTGCCACTTCACCGCCTCGCGGCCGCCCGGGAAGCGGAAGCGACGGACCGCGATGCGCGGGCCCTCCGGGCCGGGCGCGGCCGCCGCGATGAACACGGTGCCGACCGGCTTGGCGAGGGTGCCGCCGTCGGGCCCCGCGATCCCGGTGACCGCGATGCCGCAGGCCGAGCCGGAGATGCGGCAGATGCCGGCCGCCATGGCCTCGGCCACCGGCGCGCTCACCGCGCCGTGGGCGCGCAGCAGCTCGTCGGGCACGCCCAGGAGCTGCTCCTTGGCCTGGTTCGAGTAGACGATGACCCCGCGCTCGACGTAGCGCGAGGAGCCCGCGATGTTGGTGAGCCGGTGGCCCACCAGCCCGCCGGTGCAGGACTCGGCCATCGACACCGTGAGGTGCCGGTCCAGCAGCAGGCGCCCCACGACCACCTCCAGCGTGTCCTCGTCCTGGCCCCAGCAATCGGCGCCGAGCGCCTCGCGGATCGCCCGCTCCACCGGCGCCAGCGCGCTCTCGGCGGCGGCGCGGGACTGGGCGCGCGCCCGCAGGCGCACCCACACGTCGCCGTCGACCGGCACGCACGCGACCGTCACCGGCCCGTCCGCGCCGAGCCAGCGGGCGAGCCGCTCCTCGACGTCGGCGGGGGCAAGCCCGCTGGTGTGAAGCGTGCGGAGAACCGTGCTCTCGCCGGCGCCCGCGCGCTGCCGGGCGAGCGGGCGCAGCTGCTGGTCCACGAGGCTGCCGAGCGCGGCCGAGCCGGCGGGCAGCACCACCACCGCCGCGCGCTTGCTCTCGAGGACCCACGCGGGCTCGCCCGCGCCCGGCCACAGCAGCGCCCCCTGCGGCAGGAGCGCGAGGCGATCGAGCCGACGCGGCATCGCCTGGCCGCGGCCGGCGAAGTCCTCCTCCAGCAGCGCGAGCAGCTTGTCGTTGAGCACGAGACGGGCCCCGGTGAGCCTCGAGAGGGCGCGGCGCACCACCTCGCCGCTCGACCCGCCGGGCTGGGAGAGCACCACCACCAGCGACGCGGCCTCGAGGGCTCCCCGCAGCGCCTCCTCCACCGCGGTCTCGTCCTCGTCGACGATCTGGCGCGAGGCCACCGGCACTCCGTCGGCGAGGAGGGCGCGCGCGACCAGCAGCGCGGCCGGGTCGTCGGGCGCCGCGAGCCGGTCCGCGCCCACCGTGATGATCCACGTCTGGCTCATCGCGGCAGCCCGAAGAGGGTCTGGGCGCCCATGACCAGCACGAGGGTGTAGAGACCGGCGATGAGATCGTCGACCATCACCCCCATGCCCCCGGTCAGGGCCTGGCTCTCGCGGGCCGGGAACGGCTTCCAGATGTCGAAGAGCCGGAAGAGCAGGAACGCGGTGATCAGCACCGCGAGGCTCCGGGGCTGCAGCAGGATCACCGAGAGCAGCATGCCGGCCACCTCGTCGATGACGATCACGCCCGGGTCCTTGCGGCCCAGCACCCGCTCCACGCGTCCGCCCGCCCAGATCCCGATCACGGTGACCACGACCAGGGTGACCGCGATGCGCAGCGGGGTGAAGGGCAGGAGCCAGAGCGCGACCGCGGTGACGAGACTGCCGACCGTTCCCGACGCCACCGGCGAGTAGCCGGCCCCGAACACGCTGGCCAGCAGGAAGGCCAGGCGATCGAGGGTGCCGAGGGGCCTATTCGCCGACGAGCTCGTAGCCGTCCACCTCGACGATGCCGACCTCCGCGAAGCGCCCGGGGGTGAGCCGCTTGTCGCGCAGCAGCACCACGCCGTCGATCTCGGGCGCCTGGCCGGCGGTACGGCCCTCGAAGGGGAACGCGGGATCCGGGCTCGGGCCGTCGACCAGCACGGTCTGGCGCGTGCCGAAGAGCGCCTTCTGGCGCGGCCAGGCCAGGCGATCCTGGAGGTCCTGCACCTGCTGGGCCCGCTCCGCCATCACCTCGGCGGCCACCTGGTCGGCCATCGCGGCGGCCGGGGTGCCCTCCTCCACCGAGTAGGTGAAGACGCCCAGACGATCGAAGGCCACGTCCTCGACGAAGGCGAGCAGGTTCTGGAACGCGGCCTCGGTCTCGCCGGGAAAGCCCACCAGCAGCGTGGTGCGCAGGGTGACGCCGGGGAGCGCGTCGCGCAGACGCGCGATCACGTCCTTCATGCGCCGGGCGGTCACGCCGCGCCGCATCGCGCGCAGGATCGCGTCGTCACCGTGCTGCACCGGCATGTCGAGGTAGGGCACCACCCGGGCGCGGCGCCACTTGTCGATGAGCCGCTCGGTGACGTGGGCGGGGTGGAGGTACATCGGCCGGATCCACGGCATCGCGGTGTCGGACAGGGCCAGGAGCAGGTCGCCGATGTCACCGTTGCCGGGCAGATCGCGCCCGTAGGCGA
>Ga0075433_10005309_pt1 | contig 10105 bp, 8 predicted proteins | sample RhiMethybrSRZTD2_FD_75299 | JGI IMG/M metagenome (GOLD analysis project Ga0075433, IMG submission 75299) | Populus rhizosphere microbial communities from Tennessee, USA - Rhizosphere MetaG P. TD hybrid SRZTD2 | ecosystem: Host-associated > Plants > Roots > Rhizosphere > Soil | place: USA... | reverse complement strand
GGCTGGCCACGCCGGCGGTCGTGTTTCAGAACGTGCAAATCGACCGGCTGCAGGTAACCGGGCAGACGCCCCAGATCGATCGCGCGAAACACGCAGGCGAGTGTGTCGCGGCAGGCCCCGGCGCGCTCGCCCCAGGTGTTGATGAACCCCAAGGCGCGACGGCCCGGCAGAAATCGCGCTGGGCGCTCGGCGCCACGGCTGACGTAACATCCATCAGCCACGCACAAGATGGGATCGGCCGTGCGGTAGCCGCGGCGGATGCCATAGCTCCCCGGCGCCAACCATAACAGGACCGTCACCTCCGTGTCCTGCAACCGTCGCGATCGAGGCTCGTCCGCGGCGGGGGGCTCAACCTCACCGCGGCCAGGCGCGGGCGTCTCCGCGCGCGGGGCGTCCCAGCCCGGTTCCATGGCGAGGCGCAGTCCTGGTGCCAGCGTGGACCGGCTCCCCTCGGCCAATACCTCTCGCTCTGCGCTAGGGCCCAATGGCGCGGCGGCCGCAGCGTGCGCCAGCAGGTCCGCCGCCACGGGTCGCGGCGCGCTGGCGGGCCCAGGGCGCGCTTGGCTCTGCGGCTCGCCGCGTCCCGACGCGGCCCAGGCTGTGACGGCGAGGAGCGCGATCCCCGCACGACGACCCCATCCCGCCATGGTCACCCCCCGAAGTACTCCTGCTCCGGCCGGCGCATCGCGCTCTGGCCGCCGCCATCGCCGAGCCGCCTTGGCGAGCGCGGCTGAGTGTGCCTGGCGTTTGCGGCGGAAAGCAGGAGCTGGCCGCACGTCCCGCGCACGGCTCAAACGCCGAGCAGGGAGCGCAGGCCCTCCCGGTAGGTGGGATAGAGGAGCTCAACACCCAGATCCCGCCGCAGGCGCTGATTGCTGACGCGCCGGCTCTCCGTCCAGAAGCTGGCCGCAAGCCCCGTCAACCCCGCCTCTGCATAGGTAATCTCCGGCGGTGGCGGCAGCCGCAAGAGCTCTGCTGCATAGGCAACCACATCCTGCGGCGGCGCCGGTTCGTCATCGCTGACATTAAAGAGGCGATGGCCCGTATCCCGGTCGATCGCGGCCGCCAGCGTACGGGCAATGTCGTCGACGTGGATCCGATTGAAGATCTGTCCCGATTTAATGATGCGCCGCGCCGTGCCGCTTCTGAGGTTGTCGAGCACGCTGCGCTGCGGCCCATAGATGCCGGCCAAGCGAAAGACGTCCACGCGCGGGCCACCGTCCTGGCTCAAAGCGAGCCAGGCGGCTTCGGCCTCGAGCCGGCGCAAGCTTCGCTCCGTGGTGGGCCGTGTCGGGCTCGTTTCATCGACCCACGCCCCCTGCCAATCGCCATACACCCCCACGCTCGACAGGTAGCCGATCCAGGCGAGCTGCGGCAGGCGGGCGAGCTCGTCGCGATAGTGGCGCAACACCACGTCGCCTTCGAGGTCAGGCGGAATGCTGACGAGGGCATGCGTGGTGCCCGCGAGCGCGCGCCTGACCTCCTCGGAGGCTCGGTCTCCCGCATAGGCCACCAGGCTCAGACCCGGCAGCGGCGGCGCCAGCGCGCGCACAGCCGTTTTCGTGCCCGCGTACGTCATGTCGCGCGGAGCCAGCCGACGCACCAGGGCCTCGGCGGTGTAGCCAAATCCGAAGCAGAAGAGCCGCATTACGGCGTCTCCGCAGCCCACTCCGTCAAAACCGCTCCGTCGTGCTCGCGCGCTCGGTGACGGGCGCGGGCCTGCCGCCACACCTCGGGTGCGGCAAGCCGCTGCAGGGCCCACACGGCCATCGCGCGCACCAGCGGAGAGGCATCCTCCAACAAGCGCTCGATCAAGGGGACGAGATGGGGCTCGCCGGAGTTGCCTGCGGCAATGAGGGCGTTGCGCAGCACGCGGTCGCGGCCCGTGCGCTTGACCGGCGTCCCGGCGAAACGCCGGCGAAAGGCGGCATCGTCGAGCGCCAGTAGCTCCGCCAGCGGCACCGAGGCGGCGCCGGCCTCTGCCGCCAGCCGCGTTGCCCGTGCCGCCGTGGCGAACTTGTTCCAGGGGCACACGGCCAGGCAATCGTCGCAGCCAAACACGCGATTGCCCATGGGCTGCCGGAATTCCCGCGGGATATGGCCCTTATGCTCGATCGTCAGGTAGGCGATGCAGCGGCGGGCGTCGAGCTGATAGGGCGCCGGGAAGGCCGCGGTCGGGCACACCTCCATGCAGCGCTGACAGCTGCCGCAATGGTCGACCTCGGCGGCATCGGCTTCCAGCTCCGCGGTGGTCAGAATTGCCCCCAAAAACAGCCAGGAGCCAAAGTCGCGCGACACCAAGTTGGTATGCTTTCCCTGCCAGCCGAGGCCCGCCGCCTCGCCCAGTGGCTTCTCCATCAGCGGGGCCGTGTCGACGAAAACCTTCACCTCCGCTCCGCCCTCGGCTGCCAGCACGCCGGCAACACGTTTGAGCCCGGATTTGACGACGTCGTGATAGTCCTTGCATTGTGCGTAACAGGAAATGACGCCGCGCAGGGGCTGGGACAGCGGGGCCAGTGGGTCACTTTGCGGAGCGTAGTTCATGCCGAGCATGACGATGGAGCGGGTCTCGGGCCACATCTTAAGGGGATGGCTGCGACGCTCGGCGGTGGTGGCCATCCACACCATATCGCCGTGCCGCCCGTCGTCGATAAACTCCTGCAGCCGTTGGCTCACCAGGGCGTCGATCGCGGTCGGCGTGGTCACGCGCGCGACGTCGAAGCCTGCCGCGCGGGCCTCCGCCATCAGGCGCTGTTTTAGGCTGCCGGTCATACCCTCATCCATGCTTGAGCCGCGGCTGAGGATAGCGATGCCGTCTCGCCACAACCAGCACCAAATCCCGGCCAGGGTGCTTGAGGCCGCTCGCCAGCGCCGCTAGTGCAGCCAAACCAGCGCATGCGCTTGGGGAGCGGGACCCATCGAGGTAGCAGCCAATGGCAGTCTGGCAGGTAATCGTGCTCGGCCTGATCGAAGGCCTCACCGAATTCATTCCCGTCTCCTCTACCGGGCATCTGTTACTTGCGGGGCATTTTCTGGGGTTCGAATCGCCCGGCAAGACCTTCGAGGTGCTCATTCAGCTGGGCGCAATTTTGGCCATCACCTCGGTCTACGCCAAAAAACTCCTTGAGCTTGCCGTCAACCTTCCGCGCGATGCCGCAGCGCGCCATTTCGTCGGCGCCATTATCGTCGCCTTCCTGCCGGCGGCCGTGATCGGCGCCGGCGCGCACAAGTTCATCAAGACCTATCTTTTCGGCTCGCCTTGGCTCGTCTGCGCCACGCTCATCATCGGTGGCATTATCCTTCTCGTCGTCGACAGGATGCGCCTCAAGCCGCGCTACCATAACGTGATGGACTTTCCGCTTCCCCTCGCCTTCTTGATTGGCCTGGCGCAATGCCTGGCCATGATCCCCGGCGTGTCGCGCTCGGGCGCCACCATCGTCAGCGCCTTGCTAATGGGCGCCGACAAGCGCTCGGCCACGGAGTTCTCCTTCTTTCTGGCGATGCCGACGATGCTCGGAGCCTTTGTGTTCGACCTTTACAAGAACATCCACGACCTCAGCATGGGGGACCTGCAGAGCATCGGGCTTGGCCTTATCGTCTCTTTCCTCTCCGGCGTGTTGGTGGTGCGCACGCTCCTCGATTTCGTCAGCCGGCACGGCTTTGCCCCCTTTGCCTGGTGGCGCATCATCGTCGGCGGCATGGGGCTCGGCGCGCTCGCCGTGCTCGGCTGATCGGTCGAGGCCTGGGCAGGTGGAGGCTTAGGCGGCGTGTGAAGCCGCCGGGGCGGTCAACACCGTATAAAGCGCCGCGCGATCCTTCGACGATCGCAGTTTCTCGATGGTCGATGGCTCCCGCAACAGGCGCGAAATGCGCGCCAGTGCCTTGAGGTGATCGGCGCCGGCGTGCTCGGGCGCCAATAGCAAAAAGATGAGATCGACGTTCTCGTCGTCGAGCGCGCCGAAGTCGATCGGCTGGGTCAGCCTGGCAAAGAGGCTGACAATATTGGAAAGCCCCGTCAGCCGGCCGTGCGGAATGGCGATGCCGCGACCGATCGCCGTCGAGCCGAGGCGTTCGCGTTGCAGCAGCGTCTCGAAAATGTGACGCGCGTCGATCCCCGTCAGCTTGGCCGCCTCCTGGGCCAGCTCCTGCAGCGCCTGCTTCTTGGTCTGCGCCTTCAGAGCGGGGAAGACAGCTTCGCGCGTTATGAGGTCACCAAGCTCCATTTGCTCTCTCGCGACACGGAACCGCACGGCACGTTGAGTGCCGTCGCCGTCAGGTTCGATCCTGTTCCCTACTGCGCCTGTTCCTCGATCGAGACGCGTCAACGCCTGCGGACCCCGAAAGGACCACAGACCAACGGCCTCGCGAGTCGTTTTCGGAGAACGTCACCTCGTCTTATTGCCCGGGGCTCCCCGTCTCGCCTGCAATAGTCTGTGCACCGGCGTCTGCTGACGCATCGACCGGCCACAAACCAGCACGTTGCCCGGATGACTGAACCTTGTTTTTACAGCTCAAGGGCTTCAAATCGCTGCGGACCGTAGAGCAGGCGCCCAGAGCTGTCAAATAGAGCCTGCACACATTCTATTGCAGTGTCTGACATGGCCTCTTGCAGTGTCGCTTGCAGCCTCTGACACGGCCGCTTGCGGCCTCTGACACGTCCCTCTTGTGCCGCCGTCTCGGAAACGAGCCGCAGGGCCGCCCCGGGGGCCTCGGCGGCGCCCATAACCCGGCGGCAAACGGCATGGGCTCCGCGAGGGGCGCCAGAGCGCGCGCGCCCGAGGGTCAGCGCACGCCCCCAGCGCCGCGGCGGCCGACGAGCCCCATGTGGCGGCCGCACGCAGGCCGGGTCCGTGGGGGACACGCCCGCGCTGGAGACCCTTCAAGCGCCGGCGCCCAGCCGCTCGGCCATCTGCTTCTCGCGGCGGCGCTGCACCGAGGAGGGAATGCGCAGGGCTTCGCGATATTTGGCCACCGTGCGCCGCGCAATATCGATGCCATCGCGCTTCAGCTGCTCGACGATCTTGTCATCCGACAGCACCGCGTGGGCGGTTTCCGCCTCGATGAGCTGGCGAATGCGATGGCGTACCGCTTCGGAGGAGTGCGCCTCGCCCTCGGCCGCGGCGGAGGCGATCGCCGAGGTGAAGAAGTACTTGAGCTCGAACACCCCGCGCGGGGTGGCCACGTACTTGTTCGACGTGACGCGGCTGACCGTCGATTCGTGCATGGCAATGGCATCCGCGACCGTCTTCAAATTCAGCGGTTTAAGATGCTCAACGCCGTAGCTCAGAAACCCGTCCTGCTGGCGCACGATCTCCTCAGCCACGCGCAGAATAGTGCGCGCGCGCTGGTCGAGGCTCTTGACCAGCCAATTGGCATTCTGCAGGCATTCGGCCAGATACTCGCGATCCCTGGGCGAACCTGTCGTTTTGGAGACCACCGCATAATAGCTGCGATTGACCAGCACGCGCGGCAGCGTGTCATTGTTGAGTTCCACCGTCCAGCTGCCGTCGCGTGCCGGGCGCACATAGACGTCGGGCAGGACGGGCTCGATTTGGACCGATCCGAACTTTAGGCCCGGTTTGGGGTTCAGGCGCTTGATCTCGGCGATCATCTCGGCGAGCTCTTGCGCGTCGACGCCGACGGTGCGCTTCAGCCCGGCAAGGTTGTGACTGCCGAGCAAGTCGAGGTGCGACAGCAGCTTGGCAATCTGCGGGTCATATCTGTTCTGCTCGCGCAATTGCAGGGCCAGGCACTCGGCCAGTGAGCGCGCGAATACCCCCGGCGGATCGAACTGCTGCAGCGTTGCCAGGACCGAATGGATGAGGGAACTGGGGGCACCCAACCTGTCGGCGAGCTCGTTCAAGTCGCCGAGGAGATACCCCGCCTCATCGAGCATGTGAATGAGGTGCGCGCCGATCAGCCGCTCCGCCGGATCGGCAAGCGTCAGATTGAGCTGTTCGGTCAAATGGTCCGCCAGGGTGCCGCCGGTGGCAACGACATTGTCGAGGCCCGGACCATCGCTGTCATAGCCGTTGACGGTGCGCGGGCGCAGGGAAGCCCACGCGCTCGGCTCGTGCTCGCCACCCCCGCGATCGTGCGCGGCGGCGGCATCGGCGGCCTCTGGTGCCCCCACGCGCTCAGGCATCCCGGGTCCGACGGCATCGGCCTCCGTGTAGCCGTCGACCCACTCCCCCTCGGCCTCCTCAGGGGCCTGCGACCGCTCCGTCGCCGCCGTCGCGGACGGCTCCGGGGCCACCTCCTCGCGCTCGAGCAGCGGATTGCGCTCCAGCTCCGCCTCGATAAAGGAGCACAGTTCGACGTTGGAGAGCTGGAGCAGACGAATGGCCTGCTGCAGCTGGGGGGTCATGACCAGCTGCTGGCCCTGTCGCAACTCCAACTTTGGCGAAAGCACCATTACGGCCCCGATCGTCGGCAGACGTGCCACCGGGGCAACCTATACGCCATTGGGCCTTAATCGAACATGTCCCCCAGGTAGACGCGCCGCACGTCTTTGTTGGCTATGATTTCGCGGGGGTTACCGTGGGTTAAAACCTGCCCATCGTAAATAATGTACGCCCGGTCCACCAGGCTCAGGGTCTCGCGGACGTTGTGATCGGTGATCAGGACGCCAATACCGCGCGCGGTGAGTTGCCGCACCAGCTGTTGGATGTCGCCAACCGCCAAGGGATCGATGCCGGCAAAGGGCTCATCCAGCAGCATAAAGGACGGGCGGCTGGCGAGCGCCCGGGCAATCTCGCAGCGCCGCCGTTCGCCTCCCGAGAGGGCAAGGGAAGGCGACTTGCGAAGGCGTGTAATGTTGAATTCCTCTAGCAGACTTTCCAGCTGCTCCTTGCGCCGCTTGCGCACCGGCTCAACCAGCTCGAGCACCGACATGATGTTTTTTTCCACGCTCAAGCCCCGGAAAATTGAGGCTTCCTGGGGCAAATAGCCGATGCCAAGGCGCGCGCGCCGGTACATGGGCAACCCCGTGACGTCGCGGCCGTCGAGCGTGATGCGGCCGGCATCGGCCGGCACCAGCCCCGTGATCATGTAAAACACGGTGGTTTTGCCGGCGCCATTGGGCCCGAGCAAACCCACCGCTTCCCCGCGCGCCGTGGCCAAGCTGACGCCCTTGACGACCATGCGGCCCCGGTAGCTCTTTTGCACGAACTCGGCGGTCAACCAGCCTTGCTGGGGGCTGACGCGATCCATCATCTCCTGGGACGCCACGCCGTGGCCGTTGAGCGTCGGCGCTTGCCGGCGCGCGGGGGGCGCCGGGGGCCGGCGCTCGTTTTGACGAAAACGGAACGCAAACAAGCGCATGGGCCTAATCGCCTCGCCGTCCCGGTTCACTGGTGGTGCCGGATTGCCACCCCTCGCCGATTTTGCTCGGCAGATTGGGCAGCACCTTCTTGCCGACCTCCTTGGCGCGATCCTTCGCATCCTTGGGATAGAGGAGGGCACACTGCTTGCCCGCTGGGCAGGTTCGCTTGCTGAGATCGGTCTCGCCCGTTGTCTTGGCCGCATCGAGCGCTGGCGGCGGCGCGCTCACCGCGGCGGCGGCAGCCGCGCTCTCCCCATCACTCTCGAAGCGGTACATGCCGGTCGTCAGATCGATCTTGAGCCGCGGCCCCTCGGCCATATCCTTGCCGCGCGTGACGACAACGCGACCGCCCATCAGCACGGTATTGGCCTTAACGTCAAAAGTCGCCCAGTCGCCGGTGGCGGTCTGGCCATCCTTGGAGGTGATCAACACCTTCTGCTTGGCCTCAATGCGCGTGAGCTGGGCCGGCGTCTTGTCGCTCGTCTGCGCGCTCGCCAAGCCGAGGCCGCTCTGCCCCGAATAGAAGGCGACGAGCTCAATCGTTCTCAGCACAAAGTCGCCCTGCTGCGCCCGCACGTTGGTGTGGAAGATCGCCTGCCGCACGGGATCGTGCACGTCGAGACTATCGGCTTCCACCTCGATCGGCGCGTTGGGATCCGTCTTGAAGGAACCGAACAGTTGTTCCTGCACCTGGGAGGTCACCTCTGTCGCGGCCGCCTTGGGTTTGCTGGCCGCGCTCTTGGTTTCCGTCTGGTAGAAGGAGGCGGTAATGCGGCCCTGGGATTGTTGCGCGTCGGCCGGCGAATCGAGCCGGCTCTTGCCGGCCTTGCGATCGACGAACAGGCGGCGCCCATTGAGCACGTTGCGGCCCTGGTTCACCACCACGCCGCCGGTAAAGAGGGCGGTGTCGGCCTTGGCGTCGAAGTCGACCTCTTGGCTACTCACGCGCCGATCGGCGCCGGCGGTGATCACTGCGCCCTTGCTGGCAACGAGCCGTGCCAGGCGCGAGGCGGGCTCGCCAGGCTTGGCCTCCCCCGCCTTGGTGTCGCCTGCCTTGGGCTCACCCGTCAGCTGCGCGCTGGCGGCCTTGCCTTCGTAGGTGACGGTGAGCTCGGGTGACTTCAGGATGGAGTCGCCTTGCGTCGCCGTGACGTTGTCGGTGAAGTGCGCGGTTTTGGCGGCATCGTTGACATCGAGGCGCTCGGCGTTGACCTCGATGGGCTGGCGCCCGTCGCGGCCGAAGCCGGCGCCAGTTGACGCCGTGGCCCCGACCAAGCGTACCGCAACGTTACCTTCAAAAGTTGCCTCTTGCGTGTCGGTGCGCAGGTGCATGGTGGCCGAGCGCACGCTGCCCGTGGGTGTGCTTGCCGTTACCGGCTCCTTGGAGATGACGCGGTGTTCCTTCATTTTGATGGTGGCGCGGGACAGGCGCGCGGCCATGCCGTTGCTGGTGTCGATCTCGATGCCGTCATAGAGCTCGAGCTGACTATTGCCGTTGTCCAGCAAGCCATGCTTGGCCTTGAGCTTGGTGGTGACGTTGTTGGCACGCAGGAGATCGCCGTCCACGTCGATCAGCTTGATCGGCGCCTGTTGGCGGCTGAACTCCACGACCGCGCGCTTGGCGCGCACCTGATAGCGCCCACCATCCTTGGTCACCCCGAAATAGCTCGGGTTCTTCATGGTGAGATCGTCGGCCGTGAGCTCGACCTGCCCCACGTTCAGCCGCCCCGGCCCCACCTTCCAGGCGGTATTGAGGGCCATGAGATAGCCGGCTGCGGCCCCCAGCGTCAGCACCGGAAGCGCAATGCGCAGCGCCCGTACCAACAGAGAATGCCGCCGCGCGCTGCGGAAGGCGCGGGCGTGATCCAATAGCACCCCTGACGCAGGCCCGAGGCCTGCCGGCCCGTCCCGGCCGCGCATTTCAAAGGTTATGGCCATGGCTGACCTGCCGCGAGGCGGCAGACGGCTCCCCACTGCAGCGAGTCGCGCACAACGTGGCGATGAATTTGGGTGATATTGGGACCCCTGGCAAGTCACCCCGGACCGGCTGGAAAGGCCCTTCAGTGGGCAAAAATGTCAACGTCTTCAAAGCCGGCTAGGTCCAACCCGGCGCGCACGGGCAGAAAGCGGAAACAGGCCTCGGCAAAGGCCATGCGGCCCTCCCGCTGCAGCATGTGATCGAGCTTGACCTTGAGCGCGTGCAGGTGGAGCACGTCGTTGGCGGCGTATTGCTTTTGCTGGTCGCTCAGTCTCTCGGCCGCCCAATCCGAGCTTTGCTGGTGCTTGGAAAGCTCAACCCCCAAAAGCTCGCTGCACAGGTCCTTAAGCCCATGCCGATCCGTGTAGGTGCGCACCAGTTTGGAGGCAATCTTGGTGCAGTAGACCGGTTCCGGGGCGACCTTGAGATAGTGCGCCAGCACGCCCAGGTCGAAGCGCGCAAAATGGAAAATCTTCAGCACCGAGGCGTCGCACAGCAGCGCCTTGAGGCGGGGGGCCGACCAGTCCTTGCCATCGAATTGCACGAGGTGCGCCGAGCCATCGCCGGCGGAAAGCTGCACGACGCAGAGGCGGTCCCGCAAGGTGCGCAACCCAAGCGTCTCCGTATCGACGGCCACCGCAGCCCCGAAGCTGATCCCGGGCGCGAGATCGTTTTTGTGGACCTTGATGCTCAGCTGCCCCTCCCGCCCAGCGGCGCGAACCCAACGCCCGCATGGTCTACGCCGCAGGGCCTGCCCGCGTCAATTCGCCGGCCCTGGCACCCCTCCTCGCGCTCGGGTGGGC
>Ga0075433_10005308_pt1 | contig 10107 bp, 5 predicted proteins | sample RhiMethybrSRZTD2_FD_75299 | JGI IMG/M metagenome (GOLD analysis project Ga0075433, IMG submission 75299) | Populus rhizosphere microbial communities from Tennessee, USA - Rhizosphere MetaG P. TD hybrid SRZTD2 | ecosystem: Host-associated > Plants > Roots > Rhizosphere > Soil | place: USA... | reverse complement strand
GAAAGGTCAATTATGAGGCTCGCCTGGTGCCGCATCGCCACAGACCTGTCGTGTCGGATCGACGACACCGCCGCACTCGTCGACGAGCTGCGATCGAATCACGACATCACACTGGTCGATGCTCGCGCGATGCACGACCTCGTTCGCCTCAGCTTTCGCCACCCATTCGACCTGCACGTCTACGAACTCGCCGACACCGATGACGATGAGGTGCTGTGGCCGTACGTGATGCACTACCCCGGAATCGTGAGGTTGCGCAGTACATCGCTGCATCACAGCCGTGCAGCATCGTTGTTACGGCAGCGTCGCGGCTGCGACCGTGATGCCGAGGTCGCCTTCGGCCGAGGCGACCTGTCCGCAGCGCCAATCCTCGCATCTCGACTCGTTGTCGTCGCCGATGACTATCGCGCTGCGGCACTCCAGCGTGCGTATCCGAACGCGCGAATCCGCGTCGCACCGATTGGAATAAGGGAAGCGGGCAAGCGGGAGGGGGGCAAGGGGCCAGGGGGCAAGGTGGCTCCTCTTCGAGTCGGCGTGCTTGGACATCCGCTTCGGCACACGATCGTCGGCGCCGTCCAGCGCGCGTCTGAAACGGGAGCGCCGATCGACCTGATCACCGATACGTCGCCCGACCGGGTGCTCGACGACAGCGACATCGTGCTCCATCTCCCCTGGCCGGCGAATGACGACCTCACTCCGGCGATTGCGGCGCTCGCGGCGTCGCGTCCGCTCGTGATCATCGAGGACGAATCGAGCGCCGGTTGGCCGCTGCTGGATCCGCAGACCTGGCAGCCCCGCGGCTTCGATTCAGGTGCGACGCCGATCGCCATCAGCATCGATCCCCGCGATGAAGAACATTCTCTCGCCCTCGCGCTTCGTCGTCTCACGCGTGATGCGGCCCTCCGCACCCAGCTCGCCGAGGCGGGCGCAACGTGGTGGACGCAACGCGCGACGCTTGCCCACGCGACCGCCGCGTGGGAGGCGATCCTTCACGAAGCCGTGACGCAGGACGCTCCCGCTCATCCGCCTGGATGGCCGCCGCATCTCACGGCCGACGGCACCGAACGCGCGCGCGAGCTGCTTGGTGAATTCGCGGTGAACGTCGATTTTCTCGGGTAAACACTGTGTTGCCGCGTGCGAACGCTTCGGGCGACAATCGCCCCGCCAGCCTGCCGCGGTTGATGTGATGCCACGCCGCGTAACCGTCGTTGTGCTCGCACTCATCGTGTTCGCGCCGCTCGTGCGTGGACAGAACCCACCCGCTGCCCCAACGCCACCGACGTTCCGCGTGCGCGTCGACGCGGTCGAGATCGATGCGTCGGTCACCGACGAGAAAGGCAACCCGGTTAGGAACCTCAGCGTGAATGACTTCGAGATCCTCGAGGACGGCAAGCCGCAGGTCATCACGTCGTTCGCGCGCGTGAACGTCCCGGTCGAACGCATCGAACGTCCGCTGTTCGGTGGACAGCCGATCGAGCCCGACGTCGTCTCGAATCAGAACGGCGAGGGACGCGTGTATGTGTTCGTGCTCGACGAAGTCAGCCCGGAACAGGCGCTTCGCACGCGACGGTTCCTGCGCCGGTTCATCGAGCAGTACTTCGGTGCCAACGATGTCGCCGCGGTGTCGTTTCTGGGACGGGGAAGCGCCGTGAACGCCCAGAGCCTGACGAGCAATGCGCGGCTCCTGCTCGAATCAATCGACAAATTCACAGGCGGGTTCGCAAAGGAGAAGGAATCGATGTCGCTGCAGCCGGCCACGGGCGATCCGACCGGCCGCCAGCTCTCGCAACCAGTCACCGAGGAGATGTGGCTTCAGAGAAACGCGATGGCGTCGCTCCGATCGATCGCCGAAGCTGTGGCCTCCATCAAGGGCCGCCGCAAAATGCTGCTGCTCGTCTCCGACAATCTACAGGTCAATATGCATCGCGTGATCGACTACAGCGGCGGCACGCTCTCGTTGCCCGAGGAAGACGCGCACAAAGCGATCACGGCGGCGACACGCAACAACGTGACCATCTATTCAATCGATCCTCGCGGCTTGGGAGGAGACGGCGGTCTCGGCGAGAGCGAGTCGGCGCCGGTCTTCAGCCCCACGGAACTCGATCACCGCATGAACATGGCCGCACTCGCTACAGTCACCGGCGGATTCGCGCTGACCAACAGCAACAGCTTCGACCAGACCTTTTCACGCATCGTTCGCGAGAACAGCTCGTATTACGTGCTCGGCTACTCGTCGACCAACGAGCGCCGCGACGGCCGCTATCGACGGCTCGAGGTGCGCGTGAAGCTGCTTGGGCTGCAGGTCCGCGCGCGCGGCGGCTATCTCGGTCCGATGGGCCGCGAGAGCCTCCCCGTCGACCCGCCGCTCAAGACACCACTCAACCCCGCGGTCGCGAGCGCGGTTCGCAGTCCGGTAGCCACGTCCGGCTTTCCACTGCGCGTGTTCGCGGCGCCCTATAAGTTGACGCGAAGCGAAGCCAGCATTGCGCTCGCCTTCGAGATGGATGGCGACGCGCTCGGCTTGGTCGAACGCAACGGGCAGATGGTCGGCGGCGTCGAAGTCAGCTATCTGGCGACCGACGGTCGAAACAAGATTCAGCCCGGCGAGTTCCACATCGCCGATCTCACGTTAACGCCCGAGCGGTACGAGTACCTGCAAAAGACAGGACTACGCGTACTCTCCGAGATGCGGCTGCCCCGCGGCCGTTTCCAGATCCGAGTGGCCGTTGGCAATCGCACCGGCAAATCCGGCAGCGTGGTCTACGACATCGAGGTGCCCGACTTCGCACGCGCGCCGCTCAGTATGAGCGGCGTGTCGCTGACCTCGAAGGCGTTGTCGGATGTGACGACGATGAGGCCGAAGGAACCGCTGAAGGGCATGCTACCGGGACCGATCACCGCCGCTCGTGAGTTTCCGCGCGGCGATGTGCTCACGATCTTCGCCGAGGTGTACGAGAACGCCTCCAAGGCGGCGCATACCATCGACTTGATCGCAGAGCTGCGAAGCGAGAGCGGACGCGCGTTCGATCGCGTCAACGAGCAGCGACACTCAACAGAGCTGCAAGGCAAGTCGGGCGGCTACGGGCTCACGGCGGTGCTGCCGCTCAACGTCGACCCAGGCCGATACGTGATTCACGTCGAGGGGCGGTCGAGCGCCAGCGATCGCCAGACCGTCAGCCGCGACATCCTCATCCGGGTACGGTAAATCGCAGAGATCGCGGAGACCGCAAAGAAGACTATTTCTTCTCTGCGTCGCCTGCGATCTCGGTGTTGGTCTCCCATGCGTAACCTGGCTCTGTCGTGAGCCGCGTGTCATCGACGGGGACGCCCATCGAGAAGTGATACAAGCTTTGCCACGTGTCTCCCGAGAGCCCAAGCAACTCGTGCACCGCATCGTCATAGAAGCAGCCAATGCCGGTGGCGCGCGCGCCTGCGGCTTCGGCTTCGAGATACAGAACCTGGCCGATGAGACCGCACTCCCAGAAGAGTCGACGGTAGAACCACTCGCCGCGCTCGGCGAGTGATGGCGCGAGACGCGCGATCATGCCGAGGCTGAAGAAGCCGTCGCCGGCGATGTCCTGATCGCACGACACGCGGTTGCCCACCCATGTGACGTCGGTGGGCAGGAGCAGATACAGGCGGTCGCTCACCTGTTCCCACAGAAACTCCTTGCGCATGGCACCGCGCCATTTCCCGTCCACTGACGTGTCGCGGAGGTACGCGTAGACACCGGGCGTGAGGCCGTCGACCCGATGCACGAAGACGGCGAGGTGCACGTGCGGCGTCCAGTCGATCGCATCCCACGGCGGGCCGCACGCCTGCAAACGCGCCAGCATCGCGAGGAAGCGATCTTTCGACAGCGTCGCCGATCGCGGATCGAATGCAACGGCACTGCGCCGTTGAATGATGATGTCGCGTGCGCGGATAGCGAGCTGGCCCGCTTCGCGGTGAGTCATCGATGTCGCCCCGATCCCTTTGGGAGTCGGGCGTTGGGCGCTGGGAATTGACCCGCCAGGGTAGCGAGTGGCCGCGGCCACGTCGTCGATGATCGACCATTCGACGTGATCGGGACTCAGTTGATTCGCGCTGCCCTGCCACGCGGACGCGCGCGCAGCAGCGACGAGACTATCAGGGTCGCTCTCGAGCCACGGTGCCGGATCATCTGCGGTCACGATGGCGAGGCACTCGGGCTCCTCGCGTTCGGCGTCGATGAACTCTTGATCGCGATCGAGACCGAGCAGGCCCGCCACCTGCGCATCGGACCACCGCGGCAGCAGCGTCAGCGACCACCCAAGCCGCGCCGCCGACAATGCCAGCGCGCCGATCGCATGTCCGGTGTCATGTTGGCAGTAGCGAAACGCGCGTTCGCCGTACTTCCATGCTTCGCGCCAGTGGATCGAGGTGAGCGCGACGAGCAGGCCGTCGCGTCCACGCGAAAACGCGCGCCAGGCATCGCGATCGAGCTGCGTTCTTCGTTCGAGGACGTGCTCGCGCGGCGCGTAGTGGAACACCCCATCCGCGCTCACGACGTAGCTTTCAGTCGGATGCAGGTTGCCGCTCGACGGGTTGACGCGAAGCGCCCACCGCGAGGATCGATACTGCTTCCACGCGGACAAGCCCATACCGCAGCGAAGCCAATCGGCGATTGACGCCGCGTCGATCGGGACTGCGCCCGTCGATCGCGCGAACAGCGCGTCGTAAGGAACGTCGATTGCGACCGCATCACGCGGAAGCCCGACGTGCGGCGCGCCAGCGAAGCGTCGGAACGGATCGGGCTGCGTGCCCCAGTCCAAATACCCGCGCGATCGCGCGAAGCGGTTGAAGTAGTGCTTGGTGGCCTCGTGGTAACGAAGCGCGATCACCTACTTCGAGAGTGCCCCGATCCGCTTCTCGATCTCTGCGAGCGCCTGAGACAGCTGCTGCTTGCGTGCGGCATGCGTCGCGAGCTCGAGCTGCCGCTGCGTCTCGGTCCTGGCGAGTCGGAGCGACTCGATCTGTCTCAAGCGCTCTGGATCGGGACCCTTGCCATCCTGACGGGCCTTGCGACGTTCCTGTTCCCGTTCTTCCATGCGCTCGGCGAGGCGAGACTCCGCGTCGACGAGGCCTTCTCCGGCATCACCCATACATCTGATTATCCATGCTCAATGCCCAATGCTCAATGCCCAATGCTCAACCAGGGGTCGAGGCTAAGATCAATTCGTGAAGCGCTCGGCACTCGACCAGTTCCACCCGGCCGTACGCGACTGGTTCAGTGGCGCGTTCCCCTCACCGACCACGCCTCAGCAACTCGGCTGGCCCGCGATCGCCCGCGGCGAGTCGACGCTCATCCTGGCCCCGACGGGCAGCGGCAAGACGCTCGCAGCGTTCCTGTGGTGCCTCAACCGCGTGATGTTCGATCCGCCCCCGCCGAAGAAATCGCGCTGCCGCGTGCTGTACGTGTCGCCGCTGAAAGCGTTGGCGGTCGATGTCGAGCGCAATCTTCGTGCGCCGCTCGTCGGCATCGCCAACGTCGCGCAGGCCAGCGGCGCCACCGTCACGATGCCCGAGATCGCGATCAGAACTGGGGATACGCCGGCGCTCGAGCGGTCGCGATTCCTGCGAGATGCGGCCGACATTCTGATCACGACACCCGAATCGCTCTTCCTGCTGCTCACGTCGAATGCGCGCGAACGGCTGACGACCGTCGACACGCTGATCATCGACGAGATTCACGCCCTCGTCGCGGGCAAGCGCGGCGCCCATCTGGCCCTGTCGGTCGAACGGCTCGAAGCGCTGCGATCGGGACCGCCGTTGCAGCGCATCGGACTCTCCGCCACACAGCGTCCGCTCGACGAAGTGGCTCGATTCCTTGGCGGCGCCGAACCTCGGCGTGGATCGAAGGCGCGCCCGAAGACCAAGCCGCGATCGGCTGAGAACGCCCCCGCCGATCTCGAGGCGATCGAGGAAGAGGTGCACGACGAGTTCGGCGACGAGCGAACACCGGTGTCGTATCGGCCGGTCACGATCGTCGACGCCTCGGAGAAGAAGCGGCTCTCCCTGCGCATCGAGGTCCCAGTCGAAGACATGGCGCGTTTGACGACCGCGAACGAGCTGCCGAGTGGCCCGGCGGCGCAAGGTCCGGTTCGTCCTTCGATCTGGACGTCGGTTCATCCGCGTCTGCTCGACCTGATTCGTTCGCATCGATCGACGCTGCTCTTCGTCAACAACCGCCGACTGGCCGAGCGCCTCGCCAGCGCGCTCAACGACCTGGCCGGCGAGCCGCTCGTCCGATCGCATCACGGCTCGCTCGCCCGCGCGTCGCGAAGCGAGGTCGAGGACTTGTTGAAAGCGGGGCGGATCAAAGCACTCGTGGCCACTTCGTCGCTCGAGCTCGGCATCGACATGGGCGCGATCGATCTCGTCGTGCAGATCGAATCGCCGCCGTCGGTCGCGAGCGGCCTTCAGCGCATCGGCCGCGCCGGCCACCAGGCCGGGGCGACGAGCGAAGGGATCATCTTTCCGAAGTTCCGCGGCGATCTGGTGGCGTGCGCTGCCGTCGCACGCGCGATGCACGAGGGACGCGTCGAGGCCACGAGGTACCCGCGCAATCCGCTCGACGTGCTCGCGCAGCAGATCGTGGCGATGGCCGGCCTCGAGACGTGGGAGGTCGACGATCTCTTCGCACTGATCAGACGAGCGGCGCCGTTTGCCGACTTGAGTCGTCGCGCGTTCGACGGCGTGCTCGACATGTTGTCCGGCCGGTATCCCTCGGACGAGTTCGCCGAGCTTCGACCGCGCGTCACGTGGGATCGCCTGCGCGGCCGCCTGACTGGACGCGCTGGCGCCAAACGCGTGGCGATCGCCAATGCCGGCACCATCCCCGATCGTGGACTCTACGGCGTCTTCCTCGCCGGCGCGGATCGGCCAGTGCGTGTCGGCGAGCTCGACGAAGAGATGGTCTTCGAGACCGAGGTCGGCGAAACGTTCGTGCTCGGCGCGTCGACATGGCGGGTCGAAGAGATCACGCACGATCGTGTGCTCGTCACGCCGGCACCGGGGCAACCGGGCAAGACACCGTTCTGGCACGGCGATCAAGCCGGCCGTCCCGTGGAGTTGGGGTTTGCGATCGGCAAGCTCGTACGCGAGCTGCGAGGGATGCCGCGCGGCGCCGCCACCGAGCGCCTGGTCACGCAGCACGATCTCGATGCCAGCGCGGCCGACAATCTCCTTCGCTACCTCGACGATCAAGCGGCTGCCGGCGCGATTCCCGACGATCGCACGCTCGTGATCGAGCGCTGCCTCGACGATCTCGGCGATTGGCGCGTGTGCGTGCTCTCGCCGCTCGGCAGCCGCATCCACGCACCGTGGGCGATGGCGGCCACCGCACAGATCCGCAATCGCACGGGGATCGATGTCGAAGTGCTCTGGGCCGACGAAGGCTTCGTCGTCCGCTTCCCCGAAGTGGAATCGCCTCCCGATCCGGCGCTGCTGCTGCCCGACGCTGGAGACGTCGAACGTCTCGTGCTCAGACAGCTCGGGTCCACGTCACTCTTCGCCTCGCGCTTTCGCGAGACCGCGGCGCGGGCATTACTCCTGCCGCGAAGACGACCCGGAGTGCGGACACCGTTGTGGCAGCAGCGGAAACGCGCGGCCGATCTGCTGGCGGTGGCGTCGCGCTTCGGATCGTTTCCGGCGCTGCTCGAAACCTATCGCGAGCTGCTGCGCGACCACTTCGACATGCCGGCGCTCGTCGACGTGCTGCGGCGTCTCGCCTCGCGCAGCCTGCGGCTCACGACGATCGATTCGACCACGCCTTCGCCGTTTGCGGCGTCGCTGCTCTTCAGCTACGTGGCGAACTACATCTACGACGGCGACGCGCCGCTGGCTGAACGGCGCGCACAGGCGCTCTCGGTCGATCAGGCGCAGCTGCGCGAGCTGCTCGGCGATGCCGAGCTGAGGGAGCTGCTCGATCCCGAATCGATCGAGACCGTCGAAAAACAGCTGCAATACCTCGACACCACCCATCACGCGCGCACACCCGATGCGCTGCACGATCTGCTGCTGCGCATCGGCGATCTGACGATCGAGGAGATCGACGCGCGCAGCGCGGTCGCTGACACACACGCCGCTGTGGCCGATCTCGAACGGGCGCGACGCATTGTCCCGTTGCCCGTCGCCGGCGAACGCCGCTTCGTCGCGGTCGAGGATGTGGCGCGCTACCGCGACGCGCTCGGCACACCGATGCCCATGGGACTACCGGAAGCGCTGCTCGAACCGGTGCGCGATCCGGCCGGCGATCTCGTGCTGCGCTACGCGCGATCGCATGGACCGTTCACCGCACGCATGTTCGCCGACCGTTATGGTCTCGGCGTCGCCGTGGCCTCGGCGCTGCTGGCGCGGATCACCGGCGAAGGACGCATCATCGAGGGCGAGTTCCGTCCCGGCGGCACCGAGCGCGAATGGGTCGATGCCGACGTCCTGCGCCGGCTGCGCAGCCGTTCGCTGGCACGCTTGCGGCAGGAAGTGGAGCCGGTCGATGCCGCCGCTTTGGCGCGGTTCACCGTGTCGTGGCACGGGATCGGATCGTCGCGGCGCGGACACGACGCGCTGCTCGATGCGATCGAACAGCTGCAGGGCGCGCCGATACCGGCCTCGGTGCTCGAACGAGACGTACTGCCGGCACGGGTGGCCGACTATCAGCCGGCGATGCTCGACACCCTCATGGCCGCCGGCGAGATCATCTGGGTCGGCGTCGAGCCGATCGGCGAACGCGACGGCCGCATCGCGTTGTATCTCACCGATCATCTGCCGCGTCTTCGTCCACCGGCTCCTCCAGCACGACGCACGACGCGCGCCGACGAGGACGGCGATCGCTCCCGAGCCGACGACATCCTCGACTTCCTCCGTCGTCATGGCGCGTCGTTCTTCGCCGCGATCCACGATGGCACCGGCGGCGGTTTTCCGCGTGAGACCGTCGATGCGCTGTGGGATCTGGTGTGGAAGGGCCTCATCACGAACGACACGCTGCATGCGCTTCGCGCCTTCGGACATGTGCCTGATACACGGAGCACGCGCCGCGCAAAAGGCGGATCGTTCCGATCGAGACGGCTCGTGCCGCCTTCTGCTGAAGGACGATGGTCGCTGGTCGCACCGCCGGGTATCACGGTCGCAACGCCCACTGAATGGAGCGCCGCACTGGCGCAGCAACTTTTGACGCGTCACGGGATCGTCACGCGAGAAACCGCGGCAAGCGAGAACCTGCCGGGCGGGTTCTCTGCGGTCTACCAGGTGTTGAAAGCGATGGAAGATGCCGGACGGGTGCGTCGCGGGTATTTCGTTGCGGGATTGGGCGGCGCGCAGTTCGCGATGCCGGCCGCGCTCGATCGTTTGCGGTCGATGCGCGAGCCGGGCGAGACACCGCAGCCCGTGATCATCGCGGCTACGGATCCGGCGAATCCGTACGGCTCAACGCTGAAATGGAGTACGAACGAGAGTTCGCCGTCGGAAACGACCGACACCGGACGGGGCCCCACTCGCACCGCCGGTGCGCTCGCCGTTCTCGTCGACGGATATCCCGCGGCCTACCTCCGACGCGGCGAGCGCGAGCTGCTGTTGCTCGTCGCCAACGCCGAACCAGGGCGATCGCAACACACCCGTGCCGCCGCACACGCGTTGATGGCACTGGCTCGCTCACGCGAAGAAGGCCGTCGCGGCATGCTGATCGCCGAGATCAACGGCGCCCCTGCGAGCACCCACGAGATGGCGCATCACTTCGTGGCCGAAGGATTCACCGCAACGGCGATGGGCTTGCAAGCGCGTGTTCCCCCGCGCGCACCCGAGTCGGTGCCTGAGGTCGACTTCGTACCGCGCTCCGACAGTCGGCTCGATGCCGGAAGGTGACACGATTCTCCGCACCGCGCGGACGCTGCACCGCGCGCTTGCGGGGCACGTGGTCACTCGCTTCGAATCGGTCTATCCACAGCTGACGCGGGTCGATGCCGACACCCCGCTGCGTGGCCGCACGATCGAGCGGGTCGAAGCGCGCGGCAAGCATGTGTTGATGTGGTTCGCAGGCGATTTGGTTCTGCGCACGCATATGCGCATGCAGGGGTCGTGGCACATCTATCG
>Ga0075433_10005306_pt1 | contig 10108 bp, 2 predicted proteins | sample RhiMethybrSRZTD2_FD_75299 | JGI IMG/M metagenome (GOLD analysis project Ga0075433, IMG submission 75299) | Populus rhizosphere microbial communities from Tennessee, USA - Rhizosphere MetaG P. TD hybrid SRZTD2 | ecosystem: Host-associated > Plants > Roots > Rhizosphere > Soil | place: USA... | reverse complement strand
CGACTGGCATCGAAGCGGTTACCCCAGGGGTAGCGCTCGTGCGCCGCGCCGCCGGCGGCGCGACACCACTCTTGGACAGTCGGCAGACGTTTCCCGGCCCAGATCGCGTAGGCGCTGGCATCTTCGCAGCTCACGTCCGTGACGGGGTGGTTGGCGAAGCCCGGCGGCGCGGAGCGGCTGTACCACGATGGCGGTGGGTCACGATCGGGTTGATCTTCGAGGAACGTTTGGTAGGCAGCGTTCGTGACTGGATATCGATCAATATAGAAGCGCGGCCCACGCTCATCGGCTGGGATTGCGAGCTCATGCCAGAGATCAGTTCGCAGGATCTCATGTGCCTGGACGGTGCCCAGGCGCTCCAGAGCGAGAATGGCTTGCGCCCGTACCAGTGGTGCGTTGTCGGAGAGCGCGTTGCGTAAAGCCGGTAGGGCAGCGTCTCCGAGCACTGGCAACACAGCGAGCACACTCGCTCGTACACGATGCGCTGGTATGTTCAACAAGGGCTGTAGAATCGGCCAGATGTCGATGCCCTGACGGTGAGCTGCTAACGCCCAGGTGTCAATTGAGATTTGGTGCGCCACTGCGGAGCGCAAGAGCAATTCGATCTCCTCAGCATTGAGATTTGAGAGTAGCTCGCGGTGCTGGTGGACAAAGTTCAGCGCCGCTGCATCCATCGTCCAGCTATGCTCGCGCCAGTTTGCCAGTGCTCGCCGCAGGGTCTCTCGCGCACGGCGCACGACAACATCTTCCTGCGTTACCCACGCCCGGATCTCGCCGATGAGGTAATCGTGGGCCAATTCGTAGGAGATCACACCGTCGATGTCATCACGTCGCAGCAGGCGCGCCGAGACAAGCGCCCCTAGCACGCGCTCAAGATGCGCCAGATCGTTGCGTTGGGCCAGGCGCTCATGAAGTACGTGCTGTGGCAACGCCTGGCGTGTGCTCTCCGGGGTGACCAGTTCAGTTAGAATGACGCGCGCAAGTGGCGCAATGTGACCAAGCTGCTCGATCTCCTGGCGCAGATAGTTTCGCAGGATCCCTTCCGCGCGACCAAGGGCGTCGTAGTGAGCGAGGGTGATCTGAGTCTCCGAATGGGAAAGCGATTCATAGAGCCGTGTGCAGACGATCTGCAAGTGCGGGAGCTCTATCCCCGCGCGAGTCAGGTCGTCCAGCACTATCTTCAGGAGGTTCAGCGCATAGCTACGAGACGGAGATATAAAGCTTAGTGGCTTCTGAATCGCCTCCAGCGCCTCTGATCGGCTCATCGGCTCGACCCTGTACTGATTGTGAAAAATATAAGGAAGGTGCGGCTCAAAGTCCGCCAGGTCGGTAAAGTAGTCGCCGCGGATGCTGATCATCAAGCGTAGCGGCAGCGTGATATCTGCGTGGCAATCAACCATGTCGGCAATGAAGACTGAACGGGCAGTGTGTTCCAAATTTGCGACAAAGAATTCCTCGAATTGGTCGAAGATAATGACAAGCTCCGTAACCTGGCGACTCAGGTGACGGTAGACCAGGCCGAGCAGATCATGAAGCGTAAGCCGATGTAACAGCTCGGGCCAAGGGCCGAGGGAGGCCGGGGCTAATGCTCGCTTGACGGCCAGCACAGGATCGTTATGCGTACGAACATAGATTGGGAGATAGCCTTCAGCAATCAAACGTGGTAGAAGCCCTGCGCTCAACAGGGAGGTCTTGCCGGCACCACTTCGTGCGTGGAGGATTGTGAGCCGGCGCTGCCGTATCTTCTCATGGAGCGCCACAGTTGCCTGATCACGGCCAAAGAAGATATTGGCATCTTCCAGCTCAAAGGCATACAGAAACTTGTATGGGTGAGCAAGACTAGTTGATGTGCGCTGGATGCTGCGGGTCATCTGTGCTTCATAGGTGGCGACAGTTCGGGCGAGATAGTCATTCAATTCTTCCTGGCTGGAGCGTGTGTATATGTTGCCGATCTGGACGTTGCCCGTCACAGGAGCAATGATCGCGGCCTGAACGACATCGCGGATCTGCGCCTCCCCGGCCGCTACAATCCGTTGCTGCACAGGCGCGTTTGATTCCTCGTCAGAGTTGTGTCGACGCTGGGTGTGGTCGTCAATGCCGATGTCGGTCTCCACCAGCGCTGCGATAGGTGTTTGAGCCTCGGCACCAAGTGCATCCAGCAGCGCGGTACAGGCAAGGCCCAGCGGCGAGTCACTATCGAGCGCACGCAGCGCCGCATCCAGGTCGGTGGCAAGCGCCTGACGCAGCACACGACCGTGATCGGCGGCGACCAGATCCTTGAGCAGGTCGCCTGCCACATGCTGGTCCTGGTGGGTCGCCAGGAGCCGGAGCAGCGGTAGCGCGAGGTAGGCCAGACCGGAAGGTAGCCCGGCCGCCGCGAGCGCGCCCGCCCGGTCAGCGACTAGGCGTGCCTGCGCGGTGGCGAGCGTGGCATGGAGTGCGGACTGATCCATACGATTTCCTTCGTTGCGCGGCCGAGCCCGAACCAGTGAGTTGCAGCGACAGGTGTGCTCACTGAAGGCATGCACGCCAATGGCTTCAGGCGTTCAGCGACTCAGCGGTCTCACAACTCTTTACAAAAACCGATCGCGCTCCGCGCGGCTTGAGGGCCACGCTCCCGCTACTGCCGCTCTTGCCGCTCTTGCAGACGCTCCCCTCGCCCGCGCACGGGAGAGGGGTCGGGGGTGAGGGATTTTTCAGCGCGATCGCGCTGCGCGCGGCCAGGGAGCCATGCCCCCTGGACCCCCATCGGAGCGAAACCCTTGACACCTGTACCGCCACTTCCGATGCCGGTGTTATGACACCATAAGGATTCAGGAGACCAGCAACCAGAAGCCAGAATACACCATCCAGAAGCCTTATTCCTGAGCGCCGAGCGACCAAATAATCCGAAATCCGCCGACGAAGTACCAGTCGCTCGGATAGAGCCAGTCCCAGACACCGCAGCACAAATGTCCTTCTCCATCCCTAAAATCGTTATAGGCGAGCAAAACGCCCTGTTCAGGTGTAAAGTCTTTTTGCGGTACTAATGCTTGCGGTTCATACTCCAAAGTCGCCATCCACTCCATCACATTGCCGACCATGTCCAGCACCCCACATGCCGCCGCGCCGGCAGGGAAACAGCCGACCGGCGATGGCGCGCCGAGACCAGTCTTGTCATAGTTGGCCCGCTCGGCGTCCGGCGGCTCATCGCCCCACGGGTAGCGCCGCTGATCCGTATGGCGTGCCGCTCGCTCCCATTCCAGCGATGTCGGCAGGCGCAGAACGTTATGGATCGGCAGCCAGCCCGCCGCGTGCGCCTGGCCGGTCAGCCAGGCGCAGTAGGCCGCCGCCTCGTACCACGAGACACCGACGACCGGCTGAAGGGGATTGTTAAGGTCGGAGTCATCCCAATAGCGCGGCAGCATGATCGGCTGCGATTGGTCGTCGTAGCGATGACCACCGGGCAGCAGAAAGACGCGGCCCTGCTCGGTCCACCAGGGCTGCGCCAGATCATAGCCGCTAGCGGCGACGAAGCGCGCGTACTCGGCATTGGTCACCGGGTAGCGCGCGATCTGGTAGGCATAGGGCAGCGCAATCTGTTGTAGGGGCGGTTCGCGAACCGCTCCTACAGCGGTATCGTCGCCGTACCAGAATGGACCGGCCTCGACTGGGCACCAGTAGGCGTCGAGCGATGGTTGCCACCAGTCTTCCTGCTGCGCTACCAGCCCGATCACTGCGAGCGGCAGGCGTCGGTCGGGCAGTGGCACGGGCAGGCCGGGCTGACAGAGGGTATCCAGCGTACCATAGCAGAGGGTGCCGAGCGCCTTGCCGGCACGCGCGCGCAGTGACGTGGGCGCGTCAGGCGCGCGGCCTGCGGTGGCCAGCTCCAGCAGCGTCGATTGGGCGCGCGGCCACAGCCCTTCCGGTTGTATCAGCGCGGGATCGTACTGGGCGGCACGCTCGCGCCCGATCAGGTTCAGCAGCTCGCCCGCCAGTGCGCGCTCGGCGGAGCTGCGCGCTAGCAACCTCTCGGCCAGTTCCAGCGGCTTCTCCAGCTCGCGATCAGCCAGCACCTGGTAGCCGACCATCAGCGACAATACCTCGTGCCAGTGGGCCTGCGGCGAGCGTGCGAGACAGAGCTTGCGGTAGTCGCGCTGGCTCTTGAGGTGATAGCCGGCCAGGAACTCCTGGAACGTGCGGTGCGGGAAGGCATACCTATCCGGCCCGCGCTGTAGCAGCAGGCCGTTGCCGCGTTCCAGCTCATTGAGCACAAGCTCGGCCAGCGCGTGCTTACGGGCTGCATCGTAGGACGCGAAGCCCTCAGCCAGGAAGCCGATCACCTCGCGCTCGCTCAGATCGGCCGGGCGTGGATCGGGCGTGAGGGTGCGCTCGGCCACCTCGTGCGCTGCGAAGCCCAGGCGGGCCATCAGCGCCAGCAGATCGCTGCTGCGGAACTGGCTCAACCCGAGCCGGGCAAGCAGATCGCGCTCACCACGCGGCTGGCGCCAGCGCAGCAGGAGCAGTTCAACACACTCGGCATACAGCAGCGCACGGGCGTCGGGCAGGGTGCCCTTATTGGTATGCACCAGCGCCATGACGGTGAGCAGCAGCGGCAGGCGCGTCAGATCGCGCAGCTCGGCGCGCGCACCGATCGCCTGCTGCAACACACGGGTATCGTCGCGGGCCTGGGCCGGCGAGCGGCGTCCGCTGGCGGACAGCTCGGCGTACCAGTCGGTGACGAACTGCCCGATCTGCTCGTCGGTGAGGTCGGCCAGCGTCTGCACGGTGAAGCCGGGAATCTGGCGTAGCCGCTCGCCTTGGTAGTCGAGGATGCGGCAGGTGACGAGCATGGGGCTGCGGGTGTAGCTGCGCGCGGCGTCCGCGATGCTCTCGACCACGCGCTCCAGGACGGGCGTGCCGACCACCTCGTCAAGCCCATCGAGCAGGAGGATCGCCTGCCCATCGTTGAGCGCGGCTTCGAGCACCGGCAGCGCGTCGGCGCAGCGGGCGTCGGCCAGTGTTGTGCTCAGAAAGTCCAGCAGCAGGCGCAGTGTGCCGCGCAGCGCGGCGGCCAATGGTGGGTAGGCGGCGAAGTCGCGCAGGATGATCTGCACCGGCAGCAGGGCGTCGAAGCGCCAGCCGGGCAGGCACGCCATCCAGCCGCCGGGAGGTTGCGGCTCGTCGGCTTTCCTTGTGCAAAGCGCAGCACCGGCCAGGCAGAGGGCCAGGTGACTCACGAAGGTACTCTTGCCGCTGCCCGGCGCACCTAGCAACATTAGCCGGCTCTGGCCGGGCTGCCCCAACGCCTCGATCACAGTCAGCGGTCGGGTCTTGATCGCGCGGCCGGCGGGAGAGCGCTCGCGCGATCGTGCCAGATCCCGAATATCCATAGGCACTTGACTGTTCGTGTGCAGGCCGATGTAGACGCGCGCCAGCTCCATCGGGCGCTGCTCGGCGTCGGTGGGATCGAGCTGGCTGAGCGGTAGGGCGTTGCATTCGACACGCGTGCGGCGCAAATAGGCCAGCAAGGCGCGCTCGCGGTGCTCCAACGCCGGGTCGGGCGGTGCCTCGTGGACGTGGAGGTCGCGCCCCGCCGCATACATGCGCGGGTTGACGACCGTGCTGCGCGCACCGGTGGTGATGCCGAGCTGAGTGTGGAGCGCCGTGTGATCTTCGGCCTGGTCGAGCGCTTCCAGCAGCGTCACACATGCCTTGCCCAACGGTGATTCACCGTCGAGCGCACGCAGCGCCGCATCCATGTCGCCGTCGAGTGCTTGGCGCAACGCCCGACGCTGCTCGGCTCCGACCAGATCACGCAGCAGGTCGCCGACCTCGTCCTGATCGTCGTGAGCGCCGAGCTGGCGGAGCAGCGGCAGCGCGAGGTAGGCCAGGCCGGAATGCAGCCCGGCCGCCGCGAGCGCGCCCGCCCGGTCGGCGACCAGACGCGCCTGCGCGGCGACGAGCGTGGCGTGGAGTGCGGATCGATCCATCGTAGTGTCCTACTCTGCTTATTCGGTTGCGCTCACCCGCAACCCCTCGCCCGCGCACGGGAGAGGGGTTGCGGGTGAAGGATTTTCAGCGCGATCGCGCTGCGCGGCCAGGGATCATGCCCCATGGACCCCCATCGGAGCGAAGCCCTTGACACCCGTACTAGCGCATCCAATGCCGGTGCTATGACACCGTAAGGATTCAGGAGACCAGCAGCCAGAAGCCAGCATCCAGAAGCCTTATTCCTGAGCGCCGAGCGACCAAATAATCCGAAATGCGCCGACGTCGTCCCTGATGAACGGATCGCCCCTGACGCGGGCACCGCAGCACAAATATTCTGATTTCTCGGTAAAATCGCTATAAGTTAATAATGCTATCTGATCAGGTGTAAAGTCTTTCTGTGGCACCAGTCTCTGCGGTGCCTCATAAGGTGTCGCCAGCCACTCCAGCACGTTGCCGGCCAGATCGAGCGCGCCACACTCGGCTGCGCCCGTGGGATAGCAGCCGACTGGGCTGGGCTGGTTGATCTCGCTTGCGACATAGTTAGCACGCTGGACATCTGGCTCTTCGTGTCCCCACGGGTAGCGCCGCTGATCGGTATGGCGAGCAGCGCGCTCCCACTCCAGCGAGGTCGGCAGGCGTAGAACTTCATTTATCGGTAGCCAGCCCGCTCGATGCCCATGCGCGGTCAGCCAGGCACAGTAGGCCGCCGCCTCATACCACGAGACGCCAACGACCGGCTGGGAAGGGCTATTGTACTGCGAGTTGTCCCAATAGCGCGGCAGCGTGATCGGCTGCTCCTGGTCGTCGTACCGATGGCCACCCGGCTGAAGAAAGGCGCGGCCATGCTCCGTCCACCAGGGCTGGGCGGGGTTGTAGCCGTCCTCGTCGATGAAGCGCACGTACTCGGCGTTCGTCACCGGGTAGCGCGCGATCTTGAAGGCGTAGGACAGCGCGACCTGGTGCAGTTCCTGATCTTCGGCCTCGTTGCCGTACCAGAACATCCCAGCCTCGACCGGACACCAGTAGCCGCCGATTGGCGCATCGCCGGTGTGTGGATCGAGCAGGCGCGGGTCGCCCAGCCGGCCCAGCACATGGCCGCCCTCGACGCGTGTGGCGACCGTCGCCTGCGGATCTGCCAACAGCGCAACCAGCCGCTCGACCACCGCGCTCCAGGCGCGCTGAGTCGCGCCGGTGCGCCCGATGTCGAGCAGGCACTCGCCCGCCAGCACAACCGGACGCCCATGCGTCTCGGCGGTCGTCGGAGCCGCCAGCAGGTGTAGTAGCAGCCGCTGCGCCTCTTTCTGCGACGCCGAAGCAAGCGCCAGGCGCAGCACCTCGCGCCAGCCAGGGTCAGCGCAGCGCTGGAGAATCAGCGCATCGGCGTCACCTACTACGGCCGACTCGATCAGCGCGCGGGCGGCCAGGTACTCCTCGAACGTCAGGTGCAGAAAGCCGTAGCGCCGATGGCCACGCTCCTCTAGCAGTCCGGTATGCCGCCGCACCAGATCGATGAAATCGTCGGCCAGATGCTGGGCCTTGCCGTGCGCCAGTCCGTAGGTCTGCACCAGCGTCTGGGCGAGCTGGCGCTCCAGGTCGTGCTGCTCGACCAGGCCACCGGGCTGCTCGGTGTGAATCCACAGCGCCGCCGGGCCGAGCAGGTTAACCACGAAACGCTCATCTAGCTTCTCTCCGCCCAGGTAGATGTCGATCTCGCGGCCTGAGAGCGAGCGCGCGCGGTTCCAGGTCTCGGCCAGCGCCTCGACGCACAGCCGGTATAGATCGACGCGCCGGTCGGGCAGGCGGGTGCCCTGGTTGTGGATCAGCGCAAGGATCGTCAGCAGCAGCGGGTTACGCGCTAGGTCGGTAATGTTGGCCCTGGCGAACACCGCAGCGTTGAGCGAGCTGGCGCGGGCTTCGGCCCGCCGGCGCAGCTCGGCCTGGGCGACCACCAGATCAGTGGGCAGATCCTGCGCACCAGCGCGCTCGTAGGCGTAGCTCCACTTTTCGCAAAACAGCTGGATGTCGTCATCGTCGAACGGCTGGACGGTGGCGCGCGCAAACAGCCGCTCGTCGAGTGGCGCATCGTCGTAGCCAGCGATGCGGCTGGTGGCGACGACACGGTTGCCAGGCGCGTCCCACTCGCGCACGAACGCCTCCAGGCACTTGATCAGCGCCAGCCGGTCCTCACGCACTTCGTCCAGCCCATCGAACAGCACCAGCGTGCGTCCGCCCAGCAGTGCGCGGCGAAACAGCGGGCCGTAGTCGGGCTGCGAAAGCCCTTTGTAATACTCGCTGACGTAGTCGAGCGGCGCGAGGTCGGGACGCCCCTCGCGCGCCTCGGCGAACGCGGCGACCGGAAACAGGATCGGCAGCCACTGGGCATCCAGCCCCAGCCGCCGGTGAGCCTGCCCCTCGGCCAGCGCCAGCATGATGTAGCGCACCAGCGTGCTCTTGCCCGCGCCGGGGTCGCCTAGCACGACCAAAAACGACCGGTCACGCACGAGATCGTGGAGCGGAATCGGCTGGGACTGTTCGATCACTCGCGCTGCTGCGGTTTCAAACTGCTCCGACAACGTGAACGATATGTCTAGCACAGCGCGCGAATCGCGATCTCGCTGAACGATCAGCTTCCCAATCTCTTGGCCCGACTCCCACTTGTATGGTGAACCTTGCTGGATTGATCGGGCGGGCTGGCCCTTCAGCGGCACATACACATCTTCTAGCCGTAGCCGAACGACGTTCTGGACCTGCATGATGCCACGAAAGTCGAGCAGGCCGAAGGTTTCGACCAGGAAGCCCTGGTAACGCCGGTAGAGTGCCTCCAGGTCGGCCGGCGGCACAGCTGGCACTGCGTAGTAGTTCCCCTGCACGACGATCTGCCGCACCTGGGAGATCGTCCCGCCATCACCGGTAGTGATTCCCTGCGAGAGCCGCGGCAACGCCACCAACTCCTCCAGCAGCCCTTCGATACGACGGAGAGCCGCTGCGCTGTCCTGGGCGGCACGGGTGTGGGCGCGGGCCTCGTCGAGCGCGGCGCGCTCGGCCTGCCCGAGCAGCAGCGGGCGCAGTGCCGGCTGCTCGGCCAGCGCCTCGGGCAGGAGTGACCCCAGGAACAAACGCAGTGCCGGCTCCAGATCGGTCCAGGGCGGCGGTTTCTCGCCACGCAGCAGCGCGGCGAAGCGCAAGTCGCGCCGGTAGTGGTCGAGCATGCGACCGATATTCGGCTGTGCGCTCAACACCAATTCCTCGACCGCGATCTGGCGGAAGACGCGCCCATCAGGGCTATCGTCGCGTAGCAGCTCCAGCGCGAACTCGACCGCTGGATTAGGAGCATCGCGGCCAAGCTGGGTTGTCGCCGCGTGTACGGCTTTATCAAAGGCGGCGGCGCGGGCGCGCTGCTCAAGGCCGATCCACTGCGCTAGCTTCCCCTTCGCCGCGCGCCACGCGGCATCCCCAGCGGCATCGGCCACGCCACCGGCCAGCGCGGACGCGGCGGCGCTGAAGGCGCTGATCAGTGCGATGGTTAGGGGCTCCATGGTCCTCACTCCCAGCCCCTCTCTCGTGCGCGGACGCGGGGCCTAATTGGATTTGCCGGCGCGGCCCGGATGGTCGAACATGCCCTCCTAGTGGCCCAGGTCGCGCCTCGCTCTTTGGCTGGACGAATCCGGCCGGGCCAACCCCGCGCTCGCACGCAGTGATGAGTGATATGTGACGGGTGACGAGGAGCAACCCCTCGGCATCATCGATTGACCAGCTTTCTTCGCAGGCCATTCAGCGTCTTCCGCAATTCTCCTATGGATGCGCTCACATCAGCGACCTCCTCCTTGGTACAATATGTCAAGTGAATCGCGAATGAGGTCGCTGAGGCTGCCCGACTCAGCGATCTCAGCCATTCAGCGGTTCAGCGATTCAAAATCCCTGATCGCGCTCCGCGCGGCCCTCAGCCACCGCCCCACTACTGCCACTCTCGCGTACGCTCCCCTCGCCCGCGCACGGGAGAGGGGCCGGGGGTGAGGGAGCCTTATCCAGAAGCCTTATTCCTGAGTGCCGAGCGACCAAATAATCCGAATCCCACCACTGCCGTTGAACCAGTTGCCTGGACCGGTCCAGTTCTGGATGCCGCAGCATAAATGTT
>Ga0075433_10005305_pt1 | contig 10109 bp, 8 predicted proteins | sample RhiMethybrSRZTD2_FD_75299 | JGI IMG/M metagenome (GOLD analysis project Ga0075433, IMG submission 75299) | Populus rhizosphere microbial communities from Tennessee, USA - Rhizosphere MetaG P. TD hybrid SRZTD2 | ecosystem: Host-associated > Plants > Roots > Rhizosphere > Soil | place: USA... | reverse complement strand
TCTGCACCTTGACGTAGTTGTTGTAGTCGTCGACCTGGAAGACCGCCTCGGCGGTGTCGACCACCTGCCACACCACGACCGCGGCAATCTCGATCGGATTGCCCTCGTTGTCGTTGACCTTCAGCCTCGCGCTCTCGAAGTTGCGGACCCGCAGCGAGATCCGCTTTTTGGTGAAGAAGGGGTTCGCCCACCGCAGCCCCGGCTGCCGGGCGGTGCCAACGTAGTCGCCGAACAGCTGCAGGACCCGGCCTTCGTTGGGGTTGACCACGAACAGCCCGACCGACAGGAACACCGTCAGAACGAGGGCGACCGCCGACCCCAGCGCGAGGGCCACCGATCCTTCTCCTTGGCCGACGCCGTAGGCGAACCCGTAGATCTCCAGCGCCACTGCGGCTAGAAACAGGAGGAGCATCGGCAGCCCCGCCATTGCGTTGTACTTCTGCTCGCGAATCATCGGATCCTCCCTTGACGAGATGTCAAAGTGATATCACATGGATATCTGTCTCGTCAATACGGGCTTCGCGGTTCAAAGGTTCACAGGTTCAGAGGGTTCAGGGTTCGACCTTCCGGGCCGGGGCGGGGCTACTTGAAGCCGATCCGGAGGTTCGCGACCAGGGGGAGGTGGTCGGATGCGATCAGGGCCTTGCGGTTGCGCGGCAGCTCGACGGACTGCACTTCGACGTCGCCCTCGTAATAGATGTGGTCGAGGTGCACGACCGGGAAGATGCCGGGGTAGGTGCGACGGCGCTTCAGGTGCGGCTGGATGTCGATGCTCTCGAACAGCGACGACAGCGTGCGCGTGGCGAGGCCGCGCATCCATTCGTTGAAGTCGCCGAGGATGATCTTGGGTCCGCGAACGCGATGATCGTGGACGTATGACGCCAGCCGCGGCGCCTGATACCGGCGCTCCAGCACCGCGGTGCCGAGGTGCACGTTGTAGACGTGCAGCGCCCGCCCGTGCCCGAGATCGAGATCGGCGCGCTGGCACGCGCGCGGCTCGCACGTCCGCCAGGAGAGGTCGTACTGACTGTGGTGGGCGATGGGGAAGCGGCTGAGAATGACGTTGCCGAACAGGTGGCGGCGCAGATGGCGCACGGAGGTCATCACCCAGCCCATGCCGAGCGCGGCGCCGATCTCTTCGGCCTGTCCCGCGCCCGCGGGGCCGGCGCCGATCACTTCCTGCAGCGCCACCACGTCGGCGTCGATCTCGCGCAGCACCTCCGCGATGCGCAGCGGCGAGGTCCGGCGATCCATGCCGCGGCAGCGATGGATGTTGTAGGTCGCGATTCTCACGTCGAGATCGGGCACTGCCTTGGGATCGCTCACTGCTGCCGCTCCAGGATCCAGACGAAGGGGCCGACAATCTTCTCCCACAGCGGCCGCCGCTTCCACCGCTCGAGGGTGATCGTCTCGCTCTGCTCCAGGTCGCGCTGATAGTCGGCGAGGAGCCGAGCCGCGACCGCCTCATCCCGGAGGCCGACGTTGATCTCGTCGTTGTGTTCGAACGAGCGGTTGTCGATGTTGGTCGTGCCGAGGACTGCCCACAGCCCGTCGATGACCAGCACCTTCGCGTGCGTCATCGTCAGCCGGTACTCGTGGATCTGGACGCCGGCCGCCAGCAGCTGTCCCCACATGCGCCGGCTCGCGAGCCGGACCCAGCGCTGGTCGGTCCGGCGGCCAGGGACGATGACCGAGACGTTGACACCGCGCTGCGCGATCTCCATGAGCGCGCGCCGGAGCGCGCGATCCGGCAGGAAATACGGCGTGCTGATCCGAACGTCCCGGTCGGCGCCTTCCATGAGGAGCTGGAACGTCACGCGCGACGCCGTCGCGCGATCCGACGGCGAGCTGCGGATCACGAACGCTGTCGTGTCACCGGCGCGATCCAGGTTCGGAAAGTACTCCGGACCGGTGAGGATCTCGCCGCAGCACTCGAGCCAGTTCTCCGCGGCGACCCCTTGCAGCGCCGCCACGATCGGCCCTTCGAACTTCGCCATCGTGTCGCGCCAGGGCGGCCGCCGGCCTTTCGGGAACGCCCACCAGTCGGCGATGCCGGCTCCTCCCGCGAACGCGATCCGGCCGTCGACGACGAGCAGCTCGCGGTGCGACCGGTTGTTGATGCGCGCCAGCGAATACCAGCGCAACCGCTGGTACGACTCGATGCGGCAGCCCGCCGCGCGCAGCCGGCGGACGGGACGGCCCCACAGATTGAAGCTGCCGATGGCATCCACGACGACGGTGACGTTCAGTCCCTTGCGCGCGCGATCAGACAGGGCGTCGATGAACTGGTCGGCAATCCGGCCCGGCTGGAAGATGTAGCACTCCATGTTCACCGAGCGGGTCGCGTTGCGGATCGCGTCGAGCATCGCCGGATAGAACTCGGGCCCGTTGGTGTAGATGCTGACCTTGTTGCCGTGATGGAGGGCGGTCTGGCAGGTCGACTGGAGCGTGTAGAGGAAGTCGTCGGCGTGGACCGAGGTGCGGCGGCTGAGGTGATAGTTGATGTGCGGCGTGAACAGGAAGACGAGCACCAGCCACGTGAGAAAGACCGCCCCCGCGATCTGCAGCCAGTCCATCAGCGGCTGGCGGCCGCGGTCAGGGCTTGCGGGGAGACGGCGACCACGTCGAGAGTCTGCGGGGCGGCGGCGGCCAGCGACACCGGTGTGCCATGCGCGTCAATCCGGCGCAGCCACTCGGGCTGCCACGCGGCCAGCTCGTCGACCGCCGTCAGCGCCGCGAGCCGGTACGCTCCCGGCGGCAGGCCGCGCACGCGGTAGCGTCCGCCGAGATCGGATCGGGTCGCATGAAATCGCGGATCGCTGCGCAACCACGCGGTCGAGCCCGGCGGCGAGACGAGAATCAGCGCGTCAGGCGCCGGCCGGCCGCTGCCGTCCGTGACGCTGCCGCTCACGTCGGTCGTCGCGGTGGTGACGATCAGCTCGACGTTCTGCAATTGCTCGCCTTCGTGCACCTCGATCGGCCCGAGCATGGTGTCGCGGCCGCGAACCCGCACCGTGGTCAGCGCCCAGGGCTCCGGCAGGCCCTCGAGCGCGAGGTAGTGGCTCCCGGTCATCACGCCGCGCAGCCGGAACGTGCCGTTCGGCAGGACGTCTCCGGTCAGAGAGTCGCCGAAGCTCGTGCCGTCCGCAAACGGAGCCCTGACGCGCAGCCCGCCCCGGCTCGCGGCCCGTTGGCCTGGACCCGTCCACTCGACCTGGCCGTGCACGATCGCGCCCGGGACGAGATCGACCATCAACCCCGGCGCGTCCTCCCCCGGCCTGACGCTGACCGCGTAGCTGCCGAACAACAGTGCCTGCGCCGGATCGAGTGCCGCGCGTGCGCGCAGTTGGTACTGGCCGGGAGGAACGTTGCGGAACAGGAACCGGCCGTCGGGGCGGATGTCGACATCCTCCGAGGGCGCCGTCTGCACCGGGGCGCCGTCGCGAGGGACGAGCACCACAGCGCCGCTCAGGAGCGACCGCTTCTCGGCCGTCCTGAGGAGGCCGCTGACATGCGACGGCCTGACGATCCGGATCCTGAACTCCGCCCGCGGACTGTCGCTGCCGGCGGCGACAGAGATCGACTTCGCTTCCGCGGCCGCAACCACACCGGGGAAGTAGGTCGGCGGATACCGCAGCGCGCCGGCCGCGTCGCCGGCGCGGGCGAAGGCGGGATCGCGCGCCACCACGTAGTACTGTCCCGCGGGCAGCCCCGTCAGCCTGAATTCTCCACGATCGTCGGTGAAGGTCTGCGCCGCCGGCAGGAGCGCCGGCTGCCGTTCCGACGAACGCAGCGAGAGCGCTTCGACCTGCGCGCCGGCGAGCGGCGAGCCGTCTTCATCTTCGATCCGGCCCGGGATGGTGCCGGCCCGCTGCAGCACCAGCGACAGACCGCCTCGCCGCTCGCCGCTCGCGACCCGAACCGGCATTCCGTTGAGCGAGCCCCCGACGAGGGCGTAGCCCGAGCGCGAGACCAGCACCTGGTAGTCCCCCGCAGGCACATTCGTGAACTCGTACCGGCCCTGCGCGTCGGACAGGGTCACCCTCGTCTGCCCCATCGCCGGAGATGACAGGATGACCCGGGCGCGGGCAACAGGGGCGTTGTCGGCCTGGCTGATCACGACGCCGCCAATCGACGCCGGCTGGGGCTGAGCTTTCTGATCCCGGGACGAGCGCTGAGGCGATTCGGCGAAGGGGGTGGAGCCACCGATGAGGATTGCCGCGGCCACGATCGCCAGGCCGGCTGCACGCACGCGCATCCGGATATCATAAAACGTGCTACGTGCCAGGTGCGACGTGCGACGTGCTCGTGCTGCGTGCACGGGAAAGGACGGACCATGACCCTGAAGTCCGAGTTCACGACGACCTGCCCCTGCTGCCATGCGACGCTGGTAGTCGACGCCAACCTGCGGCGGATCGTTCGGCACGAGGAGCCGGTGCGCGGCGACCGTCCCGAGCTCGACGCCGCCCAGCAGATCCTCGCGCAGGAAGCGGCGCGCCGCGAGGCGCTGTTCCAGGAGTCGGTCGCCGCGGAGAAGACCCGCGGGGACGCGTTGTCCAAGCGTTTCGAGGAAGCGCTCCGCCAGGCGCGCGAGGAGCCGATCACCAAGCCGACTCGAGACTTCGACCTCGACTGAGCAGCCCCCGCCTTCGCCCTCCGGGCTACGGCGAGGCAGGCTTCGCCCTCCGGGCTACGGCGAGGCAGGCTTCGCCCTCCGGGCTACGGCGAGGCAGGCTTCGTCCTGCACCCTACCGCAGGGGTGCCGTGAATTCAGGCGGCAGCTCGGTCCAGCGGTCGCGCCGCGGATAGAACAACGGCTTGCGATCGGGATACTGCTTCCTGAACGCTTTGTAGCGTGCCCGCCACCAGGCGGTCCGCCGCTTCGAGATCCGGATCCGGCGGTGCGGCCACTCGAGCAGCATGCGCTCGACTTTCCAGACGCTGACGTCCGCGAGCCGCCAGTCGTAGGTGCCCATCACCCGCAGGTCGACGACCTCGTAGCCGGTGACCCCTCCCGTAAAGTCCACGTACGGATCGACGTAGCTCAACGCCAGGTTTCGTGGTGACGTGAACACGGGCCGCCGGCCGTGCAGCCCCGGATCGCGTGAGCGCGCGACCGATCCCCATCCGGTGGGTGTCTTGTAGACGAAGATCACATGGTCGAGGCGATCGATCGACTCGAAGCTCAGAACGAGCGGCGGATAGCCGTGCTGCTCGAGAATGACCGCGGCCGCCAGCGCCGCCTCGAGACAGTGGGCCGTGCCATGACGCACCACCCCGCGGAAAGTGCGGAGCGTTTCACCGCGCTTCTCGTCGTTGTACCGCAGCAGGTTCAGATAATGCTGCACCGCGGCCGGCGTCTTCAGGCGGTCGATGACCCGGCGTTCCGCCGCGGTGAACGCCTCCCGCGGAGGCCGTTCAGCGTCTCGCGTGCGCACGCCGGATCTCCGCAACCAGGTCTGGAGGGGCCCACTCGCTGCCACTCAGAGTCGTAATCAGCTTCCCCTCGCGATCGATGATTGCGGTCCGGAGGTTGTGCACGATGTCGCCCGCCGGTTCGCCGCTGCGCAGCACCGACACCCCGAACTGCGCGGCGAACCCATCCACGTCCTCCCGGGCGCCGGTCAGGAAGTGCCAGAGGGAGGGATCGGCGCCCAGATCGGCGGCGCGCCTGCCGAGAACGGCGGGCGAGTCGTAGACCGGATCGAAGCTCACGGACAGCAACTGCACCTCGCCGCGAAGGCGGGCATCGGCGCGCACCTGCTCCTGCACGGCTCTGAAGTGCCGGTCCATGACCGGACAGAAGTCGGGCAATGGACATCGCGTGTACATGAACGTGACGGCGAGAATCCGGCCGCGCCAGTCGGCGAGCCGCCGGGGCGCACCGCTCTCGTCGATCAGGCGTGCGTCGCGCACCGCCTGTCCGGGCTCGATGAGCGCCATCACCCGGGCCGGCGATGACGGATCGGCGAGCGGAGCGAACCCGGTTCGGGCGACATCTCGCAGGTGCGCCTCAGTGCCGTTCACGACCAGCGTCGCGGTCACGAGCTCGCCCGCGGTGCGCCCGTCCATCTGCTTCCCCTCGCTCACTTTGAACGCCATGGTCATGCCGGGCATGAAGCCGGGGATGTCGTCGTGTCTGATGGTGAGCTCCTGCCGGGCTGGATCCACCGCGACGACCTGCCCCTTGAGCACGTAGCGGCGCCCGGACGGGCGGCAGGCCGCGGCCGTGATGGTCAGGCCGGCAACCAGCACGGCGATGAGCGCGCCAGCCCGCCGAGGCCGGCACCTGCGAAGCGTCCCCATCTGGTTGACTCTACAGGCACCCAGCGCCCGGAGCAACGGCATGCATCCTGCTTGATTCGCGTTCTTAACGGGACACTCGTCTTGATGCGCGGCACAGCCCCGCACACCATCCGTGTGAGCCCCCCACATGAGCGTCTGCTTCAGCGCGGAGGCGGTCGGCTCGCCGAGGGTGAACGTCGCGCGTCATTTTTGGCAGGAGTAAGGGGAGCATGGGAAGGAGACTCTACGTCGGCAACCTACCGTATTCGACCTCCGAGGATCAGCTCACCGAACTGTTCAGTCGCGCGGGCAAGGTCGACAATGTCCGCGTCATGCGGGACATGGCCACGGGACGGGCACGCGGCTTTGCGTTCGTCGAGATGAGCTCCGACGAAGAGGCGCAGAAGGCCATCAATGACTTCCACGAGTACCAGCTCGAGGGCCGCGGGCTGGTGGTCAACGAAGCCCGTCCGAAGCCTGAAGGAGGCTTTGGCGGCTCCGGCGGTGGGAGCGGACGCGGACGCGGCAACTTCGGCGGAGGCGGCGGCAACCGCGGGGGCGGCGGCGACGAGTACGGTGGCGGCCGCAGAAAAGAACCGCGCTGGTAGCAGAACGAAAAAGGCCGGCCCGCGAATGCGGCCGGCCTTCGTGTGTACGGACGCCGAGGGCGCTACTCGTCGACGATCCAGCCGTCCCGTAGCTGGATGATCCGGCTGCCGTAGGCGGCGTTCGCTTCCGAATGCGTGACCTGCACGATCGTGGTACCGGACTCGTTGAGTTTCCGGAACAACTCCATGATTTCTTTGCCCTGGCTCGTGTGCAGGTTGCCCGTGGGCTCGTCGGCCAGAATCACCTTGGGGTTCGAGATGACCGCGCGCGCGACGGCGACGAGCTGCTGCTGCCCGCCCGACAGCTGGTTCGGGTAGAGATCCTTCTTCCCGACGATCGCGAACTTGTCGAGGATGTCGCAGACCATGCTCTCGCGCTCCGACTTCCGGATGTCGCGATAGGAGAGTGGGATGTCGAGGTTCTCGTAGACCGTCAGGTGATCGAGCAGGTGATAGCTCTGGAACACGAAGCCGATGTATTGCTTGTGCAGCTTCGCACGATCCTTGGCCGCCAGCTTGTGGACGGGTTGATCGAGGAAATAGTACTCGCCGGTCCACGCGCTGTCGTGCATCCCGATGATGTGGAGGAGCGTCGACTTCCCGGCGCCCGACGGTCCCATGATCGAGACGAACTCGCCTTCCTTGATATCGGCATTGATGCGGCGCAGGACATAGCTGCGGCTGGTGCCGTGCGCGTAGGACTTTTCGATGTTGCGAAGCCCGATCAGCACGTTCGGCGCGAGCGACGTTTCCGGCGGCAGCGCGTCGGCGACCGGCGCGGGTGCGGGCTGGTTCGAGCGGGAGAAGAACGCCATGTGGTCTGTACCTTTCGCCTCTTAGACGGGCCGCTGTCAGGATCGGTTTCTCTCTGAAGCCGGGCCCGCCGGCGGTTGCGAGCCGTCCCTATCTTACTCCGCGCGCAACGCGACCATCGGATCGACGCGGGTGGCCCGCCGCGCCGGGATCGTGCAGGCCATCGCCGCGATCAGCGTCAGCAGCAGGGCCATTCCGCCGAAAATGCGCGGATCTCCAGGCCCGACCCCGAACAGCATGGTCGTCAGCAGGCGGCCCACGACGAACGAACCGGCGATCCCGAGCAGGATGCCCGCCGCCGTCACCCGCAGGCCGTCGCCGATGACGAGCCGGAAGACCTCCGACCCCGATGCCCCGAGCGTCATCCGTACCCCGATCTCGGTCGTGCGCTGAGCGACGGCGTAGGCCATCACGCCATAGAGGCCGATGGCCGCCAGCGTGAGGGCCAGCGCCGCGAATGCGGCCGCGAGCACCGCGACGAACCGCGGCTGGTCGATCGAGTCGCGGACCCTGGTCTCGAGCGTCGTGATGCCCGACACCGGGACCGCACGATCGATCTCGGCGACCGCGCGACGCAGCGCGGCGCCGAGCCGCGCGGGGTCGCCGTCAGTCTTCAGGATCACGTTCATCCCGGGCTCGGTCATCTGCCAATAGGGAATGAACGCTTCGACGCGGCCGGCATCCCTGGCGCCGCGCCCTTTCACGTTCGACACGACCCCGACGATCGAGAACCACGGGGCGTCATCGCCTCCGAATCGGACGCGGTGGCCGATCGGATCCACGCCCGCGAAATAGGTTCGCGCGAACGTCTCATTGACGATCACCGATGGGGCAGCCTCGCGTTCGGCGATCGCGTGTCCCTTCAGAAGTCGCATCCCCATGACCTCGAAGTACCCGGCGCTGATCAGGCGATACCACGTGGCCGGTGTCTGCGACTGCGAGGCGGGAGCCGGCCGGCCTTCGATCTCGAAGCTGGTGTCGCTGTCGCCGCTGAGCGGCAGCACCGACGCCAGCGCCGCCCGGCGGACGCCCGGCAGCGCGCTCGCGCGCTCGAGGACCTGATCGTAAAAGACGCGATGCTTCGCCATCGTGTCGTAGCCGCCGGCCCGGGGCGGATTGACGAAGCCGACCAGCGCCTGGCGCGGATCGAAGCCGAGGTCGGCGGCTTGCAGCTTGACGAAGGTCTGCAGCAGGAGGCCGCCGCCGGTGAGCAGCATCAGCGCCAGCGCGACTTCCACGGTGATCAGTGCCCGCCGCACGCCGTGGCCGCTCGCGCCGGTGGCACCTCGAGCGCCATCCTTCAACGGCTTCGCGACGTCGTTGCGTGACGACTGCAAGGCCGGGATCAATCCGAACAGCACGCCGGTGCCGATGGTCAAGGCGGCGGCAAACAGCAGGACGGCTCGATCGAATCGCACCTCGTTCAGGCGCGGCGCAGTCGCCGGAGCGAGCGCGAGCAGCCCATCGACCGCCCAGACGCCGACGCCGATCCCGGCCGCGCCGCCAATCGCGGCGAGCAGCAGGCTCTCGGTGAGCAGCTGGCGAATCATGCGCCCGCGGCCGGCGCCGAGCGCCATGCGCACGGCGATCTCGCGCTCTCTGGACGACGCGCGCGCCATCAGGAGATTGGCGATGTTCGCGCAGGCGATCAGCAGCACGAACGCGACCGATCCCAGCAGCGTCAGGAGTCCGCCCCGGATGTCGCCGACGACGCGCTCGTGCAGCGGGATCAGCAGGAAGCCGGTCTTTTCGTTGAACTGGGGATGCTCCGCCTCGAGGCGCCGCGCCAGAGCAGAGGCGTCGGCCTGCGCGCGCTCGATCGACAGACCGTCGGCCAGCCGCGCGACGGATCGAAGGATGACCGCGCCGCGGGACGGGTTGACCACGTTGAGGCGCAGCGGCCGCCAGACCTCGGCCGACGCCGCAATCACCGGACGGAAGCCTGGCGGCAGCACCCCCACGATCTCGTGCGGCTCGCCGTTCAGGACGATCGGGCGGCCCACGGCATCGGAGGCTCCGCCGAAGCGCCGCTTCCACAGACCATCGCTGATGATGGCGACCCTCGCGGCGTTCGGCACGTCATCCTGGTCACGGAACGTGCGGCCGACTGCCGGAGCGACACCGAGGACCGTGAAGTACTCGTGCGAGACCTGCTCGCCGGGCAGCGGCTCGGGCTCGGCGCCGCCGCTCAAGGTCGGCCGCCAGCCGGTGATGACCGCCACGTGTTCGAAGAGCCGCGTCTCGCGGCGCCAGTCCGCGTAGTTGCCGGGCGTGCCCCACTCGTCGGGCGGACCGCCGCGCGCTCGCAGATCCTGCCAGACGGTGACGAGTCGATCGGGCGCGCGGTAGGGCAGCGGGCGGAACAGGAGCGCATTCACGACGGTGAAGATCGCCGTGGTCGCA
>Ga0075433_10005296_pt1 | contig 10119 bp, 8 predicted proteins | sample RhiMethybrSRZTD2_FD_75299 | JGI IMG/M metagenome (GOLD analysis project Ga0075433, IMG submission 75299) | Populus rhizosphere microbial communities from Tennessee, USA - Rhizosphere MetaG P. TD hybrid SRZTD2 | ecosystem: Host-associated > Plants > Roots > Rhizosphere > Soil | place: USA... | reverse complement strand
GCGACGAACGCCTCCTTGTAGCCCGGGAGCGGCGGCACCAGCACCAGCGGCGGGCCCTCCCCCATCACCACGAGCCGCGTGTGCCCGCCCGGCAGCTCGAATTCCCGTTCCTGCCAGCCCTCGAGCCAGGCCGGGTCGGCCGCGCGTTGCCAGCCGTCCTCGAGACGCGCCGCGATGCTCCTCATTCCCCCATGCTACCCTGCGCAGCCGCCCGGCGCGCACGCCGGGCGCGAGCGCGTGCTCACGGAGGAGACACCCATGTCGCAACTGTCGCGGAACACCGTTCCCGCATGAGCGGGGCGCTGCGCAGCTTTCCATCCGGATTCCACTGGGGCACGGCGACCTCCGCCCATCAGGTCGAAGGCGGCAACGACAGGAACGACTGGTGGCGCTTCGAGCAGAAGCCCGGCGTCATTCACGGCGGTGCCAAGAGCGGCGCGGCGTGCGGCCACTACCAGCGCTTCGACGAGGACTTCGCGCTCGCCGAGAGCGACGCGCACAACGCGCACCGGCTGTCCTTCGAGTGGAGCCGCATCATGCCGGAGCGCGGCAAGATCGACGCGGCGGCTGTCGCCCACTACCACGGCGTGCTCGAGTCCCTCGAGCGGCACGGGCTCCGCCCGCTGGTCACGCTCCACCACTTCACGAACCCGCTGTGGATCGCCGACCGCGGCGGCTGGGAGAATCCCGAGACCATCCAGCACTTCTGCGCGTTCGTGCGCTTCTGCGCGCGCGAGTTCGGCAGCGAGGTGGACTGGTGGTGCACGGTGAACGAGCCCGAGGTCTACGCCTTCCGCGGCTGGTCCGAGGGTGTGTGGCCGCCTGCGAAGCGCGACGACGGGCTGGCGCTGGCGGTGATGGCGAACCTGCTCGAGGCGCACGGCCTCGCCTACCGCATCCTCCACGAGCAGGACCGCGGCGGCGCGGAAGGGCGCGGGCGCACCGCGAACGTGGGCTTCGCGAAGCACCTGCCGCAGCTCGAAGGCGACCGCTGGTGGTTCCCGCTCGACGGGGTGCGCGCCGGCTTCGAGGACGCGGTCTTCAACGAGGCCGTGCTCCAGGCCGGCGTGACCGGCGAGATCAAGCTCGCGATCCCGGGCGTGCGCGGCGTGACGCGCCGCGTGCCCGAGCTCGCGGGCAGTCTCGACTATATCGGGCTCAACTACTACACGCGCTGGAAGGTGCGCACCTTCGCGCCCGATCCGCACGTGGCGCGCGCCGGTGCTTCGAAGACCGACCTGGGCTGGGAGATCTACCCGCAGGGCTTCGAGCGGGCGGTGATGCGCATGGCGCAGCTCAAGCGGCCGGTGATCGTCACCGAGCACGGGTTCGCCGACGCCCTCGACAAGCAGCGGCCGCGCGCGCTGGTCCAGTCGCTCCACCATCTCGGTCGGGCGATCGGGCGCGGCGCGAACGTGATCGGCTACTACCACTGGTCGCTGATGGACAACTTCGAGTGGTCCGACGGCTACAGCGGGCGCTTCGGCCTCTACCAGGTGGACTTCGCCGACCCCGCGCTCCCGCGCAACCGGACGCGCAGCGCCGACCTCTACTCCCGCATCGCGCGCGCGAACGGCGTCGAGCGCGAGGTCGCCACCGAGGTCGGGCTCGCGCCGTAGGAATTCAGCGCAGCAGCGACGCCCGCACCACGCGATCGCCGGCCCGGCACGAGAGACGCACGAAGTACATCCCGCTCCCGATCCGCGCGCCCCGCCCGTCCCTGCCGTCCCACGACACCGCCGTGCTCCCCGCCGGCAGCGCGCCCGCGATGAGCGTCCTCACGCTGCGCCCGGCGACGTCGTACACCTCGAGCCGGGCCGGCATCGCGGCCGGCAGCGTGATCGCGAACTCCATGCGGCTCCGCCCCGGCGCCGCCTGAACGAGGCGCAGCTCCGGGCCGCCGGGCTCCTGATCGCCGCTCTCCGCGCCGTCCACTCCCGTGACCGGCCCCGCGATCCAGAAGTGATCGGGTGTCCCGGGCGCCCCGCGCACCCATTGGAGCTGGGCGAACCAGATGCGGCATAGCGTCCAGTTTCCGACGATGCAGTCGGAACGCGTCGTTCCGGAAAACCCAGCCAGGTACTCCCGTCCGAAGAACTCCAGGTGCTCGGTGCCGTACCAATTCGCCACGCGCGTGTCGTTCGCCAGGTACGAGTAGAGGCTGTTGATCTCGGTCCAGTGGCCGGGCCCGTAGGTTTCGCTGGGATCGGCCGGATCGTGCTGGTTCCGGAGGAGCCGGATCGATGCCGGCGACGATTCGGAGGTGAACAGCACGTACCAGCTGCTGTCGGCCGGAACGTTTCCGCTGTTCACGTGGAGAAACACGTGCGGCGACTCGGTCTTCACCCGGAGCGTGTGATAGTAGTCCGTCATGAAGAGTGGATTGAGGTCGCTCCACTGCGTGAGCGAGCCGGGCGCCGATTGCGCCACGCCTACGCACATCGTGTCCTGCGAGACTTTGCTCATCACCGATGCGAAGTACATCAGGTACCGGCCCGGGTGAAAGGGATCCGGCATGACGAACGGATCCCGCAGCTGCTGGGGCGCGGATGCGGACGCCCAGGGGGCGTTGTCGACGGAGAAGACCGGCGTGGATTGGCGCTCCCACACGATGGACGGCGTGTTGAGGTTCGTGGTCGTGGCGTAGCCGATGTGCTGGTTGTCGAACGCGTCCACGCCCGTGTAGAACATGTAGTACGTCGGCCCCTGCTGGACGATCGTCGGGGCCCAGACGTGGTTCGAGTCCCACTGGCCGGTCGGACCGACGCGGAACGAGGTCGTGTCGGGGCGCGACCAGTGGACGAGGTCCGCAGACCAGGTGTGGGCGAAGCTCTTTTCGTTCTGCGCGACCTGCGTGCAGTTCATTCTCCCGTTGCTGCGCGTATAGAAGAGATGAAAACGTCCCAGCCCGTCGTAGAAGATCGCGAAGTCCTTGGGGCGGATGTAGGTGCTGGAGTCGAGGTACGACGCCACCGAGATGTGGGTGACCGGCGGCAGCGGAACGTCGGCGGGGACCGCAGCCGAGACCCGCGCCCCTTTGAGGGTCTCCAATTCGAGGACCGAAGCGGGCATGAGAGCGGCCACGCTCGCGGTGGCGGTCAGCGTCGTGTCGGTCCGAGCGAGGATGTCGAGCGCGAGGCTCCACGAAGTGTCGGGGGCTGCGACCCGGACGCCGGCAACCGTCAGGAGGCTGTGCCCGGTCACCTGGATGACGTAGAGGCCGGGCGGGTGATTGCGGAACACACGGCGGATCGAAGGCGGGTCCGAGTCCGTGAGCGGATGAATGGCCCCGTTCGCCGCGGCAGCCGGCCGTGCGGCGCAGGGAACGACGCAGGAAGCGGCGAGGAGAATGGCCGCGAGTCGGCGCATCGGGGGGGCCTCCTGTGACTCCACGCGGAGTCGCGCGATGAATCGGCACAGGCGGCCGCGCCGAGGTCAGGCGCCACGGACGGCGCGCGTGACGAGTGCGGGATGATACACCGAGCCGCGCGCCGGGCAAGAGCCAAACCGGTCTTTTTGCGCGCGCCACACGCCGTGCGCTACGGTGCGCGCGGTCATCCACGAAAGGACCAAGGCCATGTGCCCCTTCTGCGGAAAGCACGGCGACCAGCCGTGTACGGTGAGCGAGAAGCCGAACGGTCGCATCATCTGTTCCTGCGGGAAACACTCGTGGCCGAACTCCGGGGCGTTCCTCGAGAGCTGCCGCCTCGCCAGCCTCACCATTACCGGCATGGTCCACAGCTGGACCCAGGGGTACTAGGCTCGGTCTGAAAACGCCCGATGGCTGCGTTGCTCGGGCGCCTTGCCCTCGGACGTTTTCAGACCGAGCCTGGCCCCTAGGAGCTCCCCCGATGCCGAATCCGGTGTTTACCGGATTGAGTCCCGTCTTCCCGGCAGGCCAATCTTGATGGGCGGCCGCGAGTTGTCGACTAGGAACGGGGCTCGACATGAGAGCGCTGTCGCGGCATCGCGGGTGGTTTCTCAGCGCTCTGCTGGTTGGCATCGGATTCGCTGCGTCCACGTATCTGACCGGTCGAGCCCTCGATCTCGCGGCCGCACACGCCCCCGGCGCTCCCGACCTCTGCTCCCGGCTGTTCGGCGCGAGCTGCGACGCGACGTTGGGCGACTCGCGAAACTGGATCCTCCGCGTCCCGCTCGCGGGCTGGGGCGTGGTGTATTTCACCGCGCTCGGCGGCCTCCTGTTCCTGGCCCGCTTCACCCGCGCTTTCGAGGCCGAGGCCCTGCTCGCGGCACTGCTGATCAACCTGCTGGGTCTCACGGCAGGCGTCGCGCTGACCGCACGGCAGCTCGCCGGGCACACGCCGCTCTGCCCGCTCTGTCTCTCCGTGCACGCCGTGAGTCTGCTCCTGCTGTTCGCGCTGCGCGGGGCGGGGGCCCGCTCGGTCGCGGAGCAGGTCGCGACGCTGCGCGACGCCGCCAAGTGGCTGGTGCATTCCGGTGCCGGGATGAGCGAGCGCGCGCGCTGGAATCTGGTCGGGTTCGCGAGCGTCGCGCTCCTCGCGGCGGTCGCGTACCAGTGGATCTACGTCGAGTCGGCGCTGCGGCTCCCCTCCGAGCCGCGCTCGCAGAGTCGCGCCGAGATCATCGCCAGCTTCCGCGGGGCGCCCCGGATTGCGCTCCCCGTGGCCGCCGAGGATCCGCACCTCGGCGATCTCGCGGCGCCGGTGCGGCTCGTCGTGTTCGAGAGCTTCCGCTGCGCAGCGTGCCGCAGGCTCGCGGGCACGCTCTCCCGGCTCCACGAACAGTTCGGCGACCGGTTGGTGGTGGTCTACAAGCACTATCCGCTCTCGAAGCAGTGCAACGGCCGGCTGGCGCAGGACATGCAGCCCGGCGCCTGCGAGATCGCGTGGGCGGCCGAGGCGGCGAACCGGCAGGAGCGATTCTGGCAGTTCCATGACGCAATCTTCGCCGCGGGGGTCGATGGATCGCCCGGAGCCATCGCCGAGGTGGCGCGCCGCGTGAATCTCGATCCCGCGCGATTCCTGGCCGACCGCGTGTCGGACTCCACGATGGCCCGCGTCGCCGCGGACATCGCGCTCGGCGATCGCCTGAAGATCCCCGGCACGCCCGCGGTCTTCGTGGACGGTCGCCTCGTTTCATCGCCCGAGGCCCGGGTGCTCGAAACCCTGATTCGGTACGAGCTCGGGCAAACCGAAGGATTCAGCATCTCGTCGACGAATGGAGGTCGGGGCCCTCGACGAACGGCCGCCCGTGAAAGCCGTACCGCGCCGTCCGCGGTACGGATCGCTTCCTCGCCGTTCCAGTAGTCCAGGAGGGTTTTCCATGAAACGTGTGTTGGGTGTTCTGGTCGCGTTGCTCGCGCTCGGGTTCCTCACGATGTCGCACTCGTCGAAGGCCGGACCCGCGCCCGAGAAGAAGCAGTTGGTGTGTCATCAGGCGGACAGCACGGGCGCCCACATCATCGAGATCTCCATCCATGCCGTTCCGGCGCACTTGCGGAACCACGGCGACTGCCTGATCAACTCCGAGGACCGGAGCCTGATCGGCCAGCCGTGCGACACGACGGATGCGAACGGGAACGACATCTGCGATATCCAGCCATAGCCAGGGAATTCGGCGGCCCCCCCGCCGAAGCGGGCGGCCCCCCGGAGCATCGGGGGGCCGCCTTCCCTTTGCCGCACGGGCAACCTCGGATGCGATCATGGCGTAGAGTCGGCGATCGACATCCCCCGCCCCCGGCCGTACGCACATGTCGTGCGCGGAGTGCCGCGGGCCTTCCCACGGAGGTTCATCGTGCGTCGCGAGTCGCTGCTGCTCGGGTTCGCCGTCGCCGTACCCGTCCTCTACTTCGGTGTCATGCTGGTCGCGGCTTCCACCTGGCCCGGATACAGTCACGTCACTCAGTACGTGAGCGAGCTCGGCGGCCCCGATGCGAAGCACCCTGCGATCTTCAACGTCGGGATCGTGGTCATGGGCGCCGTCTGCACGCTCTCGGCGTGGGGCATCTTCGGGGCGGCACGCACGGTCGGCGGGCGCCGCGTGATGAGCGCGCTGGCCGCGACCTGCATCGCGCTGTTCGGCGTCGCGATGATGATGGGCGGCCTCTTTCCCATGCCGAACCCGCTGCACGGGGGCTTCGGCCTGGGGTTCGCGATGGTGCTCGCGCCCCTGTTCCTGGCGCTCGCCCTGGGCGGGCGCGGCGGCGCGCTCACCGTGCTGCTGCTCGGGAGCTTCGCATTCATGATCGCGACCATGGCGGTGATGATGGGCGTGGGGCACATCGTGACCCGGGCCAACGTCGGGCTGTGGCAGCGCCTGAACGCGCTCGCGATGTTCCCCTGGCTCGGCGTCACGGGCCTGGCCCTGGCGCGGCGGATCGGCGGCCCCACGGCTTGAGGGCGCAAGGGGCTGCGTCCGTGACTGCATGCGGCGTTTGTCGCTGCGGCTGCAGTGAGTTAGGCTTTCTGGAGTACGGCCGAAATGCAGGAGTGACAGTCATGGCTCGGGACCCCGAAGACCCGATCGAAACCATTCAGCGCGAGGTCGAGCGTATGTTTCACGACCTCGTGTACCGTCGTCATCCCGCGACCCACTTCGGCGAGCCCACGTGGAGACCCCCGACCGACCTGGTGGTGTCGAGGCGCGCGGCGCGCGTGCTGCTCGAGCTGGCCGGAGTGCCGCGCGAAAGCGTGCGCGTGACTCTGCGTGGTCGCACGCTCGAAGTGAGCGGCCGGCGCACGCCTCCGCAGGAGCCGGGCGATGCGCACTACCATCGCGCGGAGATCTACTTCGGCGAGTTCAAGCGCACGATCGAGTTGCCGTGGGAGGCCGACGAGAGCGCAGTCGAGGCGCGTTACCGGAACGGGATGCTCGAGATCCACCTCAAGCCCGTGCCCGTTCCTTCACCGACCGACATCCCGATCGAGCAGAAGCAGTCCCGTTAGGCCGTTCTCCCAACCCGCACAGCTGAAGAGCGAACGCATGCCGCCACGCGACAGCAAGAAGAAGATCGGCGTCCGGGGCTTCCCCGCGGTCCCGCTCGTCTCCCAGCCGCCGGTGCGCGAGGTCCCGATCCTGCCGGTCCGGCACACCGTGCTGTTCCCGTTCGCGTTCCTGCCGTTCAACGTCGGCCGGCCGCGCAGCATCCAGCTCCTGAACGACGTGATGGCCGGCGACCGCACGATCGCGGTGGTGACCCAGAAGGACGGGGCGATCGAGGATCCCGCTCCCGGCGATCTCCACGGCCTCGGCACGCTCGCCACCGTGCTGCGCATGGTGCGGATCGCCGACGACCGGATCTCGATCCTGGTGCAGGGCATCACCCGAGTGCGGATCCTCGAGGTGCTGGCGGAGGAGCCCTACCTCAAGGCCCGGGTCGAGACGCTGGCCGAGGAGGAGAAGGAAGGCGACGTCGAAACCGGGGCGCTCGAGAAGGCGGTCGTGTCCCAGTTCGAGAAAGTGGTGGCGATCTCGCCCAACGTGCCCGACGAGGCGGCGGCCGCGGCCCGCAACCAGCAGGGGTCGGGGCGGGTCGCGGACTTCATCGCGTCGCTGCTCGATCTCAAGGCCGAGGACAAGCAGGCGCTGCTCGAGGAGCTGGACGTGCGGCAGCGGCTCCAGCGTCTCACCGAGATCCTGGCGCGCGAGCTGCAGATCCTGCAGGTCGGGCAGCACATCGAGCAGTCGGTGCGCGAGTCGATCGATCAGCACCAGAAGGAATTCCTGCTGCGCCAGCAGATGGAAGCGATCAAGAAGGAGCTGGGCGAGACCGACGACTCGCAGCGCGAGATCCAGGAGCTCAAGGAGAAGATCGAGAAGGCGGGCATGCCGGAGGAAGTCCTCAAGGAGGCGAATCGCGAGCTCGCCCGGCTGCAGCGGATCCCGCCCCAGGCCCCCGAGTACACGGTGGCGCGCACCTATCTCGAGTGGCTGTGCGACATGCCGTGGACGGTCGCGACCGAGGACGACCTCGATCCGAAGCACGCCCGCAAGGTGCTCGACGAGGACCACTACGGCCTCGAGAAGATCAAGGAGCGTATCCTCGAGTTCCTGGTGGTCCGGCGCTTCAAGAAGGACGCGCGCACGCCGATCCTGTGCTTCGCGGGGCCGCCGGGCACCGGCAAGACCTCGCTGGGCAAATCGATCGCGCGGGCGCTGGGGCGCAAGTTCGTACGCCAGTCGCTGGGCGGCGTGCGCGACGAGGCCGAGATCCGCGGACACCGGCGCACCTACATCGGCGCGCTCCCCGGCAACATCATTCGCAGCATTAGGCGCGCGGGCTCGCGCAACCCGCTGTTCATGCTGGACGAGATCGACAAGCTCGGCGCGGACTTCCGCGGGGATCCGGCGAGCGCGCTGCTCGAGGTGCTCGATCCCGAGCAGAACTTCGCGTTCATGGACCACTACCTCGACGTGCCGTTCGACCTGTCGCAGGTGCTGTTCATCACGACCGCGAACTACTTGGACCCGGTGCCGCCGGCCCTGCGCGACCGCATGGAAGTGATCGAGCTCTCCGGCTACACCGAGATGGAGAAGCTCGAGATCGCCAAGCGTCACCTGATCCCGAAGGCCATCCGTGAGAATGGCCTGGAGTCGCTCGAGGTCCGGTTCCTCGACGAAGGCCTGCTCAAGCTGGTGCGCGAGTACACGCGCGAGGCCGGGCTGCGCAACCTCGAGCGCGAGATCCAGAACCTGCTGCGCAAGACCGCGATGCAGGTGGCGGAAGGCAAGGAGGCGACGCGCGAGATCACGGCCCAGCGCGTGCGCGAGCTGCTCGGGCCCGAGCCCTTCGACTTCGAGCCGGCCTCGCGTCTCGACGAGCCGGGCGCGGCCTTGGGGCTGGCGTGGACGCCGACCGGCGGCGAGGTGCTCACGGTCGAGGCCACGGCCATGCCGGGCTCGAAGAACCTGATCCTCACCGGCCAGCTCGGCGACGTGATGAAGGAGAGCGCGACCGCCGCCCTCTCCTACATCCGCTCGCACGCCGACGAGCTCGGCATCGACCCCGAGTTCTTCGACGGCGCCGACATCCACGTGCACCTGCCGGCGGGCGCGATCCCCAAGGACGGGCCGTCGGCCGGCGTGGCGCTGTGCACCGCGATGGTGAGCCTGCTCACGAACCGCAGGGCACGCTCGGGCATCGCCATGACCGGCGAGATCACGCTGCGCGGCCGCGTGATGCGGATCGGCGGCCTCAAGGAGAAGGTGCTGGGCGCACATCGCGCCGGGATCAAGACCGTGATCCTGCCCAAGGAGAACCAGAGCGAGCTCGAGGAAGTGCCGATCGAGGTGCGCACCCACATGATCTTCGCCCCGGTCGAGCGCATCGACCAGGTGCTGGAGCTCGCCTTGGAGGAGAAGCCGGTCGCGGAGGCCGCCGCAGAAGGGGCGCCCGAGGCGAAGGAGTCCGAAGCGAAGGAGGCCACCGGCGCGGCGACTCGTCCTGCGCCCGCGGAGACGCCGGAGGCGCAGCCGCAGGACGTGGCAGCGCGCTGGTCGCTGCCGCGACAGCCTCAGCCGTAGGCTTCGTTCGAAAACGCCCGATGGCTGCGTTGCGCGGGCGGCTCCTCGCTCCAGAGTGGCCTGAAGGCCACGATTCCGCTCGTCGCTCGCCCGCGACGCCTTGCCCTCGAGCGTTTTCGAACGAAGCCTGGCGCGGGACTCAGCGCCCCGCGACCGGGGTCAGCATCAGCCGGTACTTGCTCCCCTGCTCGATGCGCGTCCAGATCAGAGCTTCGGGCGCGCGCGCCTGATCCGTTCGCGACGCCCAGGTCGGATACGACACCGGGCCCGCCTCCAGCTGCGTGACCGGGCCGAAGCTCGACGTGCCGCTGCGCGCGCTGCGGATCTCGAGCCGCCCCTCCACCGCTGCGTTGTCGGCGGGGTACCCGTTGTCGCGCCTGCCTTCGGAGTTGAGCTCGCCCGGAGTCCACGCCACCCACGCGACCCACACCGAGGTTCCGTTCGCGACCACGGAGGGCGTCGACGCGTTCTCCCCCGCCGGAGAGACGCGGACCGGCCCTGCGACGCGCCCCTCGGGATCCAGCGATGCGTAGTAGACCGCGATCGGGCCCGCGCCCGCACCCGAAGCGGGACCCTCCCTCCATGCGATGTGCACGCGGCCGGAAGCTTCACAGG
>Ga0075433_10005295_pt1 | contig 10119 bp, 9 predicted proteins | sample RhiMethybrSRZTD2_FD_75299 | JGI IMG/M metagenome (GOLD analysis project Ga0075433, IMG submission 75299) | Populus rhizosphere microbial communities from Tennessee, USA - Rhizosphere MetaG P. TD hybrid SRZTD2 | ecosystem: Host-associated > Plants > Roots > Rhizosphere > Soil | place: USA... | reverse complement strand
GAAGCGTTCACTGATGCCGCCTTTGACGACATCCTTGAGATGAATAACGCCGAGAATCTTGTTGCCCTCGGAAACAACCAGTGGCGTACCGCCAGAATCGGCGATGCCGTGGGTCACGCCTTCGATCTGCGAGCTCACCGTGCCGCCCAACTCGCCAACGTAGGTGATAATCGCGTCGACGGCGCCTTTGCGGATCTTGCGTCCGTCGAGATCGCAACCGCTCATCCGCGTTTGCGCGCTAAACGGAATAAATTTCGCGCCGATGCCTTGCACATCGCGACCGCGCAGCCCGTATTTTTCTTTCGCTAGCACAACGATAGAACGCCCTTCAGGCGTTTCATCAGCGAGACTCGCGAGCTGGGCTGCATCCGCGAGAGCTTCCGGACCGACGCCGTCGATGGGAATAAATTCAGTCGCCATGCGATTACCGAGCGTGATCGTGCCGGTCTTGTCCAAGAGCAATGTGTCGACATCGCCCGCCGCTTCCACGGCTCGCCCGCTCATGGCGAGAACGTTCTTTCTAAGTAAACGATCGATGCCGGCGATGCCGATAGCGGAAAGCAAGCCGCCGATCGTCGTTGGAATCAAACAAACGAGCAACGCTACAATTACGGTTATCGAAACCGTAGTCATACCGGAGTAAATCGCCATCGGCACGAGCGTCACGCAGGCGAACAGAAAAATCAGGGTAAGACCGGCGAGTAATATATTGAGGGCGATTTCGTTGGGTGTCTTTTGCCGCTCCGCTCCTTCGACCAAAGCGATCATGCGATCGAGAAAAGACTCGCCGGGACTCGCCGTGATGCGCACGACGATGCGGTCGGACAGAACTTTTGTGCCGCCGGTCACAGCTGAACGATCGCCGCCGCTTTCACGAATGACCGGCGCTGATTCGCCGGTGATTGCGGATTCATCGACCGACGCGATACCTTGGATCACGTCGCCGTCGCCAGGAATAATTTCGCCGGCTTCGACCACGACGGTGTCCCCTTTGCGAAGCGCCGACGCGGGCACGACTTCTTCCCGATGATCATTGGCCAAGCGTCGCGCGCTGGTTTCCTTGCGCATTTTGCGCAATGTCGCGGCCTGGGCCTTGCCGCGTCCTTCGGCAACCGCTTCGGCAAAGTTGGCGAAGACAACGGTGAACCACAACCAGAAACTGACGTTGAAGGTAAACCATAGCGGTTGAGATCCGGGTGTAGGAGCGAAAAGATCGCGCAGTAAGATCAAGCTTGTCAGCACACTGCCGATCTCGACAACGAACATGACCGGGTTCTTGATCACGTGGCGCGGCGTGAGCTTGCGGAAACTGTCCCAAATCGCCGGCCGCATGATTTCAGGATCGAACAAAGAACGTTCTTTTAAGCGTGTGTCTGCCATGTTAGTAAACCTTTCCTGCCTGAGCTAAGAAATGCTCGACGATAGGACCGAGGGAGAGCGCCGGGAAAAACGTTAACGCGCCGACGATAATAATGACGCCGACCAGCAGCACGACGAAAAGCGATCCGTTGGTCGGGAACGTGCCCAAGCTTTCCGGGACAGCTTTTTTACCGACCAGGGAGCCGGCTATCGCCATCGCGGGCACGATCATCAAGAAACGACCCGCGAGCATCGTTAAGCCAAGACTCACGTTGTACCAAGGAGTGTTGGCGTTCAGGCCGGCGAAGGCGGAACCATTGTTGCCAGCGGCACTGCTATAGGCGTAGAGAATTTCACTGAGCCCGTGCGGCCCGGCGTTGTTCAGAGATGACACGCCGTACGGCGCGACCAGCGACCAGCCTGCGTAATAAAGAATTAACAGTGGGAAGATCAGCACGTAGAGCATCGAGAGCTTGATCTCTCGGGATTCGATCTTTTTACCGAGATATTCCGGCGTGCGGCCGACCATCAGCCCCGCGATGAAAACTGATAGAATGACGTAAATCAGCATGGCGTAGAGCCCCGCACCGACGCCGCCGAACACCAGTTCGCCAAGCTGAATGTTGGCGAGCGGCACAAGCCCGCCGAGCGCGGTAAAACTATCGTGCATCGAATTGACCGCGCCACAGGACGTTGCCGTCGTGATAGTGGCAAACAGTGCGGAGTTGGCGATACCGAAGCGGGTTTCTTTGCCCTCCCAATTGCCGGCGCCTTGATCCACCGCCATAGCGCGCATAAGCGGATTACCTTGCGCTTCGCTGTAGTACGCAACCCACACACCGACAACGAAAATTAGCGCCATCGCGGCGAACAGCACCCATCCCTGCTTCTGATCCCGCGCCATCCGTCCGTACGTATAGGTCATCGCGGCGGGAATGGAAAAAATCAGCAGCATCTCGATGAAGTTCGTCAGCGGAGTAGGACTTTCAAACGGATGGGCACTGTTAGCGTTAAAAAATCCGCCGCCATTGGTCCCAAGTTCTTTGATGATCTCCTGCGATGCCACCGGGCCCATGGCCATGGTTTGTTTGGCCCCCTCCAAGGTCGTCACGCCGACGTAAGAAGAAAAATTTTGAATGACTCCCTGAGAGACAAGCACCAGGGCGACCGGAATCGAGATCGGCAACAAAACATAAACAATCGAACGGATCAGATCGCACCAAAAGTTGCCGATCGTCTTGGAGGCCTCCGGTCGCAAGCGATAGGTAATCCCGCGCGCAAGGGCCAGCGCTATGCCGATGCCCACGGCAGCCGACAGGAAATTATGCCAGGCGAGCCCCGCCATCTGCGTAAGATAGCTCATCGTCGATTCGCCGGTGTAAGCCTGCCAGTTGGTATTGGTTGTAAAACTCGCCGCCGTGTTAAACGCCAAGTCTGGGGCGACCGGTGGAAAACTTTGCGGGTTGAGCGGTAGAACATGTTGCAGGCGTTCGATGCCGTAAGTCAGCAGCAAAGTGAGCGCGCTGAACATTAGCATCGCTAGGGTATACTGCTTCCAGTCCTGGTGCTGCTTCGGATCAACGCCGCAAAGTTTGTAGAGCAACCGCTCGATCGCTCCGAAGAGGCGCGGCAAAGGTTGCTGGTCCCCCTCGAATACACGATACATGTAGCTGCCGAGCGGCTTGGTTATCGCGAAAATTATCGCCGCAAAGAGCAGAATCTGAATCCATCCATTTACAGTCATAACCTCTCCTGATTTCGCAGTTCTGAAAAAGCGAATCTTCGCGAAGCTACGAAGTTCCTCATTTCTATTCCGCTTCCCACCTCAAAACTTTTCCGGCCAGAGAAGCGCGTACACCAAGTAGACTAAGATTACGATCGAAACGATAAAGCCAATAAGATATTCCAATCCCATAATTACCTCTTACAGACGATCGCAACCGCTGACATAGAGGCACGCGACGATGAAAAACAACACAGTGATTACGACAAATATAACGTCAGCCATTTGATCGCTCCTAAAAGTAGGGTCTTGCGCTAGAGGCCTACCGCAACTGTAGTGCCAGTCGTTCGATTGCGAAATCATTAGGTTTCCGAGGAAGGTAAACTACTCGCTGATTGCAAGTTGCAAGAAGCGATTGGTCGACTTTTGCAAATTGCAAGCAGCAGTGACTCGCGACTCTCGAACAACAGTAAGGAGTGCCCGCAATTTAGGTCTCTTTCCAATCGGCAGTCGGCAGATTGGCATGCGCGGCATGGCACGTTTCATGCGCTTCGACAAAGACTGCCGCTTCGAATTAATTAGGAAGCGTGTCGCCCTATCGGCAGCGGTCGAAATACTGTCGAAATAAAGTCGGCTAAGGCCAGGCTGGGCGAAGCAACCATGTACAGATCGCGGTCGTCCGGCAACGGCATGAAAGGAGCAGTCCAATGAGTCAATCGCAGGTACGCATATTGGTTGTCGATGACGAGCGCAACATCCGCAATAATCTCGGTATGGTGCTCGAGGCCGAGGGGTACAAGGTCGATAAGGCCAGTAACGGCGATGACGCTATCCTTCGCGTTAAAGAAGGTCTCTACGATATCGCCTTCGTCGATATCCAGATGCCCAAGATGGATGGGCTGGAACTACTTCGGTATCTGCGCGGTCTCAGACCCAAGATGCCGGTTGTCATGCTGACCGCTTATGGGACCGTGAGCAGAGCGGTGGAGGCCATGAAACTTGGAGCCGTGGACTTTCTCGAGAAGCCGTTCGATCCCAAGACTATTAGCCTTCTCTGCGAAGAGATCCTTGAGCGAAAAAAAATCGGAGCGAGCGGCACCGTCGATGAACTGCTGCATCTGGCGGAGCTGGCTCGCGGACGAAAGGCCTACACGGAAGCACGCGTATACCTCAAAATCGCCATACAGCGCGATGTGACGCGCCCGGAGCCGCATTATCACCTCGGCGAGCTTGCCGAGCGCGACGGTCATACATCTCACGCCGTGCACTATTACTACATGGCGCTTGACGCCCAGTCGACATTTCAGCCGGCGCGTGACGCGCTGAAGCGCTTAGGTCGCCTCGACTCGGCAAACTACTGATAAGGCATAAGCCCTATGTCGATCATTACCGTATCACACGAGGCATTCGGCGCGGCCACGCAGTTGCGGAACGGGTGGCTGCAATTTTAAATTACCGGCGGCGGCCTAATTCCGGTCCTCCTCGTTTAAAGCCAGAGGCCCGCCGATAGCGGGCCTCTTTTTTCTCTAAAACCCCACTGATTCACTTTCTAAAAGCCCCTCGTGAATAAATCTTCCAATAATCTTTAACGACCCAGCAGCTCCCGGATGGTTAAGGTCTTGCCAAACTGCACCTGCGGATTAAATTTACCTTTGTAACGGCCGAGCGCCGAAAACCCACGTTTTTTCACGAGGTGGTAGTATGGCATTGATAGGAAATGAGAAGACGCTTGCCCACGTTCTTTCTGCACCCAGCCGACCTCTTCGAATCGCTCAGATAGCGCCGCTCTATGAAAGTGTGCCACCAAAGCTCTATGGCGGAACCGAACGGATTGTCGCCTACCTGGCTGAGGAGCTCGTTCGCCGTGGCCACAAAGTCACCCTCTATGCCGCCGGCGATTCGACGGCCAACGCTCCGCTCGCACCTGGAGTCGCACAGTCGCTCAGGCTCGCCGGTCTCGATCATTTTGGCCCAGCCTTTCATTTGCCGATGCTCAGCGACGTGTACGACAACGCGGGCCGTTTCGACATCATACATTCTCACGTCGATTGCTTGAGCTTTCCGCTTGCTCGATTTGGCCAGGTACCGACGCTCTCAACGATGCACGGTCGCCTCGATCTTAAAGAGCTTCTGCCGATTTATCGAAGCTATAGCGATCTGCCCCTTGTTTCTATCAGTAACGATCAGCGCCGTCCGCTTCCCGAGATGAACTGGGTGCGCACCGTATATCACGGCTTGCCGCGCGATCTGTTAAAGTTCAATCCGAATCCCGACAAGTATTTGGCGTTCCTTGGAAGAATCTCTCCAGAGAAACGCCCCGATCTCGCCATTGAGATTGCGCGACGCTCGGGACTCCCACTCAAGATAGCGGCAAAGGTTGATCGTGTGGATCGCGAATATTTCGAGGGCGTCATTAGGCCTTTGCTATCGACCCCAGGGATTGAGTTCATCGGCGAAATAGACGAGACCCAGAAGGAGCAATTTCTAGGCGGTGCGCTTGCGCTGCTTTTCCCGATTGACTGGCCCGAGCCGTTCGGGCTCGTCATAATCGAAGCACTCGCCTGCGGCACTCCTATCATTGCCAGACCGTGCGGCTCTGTGGCGGAAATTATCGGGGATGGTGTAACTGGGTTTGTCCGCTCATCGCTCGACGATCTCGTCGCCGCCGTGCAAAAGATTCCTGATATTTCGCGTCGCAAATGCCGCGATGAATTTGAGCGTCGTTTCACGGCCGAGGTCATGGCGGCAAATTACGAACGGGTTTACTACCAACTCGCCAGCATGGATTGGCTTGATATGCGCCAAATAGCCGCGCGGCCGCCACGGCATCACGCCGACGCAGCGCTCGCCCGCTACGCCGCGCGCCAGTGGCGTCCGGCCTTAATCGCCAGCGATTGAATACCCGTTGGAAAGAACGTGGATCAGATCGTCAGATATTTTCAAACGTTCATGACGCTGATACCACGTCGACGAAAAAAAGTTCGCTACCTAAAATATGGCTTTCGGGCACTTCTTCTTCTGAAACAGGAGGATCGGATGATACGGGGTGTCAGCATAACTGAGAAAAAAGTCGATGCAGTAATACGCCTCGACGAAACGGAATCTGACGGCTATCGTGAATGCCCAAGGAGCCCAACTAATGGGGCAGACTCGTCTGAGACATTGGCAAGTGAGTGTGGGTGAACTCTATGGTTGTGTCTGTCATCGCCCGACAAAAGATTTCCATCCTCTGCGAGCAAGTAGTAGACGGCGAGCACCCGCACCGGCCGCTGAACGCAAAGTCCTCGGGACGCCGCTCGAATCACCTGAGATGCAATAGACTTGAATGGTGTCGCTGTCCGCTTTTACGTCGGCCGGTCATCCCGCATGTGCGGTTGCTCGCGTCGTTGGTTTTTGTCCTTATCCTTCAACGAGCCGATGCTTCTGACTTTGAGGATCGCCAACAACTCGGGCCGATCCACCACTTCTTTTTCCAGCAGCAGCTTCGCTAATTCTTCAAGCGCCTGGCGATGAACTCCGAGAATGTCACGGACCTTGACGTGTGCGTCGTTTAAAATCCTCTTGATCTCTTCATCGACCATGCGCGCAGTCTCCTCGCTGTACTCTTTTTGCGCCGGCGTCGGCATGGGTAGAAACGGCGTGGTACGGGGACCTTCTAGGGCGACCAATCCCAATCTCTCGCTCATGCCGAATTGCGTCACCATGGTGCGGCCGATCTCCGTCGCCTTTTGCAAGTCGTTTTGCGCCCCGGTGGAAACATCTCCGAAAATCATTTCCTCGGCGACTCGCCCGCCGAGGAGCACATAGATCCGCGCCAGCAGCTCGGAGCGGGTCATGAGGTAGCGGTCCTCGGTGGGAAGTTGCTGCGTATAACCCAACGCCGCCACGCCTCGAGGAATGATTGAAATCTTGTTCACCGGGTCGGTACCCGGCACCAGCTCCGCCACCAGGGCGTGGCCAGCTTCATGATACGCCACGGTTTTTTTCTCGTGCGGATGCATCACGCGGCTTTTTTTCTGCAGGCCGGCGATGACGCGCTCGATCGCTTCGTCGAAATCCGTCGTTTCCACCGCATCCTTGCCTTGCCGCGCTGCCAGAAGAGCCGCTTCATTGATGATGTTGGCGAGGTCCGCGCCGACGAATCCCGGAGTCTTGGCGGCGATCTGCGCCAAGTCGACCGACGGCGACAATTTGATTTTTTTGGCATGGAGCCTGAGAATCCGCTCCCGCCCTTTAACGTCAGGACGGTCGACCAAAACTTGACGATCGAACCTCCCGGGGCGCAGCAGCGCCGCGTCGAGAATTTCCGGCCGGTTGGTGGCCGCCATGATAATGACGCCCTGATTCGGGTTAAATCCGTCCATTTCAGCGAGCAATTGATTGAGCGTTTGCTCGCGCTCGTCATGGCTCGATAGAATGTTCATGCCGCGAGCTTTGCCGAGCGCGTCGAGCTCGTCGATGAATATGATGCTCGGCGCATGCTGCACCGCTTGAGCAAACAGATCACGAACCCGCGCCGCTCCGACGCCGACGAACATCTCGACGAAATCGGAGCCGGAGATGCTGAAAAACGGCACGCCGGCTTCGCCGGCGACGGCGCGCGCCAACAAAGTCTTTCCCGTGCCCGGCGGACCGATGAGTAAGACTCCCTTGGGGATGCGACCGCCGAGCCGCTGATATTTTTGTGGTGTCCGCAAAAACTCGACGACCTCAGCCAGCTCCTCCTCGGCCTCGTCTATTCCTTCAACGTCGGCAAACGTCACTCCGGTTTTTTTCTCGATGTAGACTTTTGCTTTGCTCTTGCCGATTTGCATCAGGCTGCCGCCGGCGGCGCCCATTTTGCGAAACAGAAAGTTCCATACCAAGAAAAAGAGCACGACCGGCACCACCCATGAGAGTAGTGTTGGCAGCCACTGGCTAATCACCTCGCCTCTGAAAGGAATACCGGCCGCCTCCAAGTCATTGACCAGATCGGGATCCTCAATCCTTACCGTAACAAACGGCAGAGCGTTTTTAACTTCTTTGTCTTCGCCGCGCGATTTGAGTTGTTCCGCTGAAAGAACTTGCTTTACCCCCTCAGGTTTGACTTCGCCGCGAATGGTCTGATCGTTTATCACCAGGTTGGTCACCAGGCTCTTTTTGACTAACGCTTTGAACTCGCTATAGCCGATGGTCTCCACCTTCGGTGCGGCAAAATAGTATTGCAGCAGGAACAGCATGAGCAAGGCGACAACGAAATAGCCGATCGATAACTGCTGCTTCCATTTATCCATGCCATTCCTCCTCATGACGGCTTTCGGACCAGTGTGTTGGGGCACGAACCCAAGCGTGCTTCCAAGCCGCTGACATCCAGCGGCACGCCTGCTAGGTCTGGTGCGCCGCGGCGCGTTTGCGCATTTCGGCGGGAGAGACATCCTCGATGTGTGTAGCGAACGACCATGAATGGCCGTAGGGGTCTTCGAGCGTCGCCATGCGATCGCCGTAGAATTGGTCTGCCGGCTGCCGTAACACCTTCGCTCCGGCAGATTCCGCTCGTTTCACCAGAGCGTCGACATCATCGACGTAAATAAGAACATTGACCGGTGTCCCGCCAATAGATTGGGGACTGCGAAAATTCACCTCCGGAAATTCGTCCGCGAGCATGAACGGCGCGTCGCCAACCCTGAGCTCAGCGTGGCCGATTTTGCCCTCATCCATCGCTATACGCATCACCTCGCGCGCACCGAAGGCGTTCTTGTAAAAATCGATTGCCGTTGCCGCGCCCTTTACACATAAATACGGCGTGGCACCGCGGTATTCGTCGGGAATTGATTTGACTTTCGCTGCCATAGAAATCTCCTCCTCTTATTTGGTTCTTCGCCAATATGGCAACCTTGTTAGCGCCCGGTGCACTTTATCAGCCCGTCATGGCTTGCCGCAGCGGCCGCGCATTGGATTCAACAGTCGCACCGGCTGCGCGCTCAGCGGTCAGCGCGGTGCCCTCGCAAGCCGCAACCAACAACAAACCGCCCATGATCGACACATTTTTGAGGAAATTCACCAGTTGCGTCTGCATTTCGATTCCCGAGTAGGCCCAGAAATTATGAAAGATCAGTGTCACTGGGATCAGATACAGAAATAACAGCAAAGCTCCCCAACGCGCTTTCCAGCCGAGCAGAACTGAAAGACCTCCCGCCACCTCCGTAATAATCGCGGCGAGGAGAAGAAGCGGAATCATCGGCAATCCCGCTGACGCCATATATTGCGCATTGCTGTTCCAGTCGACGATTTTGCTCCAACCGCTGAGGACAAAAATAACGCTGACGAGCACCCGCCCGGATAATACAAAGTATTGGTTATTCATTTTGTCCTATCCTTTCAATTTGACCGTGAGGCTTGCCATCCCGTATTGCGCTTGATCACCGGCTGAGTTTTCTAGCGGCCGACGCCCCCTCGTCGATCAATCAGGCGTCCTGGCAAGCTTGCATCGACATGCCCTTTGCCGCTTGATCCTCGGCCGCATAATCGCGTGAACGTACTTCCGTTTGAAAGCCGGAAAATTCACGGGCAGCTAACCAATCGATATTGACGCACCTTTTATGCCAGAGGAGGTCCAATTGAAGAGGGAATTGCAACTGTCTCGGCGGTGGTACAGTTCGTTAAGAACCGACGACCACGTGCACTGTCAAGAAACACACCTGTGAAGAATTTGGCCGAAATGAGCGAGGGAATTTGCGCTCGGGCTTCAGTTTAGATCGGTTTCCTGAACGGCCAGTGCGCGCTGCGCAGCCAATTGGCGCGAGATCCAGCGTTGTGCCAAAAAAATCAATCCCAAAGCAACCGCGACAAAGAGCGTCCTGCCAACAGAAATAGAGTGCGATAGCGCTTGAAGCTCGACGGCAAATAACGTGAACGCCAGGATCCCCGGTATCCGCCCCAAGAGGCTACCGGCAATGAAATCGGCAAAGCGGATACGCGAAGCGCCAATAAATAGATTGACGATCGTAAACGGCGCCACGGGAACCAGGCGCAATGCCAGCACGGCGAGCAGACCGCGC
>Ga0075433_10005293_pt1 | contig 10122 bp, 14 predicted proteins | sample RhiMethybrSRZTD2_FD_75299 | JGI IMG/M metagenome (GOLD analysis project Ga0075433, IMG submission 75299) | Populus rhizosphere microbial communities from Tennessee, USA - Rhizosphere MetaG P. TD hybrid SRZTD2 | ecosystem: Host-associated > Plants > Roots > Rhizosphere > Soil | place: USA... | reverse complement strand
CCTCTGGAATGCCCTCGACGAGGAAGCGCAATATGAAGCGTGGACCGAGCCTAGCGAGCTGGTCATGCTCTTCCGGGGTCATTCCAATCGCTATCCAGCCAATGCCAAGGCCGTGATCGGCAAGGCATGGGACAAGATCGGAGTCGCATAAGAGCCTTCTATGCCGACTCCGACTTGGACCAGGATCGTTGTTCTCGCTGCAGCAGCCCTATCGGGCATTTTGGCGCTGATTTTCGGCGCGAAGATTGACTCAAACCTGCTGCGGGTTGTGCTGCCCGCAAGCTCAGGTGTGATCGTCCTGCTGTGGCTCTTTGATCGGTGGCTTTGGCGGTGGCCATGGATCAACCATTTTCTGTCTCGTCCGGTTCTCGACGGCACCTGGAAGTGTGTTCTCCGCACGAACTACGCAGAGAGAGCCGGAAAGGAGATCGAGGCGTATCTGGTAATCGACCAAACGTATTCCCGTATCTGCGTCCGGATGCTGTTTGACCGCTCACAGTCAATTTCGATGAGCGGCGATCTGGTGGACGAGGGAGGCCGATGTGTCCTCTACTACGTTTTTCGGAGTGAGAAGAGTGCTTTGGAGCCCGATTCAAACCCACCTGCGCGAGGCGCTGCCGACCTTAAGGTTTCCCGCAAGCCAAGTCTGGCCTTAGAAGGCGACTATTGGATGGAGCGGGGAACGAAAGGGACTCTTGTAACGGTCGGCAGGAGCAAGACGCTCTATGACTCGTTCGGCGCGGCCCAGACCGACGCTTTTGATGAGTGAAATTACGGCGCGGGGTCTTAGGCCGGTGGGCGAGGATCCCAGAGGCCATAGGATCGGTCGATGCCCGACGACGCCAAGCGCAAGGCCGTCAGCCAAGCGGTGAAGGTAGCCCAGCGCCAGTTCAAGCGCGACAGCAAGGCTGCCCGAGAGGCGCGGCGCAAAGCCTTCGCCCAGGCACAGAGGGAAGGACTGTCGCTGCGGGACATCGGCGAACTCGTCGGTCTGGATCGCTCGCGGGTCGGCCAGATCATCAGGGGCGAGTAGTCCTAGCTGTAGAGCTTTTCTCCTCAGTCTGCTAGCGTGCGGCGGCACATAAGTGGGGCCGCGTGCTAGGAACACCGGCCCCGTGGCGGTCGGCCAAGTTTCCTAGTCCGACCGCAGCGGGAACGGTAGCTGGCTACCGGCCTCAGAGAAGCGGCGACCCGCCGTGGGTCAACACGAACGGGCCGCCTGAGACACAAGGAGGCATAGCTCCCCATGCCCTGCGACAACCCTACGGGTGGCGGTTCCCTCGCTGCCCTCAGCCTGCCTGATGAGCACTTCGCGTTCCTCCGAGAGGAAATGACCGGCTGGCTCGGCAGCCTGCGAAGCGACCTGAGAAAGCCCGAGGAACTGAAAGACCCGGCGCGGACTCAGAGAGAGGCCGAGGCCGTCGAACGGCTGCTTGTCGGCCTCACGACCCGCCAGGTGTTCATCCCCGACGAGGAAGCCGAGGCCTACCTGCGAGCCGCCTTGGCGAGCCACGACAAGGAGAACGGCTACAAGGAGGTCGTCGCCGCCCATGACGCGATGCACGGCCTCCTGGTCGTGCTGGAAGGCGGAGAGTCCTGATGCGCTGGCGAGCGGGCGGCGGTCCTTTGGGCCGTCGCCGCCAGCGCCCGCCCGCGAACCCCGCTACCGAGGATGAGGTCCAGATCGATGTTCTTGCGCTGGTTTTGCGCGAACATCCGGCGCTGCTCAGCTTCCCGCTGCTCGCGGCCTGCCTATTCGAGAAGCGGGGTGACTTCGAGGGGAGCTATTCGCTCGCCCGAGCAGTCCGGGACCTGAACGTAGCGGGGGTGCTGCACAGCAACGGCCTGTTCGTGATGCCGAGCAGGTCGCTCATGCACCTCGCCCACCTGGGGGTTATCGGATGAATCCCGTCGCCGCGCAGTTCGGCAACAACCTGCGCTACTGCCGCAGGCGAGCTGACCTCTCCCAGGAAGAGTTGGGCTATGCCGCCTCGCTTCACAGAACCGAGATCGGGCTGTTGGAGCGGGGCGCACGAGTCCCCCGGATCGACACGCTCGTGAAACTCGCCGGTGGGCTTTCCATCCCGCCCGCCGAACTGCTGACCGATATCGAGTGGACTCCTGGCAACGTCACACGGGGAGGCTTCGAGCTAACGCCTGCGCCCGAGGATTCTCTTTGACACTCCAACTGTCACTCGGCATACATGCTGTGTGCAAATCGCTAGCTATTTGCAAAACAAATTGATCTGAGGGTGGACCGTTTCGACCTCAAGCATCGTCTTAGGGGCCGATGCTTGAAAGGTCGAACGGATGCCTGAAGGATCGAACGAAATCTATGCGGATGTTGCCGCCAAGCGCAGGCAATTTGCTGTCCTCCTGGCGCAGCTTCGCGCCGCCGAGCCGCGCTTCTCGGAAGCCTCCATCCTGCTGCCTGATGAGGTGGGGGAGTGGCACGCGGCCGTCTACCTGCTGACTGGCTGTGGGCCGGTATGGGAGAGACTTGGCCCTCCGATAGTGGCTCAGTGTTCACTTAGTCCCGTCTGTGAAGAACTTGAAAGCGCTCGGCGTCGTTGGACCCAAAGCGAGCGTGCAGCGATGGAGTGGGCGCTGCACTTCTGGAGGCCGGACAAATTCGAGGCCAGCTTCCCGGCGGCGTTCCAAGGGTTCCTATTCACCCGCTGGATCGTCGCCGCTCATTTGCAGAAGGGACTCGTTCCGATGATTCGCGTGGTACGGGGCTGAGCTATGTACGCCACGTTCTTGCCGACCTACCCAGCAAATAGCGCTGCCCCCGCTCGACCGTCAAGGGCGCGACGCGCCCGACCCCTTTGGGGTTGACTGCCGAGCGGGGGCAGCGCTTCGCTGACAGGTAGGTCGGCAAGGTGAAAAATATGGTCAGTAGTTACCTGCGTGCCGAGTTGCATTTCATAGCGAACGCCATTAGCACAACCGTGACGATCACGAAGAAAGGCAGGATCTTGATCCTTGTCTTTCTGCCTTTAGGCCACGGCACGTGACCAACAGTGTGAGAACGAACCGGGGGTGTAACACGTTTTTAGGTATGCGTGTTGAGGAAGAAGTGTGTAGAAAAGCTGGCGTGTGTGTGAAAAGTCCAAAATAAACTTTGACAAAGTGATTTAATTCTTTTCATGGGAAAAAGGGAGGATCAACAAATAGGTGTAAGTAATTCACCCGTCGCATCCTTGAGGGATTGTGGCTCACCCGCACGCAGCCGCGCCAAAGGGAATCAGCATGTTGACCGTCACTCGGGGAGAAGTCGCGGTCAGATGGGGCAGCGACACCGGCGAAAGAAAGAGACTCACGAAGACCAGTTCTCGGACCTGCTTGACGAGCCCCTGCTCAATGCCGACGAAGCTGCCCAGTTGCTTCATGTCCCGCGAAGCACTCTCTATGAGCTGGTCCGCTCGCGCCGTCTACCGCATGTGAGGGTGGGGCGGTCGTTGCGGTTCACCCGTGTGCATTTGACGGGCTGGGTCCGTGAGAACACCTTCCGGTAAGACCGTCTGCAGTCGGATCGGCGAGGGAGAGGGGCACTCTTTGCTCACTTGGAGCGCTGTTGGGCGCGGCGGTGCGCCTGTAGCCCTGCGCGTGGGGCAACGGTGAGCCAGTGGCACTCGGCGGGGGCACCATCGGTAGGTTCGTTGCGGTAGATCAGACGGAAGCGCGGCTTCGCCTTGTGGGTTGGGATATCGAACCGGACCCGGCGGCAATTTGCCAACTCGGGGTGAAGGCCCCGACCCATCAGCTCGCCGACGAAGGGGTTGCCTTTGCATTCGACCAGCAGTTCGGCGATGCGGCGCTTCAGGGCATCGGCTTCGTCTTTGTCGGCTTCGCTGCTGTTGTCGGCGACCGTGGTCAGTTCGGCAACGTCGTCGAGGACGCCCTTGGCAAAGGTGACGCCCACCGTGCCGGGCGCTTTGTCGGTCATTCCTCGGCGGGGATCTCGATGCCAAGCTTGGCGAGCGCCTCAGCGCCGTCTTCCTTGTGCTCGGCCGCACCGCTGCGGATGCGCTCGGCGGCGATGGCGGCGGCTTCGTCGTCGGCGCGGCGCGCCTCGAAGGTTTCGGCCATCTCGTCGATCCTCGAATTCATCGCTTGCATCTGCTCTTCGAGCCGATGCAGCTTGTCTTGGACTTGATCCGATTGAGGCATCAAGACAAGGCTACCTAGCGCGTCCGATGCTTAAGGCTCGAATACGCAGAATCGGAGTCCGGAAACCTACCGACGCGGATTTCGCCGCTGCGAATCGCTCTATCGATCCGAGAAGGCCCCAAATGCCGTGTCCCGAAATATGTCCCCGACTCCACCGAACTCGGCTGAACTGGACTGATCTGCTTGGACGCCACAGGCACAAATCGGCCGCAAATGGCTCTACAGAGCCAATTCTCAGTCCGGAAACCGGGGTTCGAATCCCCGTAGCGGTATGGCTCTAGCAAGCCGAATGCTTCCGTGAGAGGGCCATTTTCTTGTCTGGCGGTAACGCTCGCGGTAACAGGTGTCAAGCACGATGCAGGATCGGCAGCGCTCGCACGGCTCGAGGAGACGCCGTTGCTGTTACCGCCGTGTTGCCGTGGCGCTGTGAGCTCTGTTACCGCTGTCGCCGCCACTGAGCTATCACGGTAGCAACTGGAAGGCGACCTCATGCCGCGGACCGACGACGCTGAAGTGGCGGCGGTCGAGCGTCGCCACTTCGGTGACATCGAGCCGCTCCGCTGCCGCGATCACCGAGGCGTCTACGGTGCCGAGCGGCAGGTCGCGGTACTCGGCGACGAGCTCCGCGATGCGGACAGGGTCGCTCGCGTGCAGCGACCAAGGGCGGGTGGAGGGGGCGCTCGGACTCGGGTCTTTTCGGTTCCGCCGGCGGGCCTCGGCGCTCCGGCCGATAGCATCGCGAAGCGAAGGAGAAGCTCACGCTCGACAACGTCCCCGAGATCGTCAGGCGCTACTTCGAGCTCGATTCCGAGCGCGACGTCGACGGGATCGTCGCGCTCTTCAGCGACGACGCGACCGTTATCGACGAAGGTGAAGCCCGCGATGGACTCGATGCCATCCAGGGCTGGCGGACGGGCGCCGCCTCAGAGTACGAGTACACGACCACGATTACGGGCAGCGAGGCGCTCGGGGATGACCAGTACCGCGTAACCGCGCGGCTCGAGGGCAACTTCCCGGGCGGTACCGTCGATCTCAACCACGACTTCACCGTCGCCGATGACCGCATCCGGCGCCTGGAGATCGCGCCGTAACGTGTACGCCCGATGACCTCAAACGACCCCGACCGCGAGCCGGTCCGCTTCCTCGTCTTCCCGGCCTCCCTCAAAGCCGAGTCGTTGAACGAGAGCCTCGCCAGGCTCGCCGCCGCCGCTATCGAGGCCAACGGCGGCATCGTCGATAAGCGGCCGATGGCCGACTTCGACACCCCGACCTACAACGCCGACGTGCAGGGCGCCGACGGCTTCCCGCCCGGCGCCGAGCAGCTCCGCGACTGCATCCAGACCAACGACGCCTTCGTAATCAGCTCACCCGAGTACAACGCCTCTATGCCGGGCGGGTTGAAGAACTCGATCGACTGGGTCTCACGCTTCAGCCCGCAGCCCTTCAACGAGAAGCACTGCCTGCTGCTCTCCGCCTCGCCCTCGATGGTCGGCGGCAACCGCGGGCTGTGGGCACTGCGAATGCCGCTTGAGCACCTCGGCGTGCGCGTCTATCCGGACATGTTCTCCCTCGCCCAGGCTCATCAGGCCTTCGGCGAGGGGGAGCGGCTCGCCAACGCCCAGTTGCAAGAGCGCTTTGACGCCACCATCGTTGGTTTCATGGACTTGGTCGAGGCGTCCAAGCACTACCCATGCGCGAAGACGCGCTGGGTGGAGTACCTGGGTGAGCATCCCGACCCGATGGTCGATCGGGTCGAGTAGCCGATGCGGCGTCGGCACGACCCGAGCCGCCGCAGCCGGACATGAGCACGATCCCGCCTGCGAGCATGAGCGCCGCGCCACGTCGCGACCATCGCCATCTTGGCCGCCAGCCCTGGCTCCGCACGAACCAGAGCAGGCCGCCGACGCAGAGCAAGGTGGCGACATAGAAGTTGAGCCGCAGCCCGAAGATGTAGTGAGCGGGGTCAACGCGAAGCGACTCCTCAAATATGCGGAAGGCCGAGTAGCCGGCGACATAGAGGGCGAACAAGCCCGGCGGACGGATGCGGCGGCGGTGACCGAGCCAGACGAGGAAGGCGGCGAGCGCGAGGTTCCAGATCAGCTCGTAGAGGAAGGTCGGGTGGAAGGTGGCGAAGCTCTCAAATCCGGCGGGGCGGTGGGCGGGGGAGATTTGCAGCGCCCAGGGAAGGCCGGTAGGCCCGCCGAAAAGCTCCTGGTTGAAGTAGTTGCCGACCCGCCCGATCGCCTGGCCGACGAGCAGCGCCGGGGCGGCCGCGTCCATGAAGGCAGCGACCGAGACGCCCGCCCGCCGCAGTCGCCAGATGCCGACGAGCGTGCCGAGGGCGATCCCACCCCAGATGCCCATGCCGCCGTCCCAGACGGCGAACGGCCCCCACCAGTGCGCCGGCACTTCGCCCGAGCTGGTCAGGTCGAAGTAGAGGCGCCCGCCGATCACCCCGGCGGGGAAGCCCCACATCGCTACGTCATAGACCAGGGCGCGCGAGCCGCCCTCTGCCTCCCAGCGACGAATCGTGATTGCCACGGCCGCCGCCAGCCCGACCACGTACAACAGCCCGTAGACATGAACATCGAACGGCCCGAGGTGAAAGCCGCTTGAGGCTGGGCTAGGAATTGAGCCGACCACAGGAGCCGATTGTCTAGGAAAGCAAAAGGCGGCGGTCGCCTTGTTAAAGAGAACGAGTCTCACTCTTATGTTAAGGTGCCCGCGTCCGGCACGGCAGAGGCCGTCGCCGGGACTTCCAGCCACCCGCGTTCCAAGGAGACCCGATGCCCCGATCAAGCGTCCGCGCTTCCGCCGCCCTTCTCATCCTCGCCGCGCTGGCGGCAGTGCTGCTCGCCGGATGCGCGGGGTCGAGCTCAAGCGCCACCAGCTCCTCCGGCAAGCTGAACGTGGTCGCCGCGGAGGACTTCTGGGGCTCGATCGCCGAACAGCTCGGCGGCGAAAAAGTCCAGGTGACGAACATCATCACCAACCCGGCCGCCGACCCCCACGACTACGAACCGACGAGCGAAGACGCGAAAACGCTGGCCGGAGCGCAGATGTCGATCGTCAACGGGATCGGCTACGACGAATGGGCTTCCAAGCTGCTCGCGGCGAGTCCTGAACCAAGCCGCACCGAACTGACCGTCGGCGACGTGCTCGGGCTCAAGGACGGCGACAACCCGCACCAGTGGTACTCGCCGATCTCGGTCCACAAGGTGATCGACGCGATCGTCGCCGACTACAAGGAAGCCCTACCCGGCAACGACTCCTACTTCGACGAACAGCAGGAAGCCTTCGAAACCGAAGGCCTGGCCGAATACAACGAACTGATCTCGCAGATCAAGTCCACCTACTCGGGGACTCCTGTGGGCGCTTCGGAGAGCATCTTCGAACCGCTGGTGCCCTCGCTCGGGCTTAAGCTGATCACCCCGAAGGGCTTCATGGACGGGATCGCCGAGGGAACCGAACCGACTCCCTCTGAGAAGGCAAGCGCCGACGAACAGATCAAGGACAACCTGATCAAGCTCTGGGTCTACAACAGCCAGAACGCGACCCCCGACGTGAAGCGCCTGAACGAAGAAGCCGAAGCGGCTGCAATCCCGATCGCCACCGTGACCGAGACGATGACCCCCGAAGGCGCGAGCTTCCAGCAGTGGATGGCCCGCGAGCTGAAGGGGATCAAGGCGGCGCTCGCCAAGGCGGGGGGCTGAGACGGAGGCCACGGCGAAAACCAGCCGCGCGCCCGAGGCGCGGCGCGAAGGCGGCGAGGCGATCCGGCTCGAGGGAGCCAGCGCCGCGCGCGGCGCTGGCCCGATCTGGTCGGGCTTCGACCTGCGGATCGACAGGGGCGAGTTCGTCGCTGTCCTCGGCCCCAACGGCGCCGGCAAGTCAACCCTCCTTCACGTCGTGCTCGGCCTGCTTCCGCTGAGCGCCGGCAGGGCGGCTGTGCTCGGCGAGAAGCCCGGAGCGGCGAGGAGCCGGATCGGCTACCTGCCGCAGCGGCGCAGCTTTGACTCCGGCACGCGGATCCGCGGCCTCGACATGGTGCGGCTCGGCCTCGACGGCGCTCGCTGGGGCCTGCCGCTGCCAGGCGCCCTCAGCCGCTCGGACCGGCTCGCGCGCGAGCGAGTGGAGGAGATGGTCGAGCTGGTCGGTGCCACCGGCTATGCCTCGCGGCCGATCGGCTCGCTCTCCGGTGGCGAGCAGCAGCGGCTGCTGATCGCCCAGGCGCTGGTGCGCGAGCCGGAGATCCTGCTGCTCGATGAGCCCCTCGACAGTCTCGACCTCTCTAACCAGGGTGCGATTGCCTCCCTCGTCCAGCGGATCTGCGAGAGCCAGGGGGTGACGGTCCTGCTGGTCGCCCACGACGTCAACCCGATCCTCGGCTACCTCGACCGGGTCGTCTACTTCGCCGCGGGCCGCGGCGTGCAGGGTGCGCCGCGAGAGGTGATCGACGGCCCGACCCTGAGCCGCCTCTACGGGGCTCCGATCGAGGTGCTTGAGACCTCCGATGGGCGCCTCGTCGTCGTCGGCACCCCCGAGCCGCCTGCCCACCACCACGACCGCCACGATCATGGCTGAGCTCGCCGCCCTCTCCTGGAATCCCGTCAGCGACTACGAACAGCTGACCGAATTCCCCTTCATGGTCAACGCCCTGCAGGCGGGGACGATCGTCGCCGTGATGGCCGGCGCGATCGGTTGGTTCATGGTCCTGCGCCGCCAGACCTTCGCCGGCCACACCCTCTCGCTGATCGCCTTCCCGGGCGCGGCGGGGGCGACCCTGGCCGGGTTGCCGCTCGCCCTCGGCTACTTCGGCGCCTGCGGCCTCGGGGCGCTCGTGCTCGCCGCGGTCAGCGGCCCCGGCCGGGCGGCGCGCAGCGGCGAGTCGGCGGCGATCGGCACCGTCCAGGCTTTCGGCCTGGGCCTCGGGTTCCTCTTCGTCAACCTCTACAGCGGCCAGCTCGCCAGCCTGGAGTCGCTGCTCTTCGGCACCTTCCTCGGCATCACCACCGGGCAGGTGGCCACGCTGCTGTCGATCGGGCTCGTTGCCCTCCTGGTGCTCGCGGCGATCGGGCGGCCGCTGCTCTTCGCCTCCGTCGACGCCGAGGTCGCCCGCGCCGCCGGGGTGCCGACGCGAGCGCTGGGGGTCGTCTTCCTGCTGCTGCTTGGACTGGCCGTCGCCGCCACCGCCGAGATCACCGGCGCCCTGCTGGTCTTCGCCCTGCTCGTGACCCCGGCCGCTACCGCGCAACAGATCACCGCCCGGCCGGGTCCGGGGCTGGTGCTCTCGGTGGCGCTGGCACTAGCGGTCACCTGGGTCGGGTTGACGATCGCCTACTTCTCGCCTTACCCGGTCGGCTTCTGGGTCACGAGCCTCTCGTTCGGCCTCTTCGTCGCGGTGCGGCTGTGTAGGGCGGCGCTCAGTCGCCGCCTGATCGCCCCCCCGGTGGGAGAGCCGGTCTGATGTTCGCCCACGAGTTCATGCGCAACGCATTCCTCGCCGGCACCCCCGTCGCGCTTGCCTGCGGGCTGATCGGCTACTTCGTCGTCCTGCGCAGCCAGGTCTTCGCCGGCGACGCGCTCAGCCACGTTGCCTTCACCGGGGCGCTGGCGGCGGCTGCGGCCGGGATCGACGTCAGGCTTGGTCTCTTCGCGGCGACGATCGCCGTCGCGGGGGGGATGGGGCTGCTCGGCGAGCGCGCCCGGCCCGACGACGTCGTGATCGGCTCGGTCTTCGCCTGGGTCCTCGGTCTCGGCGCCCTCTTCCTCTCGATCTTCATCAGTGGCTCCAGCGGCTCTAACGGGACGGCTGCCGTCCGCGTCCTCTTCGGCTCGATTCTCGGCCTCTCGCTCTCCGACGCCCGCCTTGCCGCGGCGATCGCGATTCTCGCCTGTTTGGCGCTGGCGGCGATTGCGCGGCCGCTGCTCTTCAGCTCGGTCGACCCC
>Ga0075433_10005291_pt1 | contig 10123 bp, 5 predicted proteins | sample RhiMethybrSRZTD2_FD_75299 | JGI IMG/M metagenome (GOLD analysis project Ga0075433, IMG submission 75299) | Populus rhizosphere microbial communities from Tennessee, USA - Rhizosphere MetaG P. TD hybrid SRZTD2 | ecosystem: Host-associated > Plants > Roots > Rhizosphere > Soil | place: USA... | reverse complement strand
CCGGGCGCATAGAAGGTGGCTTGCTGGACCGGGAACTGGCCCTGGATCGCCGGCAGCGCTCGCGCGACGTACTGGCCGGTCGCGGTGAATCCGGTCGGGCCGAGTTGGGCTGCCGTGTAATAGCGGCGGTCGAGCAGGTTGTTGATCTGGGCAAGGATCTGCACCCGACGCGTGAGCTGGAAGTGCCCGCCGAGATTGGCGATCCCGTACGCCGGCGTCGCGCCGGGCCCGAGGTAATAGGTGCCATCCGGCTGACTGGCGTTGTTCTCGTTGCCGCGCGCGAACACGCCCGAGGCCGCGACGATATTCACGCCGAGCGACAGCCTCGCCGTCACCTGGCAGTCGCCGAACGCTTTCAGCGTGTGCCGCGGAATCAGCGGAATGCGATCGCCCGGGCGAATCGCGATGGTGCCGTGCAATCCCTTGCCGCCCGCAACAGCCGCGTCGTTCGTGCTGTTGCCGATGCCGTTGACCGTTTCGGGGCTTTGGAATGTTGCATCCAACCAGGTGTAGCCGGCGCCGCCGCTCCAGCGTCCGCGTCGAGCGCTCACGCCGAGCTCCATCCCCTGACGCCGGGTGCCGCCGAAGTTCGTGAAGTACCCGAAGCCGGTCTGCGTGGACGCCACGAAGAGAATGTCGTCTTTGTTGTCGGCCTTGAACAGCGCCGCGTTCCAGGCGAGGGCCCCCTGCCCGCCGCGCGCGCCCAGCTCCCACGTCCGCGTGATCACCTGATCCAGAGGCGGATCACCCGCCAGCGCGTTCGGGAGTTTGCACGGTGCGCCCGGATCGGCGCAGCCCAGCTCGATCGACGTGGGCGCGCGGCTGCCTTCGCTGTATCCGGCATAGAGGTGTATCAACGGAGTGGGAGTGAACGTCACCCCAGCTGCGGGATTCAAGCGGCTGAAGACGTGGTCGCCGTCCAGTGAGCCCGCGCCTCCGCCAGGATTCAACCGATCCGCATTGCGGACGGTCGTGCGGTTGTACCGCGCCGACATCGTCACGTTCCATGCGTCGCCGATCGGCAGCACGTCCGACGCGAAGAGGCTGCCGGTGTGGACGCGTCCTTCGAGATCGACGCGATTGTCAAAGGGCTGCCCGTCCACGTTTCCGCCCGTGACCCCGTCAGCATAGGCGTTCAATCCGGTCACACTTCGATCGGGATTGAGGTAGCCGAGCTCCGTCGACTGGTGGAACGCCGAGCGGCTATGGTCGTAGCCCACGCCGACAGTCAGCGCATTGCGTCGCGTGAGCCAGTCGCGCCACGTCATCTGCCCCGACAGACCGAGATTGCGCTGCACGCTGCCCGTACGATTCAGTAGGGCGTTGCATTTCTCGCCGGGCTCGTCGTTGAGCAGCACGTTGCCGATGCAGCGCCAGACGGGAAACGGCGTGTTGGCCGCCGTCGCACCGCTCGTCGGAAAACCGGCGTAGCCGGCAGCCGCCAGCACACGCTGTTCCGTCGCGGTCGGCTGATACACGGCCTGGTCCAGTGAGTCGTCGTTGATGTCGCCGTTGAATGCGTCGGTCCGGATAGCGCGGTAGTAGACGTTGCCGCTCAACGTCAGCGTCCGGGTTCGATCGTGTCTCGTGGTGAGGTTGACGAACGTCGAGCGGTTGTCGGTCTCATCGGGTTTCGTGTAAACGCTGGCATAGTCCCGCGCCAGCAGGCGCTGTTCCTGAAGCGCGCTGCCGTTCAGCGCGTTGTCGGCGTACCCGACCGATAGCGCGGTGTCGTGTTTCGAGTCGTGCCGCCCGACCTTGCCGAACAGCTGTCCGACCCGCGACGGCGACGCGTCGCGCCAGCCGTTGTCCGCGAACAGGTTGCCGGCCAGATACCAATGCAGCCCGCTCGTCCGGCTTCCGCCATGCTCGAACTCCACTGCGCGCCGCACGTCGCTGCCGTAGATCGCGCGCATCGTCGTGCCTGGAAAGCTGCGGCCATCTTTCGTCTGAATTGAGAGCGCGCCGCCGAGTGTGTTGAGACCGAAGAGAGGATTCGAGCCCGGCATCAGGGTCGTGGACCCGATCGCCATGCGGGGAATGAGATCCCAGCTCACGACGTCGCCAAACGGCTGATTGAGCCGCACGCCGTCCATGTAGATCGACAGACCCTGAGGTGTGCCGAGCACCGGCGACGCGGTGTAGCCGCGGTAATTGAGATCGGCCTGAAACGGATTGCCCGACATCTCGTTGACGAACACGCCGGTAAAGCGGCGGTTCAGAAAGTCGGAGAGATCGAGCGCGCCGCTCGCTTCGACATCAGCACTGACGGCCGTCTGCACCGGCGCTGGAATCTGTTCGAGCCTCAGATCCAGACCCGGAAGCGGCGTCGTCTCGATGACTTCCACCTTGAACGTCGGAGCGGGTGTGGGAGGCGGGCTTTGCGCTGGGGCTTGAGCGCGTCCGGTTGCCGGCCGCAGGACCAGAACCATCACGAGCGCCAGCGATCGACAGACGGCCATTTCAGGTCATCTTAACGTTCCCCTCCGGCCGCTGCAGGTTCACGCAACGCCGGAGGCGGTTTTTCACAATGGTTCAGCCATGCATCGATCGGGACGGCTTTGGACCGTCCATCGGGCGTTAACGCGGTGCGCGTCCGGAAGGGCTAAGTACCGGAAGTGTAAGTCCCGACAACGTTTGCGTCGATCGGATCGCGCGCAGTGACGCGCAGTTTTTCTTCCCACAGCTCTCGTCTGGCGAACAAGTTCGCCATTTTGGATGACTTCATGCGAGTTTTTGTCCAGCTTGATTCTACAAACGTCTGACTTTCCAATACTTAACCCGTTGAGCTCGACTGGACGCTTTCTTGCTCCTCAGGCGACCACGACGCGCACGTCACAGTGTCGAAGGAATGACTAATAGGATGGACTCCCTGCTTCGCCGAATCACGATCGCGGTTGGTCTTGCGACCGCGGTCCTTTTGTTCACGACCGACGCCTCCGCCTCGGGATGCAATCTGTACCAGGCGACTTCCACTTGCACCTTCAATGGTGGTGTCTTCAACGTCGTTGGTCCCCACCCGACGGGCACGGGCGTCATCGACTCGTTTCTGCGTGTCCAGCAGAAAGGCGCGGAGGAGGGCTTCAATACAAGCGCGCGCCCGATGCTGTGTGACGGGCGAACGTGCGACGACAAGACCGACCCGAATTTCACGCGGGACCTTCTGTCGTCCTCGGTGCCTGTCGTCGATATCAACGGCCAGAAGTATCGGGCATTCTATCTCGACATCAATGAACCCGGCAGCACCGGGGCGGCGCCGAACTATCTGACCCTGGATCAGGTTGAAGTCTATGTGTCGAACACGGCCGGCCTGAGCACACATACATCTGGCGCTGCCACGTGGGGCGCCCTTCCGGGCGCCACCAAGGTGTACGACATGGAAACCGGCCAGCCGAACGGCGCGGCCGACAATTTCGTCAATCTGGACTATCTCCTGGTAGGCGGCGGCAGCGGCTACGGGGACATGGTGCTGTACGTCCCGGACAGCGTTGCGTTTTCAACCAATCAGTACGTCTATCTCTATTCGGAATTCGGTTGCGGCGGCACGTTCACCGCTTCACTCTCCTGCGGCAACGGCTCGAACCAGAAGTATGCGTCGCAGGCGGGTTTCGAAGAATGGTGGGTGCCCGGGTCAACGACCACGATCACCACGCAGACGTCGGGAGCCCCTGAGCCGGCAAGTCTTGTGCTCTGCGGTACTGGCCTTCTGCTCTTCGCGAATCGTTATCGGCGCCGCAGCCGGTAGTTCACCACTCGTCAACTCGAAGGGATCGCTTGCGGAGACAAATGTCTGCCAGCAGGCGATCTATCGCTTCGCCTTCGGACCTTCGCGATCAGCTCAACGGCTTAAGTCCATTCACTCCAATAGTTAGAAAATTTACAGTGCTGACGGTCGCCCGGAGAACTGTTTGCTCATATCCTAGATCTTCCTCAAGATCATGATCATGCGCCCCGGTCGCGGCAGCGTCCTTGTCATCCTCACTCTCTCTGTATTCGGCTGTACGAGGGATCCGAAGGTCTTGACAGACCGGCACATCGCGCAAGGGGATCGCTACGTCGCCCAGAAGAAGTACGACGCCGCGGCCCTTGAGTACCGCATCGCTCTTTCGTATTCGCCCCGGTCCGGCCAGGCGCACCTGCGGCTCGCCGAGGCGTACATGAAGAACGACGACCTCCGGAGCGCCTATCCCGAGTTTCTGAGGGCCGCCGACAGTCTCCCTGACGATGAGAATGTCCAACTGAAGGCAGGGAATCTCCTGCTGATGGCGGGGAAGTACCAGGAGGCGAAAACGCGCGCGCGCGCGGCGCTGAAAACGAACCCCCAAAATGTGGCAGCACTCGTCCTTCTTGGGAATGCGCTGGCGGGTCTCAAGGATCTCGAGAGCGCCGTCGAGCTGAACCACCAGGCTGCGCTTATCGAACCCCAGCGGTCCGGCCTCTACCGGAACATGGGTGTATTCCAGATGGCGCGCGGCGAGGTCGACCTGGCGGAGAAAGCTTTCAAACGGGCACTCGAGGTCGATCCAAAATCCGTCAGCGCGTGCCTGTCGCTCGCCGAGCTGTATCGCATTTCCGGTCGCGCGAATCAGGTCGAAGCCGTCCTTCGTCAGGCACTCGCAATCGATTCGCACCACGTCATGGCGAATCAGGCAATGGCGTCGTTCTTCATTCGCGGCGAGCGCCGCCGCGAGGCGGAGCCTTACCTGAAAACAGCGTACGAACAGGCGAAGACGATCGAAACCGGTCTGTCGCTCGCCGACTACTATCTCGCCGTTGGACGGCGACCGGACTCGGTCGAGGTGCTCAAGGGCATCCTGGCCCTCAAGGAAGGCTTCGCGTCGGCCACGACGCGACTGGCCGGGATCGAATTCTCGGCGGGTCGGAAATCGAACGCCTACAAGCTCCTCGACGACGTGCTGAAGGTGAATCCGAAGCATGTGCCGGCACTGGCGGTCAAGACGCGCTTCTACTTGACAGAGGGCCGAACCGATGAGGCCCTGAAGACCATTACGCTGGCCGTCAGCGCGGACCAGAGGGAGGCCGAAACCTACATCCTGCTGGGCAAAACGCACCTCGCGCGTCTCGAGGTGGACGAGGCCAAGACGGCCTTCAATGAAGCGGTAAAGCTTGGATCGCGAACCGTCGAGCCGCAGGTGGAACTCGCTAAGCTGCACCTGCAGCGCGGAGAGGTGGGGACCGCCATCGAATTCGTCGAGCAGGCGATCGAGACTGATCCCAACAACATCGACGCGCAGCTGATCCTGGTGCAGGGATTGATCGCACAATTCGAATTCGGCCGCGCGCGATCCATCCTGAAGACCCTGCTCGCGAAAGCGCCCAACGCCGCGCAGGTGCACGACATGGTCGGCTCGCTGGCGCTCGCCGCGAACGACAACGCAGGAGCGCGCGCGGCCTGGCACCGCGCGCTCGCAATTGATCCGGACAATGTCGATGCGCTGGCGGGAATAGCCGCGCTGGCAACAGTCGCGAAGAAGCCGCAGGAGGCGCGCGTCCTCGTCGAAGCCCGGCTCGCGAAGCAGCCGGATCGGCAGCCCCTGCTGTTGCTGGCCGGCAAGGTGCGGATGGCAACCGGCGATTTCAAGGGCGCGGAAACGGCCCTGAAGCGCGCGGTGGAGATCGCTCCGCAGGATTTACAGGCGTACGCGCTGCTCGGCCAGATGTTCGTGGGCCAGAAGCGAATCGGCGAGGCCAAACAGGAATACGCCGCCGTGATCAAGCAGCGACCACGCTCGGTGCCAGCCCATACGATGATGGGCTTACTGGCGGAAGCCGAGAACGACATCCCCAAGGCGATGGAGTGGTACCAAAAGGCCGTACAGATCGAGTGGCGGGCGGCGGCGGTCGCAGCGAACAACCTCGCCTGGCTCTATGCGTCGCGAGAGACGAACATGGACCTTGCAATCCAGCTGGCGGAGTCGGCCACCGCCGCCATGCCCGCGCAGCCTGAGTTCCAAGACACGCTAGGGTGGGTCTACTACAAGAAGCAGATGTCGACGATGGCAATTCGAGCGCTGAAGCGAGCCGTCGATCTGGATCCCAAAAACCCGGTGCATCAGTACCACCTCGGGATGGCCTATACCCTCGAAGGCCAGGACAAGATCGCACGCAGGACGCTGCAGATCGCGTTGAGGCTCAGCAGCGATTTCGATGGGGCCGACGAAGCGCGAAAAGTCATCGCCACATTGCTGTACTGAGCTTGCGTTGCCTCATCTCCCGGCCGGTGCGAGCTGCCAGCCGGTGTTGAGCCAGCGGCCGTTCCGCTGAACGAACACTTCCGTACCGGCTCCGCGCACGGTCCGCATCCGACCATCGCTGCTCCGGATATCCATCTCGTAGGTCGTAAACAGAACGGCCGTGTTCCCGTACGCCTGGAACTCCGTACGCGGGAACGTGAGCCGCGTCAACTTCGCGTCCGACGCGGCGTTGGCGCGCGAATCGGCGAGCGTCGACTTCTTCTGAATGCCCACACCATCGCCGACTCCTTCGGCGGTCGCAACGCCGAATACGTGAGGGGTGGGTCTGTTGACGCGAATGGTCGATGGCAGGTGGTCGCGTCGCCGAGATTATCGAGGGGCGCCGAGGAGGCCCTCGGCCTTCAGGATCAGATTCATCGATGTCTGCGCCGGCTGCAGACCCTCGTCGCTGATCCGCTGCGTCAGGGCGGCGAGATCGGCTGCGGAGCGCCTGGCGTCGGCGAGCTCGGTGGCCGACTGAAGGCGCTGCGCGAGCGCAATCGCTTCCCCCAGCCATTCCACGACACGCGCCAGTGATGACGCCACGTCGGCGGCATGCGTCGTCACGATGGTTGTCGCGCCGTCGGACTTGGCCGCCAGTTCGACATGCTGACGCGCGCCGAGCGCGGCCTTCCTGACGCCGTAGCCCGCGCCCGGCCCGGCGCTCTTCGGTTCGACCGCGGGATCGAGCGCATGCAGCACGTGACCAGCGTGCAGCGTGATATCGGTGAGACTGGCGGCGTTGGCGGCGAGCCTGGCGTGCAGAACCGCCACGCGCGCTTCGTCAATCGCGACCGGCAGGAAGCCTCGTGTCCCCGGCGTGTCCCGCCAGTTCGTCATGACGTGCCCGATGTGCAAGTGCGCAGGGATCGCCTCGACCTTCGCCACCACGATGCCGTCGCCCTGCCGCTCGCCGGTAATCCTGACTGGCCGTCCGGCGTACAGCGGAAGGCCCATCGCATCCTGATTCGCGATCGGCAGCACCTGCCCGTCGGAATCCACGAGCACGTATCTCGACAGCCGTTTGATACAGGCGAGCAGACACTCGCGATCGGTGAGATGTGCGGCCGCCGCCGTGGATTGATGAGAGGCCGCGCAGGCGCTGTCCGAGAGTCTGCCGGTAAATGTCTGCTGCGCGAAGGTTGGCGCCACAATCGCTATGGCGATCGCCAGCCACGAAAACACCCCTCGACAAGCTCGGGGCGGGCGCCTGTGGTGAGCGCAGTCGAACCATGCTTTCGTGCGTTCGTGGCTGATCACGGCGGCTTCCAAGGCGGGGCTCGTGCTACTCGGCGGCGCCCAGTTTCTTCAACAGCGCCACGGTACTCGGGTGTGCGAGCTCGACCGGCGGTTCGAACCCCAGGGAATCGGCGCCGGCGGGGGCAGACCGGCCTCTGCCGACCGTCGACCCGAACATCGCGGCCACCAGCGGAGTGAAGCCGCGCCGGTTCTTCGCGCTGAGGCTCGCGCCGTGGTCGGCGAGGAATTGCACGACCGTGTCGTAGCCGAGCGCGGCGGCGACGTGCAGCGCAGTGTCGCCGGTCTGACTCGCGGCGGTCACGTCGCCGCGCAGGGCCACCGCGGCGGCCACAGTCTCGCGAACCCGGCTCTCCGGTTCGACTTTGCCGAAATCGATGGTCTCGATGCCGCGGCGGCTCGCGTTCCGGCTCGATCCCATTCCCGCGGCCAGCATCACCGCGTCTGCGCCGTTCGCCAGCGTGGCGGCGGGATCGGCGCCTCCCGCCACGAGCGCCGACATGACAGCCGGCTCGAGGAAGCGCGCCGCCAGGAGATACGGCGTCGACCCGATCAGCGTCGCTGGCAGATTCCAGTCCGTGGTGTCGCGCCGCATCGGCGTGCCCTTCGCGATCCGGACGTCCGGCTTGGCGCCGCGAGCGAGGAGAGCCTTCACCAGGTTCACATCGCTCCGGAGGATCGCGGCGTGCAGCGCGGTGTAGCCGCTGCCGAACGCGTTCGGATCCGCGCCGTGCTCGAGCAGCACCACGCCGACCGGCCCGTTGCCGCTGTGGGCGGCGAGCACCAGGGCACTGACACCATCCGGCTGCGACTCGTTCGCGTCGGCTCCCGCCTTCAGCAGCAGCCGGGCCGACTCGACGTCGCCGACGCGCGCGGCGAACAACAGCGGCGTCGCCCCGCCCCGCAGCACCGTGTAGTTCAGCTCTTCGCGGCCCGCGCGCTGCGTCTGTTCGCCGACGACAGTCTGCGCGTAGGTGAGGGAGCGGGCGCGAATATCGGCACCGGCTTCGATGAGCAGCTGGACGACCGCGGGATGGCGCTGCGCGGTCGCCCACATGAGCGAGGTCTGCTGATGCTCGCGCTCCTTCGCGTTCACGTCGGCGCCACGGGCGATCAACGCCTTGACCGCGCGCGCGTCGCCGGCGCGGGCGCAGGTCATCAGCACCGTCTCGCCGTTCAGCAGCGACGCGTTCGGGTTGCCGCCGGCGGCGAGCAGCCGCTCGACCATCGGCGCGCTGCGATTCGTGCAGGCGAGGTGCAGCGGCGTCGCGCCGAGGTCGTTGGCGGCGTTCGCGCGTGCCCCGGATCGGATCAGCGCGTCGGCGATACCGAGGTCGTCGCGGTGCGATGCCCAGTGGAGCGCGGTCGTGCCGTCCCCCTCGGTCGCGTTGACGTCGACGCGCTGCTTCAGCAGCGCGCGGACAGCGGTGATGTCCTTGTTCTTGACGGCCTGGATGAGCGGCCTGTCGGTCGATGCCGACACGCCGAACCCGCTGACCACGAGGGCGACGATCGCAGCGATCGCTCGCCTAAAGGCTTCGCGCTCCATGGAGCGCGACGGCTTCAGCCGAACGTATACGTCCTTACAGCGACAGGATCCGCTCATCGACCCGTCCCGTGCTGTCACCGATCTGGTCCTGGTGCACGCCGAACTGATCCATCAGCGTCAGGTGCAGGTTGGCAAGCGGCATGTTCTTGAACCGGACGTGCCGTCCGCCCTTGAGATGCCCGGCGCCGCCGCCGGCCAGGATCATCGGGATGTCGATCGGCGAGTGGCTGTTGCTGTCGGCGATGCCGGCGCCGTACATCATCGTCACGTGATCGAGGAGCGTGCCGTCGCCGTCGGGTGTCGCCTGCAGTTTCGAGAGCAGCTTGGCGAACATCTGCACGTGGTAGGCGTTGATCTTCGCCACCTTGGCAACTTTCTCCGGCTCCTGCTGATGGTGCGAAATCGGGTGATGCGCGTCGGGCACGCCGATCTGCGGATAGGTCATGCCGCTGTGCTCGTGCCCGACCATGAAAGTGATGACGCGCGTGAGATCGCACTGAAACGCCAGCACCTGCAGGTCGAGCATCAGGTTCATGTGGTCGTCCCAGGTCGCAGGGATGCCGGCCGGGTGATCGACGAGCGGCAGCCGCTGATCGCTTTGCGCCTCGGCAATCTGGATGCGCTGTTCCACACCGCGCACGGCCTCGAGGTACTCGGAGAGCTTCGACCGATCGCTCTGCGGCAGCCTGCCCTGCAGGTGCGCGACCTCCTCGCCGACCGAATCGAGCACGCTGCGCTGCTGGCGCAGCCGGGTCCGCCGGACCTCCGGATCGGTGCTGGTGCTGTCGCCGAACAGGCGCTCGAAGACGACACGCGGGTTGTTCTGCGTCGGCAACGGCGTGTTGCGGCTCTTCCAGCTGATGGTGTTCGTGTAGGGACAGGCGAATCCGGTGTCGCACGCGCCTGCCGTTTCGCCGGACTCCATCGCCAGCTCGAGCGACGCGATCTGCGTCCGCTTCCCGGTTTCCTGCGCGAGGATCTGATCCATCGAGATGCCGGCGTCGAGCCAGGTTTCGCTCAACGGCGGAGACACGTCGGTCAGAAAGCGGGTGCTCGCTTTCGC
>Ga0075433_10005290_pt1 | contig 10125 bp, 9 predicted proteins | sample RhiMethybrSRZTD2_FD_75299 | JGI IMG/M metagenome (GOLD analysis project Ga0075433, IMG submission 75299) | Populus rhizosphere microbial communities from Tennessee, USA - Rhizosphere MetaG P. TD hybrid SRZTD2 | ecosystem: Host-associated > Plants > Roots > Rhizosphere > Soil | place: USA... | reverse complement strand
CTTGCTGGTCCACCGCGCGTTGCAAATCCGACAGGAATACACCCGCTTCAGTGATCGCAAACCCGCCGTGGTCTTCGTGAACGATGCTCTTGATGTGATTCAGTTTGTCGGTGGCGAGAACCACGCCGCCAAACGCGACGCGACCACCGACCGTCCCCGTGCCAGCGCCCGACACCGTCACAGGAATACGATCTCGATTCGCTCCGGCAAGGATCTGGGAAACTTCTTCGACCGTTTCAGGTAAGAAAACACGATCAGCATGGCCGTCGCGAATGAAACTCGCGTCAGTCAGAAATGACTCTATCTCGTCCGGACTGGACCGTATTTGCATGACAGGATTTACATCACTTGCAATGCACGCTCTCTCAGCGCCTTGATCCGATCTCTCAGCTCCGCCGCTCTTTCAAACTCGAACCGCTTGGCCGCCGCACGCATCTCCACTTCCAACCGCACGATCGTTGCCTCGATGTTCGCCGGCGAATAGTCCTCAATCTCTTCAACCTCGGAAGGCACTTTGAAGTAATCCGCTTCCGACGCCGTGATCAGCGTCGCTTCGATCGGTTTCACGATCGTTCGTGGCGTGATCCCGTTCTCGCGGTTGAAAACTTCCTGGATCGCGCGTCGTCGTTGCGTCTCGTCGATCGCTCGCTTCATCGAATCCGTAATTCGATCCGCATAAAGTATCGCCTTTCCCTGCGAGTTACGCGCCGCGCGCCCAATCGTCTGAATCAACGACTGCTCGGAACGCAGAAAACCTTCCTTGTCAGCGTCGAGAATCGCCACCAGCGACACCTCGGGCAAATCCAGACCTTCACGCAACAAGTTGATCCCCACCAGCACGTCAAACTCGCCGCGTCGCAAGTCGCGCAGTATCCTGATGCGCTCCAGCGTCTCGATATCAGAGTGCAAGTAACGAACACGCACGCCGACTTCAGTAAAATACTCCGTCAGATCCTCGGCCATGCGCTTGGTCAACGTCGTGACCAGCACACGCTCGTGCCGTTCCGCACGCTGGCGACACTCCTCGAGCAGATGATCGATCTGACCTTTGACCGGCTGCACTTCCACTTCCGGATCCATCAAGCCCGTCGGGCGAATAATCTGTTCGACCACTTCGCCGCTCGCCTTCGTCAACTCGTAAGGCCCGGGCGTCGCGGATACGTAGATCGTCTGCCCGATACGCGACTCAAACTCGCTGAAGTTGAGGGGCCGGTTGTCTAATGCCGATGGGAGACGAAAGCCATACTCGACCAGCGTTCGCTTGCGCGATTGATCGCCTTCAAACATGCCGCGCACCTGCGGTACCGATTGGTGCGACTCGTCGATAATGATCAGCGTGTCGCGGGGCAAGTAATCGATCAGCGTCGGCGGTGGCTCCCCGGGTTTCTTTCCAGTGAGGTGGCGCGAATAGTTCTCGATGCCGCGACAGAAACCCATCTCCTTGATCATCTCGAGATCAAACATGGTGCGCTGGTGGAGTCGCTGTGCTTCGACCAGTTTTCCTTCCTGGATCAGCTTCGGCTCCCACCATTCGAGTTCTTCGCGAATCGTCTTGATCGCTCGCTTGATGGTCGGGCGCGACATTACGTAGTGCGTCTTCGGATAGATCGGCACGCGCGAGCTGTGCTTTTCGATTACTTCACCAAGCAACGGATCGATGGTGGAGATGGAGTCGATCTCATCGCCCCAAAGCTCGATGCGATATGCCTGGTCCTGGTAACTCGGATAGATCTCGACGACGTCGCCCCGCACGCGAAACGTGCCGCGTTGAAAGTTGATGTCGGAACGCTCGTACTGCAACTCGACCAGTCGTTGCAGCAAAACGTCGCGCGACATGCGCCCGCCCGGTTCTACGAAAAAAAGTAAACCGTAGTAAGCATCCGGGTCGCCGAGACCGTAAATGCACGACACACTCGCGACCACGATCACGTCGCGGCGTTCGAAGAGCGCTCGCGTCGCCGACATGCGAAGGCGGTCGATCTCCTCGTTCACGATTGCTTCTTTTTCGATGTAGACGTCGGCGGCCGGTACGTACGCTTCGGGTTGGTAGTAGTCGTAGTAAGAGACGAAGTATTCGACCGCGTTCTCCGGAAACAACGTGCGAAACTCCTGAAAAAGTTGGGCGGCGAGTGTCTTATTGTGCGCGAGTACGAGCGTCGAGCGCTGCGTGCGCTCGATCACGCTCGCGATCGTGAACGTCTTACCGCTGCCGGTGATGCCTAACAGCACCTGATCCTTGGCGCCATCGTTGAGACCTTTGACCAGCGCCTCAATCGCCGCCGGCTGATCACCCTTAGGTTTGTATTCCGAATGAAGCTTGAAACGCATGGAGTACTCAATAGTGCCGCAAGAAAGCACAAAAGCCAAAGAGTAGCCACAAAAAGGCACATAAGTCGCAAATGATGGGATCAAACTTCGTTACTCTATTCCCCGCCTTCTTCTCTTTTGCGACTTATGTGCCTTTTTGTGGCTAAATTCTTCTGTGCGTTTTGTGGCTAACTCGTGAGTTGGATAATGGCTTCGTAGGCGGCCGAGCGGAGTTCGGGTGCGAGTGAACTATTTGCGGCTAGACGCTGCAATGTCGTGGCGACTTCAGGTTCGCGGCTCGAGGCGAGGAGTCTGATCACGGCGAGACTCAGATCGAGACTCGGATGTTTTTCGATGACGTTACTAATCGGTTGCACCACCCCGGCCTTGGCAACGAGAAAGAGTAACGAAAACGCGCCATAACAACTCTCATGGTTCTCGGCCATCAGATCGTCGATGGCTTCGTAAAGCAGACCGGAATCGGCCAGCGCGCTTCCAATGCGTCGTCGCTCTTCTGGCGTTCCGTCGCGCAACGCGTCGTTAACTAACGTCGCCGCGCGATCCGGGTCCATTCGATAAAGATCGCGGACGGCTTTCTCTCTGATTTCGGCGGATGTGTCGTCCAGCAACTGCGCGATCTGTTCGAACGGACTGTTCGCGATCCGCAATCGTGTTTCGCTTCGGCGACGCACGAGTTCCTGCGCGGCGTGTCGCAAGGTCGAAATGTCCCTGCTCCACTGCTCGTCGTCGCTGCGCCGCGCCGCCGCTTTCCTGGCGTGCTTCATTGCCATGAGGCTTCGGGCTGGTCACCTTCGCGCATAACTTCGTACGCGTCGCCGTTACTTCCGGAAGCGTGCGCCGCCAACGTCAGCGGCGCGCTGGGCGGTTCAAAGTCAGGCTCTGTATCAACTACAACTTCCGCCTCCTTCGGCGCCGCCGCGCGCAACAAACGAAACTTGGTCAACACCATGCGGCTGGCTGAAAATCCAATGCTGCTATCGAGCACGCAGAGTTGCTCCGCCACCACTCGCTGCGAGACACGCTCCAGCACTGCTTCAAGTTCGCGACCGGCCGTTGCCGCGTCCCCCGCGATGATCATTTCAAAATCCTGACCACCACTCACACGCCGTCGCGAATGGTTCTGCAACAACACCCCCGCCTCTTTGTGTATCCGACCGGTGGCGACGATGACGAGATGCGAAGCTTCAGTCTCGATTTCCAGATCGATGGTCCAACGGGCTAATGCCGGTGTCAGATCGCCGTCACGAGTCACGATCAAAAACGGCTCGCCGCAAATGTTTGCCATCAACTGCCCGTAGCCGGTTCCTTCCGCTGGTCCAACTGCAATCTCCCGCTCCGGCACGCCCATCTCGCGCAGGAGATAATGAATGCGGCTCACGAGCCACGAACCGTCTTCGAGCAACGACGATGCCAACTGCGTCGGGGCAATCACTTCTTCAACATTCTCGTCCGCCACCGGCGCGCCACACTCGCTGCAAGTCGCATCACTGACGGTCACAACGGCAAGCGCGTGCGGATTCGGCAGGCGAAACAGCGCATGGCCGGTTTTGCGACAACTGATCTGCACCTCACGTTCGACCAATCCGGCGTCTTCGAGTCGTTGAATGGGAACGTCCGCGGATTCGGTGTTCCCGGTGAGAAGTTTCGCGGCGTAACCTTCCTGGTGCGCGTTGCGCGCGGTGCGCAGAAACACACGGGCACTTTCGTCCTCGAGTTTTGAGGCAGCCTGAATGCGCTTGCTCATCGTTTCTTTGCGCAGACTAGTGTAGAGCGAGTCGGCGTCCTGTCGCTCGACAAAGGTTCTGAAGCCCTGCGGCAGCGAGGGGACGCTCGTCGTCCACTCCGGCACAACCGCGCCGCTCTGGACCAGGAGATTGCGAACTCCCTGGCAAAAGGAATCGAGCCTGCGAAAAGGTTCGGCCGTGCGAGCTTCATAAACGATGCCGGCGCGAACATTCGGCTCGTCGTCATCCTCGAAGATCAGGAAAAGTATGTAATCCTCAAACGAGAAGAGATCGCCACGCACGAACGGATCGCCGGTAGTTGACTCAGTTGACGAAATGAGCGCTGCTTCCATCTCGCTCACGTGGTCCAGACCGAGCAAAACATCCTGGAAGCAACGCAGCCGTTGCCAACGGATCAACGGCACCATGTCCCGATCCTGTAACTGCTCGAGCAGTCTGGTCCGAGCGGCAGCGTCTACTTCGTGATTAAGAGTCTTACTTTCGAGAAATAGCATCGGGGTACCTCAAAGTCATTTGTTGACATTGATCGTTATCGTTTCGCCGCCAGTCGTAGTTGACGGGTAACGACGTTGTCTCGCAATGCGCAGCGCCATTGCTTCGTAACTGTCTCTTCCCGGTTTGGGATTGGCGATTGACGCTTTCAACACACGGCCATTTTCGATTTGCATAACCACTCGGATCGGCTGTGAACCTTGTTCCGGCTCAACCGCAGCCTGGCGAGCTTCAGTCTGGTGGACCGGTTCGGCGCTGGGCTTCTCTTCGGGCCTGGCGCGCTTCTCTTCTCTGTGCAACGGGCGATTGGGCTTCACGAGTGCCGCGACGGTGGCTTGCCTCCCGGGCGCTTCGGACGGCGCGACGTTGGGCGCCGGCTGAGCCTGGGCTTGTTGCACAGGCTGCGCACTTCCCTGTTCGTTCTTGAATCCTCCGGTGACTGCGATCACGGTAGAGAGTCCGATCACAATCACAACTGCGCCGGCGATGAGTAGCGGCGAGCGTTTCTGGACCAACGATGCTGGTCCAGGCGGGAGCGCTAAGACTTCCGAACGTCGGCCCGAAAGACTTCGCGACGCAGGTCCGGCAGGTGAGTTTGCCGCGCCTTCAAGAGACGCCGGCTCTGGCGTGGTCTCGATCTGAAGTGCGCTTTCGTCCCAACACCCAAACAGTTCCGAGACCGCGCGCTGCAACGATGGATCGATGGACCGCCGTGGGCTCAGAATGAGTGGATTGAAATTGAAGGAGGCTTCCGGTTGCGCCAACGCGACGCAGATCGCCTGAAGCCCGGTCAGGTCGTTCATGCGTGCGTCAATCAACTCACCGTCCTGAAAGAAGAAAGTCCCCGGACCTTTGGGATACTCGATGAGCAGCCGGCCTGACTTGCGCTGATGACGAAGAATGCCAACCAGATCCGAAAGGGGATAGTCGCTGAGGTGTCCGGTCAAAACTACAAAACGATTATTCTGCATTCGTACTCCTTAAAACTTCTTACGGACAGCCACGCATCAGACGGCAGGAAAAGTCGAACTGCGGGAAAGTCTGGGCCAGCTTCTTCGCGAGACTCTTATCGAGTCGCTCGAGCGTCCTGTATTCCTCGAGCAGGCCGCGGTCATTTCCGAGTTCCTGATAAGCGAGACTGAGACCGTAGTGGGCTTTGGCCATTTTTGGATCGAGCGTTGTCGCTTTTTTGAACGCGTCGGCGGCTTCTCGGAATCGCGCGAGACGAAAGTTGCAGTAGCCTAGCCCGTAATGGCTCTCGGCGACGTTTGGATTTAGTTTTATAGCCTCTTTAAAAGCTTTTATCGCGTCGCGGTCTTTCTCTAGTTTCAGGTACGCGTGGCCCAGGCTGAGTTGAGCTTCGGAAGAGCGTGGTTCGAGTTTGAGCGATTGCAGATACAACTCGACCGCGCCGGCAGCGTCGCCTGAATCAAATCGATCTCTTCCGGTAGTGTAGAGATCGACGGCTTTTTTCAGATCCGTGTGATCGGTGTTATCAGTGGCTGGTTTTTCTGCCACGGATGGGACGGATTTTACGGGCGTGAATAGCGGTGGAGGTTCGTTTTCGATTGCCACGGATGCGGACGGTGCGGAAAACTTAACTGAACTCCCGACTGCCTGATCTCGAACGTCTGAATCAGCGGCTTCAGGGACCGCGCGCGCAGTTTGCGGTTTGGCTGCTTCGGTGGTTTTTGGTTGTTCGATGATCTTCGCGACGGTGTCGTCGAAGTAGTAAGTGACCGTGCGATATGTGACCTCGATCGGTTCGCGTTTCAACTCGCCGTTTTCAAAAACAACGAGACTCGTAACCATCTTCGTCCAGTTGCCGAACTTGTCGAACTCATAACTATAAGCTTCGCGGTTGACGATTGAGCCACGGTCATTCCGCATAGTCATCTCGGTGATATTGCCGCGCTGGTCGTACTTGTATTCTTCTTTGCCTACCACCCCACCCCCAAGAGGATAGGAAGTGTTTTCGATTCGATTCCCTTTGATTCCGTAGGTGGTGATTTCGACGAGTTGGGCTGGGCCTTCGATGGCGCGACCATCTTTGAGTTCGATCTTCGCGGTCTCGATTTTGACGCGACGCACGGAGCCGAGGAGTCCATCCTGCTCTTTGGTGCTATCGAGAACTGAGATCGCGGGTCGTACAGAGACGGATGCAGGGACGTTGATCTCTTGCGCCTGGGAAGGCACACCGATTGTCAAAACAGCAGTCCATAACAGAAAAGCCGGCAGAAGCCGCCGCACAATGCAATTCATCTCGACTCCTCCAAATTTCAAATAGCGTCGGGGGAAGGACCTACATAAGCCCACATCTTGTACAAGCTGCGCGGAAGAATACAATAAGTTCCTAAAGAATTACAGCAATATTTAAACGGGAGCTTAAAGGGCGGGATCAAAATAGCCACAGATTCACGCGGATCATCTGTGGCTAGTCTTAAACGGATCTATTGTTCGTCGCTGAACTTGTACCCGATACCCCAGACGGTCAGCACCATCTGCGGGTTCTCGGGGTTCTCTTCGATCTTGGCGCGTAGGCGGTTGATGTGCGAGTCGATAGTTCGATCGTAGCCTTCGTAGGAATAGTCCCAGATCTTCTCCAGCAGGTACTTCCGCGGAAACACCCGGCCCGGATTCGAGGCAAACAGTCGCAGCAGATCAAACTCTTTCGGCGTCAGTTCAACCTGGCGGTCGCCAATCGTCACTTCACGTTTGGCTGAGTCGATCCGCAGGCGGCCACGCACGATGGGCGCTTCGTCGCGCATGCCATCAGTGCTTGGACCATTCCGTGTACGCCGGAGTACAGACTTGATGCGGGCTTCGAGTTCGCGCAGGCTGAAAGGCTTGGTGATGTAGTCGTCAGCTCCCATCTCCAGCCCCAACACCTTATCGACCACGTCGTCCTTGGCGGTGAGCATGAGAATCGGTAGATAGCCGACCTTCTCTCTCAGCTCTTTGCAAACTGCCAGGCCGTCCATTTTCGGCAGCATGAGGTCAAGGACCACTGCATCCGGAGGATCGTCAAGCGCCGCTTTGACGCCATTCAGGCCATCCTCGACGGTTTTCACGTTGTAGCCCGCACGCGAGAAATACTCGCTGATTGCAGTGGAGATGTTCTCGTCGTCTTCGACAACCAGCAGCGAGACTTTACGTTCGCCTGACTCTGGAGTCGCGAAGTTTTCTTTGGCTGTTTTCTGTCTGTCAGTAGCTGTTGCCATCGGAATATGTAGTCGATCTGAAACTGACAGGAGGCTCAGAGGGCAAGCACCACGGGGTCGCTGGCGCAATCGGTTCGGGTGGATAGTACAAGAGAAATGACCCGGTGTTCAAGCCCAAAGTACTCCTCTCCTGAAACAATTACTAATATAACTCGTTCCTGACTTGTGCTGTCCACTTTGCTATGCTGTGGGCGAACCCCCTAATTACAAACAAAGGAACAAAGCCGATGACACCCGAAGAACGAAATCATCTCATCGCCACTTATGCTGCTGGCTACGACGAAGTCATGAACGCCCTCGACGGTTTTCCCGCTGACAGTTTAGGAGCGCACCCGATTCCAGGCAAATGGAGCGCGCGCGAAATTGTTCATCATCTCGGCGATAGTGAAACCACCTCGGCGTGGAGATTACGAAAACTGCTCGTGGAAGACAATCCCGTAATCCAGGGTTACGACCAGGACCAGTTCGCCACGAAGCTTCGCTACAACGAGCGCGACATGGCGCCGGCGCTTGAAGCTTTTCGTTGCGCGCGTCAAACAACGGTGCAACTTCTTAATCTCATGACTGAAGACGACTGGAAACGAGCAGGCACTCATACTGAGAGCGGTCGTTACACATCAGAGGATTGGTTGACGATCTATGCGAAGCATGCACACGATCACGCGAGTCAAATTCGTCGCTTGCGTGATGCGCTTTGAGTCGATCGTCGCGAAGAATTATAAATCAATCTCTGTCTTGACAAAGTTTTTGGTGGCGAGCACAATCCGCTCTGCCTCTTAACAAAACAGAATCAAGCTTCAACAATGAGTGCGGCTACTCTTCTACAAACATCTCTTTCTGATCTGAAGTTAGTGCGGCGCGGCAAAGTGCGTGACGTCTACGCCGTCGATGATGAAAGTTTACTGATCGTCGCCACCGATCGTATCTCGGCGTTCGACTGCATACTGCCGACGCCGATCGAACGCAAAGGCGAAGTGCTGACCGCACTTTCCGAGTTCTGGTTTGAAAAACTTGGACACGTCGTCGCAAACCACTTGCTGGAAAGCAATGTCGACGCGATGCCGCCCGTGGTCCAACGTCACGCAGAAACTCTGAAGGGACGCGCGATGCTCGTGCGTCGCGCGCAGGTGTTTCCGGTTGAGTGTGTCGTGCGTGGTTACCTGGTCGGTTCCGGCTGGAAAGATTATCGGCGCACGGGATCGGTTTGCGGACATAAACTTCCGGAAGGATTGGTTGAATCGGCGAAGTTGCCCGAAGCGATCTTCACACCTTCGACGAAAGCCGAAGTTGGTCACGACGAAAACATTACTGAGGATCAAGTGCGCGAATTAATCGGCGCCGAACAAACTGCGTTGCTGCGCGACACTTCTTTGCGTCTCTACACTGAAGCTCACGAGTATGCACGGCAACGGGGAATCATCATCGCCGATACGAAGTTTGAGTTTGGCTTAGACACGGACGGGCGCCTGCTGTTGGTCGATGAAGTGCTGACGCCCGACTCCTCGCGTTTCTGGCCGGCTGATGAATACGAACCCGGGCGTTCGCAACCGTCGTTCGATAAACAGTTCGTAAGGGACTACCTTGAAACTTTAGACTGGGACAAGAAACCTCCAGCACCACCGATTCCCAGTGAAATAGCTGCGGCCACGACTGCTCGTTATCTTGACGCTTACAGACTACTGACCGGAAGAGAGCTTTGATCCACAATCGTCTCGAAAATCTGGTTGATGAGATGCTTGAAGGTCACATCCTTTTGGATGAGGCCATGTGTGAATTCGAGAAGCTCTACATCAAGAAGGCCCTCGCGCGTCATAAGCAACATCTCTCGCACACGGCCGCCGTGCTCGGCATCCATCGCAACACGCTGGCCAAGCGAGTTGCTACCTACAAGCGACAAGAGTCGCCGCAGAAGAGCACGAAGGTCACAAACCACAAAGGCCTGCGCGCCACGCGAAAGTCTGCTTGAGACAAATCTTCGTCTCGTGCGTTTTCGTTGACAGTGATGTAGTCCGGTAGTAGAGTTGCGAAGTCCCTCAAACTTATCTCCTCTCGTCACCAGCCCCACATCAAAACGATTGTCTTTTCGCTTACAAGGAGGTTGCTATGTCCAAACCGCGTAGCCGAGTTTTCACTTCACACCCATTCACATCAAAAGCTCTCGTTGGCGCAATTGTTTCTCTTATCGTGGCTGGGTCGTTCTGCACGCTACCCACATTTCCACGAGCCGCAGCGTCCAGTGATCGAGCAGCAAAGTTGGTCCAACGGAACGATTCTTTTCTCAATGAGGTCGCCGGTGCAAAGCCTGATCACGACCTCTTGAAGATGTACTCTGATTTCTG
>Ga0075433_10005288_pt1 | contig 10126 bp, 8 predicted proteins | sample RhiMethybrSRZTD2_FD_75299 | JGI IMG/M metagenome (GOLD analysis project Ga0075433, IMG submission 75299) | Populus rhizosphere microbial communities from Tennessee, USA - Rhizosphere MetaG P. TD hybrid SRZTD2 | ecosystem: Host-associated > Plants > Roots > Rhizosphere > Soil | place: USA... | reverse complement strand
CGTCTGGCTGATTCACAACGGTGAGATCTACAACTACCTGGAGCTCCGGCCGGAGCTGGAAGCCAAGGGACATCGGTTCCGATCCTCCGGTGACAGCGAGGTCATCCTGCACGCGTACGAGGAGGAGGGAGAGGCCTGCGTCCAGCGCTTCAACGGGATGTGGGCCTTCGCTCTGTGGGATGCGCGCCGCCGGAGACTGCTGCTTTCAAGAGACCGGCTCGGCGAAAAGCCGCTTTATTACGCGGTAGATCCCCGCGGAATTCTGTTCGCTTCGGAAGCCAAGGCGCTGTTGGCCTTGAGGCCTGACCTTGCCGAGCCCTCGATTCCGGCCATTGCGCAGTTTCTGGCGGCCGGGCTCACGGACACAGGTGAGGCGACGCTGTTTCGCAGCGTCAAACAGCTCCTCCCGGGTCACCACCTGCTGGCGGACGCCGACGGGCGGCACGAAGTGAAGCGCTACTGGGCCGCGCCGGGTCCGGAGGAAGTGGAGTCGACTTCCCCGGATCGAGCCGCGCGGAGAGTGCGGGAACTTTTGGAAGACTCGGTGCGACTCCGGCTGCGAAGCGACGTTCCGATCGGGACCTGTCTTTCAGGCGGACTCGATTCCAGCTCGCTGGTCGCCGTGGAAAGCGGGCAGCTTGGATCCCTGCCCATTCACACCTTTTCATCGGTGTTCCAGGAGCGTGAGTTCAGCGAGGGACACTATGTGGATGCGGTCAATGCAGCCTTCACCACGGTCGCGCATCGGATCACTCCCACCCCCGATTTCTCCGCCACCCTGCCGCGCATCGTCTGGCACCAGGAAGTTCCGATCCCCGGACCCGGAATCTATCCGCAGTGGTGCGTCATGGGCTTGGCCGAAGGCAAGGTGAAGGTGCTCCTGGACGGACAGGGAGCCGATGAGCTCCTGGGTGGGTACTTCTATTTTTACCCGGATCATCTGGCGGATCTGTTGCGCTCCGCCTGGCACCCGGTCGGTATCGTGCAGCTGGCAACGGCGCTGGCCAGAATCTGCCGTCGCTCCAGCGCCGCTCAAACAGCCCGCCTGCTGAAGGCCGGAGTGAGCAAACTGAATGGCCACCCCGTTGAAGCGGGGTTCAAAGCCGGGTGGTTCGCATCGTATTTGACCGCCGAGGCGGCCCGGGAAGTCCAGCGATACCTGGGCCCCGCCGCAGCACCGGGCGCCGGCTACACCGCCACAGCTCTGCACCGGGAAGTAGTGCAAACCAGTCTGCCGATTCTCCTGCATTATGAGGATCGAAGCGCCATGGCGCACGGCATCGAGACTCGCGTGCCCTTTCTCGACCACCGCCTGGTGGAGTTTTGCATGCGGCTGCCCGGAACGCTGCGCATCCACGCCGGTGTGACCAAGGCCCCGCTGCGCGGCGCCATGAATGCGTCGCTCCCACCGCTCGTGGCGCAGCGGATCGACAAGCTCGGGTACCCCGAGCCTCTGGCCAACTGGCTGCGCCGGGAAGCCCACGGGGAGGTCGGGGACATCCTCCTCTCGCAACGGGCCCGGGAACGCGGAATCCTCTCTCCGGAGGCGGTTGAGCAGGATCTTCAGGAGCACCGGTTGGGCCGCAATCGGGTGATCCCGCTTTACCGCGCTCTCACCCTGGAAACCTGGTTTCGCAACTTCGTGGATGGAGAAGGAATGCCGCGGTTCGGCTCCCACCCCTCCCGGGGAGCGCAGGAAGCCTGTACGACTACGGGGTGATCTCGATCCCGGGGGGTTCGGCGGGGAACACTTCACCGATTCTGGCGGCGCGGCTTTCGCCGCTCCCCAGCAGCGCCGCGAGCAGCTCGTCGGCGGATTCCGGCGGAACGGCCATCAAGAGGCCTCCGGAAGTTTGCGGGTCCGCCAGGAGCGTCAACATTTCTTCGGCCAGGATTCCGGCGAGTTTCAGCTTCCCCTCCACCAGGCGTAGATTGCAGCGCGTCACTCCGGTTCCGGTCCCTTTCCGGATGAGATCGAGGCTCTCCTCGTAGAGGGGAATGCGACCCGCCGACAGGCGGATTCCAGCGCCGCTTCCCTCCGCCATTTCCAGCGCGTGCCCCAAAACGCCGAAACCGGTGATGTCGGTGCAGGCGTGCACGCCATATTGCAACATCAGCCTGCAAGCGGTGGCGTTCAAGCGGGTCATTTCTCCCACGGCTTCCCTCATGGTGGCCTCGCTGACCCGGCGGTTGCGGTAGGCGCTGATCAGGGCGCCCGTGCCGACGGGTTTGGTCAGCAGCAGAACATCTCCGATCTGGGCGGTGGAGTTTCGAACGATTCGGCGGGCGTCCACGAGCCCGGTGACCGAGAGACCATACTTGAGCTCGGCGTCCCGCACCGTGTGTCCCCCGACCAATGCGGCCCCGGCTTCCTTCACCTTCGCCGCACCGCCCCGCAGGATGCCCGCCAGCATGGAGCGGTCGATTCCTTCACCGGGGAAACAGCAGATGTTCAACGCGGTGAGTGGGCGGCCGCCCATGGCGTAGACATCGGAAAGAGCATTGGCCGCGGCGATTTGGCCGAACTGGTCGGGATCGTCCACGACGGGCGTGATGAAATCGACCGTCTGCACCAGGGCGGTGTCACCCTCCAGGCGGTAAACTCCCGCGTCATCGGACGTTCCGAACCCCACCAGCAGGTTCGCATCTCCGACCGGCTCCAGTCCATGCACGATCGCCCTCAAGTCCTCCGGACTGAGCTTGGCAGCTCAACCGCCGGAGGAAGAGAATTCGACCAGCCGCGAGCGCGTGCTGAATCTCACTTCCAACTCCTTCATGAAGGGGGCCCAAGCGCGGGAAATCATAGCACAGCGGCATTGCGTCGCCGGCCTGGAGAGAGCGTTGGGTATAATGAGGGTGCCTGCTCGGTGAGCAGTCGCGAGAGGAGAAGATTTGCTGATTCTGGTGGCCCTGGCCGAATCCACCGACGCTCTGCTGCGAGACTACCTGGCGGCGCCGGCGCGCACCGACCTGGTGGAGCTCCGGCTGGATCGATTGACCGATTCGGATCTCACTCCTCTGTTCCAGGCAACCGGAAAGCCCCGCATCGCCACCTGCAGAAGCCGCGCCCAGGGCGGCTTTTTCTCGGGGAGCGAGCCCGAGCGGCGCGCCGTGCTGCAGCGCGCCATCGACCTAGGCTCCGAGTTTGTCGACCTGGAGTTCGAGAGCGACGATGAGGAGCTGCTCGGCAATTCGAAACAGAGCCGTCCGCTACTCTCTTATCATCATCGCGGCGGCACCCCCCTGAACCTGGAGGCGATCTATCGTCGGATGGCACAGCGCTCCCCGGACGCCATCCTGAAGCTGATTCCCTACGCCGATGCCTGTTCGGACAACCTGCGAGTGCGCGCGCTCCTCCACCTGGCGCGGGCGGAAGGAAGGGATCTGATCTCCTTCTGCATGGGGGAGAGGGGGAAGGTGAGCCGGATATTGGCGCGGGCCTGGGGCTCTTGGGGCGTCTACGCTCCGGCCCGATCCGAGTCGACCACGGCGCCCGGTCAGCTGCTCCTGGGCGATCTGGAGGACATCTTCGGTGAGAGTCGGCTGCAGGAAAGCACGCCGCTCACCGGCGTGCTCGGCCATCCGGTTTCCGGATCGCTCTCTCCTCTCCTCTACAATCGGGCCTACCGAGAGCTGGGACTGCAGGGCTGCTTTCTCCCCATCGACGCCGAGGGAGTGGCGGAGTTTCTTCCCTTGCTGAGCGATCTTCCCATCACGGGCCTCGCCGTGACTCATCCTCACAAGCAGTCTTTCGCCGTCCATTGCGACGAGCTGGAGCCCGATGCTGCGGCGGTGGGGGCCGTGAACACGGTCGTGCGACGCTGGAACCGCCTCGTCGGGTACAACACCGACATCGAAGGAGCCCTGCGGCCCCTGGCTGGACTCATGGACCTGCGGGGAGCGCAGATCGGCATCCTGGGATGCGGAGGCAGCGCTACGGCGGCGGCCTACGGTCTCGCCCGGGCCGGGGCCCGGGTGATTCTGTTCGGGCGCAATCCGCAAAAGACACAGGCGGCCGCCGGAAGGGCAGGCTGCTCGGCCCAGGCCTGGGACAAGGCGGCTTCGTTTCACGGCGACGTGCTTATCAACGCCACTCCCGTCGGCATGGCCCCGCTGCCCGGAGAAAGCCCGATCTCCTGGGAGGAGGCGAGGGCCGAGATCGCCTTCGACCTCGTCTACAATCCTCCCGCGACCGCATTCCTGGACGCGGCGAGGCTGACGGGCGCACGGATTCTCGGAGGATCCTCCATGTTCCTGGAACAGGCGCTGCTGCAATTCGAAATCCTGACGGGAAAGCCGGCGCCGCGCGCGCTGTTCGAGGAAATTCTCTCCTCTGAGCTGAAGGGGAGCCTCGGATGAGCCTCCATCGGCGGAGTGAGCCCCCTTCCCGCTACCGGCGCCAGATAACTCTGTCCCAGGTCGGAGAAGCGGGGCAGGAGCGCCTGGGAAAAGCCAGGGTCACCCTGGTCGGGCTGGGGGCGCTGGGATGCGTGCAGGCGTCGTACCTGGCGCGCGCCGGAACAGGGTTTCTGCGACTGGTGGATCGGGACGTGGTGGAAGAGGGAAATCTGCAGCGACAGCTGCTCTATGACGAGTCGGACGCCCGCGAAGGAGCTCCCAAGGCGGAGGCTGCCCGCCGGCACCTGCAGGCGGCCAACTCCGACATCGTCCTGGACTGCCAGGTGCGCCACCTGGAGCCGGGAAACGCGCGGGAGCTGCTGGGCGACAGCGACGTGATTCTGGATGGCACCGACAACTTCGAAACTCGGTTCCTGATCAACGATTATGCCATTGCCACGGGGACCCCATGGGTCTACGGCGCCTGCGTTGGCAGCGCGGGAGTCGTCGCACCTTTGATTCCCGGACGAACCGCCTGCCTGAGGTGCCTCGTTTCACCCGACTCACCGGTGCCGGAGCCGACTTGCGAAACTGCGGGAATTCTGGGGCCGCTGGCCGGAATCATCGGCTCGCTTCAAGCAGCGGCAGCTCTGCGCGTCCTGGTGGAAGGAAGCGCCTGGGACCCTTGGGGGCCGATTCGCGTCGAGGCATGGGAGGGAGTTCCGACCCGGCTGCCGCGCAGCCGTCCCGATCCGCGCTGCCGGGCGTGCGGCGAGCGCCAGCTCGATTTTCTCGAAGGCGGCCGATGCGCGGCGCTGGAGGTCCTGTGCGGGAGAGAGGCGGTGCAGCTGCTTCCTTCCAGCCGCGCCCCGCGCGATCTGGGAGAGGCAGAGAGGATTTTGAGCCGTCTCGGCGAAGTGCGCAGGACCCCCTACCTTCTGCGCGCCACGCTGCAAGGGCACCGGCTGTCGATTTTTCCCGATGGCCGCGTCATCGTATTCGGAACTTCCGACTGCCTCCGGGCGCGCGCGCTGGTGGACCGCTTTCTGGCGGGCTTCTGAGACCGGCGAAGTTTGACACCCGGCGCGGCGGTGGTCTAGCATTTCGTGGCATTCCGAGGCCGGGCGGCCCATCAGACCTCTTCGCCAGGAAGAGGTCTTTTTATTTCAGGGTGTCGAGACATTCAGAGGAGTTGCCGATGTCCTTTCCTCAGTTAAGACGCGAGACCCGGCGGGCGCTGGCGGGTGCGATCCTGGTAGGGGGGCTGGCGCTGGGAGGCTGCGCGTCGACCCCCAATCCCAACGTCGTCTCGCCTTATTCCACCAAGCTCAGCACCTTCAACTACAAGGACGAGGGGACGCTCGTCCTTTTCATCGTGGGAGTGGAGGCGGCCCAATACAATGTGCGCGAAAAATACTTCCCTCTGTTCGTCACCCTGGCCAACAAAGGGGCCCCGACGCTGCACATTACTCCCGAGAGCTTCGCGTTCGAGGATTCCCTGGGGCGCAAGTACAGCCCCGTGCCCCTCACGGTGATTCAGGCGGAGTACCACCGGGGAGAGTTCGATCGCAAGATGTTCCAGCAGAACTACTCTTTCACCGGGACCTCCGTGGATCGCTATACACCCATCGCCAGCAACTTTTATCCCTCCATCACCCGTGGCGTGGTCAACGACAATCTCCAGCTGCCCCGCTTCGCCTACATGAACGATATCCTCTACTTTCCGGTGCCGGATCAGGGAGTGGTGGGCGGCCCTTTCCGCCTCTATTTCAAGACCCCGGAGCTCGAGGATGCCGTGTTGGTCAGCTTCGAGATCGGGAGGGCGATGTCTCCTTGAGACCGCCGGACTTCAACCTCTCCGAGGAGGAGTTCCTCCGAATCCGGCAGCGGGGAAACCTGGTTCCGCTCTGCCGGGAGGTTGCCGCCGATCTCCTGACGCCCGTCCTGGCCGCCCTGTCCCTCACCAGTCGATCCCGCTACCACTTTCTCCTGGAATCGGTGGAAGGGGGAGAGTCCCTGGCGCGCTACACGTTCCTCGGGAAAGACCCCTATTGCGTTCTGCGGGCCAGCGGGAATCGCGCGCTGCTCGAAGAGAGGGGCCGAACACGGACGCTGGAGGAGGATCCCCTGCGCGCGCTGGAGAGGCTGGCCACGCGCTACCAGCCGGTTCACCTCGCCGATCTGCCCCGCTTCTCCGGAGGGGGAGTGGGCTACCTGTCGTATGACCTGGTGCGGCTGAAGGAGAATATCCCCTTGAGCGTCCAGGACGATCTGGGCCTGCCGGATCTGCTCTTCGGCTTCTACGACTCGTTGCTGGCGTTTGATCACCTCCGCCAGCGGATTCAGATCCTGGTGCTGGTGCGCACCGAGGAGGTCGGCGGCACGCCACGACAGCAGTATCGCGACGCGTGCCGGAGAATCTTGCGACTGGAGCGGGCCCTGGCGACCCGATGGTCGCTGCCAGGGCCGAACCGGCGGCGCCTGCCGCGGCAGCGCATCTCCTCTACGCGGCCTGCCGCGGAGTTCAGGCGGGCCGTGCGACAGGCGCGGGAAGCCATCGCGGCGGGCGAGATTTTTCAGGTCGTCCTGTCACGTCGATTTCAGCGGCGCTGCCAGGCCCCGGCCTTCGCGGTTTACCGGGCCTTGAGGCGGCTGAACCCTTCTCCCTATCTGTTCTGCCTGGGTTTTCCGGAGATGACCCTCTCGGGAGCCTCGCCCGAGATGCTGGTGCGGGTGGAAGGGAGTCGCATTCAGACTCGTCCCATTGCCGGAACCAGGCCGCGCGGAAAATCAGAAGCGGAGGATCGTCTGCAGGAGGAGACTCTGAAAGCCGATCCGAAGGAGCGATCCGAGCACCTCATGCTGGTCGATCTGGGCCGCAACGATCTGGGACGGGTCTGTCGCTACGAGTCGGTGCGCACGGCGAGCTTCATGGAAGTGGAAAGATACTCGCACGTCATGCACCTGGTGTCCCGGGTGGAAGGAGAACTGCGCAAGGAAGTGAGACCTCTGGAGGCCCTCATGGCCTGCTTCCCGGCGGGGACCGTCACCGGCGCCCCGAAAGTCAGGGCCATGGAGATCATCGACAGCCTGGAGCGGATCAAGCGTGGACCTTATGCCGGGGCCGTCGGATATCTGGATTTCTTCGGCAACCTGGACACCTGCATCACCATCCGCACGGCTCTGCTCAAGGAGAAGATCGCTTATCTGCAGGCGGGAGCCGGAATCGTGGCCGATTCCACGCCCGAAGCCGAAGATCAGGAGTGCCTGAACAAGGCGCAGGTGCTGTTCGCGGCTTTGAACGCGGCGGAGGAGATGGCAGGGTGAGAGTCCTGGTCCTGGACAACTACGACTCCTTTACCTACAACCTGGTTCAGTACCTGGGGGAGCTGGGGACCGAGGTCGAGGTCTTCCGCAACGACGCCTTGAGCGTGGGGCAGATATTCGAGGCGAGGTACGATCGAATCGTCATCTCGCCCGGGCCGGGAGTCCCGGCGCGCGCCGGCATCACCGTGCCCCTGGTCCGGGAGCTGTCGGGGAAGGTCCCCATTCTGGGTGTTTGTCTCGGCCATCAGGCCATCGGCGAGGCGTTCGGAGGCCACATCGTCCGGGCCGGCGCCATTTTTCACGGGAAGACTTCAGAGATTCACCACGATGGGCGCGGCCTGTTCCGCGATCTTCCCAACCCGTTCACCGCCACCCGCTACCATTCCCTCGTGATCGATCCCGATCGGGTGCCGGCCAGCCTTGAAGTCAGCGCCCGGACCGAGGATGGAGTCATCATGGGCGTGCGCCACCGCGAATTCCCCGTGGAAGGAGTCCAATTCCACCCCGAATCGATCTTGACACGGGAGGGGATGAAGCTGCTGGCGAATTTTGTGAGGTCCTGAGTCCGATGGGACGGGTGGAAGAGGGCCTGAAGCAGCTGCTCGAGGGACGCTCCTTGAGCTCGGAACTGGCCCGGCAGTGCTTCGAGGAAATCATGCAGGGGGGAGTGGCGGAAGCCCTCCTGGGGGGCTTCCTGGTGGCGCTTCGAATGAAGGGCGAGACGCCTTCGGAGATTGCCTCATTCGCTTCGGTGATGCGCGAGAGGGCCCGTCCTTTGTCCAGCCTACCCGACGACCTTCTGGACACCTGCGGGACCGGCGGGGATGGTCTGGGGAGCTTCAACGTTTCAACGCTGGCCGCTTTGGTGGCGGCCGGGGCGGGGGCGATGGTCGCCAAACATGGCAACCGGGCCCTGTCGGGAAGCTGTGGAAGTGCGGACCTCCTGGTTCGATTGGGCGTGACTCCTGAGTGCGATGAAGACACCCTGGCGCGCTGCCTGAAGGAGGCGGGAATCGCATTTCTGTATGCTCCCGCCATGCACCCGGCCATGCGCCACGCCGCGACGGCCCGCAAGGCCCTGGGTGTGAGAACCGTTTTCAATCTTCTCGGACCGTTGACGCATCCCGCCCGAGCTTCCCAGCAGCTCATGGGAGTTTTCGACCGCCGATGGGTGGAACCCGTGGCCCATGCCCTGGGTGCTCTGGGGACGCGGCGCGCCCTGGTGGTCCATGGCCTCGACGGCATGGATGAGATCACCACGACGGCCCCCACCGCAGTTGCCGAGCTGGACGGAGGACGCGTCCGAACTTATCTCCTGGACGCGCTCGATCTGGGCATTCCTCGGGCACGGCCCCAGGATCTTCTCGGGGGAGATGCCGAAATCAATGCCGCCATCGCGCGGGCCGTTCTGCAGGGAGAGAAGGGGGCGCGCCGGGATCTGGTGGTGGTCAATGCCGGGGCGGCGCTCTGGACTGCGCGCAAGGCGGGGGACCTTAGGGAAGGGATGGCGATGGCCGAGGTATCGCTCGATTCCGGCGCAGCCGCCCGTAGGCTTGACGATTTGATTCGCCTGACCGCCCCGCCGGGAGGCGGAGAATGACTGCTTCAGGAATCCTCTCTGAGATTCTGTCGAGCAAGCGCCGGGAAATCGAGGCTCTCAACTCGCCGGAACAGCGCCGCAAAATCGAGCAAAAACTGCTCCAGGCGCCTGGCCCGAGAGGATTCCGGGCCGCCCTCGCGTCGGGTGGCGGGTTCCGTGTCATTGCCGAGATCAAAAAGGCTTCACCCAGCCGGGGAGTTCTCGTTGCGGAATTCGATCCCGCAAGTATCTCACGAGAGTATGTTTCCGGCGGGGCCGCTGCCCTCTCAGTCCTGACGGACGCCCCCTTTTTCCAGGGTTCTCTGGCCGATCTGTCGAAAGTCCTCGACGCCGCGACGCTCCCGGTGCTGCGCAAGGACTTCATCCTGGACGAATCCCAGGTCGAAGAATCGCGTGCGTGGGGCGCGGATGCGGTCCTGCTCATCGCGTCGACGCTGGACACTGCGGCTCTCGAACGGCTCGTGCGGCGGGTCACGGCGCTGGGGATGGATGCCCTGGTGGAGGTGCACGACGAGCGCGAGCTGTCGCGCGCCCTCGACGCCGGTGCCGTCATGGTGGGAGTCAACAATCGAAATCTGAGCACCTTTCAGCTCAGCCTCAAAGTATCCTTGGATTTGGTTGGGAGGATTCCGCCGGGTATCCTCCGGGTGAGCGAAAGTGGCGTCACGTCCCGCGCCGATCTGGAGCTGCTTTCCCGGGCGGGTTATGAGGCGTTTCTCATCGGCGAGGCCCTCATGGTGTCGGCCGACCGCGCGACGCGTCTTCGGGAGTGGATTGGGTGAGAGTGCGCGTAAAGTTCTGCGGCATGACCCGGCGGGAGGATATCGATTGCGCCGAGGAGCTCGGCGCCGAGGCCGTGGG